>ENA-UPWK01000027-UPWK01000027.1-human-gut-metagenome-genome-assembly--contig:-NODE-27-length-149105-cov-63.208967_pt1 | contig 149105 bp, 123 predicted proteins | sample MGYA00250048_ERZ773373 | MGnify/ENA primary metagenome ERZ773373 (study PRJEB29103, sample SAMN06112059) | human gut metagenome | biome: human gut; feature: ankylosing spondylitis patient; material... | reverse complement strand
GCGAGGAAGTTGCTGTACCGGCTGGCTACAAGGTGCTCCTCTTCCCCCTGGTAGAAAGTCCCGCTGAAGATGATGGTCCCGTCCGTGTCGTGAATCTTCCCTTCCTCATCCGCGTAGCGGTTGAGCGTGAGGGTAAGTGGACGGTAGGGGCTTTCGTTCCGGCTGGTAATCGGGTCGTTGAAGCGGACCTCGCGCCCCTGTGCCGCAGCAAGCGTCAGCGTGGGCACAGGAGAAACCTTTAAATGATTCAAGTAATCGGACATGGAAATAGCATTGGCGATGCCGTTTTCCACGGAGAAGGTGCCGTCGTCATGGCGGGTGAAGATTCCCCCGGTCATGTTGCCGAGGAAGAACACGTCCTTCGTCAGGGCGAGAAGGTCGAGTTTTCCTCCTAATTCAATGGCTCCTCCTGCGGTCTTGGCATAGTTGTTGATGAAAGTTGCCCCGTCGCTGAAAGAGATATCCGCGTCAGAGTAAATGACACCCCCAAAAGCATTGCCGGAATCACTGAATGCATAATTATTGATGAATGTAGCATTGGCTCCCATGGATATCGCCCCAGTATCTTTAACATTGTCGTAGAATCCATACTTCCTGACCCACATCACACCACCGGTAGCACAGCCGGAGTTAGAAGAAACATAGTTGCCGATAAAAACGGCATTCTCCCCTACAGTTATTGTACTTCCGCCCATGTCATCTAAAAATACTCCACCCTGGATGCCTCGTGAATCCATGTCAACATAATTGCCGGAGAAGAGGGCGTTATCCCCTATGATGATACCTCCATTTCTGCACCAAATCGCACCTCCGCCATCTTCTTTACTATCGTCCCTATTACCGGAGAATATGGCGTTATCTCCTATTGCGATTCTTGTATCACAAATCTTTATAGCACGATCATTATTGGAGAAAACTGTGTTATCTTCCAATGTCAGGGAGATAGCACTTCTGAGGCTGGCATTGACGTCGTAAACAACATTTTCGGCATAGATGGCGGCTCTCCCAGAAGAATTCTTAAATTGAATATCGCCTATTATTTTTGTAGCAAGGGCGTACTCATCCATCTGTAGGCCACGACCATTACTCAGAATGATAGAATCCAGCATTAAAGTGACAACTCCATTCACGTCAAGAACTCCTGATATATCGGGATCTCCAGAAGAGTCGGGCCTAAAGGGATTGAAGTTGAATCTATATAAACAATCCCCTTCTCCCAATCCTGCCAAATCGATGGTGCGGAAAATATCCGGATCATTGGACCGGAAATTGACGGCTACCGTCAGACCGCCAGTCAGCGAGGAATCGTCATTGTGCAGAATGACGGTATCCCCGGAAGACAGCGCTCCGGAATCAGCCAGTTCCTGAAGCGTGTTATACACATGCTGCCCCGGGTTGGTTGTCTGGGCGGCGTCCACCACGAATTCCGCGCCGGAAGCGGCAGTCGCCATCGTTACGGAAAACAGAAGACGCCTCAGCAGGAAGCGGCGCAACGGCAATGGAAGAATAAGTCTCATATCTTTTAAAAAGAATCATTAATATTGGAAGGCCCGCTAAATAGCGGATTTCTAATCCGCTGTTCACGCTGCGGTTTGACAGGGAAATCCTTAGGAAATATCCCTCTTATTCCAAAATATGTCCTCCGTGAAACGGCAGGCGCACGTTATCCCCGGAGAACAGCGGAGGCCAGTATCCGAAGGATTATGAAAGACAAATGCAACTTTTTTATTATCAACGCATTTTTTATTCACACAGAACATGTGTTTTCCATAATGGCACAAAAAATGCATATCCTACTAAAATAATAGGATTGACAGCGGATTAGAAATACGCCCGTCAATGCCCCTCTTGCACGTCATGGCGGGAACTCCTGCCCCAACAAGACGGCAGGGGGAAATGTTTCTCTCTGGGGGGGATGCGGATAACGGATTTTTTTGGAATTTTGTATTTCCCTTTTTCCGGAGATCATGGGGATCAACGGCGCGGGAATAAGGAGGCACTTCTGTAAGAAGGATGATGGGAGAGACGGGCAAACACAGCCCATGGAAAGGATCGGGCCGGATTTTATCCATGTACGTGGGCCGTGGGAAAGAACGGGGATGAGAGGAAGCTGAAAAAAAGGGGCGCGCGGTATGTACCGGCGCCCCAATGAAGAATGGTGAATGCGTTATTTGCCGGATTTGCCCAGCTTGTAACCCGCGTAGGTTTCCGTGTTGTAAAGGGGCTGGTTGTCCGGTACGGCGTAGCCGATGGATTTGCGAATGGCGAGGAAGTCTGCCACGCCTTCCGCCCCGACCTGGTTCAGAGGTGCTTTGTGCAGGCCGGCCATCAGCACCATGCGGCAGTAGGCGTCCGCGTTTTCCATGAACCATTCCGCTTCTTCCACGTCTCGCGCTCCGGTAATGACTCCGTGGTTTTCCATGAAAACGACGGTGGATTGTTTGGCCGCTTCCGCCACGGCCCGGGCCGTTTCCAGAGAGCCGGGCGTTCCGTAAGGAGCCAGCGGGATATGTCCCAGGAAGATATCCGCTTCCGGATTGATGCCGGAGGGGGGAACCTGTCCGGCAAACAGGAAGGCATTGCAGTGCGGGGGATGGGCATGGATACAGGCATTGACGCCCACGGATTTCATCATGGCAATGTGCGTTTTCACCTCGCTGGTGGAGGGGCGGATGCCCGCCTTCTGGCGCGCATCCATGTCCACCATGCAGATGTCTTCCACAGTCATGAAGCCTTTGGAACACAGGGTGGGGGAGCAGAGCAGCAGGTTCTGAGCCACGCGCACGGAGATATTGCCGCCGTTGCCGTCCACATATTCCCGGTTCCACAGGCGGCGCCCTATGTCGCACATGCGTTCCTTGATGACCAGAATTTCCGGGGAATGGAAGAATTCATTCACTTCCTCCCGCGTGACGGGGTTGTATTTTTCCCATGGAAACACTTTGTCCGGCAGGGGAGGGGAGATTGACCAGTCTTCTGACATATTTAGTAGCGTGTTATTGGTTGAGCTTTTCGTAAGCGGCTTTCTGGAAACCCGGCATATATGTCCGGTAGGTGATGCCGAAGGCGTCCCGGGCCTGCTCCGGCGTAGAGTACACCCCGGCGCCCGCAAAGGCAAACATGGATGCGCCCAATACCGTACTTTCTGAAACTTCTGAGACTTTGACGGGAATCCGGAGAATGTCCGCCCTCATCTGGGTCCAAACGCTGTTTCTGGCGCCTCCGCCCACCAGGATGAGGAATTCGCTTTTGAAGCCGCCCACGGATTCCAAACGGCGCAGACGGGATTTCAGCCGCCAGGTGAGCGCCTCCATGGCGGCGCGGTAGATATGGCCGCGAGTTCTTCCCAGCACCAGGCCGTTGATGGAGCCTTTCCGGTCTCCGGAAGCCAGGAAGTCCGGAACCATTGTCACGCCGTCGCAGCCGGGTGGGACGGCGGCCGCTTCCGCGTCCATGGTGTCATAGGATTCCCCGTGAAAGCAGGCTGCTTTCACCCATTCGATAATGCCGGAACCCAGCCATTGAAGTCCGGGGTTGAGCAGACCGTATTCCGCGTCGAATTCCGCCGTGGCGCCGTCTTCATAGTCTTCCCGGGTCAGCCTGGCCTGCGCGGAGCGCGCCATCAGGATTTCCCATGTTCCGGAGGAAAGGACGGGCTGGTTCTTGTCTGCACCGGAACCGAAAATGGCGAACTGGGTGTCGTGCCCTGCGGAGATAACGGGAATGCCCGCCAGAGCCGGGAGATTCATCGCGTCTGCCGCTTCCGGCGTAAGGATGCCGATGGTTTCCCCAGCATCCACGATGGGGGGGAAGAGGCCGCGGCTCAAACCGAGGCGGTTCAGAATGAGTTCGGAAAAATCTCCCGTTTCCAGGTCAGTGAGCTGGGAGGTTCCTGCCATGGTCCGGTCTGTCGCCATGATGCCGGTGAGCTTGTAGGCCAGCAGGTTGGAGATGAAGAGCCACGCATGGGCTTTTTCCAGAAGTTCCGGGCGGTTTTCCTTGAGCCAGACGAGTTTGTAAATGGTGTTGAAAGCGAAAGCCCCCACGCCGGAGATACGGTTAAGTTCCTCCTGGGGGATATATTTGCCGATGTTTTTCATGACCTCCGCCGTGCGGGGGCATTTCCAGGATATGACAGGATAGAGCAGGCCGCCGCCGTCATCCACCAGCGCCCCGTCTACGCCAAAGGTGGTAATTGTGGCAGCCGTCACTTGTTCAGCATTTAGTCCTTCCAGGGCTTTCACGGCGCATTCGGAGAGCTGTCTGAAAATCCGGTCGGCGTCCCAGACGTGAAATTCCGGATTTTCCTTACCGGGCAGCGTGGCGTTTGGCTGTGAGGCCTTCCCTACAATGACGCCTTGTTCATTCACAACCATTGCGCGCACATTAGTCGCGCCGCAGTCCAAGCAAAGGGAATACATGAGAGTTGATTAAATATGAGAGTTTTTGTTCCAAAAGAGTTTTCGTGGCAGTTGCCAGCTGTTTAAGGCAATCCGCTCCCAGACTTTCAAATTGCTGGTTCGTCAGGCAGGAAGCTGCGTGCAGAAGACGAAGCCGGTATCAGTTTTCAGAATATTACTTGAGAGCGATGAGTGCTTTGGCGTAAAAATCTTTACGCTGACGGCATAGGAGGCTTCCGTAAGCTTGTTTCCCGGGGGAAGAAATTCCCCCGGGAAAAGAACGGTCCTCAGTACTTCCCGTACAGCGGGCCGTAGTTGGCGCAGGCGCGGAAATCAGCCCCTTCCGGGTCCGCAGTTCCGTGGAGCCCCCAGGCGGAGGGGCGGTAGATTTGGTCATCCGGAATGTTATGGGCGTATACGGGAATGCGCAGCATGGATGCCAGCGTCAGGATGTCCGCGCCGATGTGGCCGTATGTAAAGGCGCCGTGGTTGGCTCCCATGTTGGCCATGACGCTGTACACGTCCGTAAAGGCTCCCTTGCCGGTCAGGCGCGGGGCGAACCAGGTGGTCGGCCAGCCCGGATCAGTGCGTTCGTCCAGGGTTTTGTGCACCTCGGCAGGCAGATCCACGGACCAGCCTTCCGCTACGATAAGAACGGGGCCGAGCCCTTTGACGATGTTCAGGCGCATCATGGTTACGGGTGCGCCGCCCCTGGTGACGTAGTGGACGGAGTAGCCGCCGCCGCGGAAGTATTCCCGGTTGGCCGGGCACCAGACGGCTTGTTCCATCATGGTTTTCGCATCGTCCGGAGTAACGTCCCAGTGTTTTTTCATGACGGGCTGTCCGTTCTTGTCCGTACAGGCCATGCAGCCGTCCAGGGCGGCGGAGCCGGAATTGATGAGGTGGATGATGCCGTCCTTGGCATGGCCTTCCAGCGTATAACCCGTGACGCGCTTCACGGCTTCCGGGCTCCAGTAGGTGCGAACGTCCGCGAAGACGTTGGCCTGTCCGGTCAGCAGATAGCCGAAAAGGAGGCAGGCTCCATTGAGAGAGTCGTTTTCCGTGGCGAAGGGAAGCGGGGCGCGAGGGCCGTTCCAGTCAAAGGTGGAGTTAAGCAGGGTTTCCGCGATGTCTCCGTTCGGGTAGAAGTCCGTCCAGTGACGCTGGCCCTGGAAGCCGCCGGCTATGGCCTGGTACCCCAGGGATTCTTCTTCGCGGTCGATTTTCTTGAGCTTGGGATTGCCCTGCATCATGTCGCGGAAGATCATGGCCATCAGCACGCTTTCCCTGAAAGTTTTACGGCGTCCGGCTTCGTCCAGCTTCAAGTCCGGACGGTTTTTGTCCTCGGCGAATTTAAAGACGGAGTCCGCCCATTGCATGGCGAGGTCGAATTCCGCTTCGTCATAAATCTTCTGGTCCATGCGGCGGCGCACTTCCGTCATGTCCACGGCCTGTACGCGGATGCCCAGGTAATTTTCCCAGAAAGACTGATCCACGATGGAGCCGGCAATGCCCATGGAGCAGCCGCCGATGGAAAGATAGCCTTTTCCGCGGAGGGTGGCTACGGCGAGGCCGGCGCGGCAGAAGCGCAGGATTTTTTCAGCTACGTCTTCCGGAATGGAAGTATCCGTGGCGTCCTGAACGTCTTTTCCGTAGATGGAGAAAGCCGGGAACCCTTTCTGGTTCAGGCCGGCCAGCGCGGCGGCCAGGTACACGGCGCCGGGACGTTCCGTGCCGTTGAAGCCCCAGATGGCCTTGGGGGTGAACGGATCCATGTCAAATGTTTCACTGCCGTAGCACCAGCAGGGCGTAACGGCCAGGGAGACGCCGACATTGTTGGCCTTGAACTTGTCCGCGCAGGCGGCGGCTTCCGCCGGGCCGCCGATACAGGTGTCCGCGATCACGCATTTGACGGGTTCACCGGAGGCGTGGCGGATGTTGGACTCAATGAGGGCGGCAGCCGCCTTGGCCATGTTCATGGTTTGATCTTCCAGGGATTCCCGGACGCCGAGGCGGCGACCGTCAATCGTGGGGCGGATACCGATGGTTGGTAATGCTGTTTTCATATCTTACGTAGGTGATGTGAAGCCGGTTCATGCCTGGGCAGGCTTTTCTTCCTCTTCTTTTTTCAGGTGAATGTTGCGGAAGAAGAAGCCGTAAATTAGTACCACGGCAAAGCAGATGATGGGAATAAAGAAGGATGACCGTACCGCTTTTTCCACGAAGTTTTCCTGGGCCGTCTGGAATTGCTTCATGTCCAGGGGGCGGGCGATGAGATTGTCCAGCACTTCCGCCTGGTTCCCGGATAGCGTGGAAAGCGCCGGAATCAGGGAGAATTGCTGAATTTGCTGTTCTCTTCCGTCAGGGGCGGGGAGGCGTTCCAGATTGGCTTTGAAAACGGCCAGTTCCTCTGGTTTGAGGGAGGAACAGCCGGGCAGGGATTTGGCCGCCTGTTCAAAAGCTGCCCCTTCCAGAGAGGGGAGGGAAAGGAAAGTTGCCAGGTTTTTCTGGAATTTGCCGGCGGCCCTGGCTTGTTCTTCTCCGTCCGCAGGGCTTGCTTCAGACATCCTGTACAGCGCCAGCATGGCCCCTGATAAGGATTTGCGGGCGTCTGCAGCTTCCGCCCGCGCAATCAGGGGCCGGTTGATGGATTCAAAATAGGCCACCTGGTTTTTTACTGTGGTGTTATCTATCCAGGAACCCATGTACGGGGTAATGACTGCACCGCCCAGAATGGCCATGATAAGGCCCGCCGCTCCCAATTTCACTTCGGACCCCAGTCCTCGCAGGGCGATGCCGTAAATAGTGGGGAACATCAGGGACATGCAGCCGGAGATTCCGACCAGCGTCCAGACGGAGATTTCCCTGGGCAGGTAGATGGTGCCCAGGCAGCAGAGGATCCCGGCGATAGCGAAAAGAGACATCATGTTGGCCGGGTTAAATTTCTTCATCAGGGCTGTAGTGACGGCACGGCAGGCGATGAACAGGATGATGGAAAAGATATAGTAGTTGGAGGCCGCCGCTTCCTGCATTCCTGGGAAAACGGACATGATGTATTTAATCGTCCATGTCCACACGGCGATTTGCACGCCTACATAGAAAAACTGGGCAGCCACGCCGCAGAAGTAGCGCGGAAGCTTCACCAGCTTCATGAGCTGGCAACGGTAGTCCGGCATGATGAGCAGGAAGGCGATGGGCCCGATCATCATAATCAGGATTTGCTGTACCATGCTGAATTCGAAAGCGGAATAGTACTGGAACAGGAAGGGAATGAGAATCAGGGCGATGCAGAGGCCCAGGCGGCCTAGTTTGGAGGAAAGGGGCTGCGTGTTTTCCCGGGTGGGTACGTTTTCATCATCGGATTTGTAGCGGCAGAAGAAAAACCAGATTACGGCGGCGATGGCTACCAGACCCACATAAGGGACGCATACCCAGAAGAGCTCATCGCTGACAATAGCGTTCAGTTGTTCCGGGTCCATGGCTTTGCGGGTGTCCATGTCAGCATCATTCAAGTGCGCCAGAATGAAATATTTGGCCAGGAAAATACCAGTCAGGGAGCCTATGGGATTGAAGGCCTGGGCGAAATTCAGACGGCGGACACTCGTTTCCTGGGCTCCCATGGAGAGAACGAAGGGGTTGCAGGTGGTCTCCAAAATGGAGAGGCCTCCGGCCAGCACGAAAATGGCTACCAGATAGATATCGAAACTTTGCCCGATAGCGGCGGGAATGTAGCACAGAGCTCCGATCATGTAGAGCCCCAGTCCGATGAGTACACCCGCCTTGTAGGAAAATTCCTCCAGAAGGATGGAAGCGAAAATGGCAAGCACCGCATAGGCCCCATAAAAGGAAATCTGGACTCCGGCGGATTCCGAAGCATTGATCATGAATATTTTGCTGAATGCCGGAACCAGATTGTCCGTCATGTTGTTCAGGAGGCCCCACAGCGCAAAACAGGAGACCAGCATGAAGAACGGCAGCCGGTACTGTTTGGGAACGATCGGCACGGTAGAGGTACGGTTGTTATCCATATTGCTTTTGTCAATTTCTCACAAGGACGGCGGTGCGTCAATCTGGAAACGGAAAAGAGTCCAGAAATTATCCAACCTGTTGATAGAAAAAGTAAAATGGTGTTTTTTCGTGGCAGTATTCCGTCAATGTCCGCAGAAACTCTTTCTTCTTGACTTGTGTTTCTGCGGCGGCTAGGAATAAAGAGATGAAAAATTGTATTCTAGCCGTCTGTCTGGGCCTGGCAGGATTCTGGGGCGTCCAGGCTGAAGATTCTTCCATTGCGGCTCCGGAAAGGATAAATGAACAGGGTGATGCGAAACTGCCTTCCGGGGAATTGTTGTCGGATCATGTGGCGGAAGCAGAGTTTACGGGAATGATTCACCGGAAATGCAGGTTCCTTACTTCCCTGTGTCCGGACAAGTGTGACCACGCCAGGGATTTTGCCGTTTTCCGGATCGTCAAGTACCTGGATTACCGGAAACCAGGCAAGTACGGCGATGAAAAGCAGGAGCAGCTGATGGTTGACGTTAATCCGGCGCACAAGCCCATCCTGCAGGGCGCGGATATTTTGAAGAAGGTATCCGCCCTCAAACCGGGGGACAGGGTGGTTCTTCACTGGGCCCATTACTATATGCACCGGGATTCCAGTTCTTTCCCGGAACGTCCCGTGATTTCCGTGGCGCCGGCGGTTTTTTCCGGAGGAAAAACGGGTAAATAAGGACTGGTCTTTCTTCAGGCCGTTCAGGCGAGGCTGGACGCAACGGAAAGCCGTGTGTTAGGAAACGGGCCGGCAAATGTCGCTGCTCCGGGCAAGATTGCCGAGAGCAGCGGCGTATATATACAGTGAAACACACCATAAATACGATGCGTTTATCTTTGAATACATTAACAGGAATTTCCCTTCTTTGCGCCTTGGGGCTGTCTGTTCCCTCAGCCCTTGGCACGGAAAGCTTTGAGCAGGCCAAACAAGGCAGGTTCACGTCCCTTTCCACCAAATACGGCCCCATGTCCTGCGGGGACGGCGTGGCGGAAATCGGGAGAGGCGGGAAATCCGGAAAATCTTCCCTGAGGATGTTTGGCGGACAGGATGCCGAATTGAAACTGGATTTGAAGGATACGCCTTCCAGAGAAGTCCGGTTGTCTGCCTGGGCGGAGCGATGGACCGGACAGGCTCCTTTTGAATTTTCCATTGTGGCCATAGGGCCGAAGGGTGAAAAGAAGATTTATGACGGCAGGGACATCAGGACGGGCGGGTTTCACACCAAGATAGAAGCCAGTGTTCCCGCCGGAACGCGTTCCCTGTTGTTCAGGCTTACTTCTCCGGAGAATAAGGGAATGAAGCTGGACGATTTGTTCATTGTTCCCTGTATTCCCATGAAGGTGAATCCGCAGGTGGAGATGGCTTCTTCCGCCTATCCGGTGATGGTGCGTATTCCGTGCAGTCCTGTTCTTTCCCTGAAAGTCCGGACGGACGGCTGTCTTAATCCTCAGTTCCTGACTGCCGTCAATCTGGATTTTACGGGTACGACGAAGCTTTCCGACATTGAATCCGTAACTGTAATACGGGGGGAAGATGAGCCCCTCATTCATCATGGGGAAGAGCCGTTCCCGAAAGACTCTTCCCAGGTTTTTGGTACGGTAAAGCTTTCCGGTTCCACCAAACCTCAGATTTCTGTGAAAGGGAAAATGGAGCTGGAGCCCGGAGACAATTACCTGTGGGCCTGCGTGACGATGAAAGAGGGAGCCTCCCTGGACGGAAGGGTGGCGGTGCGTCCGGCCAGCATTGTGGCGGGCAATAAACTGATGAAGGTTGTCAATGCGGCTCCCGTAGCGCAGCGCATCGGCGTGGCCGTAGTCAGGCATGGGGATTTCAAATCAAAATTTTACCGTATTCCCGGACTGGCCCGTTCCAGGAAGGGAACCCTGCTGGCCGTGTACGATATCCGGTACAACCATTCCGGAGACCTTCCGGCCAATATTGATGTGGGCGTAAGCCGTTCCACGGACGGAGGCCGTACCTGGTCTGATGTCAAGATCGCCATTGATGATTCCAAGATTGCCCCCGCTCTGGGGGCTACCAGGGGCGTAGGGGATCCGGCCATTCTGGTGGATGAAAAGACGGGGCGCATCTGGGTGGCCGCCATATGGAGCCACAGGCATTCCATCTGGGGCAGCAAATCCGGAGACAATTCCCCGGAGGCTTGCGGACAGCTGGTGCTGGCCTACAGCGATGACGATGGCCTGACCTGGTCCAAGCCGATCAACATCACGGAACAGACCAAAAACAAGGACTGGCGCATTTTGTTCAATGGCCCCGGCAACGGCATTTGCATGAAAGACGGCACGCTGGTTTTCGCAGCCCAGTACTGGGACGGCAAGGGAGTGCCGTGGTCCACTATTGTTTATTCCAAAGACCGGGGAAAAAACTGGTACTGCGGCACGGGCGTCAACCAGCAGACGACGGAAGCCCAGGTGATTGAGTTGGAAGACGGCTCCATCATGATCAACGCCCGATGCAACTGGGGAGGTTCCCGCATCGTGGGCATTACGAAGGACCTGGGCCAAACCTGGGAAAAACACCCCACCAACCGCACTTCCCAGTTGAAGGAGCCGGTCTGCCAGGGCAGCCTGCTTGCCGTGGACGGCGTACCGGGGGCGGGCAGAGTGGTTCTGTTTTCCAATCCCAACACCACATCCGGACGTTCCCACATGACGCTGAAAGCTTCTACTAATGACGCCGGTTCATGGCCGGAAGACAAATGGCTCCTTTACGATGCCCGCAAAGGCTGGGGGTATTCCTGCCTGGCGCCAGTAGACAAGAACCATGTGGGCGTGCTGTACGAATCCCAGGGGGCGCTGAATTTCCTGAAAATTCCCTACAAGGATGTTCTTAACGCAAAAAATGCGCGCTGATTCCGTTTCCCGGTAAACATGTTGAACGGGCCGTTCCTCAGGAGAACGGCCCGTTTTTTATTCCGGGTGTTTTTGTGGAAGGGGCCGGCCGCTGTGCTCCGGGAGATTATTTGCCGATAAAGCCGGGAAACTGTACAGGAACCGGCCCCTTTCCCTTTGACAGGAAAGCTGGATGAGTGTTGTTAAGTTGTTTTGAAAGATGCAATTGTCAGGATAAAAAGGAAGCAAGAGCTTCCTTCAGCATGTTTCTGGCGCGGAACAGCAGGCTTTTGGTAGCGGGAACCGTCATATCCAGCACTTTTGCTATTTCCTCATAGGGCATGTTTTCAAAACGGCGCAATTGAATGGCCAGCCGCGCCTTTTCCGGCAACGCTGCGATCGCCGCATCCACGGCCTGCTGGAGTTCCGTATGCTCCAGTGCTTCGTCCGGAGCCTGGGAAGGTTCCAGAAATACGGCCATGCCTCCTTCCTCCTCCATGGCGTCTGCGGAGGTGGTGGGCTTGCGTTTCTGGCGGCGCACTTCATTGAACACCAGATTACGCAGGATGGTGAACATCCAGGTGGTAAACCGTGCGGAAGGCTCGTAATTCCCGGCACCCTTCCAGATCCGGATGAATACTTGCTGGGCGATGTCCTCTGTCTCCGGACCATTGTTCAGCATACGGGCCGCCGCCGCATATACGGAATTCTGGTGTTTGCGGACCAGCATTTCCATGGCGGAAGCGTCGCCATCCCTGACCCTCAGCATCAGCTTGGCATCTTCGTCTGGTTCCGCAGGCGGCATGTCTTGTGCTTCGTCCATGAAATACCTTTCTATAAACCCCGTGTCCGGTGAAAGGTTGCGGCCGGCAGGGCGTATTCCAGAAAAAGTCTATTCCATTTTTACACGGCTGACGAGATGAAAACAGGTCTTTCTGTTTTTCCGCGCAAGGGATTGGCAAAACTTTTGCTCCTTTCGAAGCCCGGGATATATTCACGCTTTTGCAGAAGTGAAACCGGGGCATAATGAAATCCTTCCATGCCCGCCGTTTTGACAAGGGCGGAAGGGGGGGCTGTTAGGGTAAGGAAAAAATGGAAAAGAAAAAAATCGGGGAATGAATTTGATTAAGGAATCATCCTGAATGCCTTTCCATATCTTCTTTCTGGTTCGGTTCCAAATGGGAGTCCGGCCGTGGGAGGACTCTTTTCTTGACAGCATTTCCTGTCTGCCTGATAACTTGATGATACGAATACTCCTCAGAAGAATAAGGAACGCCGCCATGAAACAATGCATGAATTCCGAAAATCTGCATCGCCGCCTCAAGAAGATTATCGGGCAGGTGCAGGCGATCGACAGGATGATTGACGAAGACGTTCCCTGTGAAGATGTGCTTGCCCAGCTCAATGCCGCCAAGTCCGCATTGCACAAGGTGGGGCAGGTCGTACTGGAGGGGCATATCAGCCATTGTGTCCGGGACGGATTGGAACACGGAGACCCGGAAGAGACGATCGCGCGCTTTACCAAGGCGGTTGAGCGGTTTGCCAACATGATTTGATTTTAACAGGGCGTCAGCGCCTTTTTCCGGCGGTTTCTGGGGTCTTTCATTTTTTTTCTCGACAAACCTATACCCCTATAGGTATATAAATCCCCATACCTGTATGGGTATAGAAAAAAGAATCATCATATGCTGGACCGATTGGAAAAATTGCTGGAATGGGGAGGGACAAGGCGGAAGGCCGTACTGTTGTCCGTTTCCGGATTCGCTCTGTTGATGAGCATGCTTGGCATGGAACCTCTGCCTTTTGAAGTTTCATGGATAGCCATTGTTTTATGCGGCATTCCCATTGTGCTGGAAGCTGTCCTTGGCCTGGCGACGGCCTGGGATATTAAGGCGGATGTGCTCGTTTCCGTCGCTCTGATCGCTTCCGTCATCATTGGGGAGGACTTCGCTGCGGCGGAAATTGCATTTATCATGCAGCTTGGTGCGCTTCTTGAGGAGCTGACCGTGGCCCGGGCCCGGAAAGGAATTGAGAGGCTGGTTCATTTGGCCCCGGCAACCGCCCGGAAAGTGGAGGGAGACAGGGAGGAGGTTATTCCGGCGGAAGAGGTCCGCACCGGGGATGTTCTCCGCGTACTTCCCGGAGAGACCATTCCGGCGGACGGTATTATTCTTTCCGGATACACTTCCGTCAACCAGTCCGTAATGACGGGTGAACCTCTTCCGGTAGACAAGGAAGCCGGTGATGAGGTTTCCAGCGGGACGGTCAACCATTTCGGAACTTTTGACATGAAAGCGACCAGGACCGGGGAGGACAGTTCCATTCAGCGCATGGTCCGCCTCGTCCAATCCGCGGACGCGGGAAAGGCCGGAATCGTGAGGCTGGCGGATCGCTGGGCCACCTGGATCGTTGTCATTGCCCTGGTTTCCGCAGGTGGGGCCTGGATGGTCACGGGAGAATTGATCCGCGCCGTTACCATTCTGGTGGTATTCTGTCCCTGCGCGCTTGTGCTGGCAACTCCCACGGCGGTCATGGCCGCCATTGGGAACGCTACCAGGCATGGCTTTCTGGTGCGGGAAGGGGATGCCCTGGAACGCCTGTCCTGCACATCCCACCTCACTTTCGACAAGACGGGCACGCTTACCTGCGGCGCTCCGCGCGTAGCGGCCGTTCGCAGTTTCCTGCCGGAGCTCCCGGAACAGGAGCTTTACAGATATGCCGCCTGTGCGGAACTGCGTTCTGAACATCCTTTGGGCAAGGCGATTGTCCGCTGTTACCGGAAAGATTCAATGCAGAAACTTCCCCAACCGGAACAGTTCCGCATGATTCCCGGCAGGGGAGTCCGGGCCGTCGCGCAGGGAAGGGAACTTCTGGCCGGCAACCTGGAATTGTTCAAGGAAAACCGGGTGGAGCTGTCCGGTGAGGCCAAACATGCGGCGGAACCGTACCAGGAGGAAGGGTGCTCCGTGATTTTCATAGGAATAAACCGGCAGGCCGCAGGGTTCATCGCCTTGTCGGACACTTTGCGGGAGGATGCCGTAGCCACTATCCGCGAAGTACGGGAAGCTGGAGTGGTTCCCGTATTGCTGACCGGAGACCACGGGAATGCCGCCGCTCACGTCGCCGGACAACTGGGGATTGACCGGGTTTGCGCGGAATGCCTGCCGGAGGATAAATCCAACTGGATTGACGCGTGCCAGAAGGAACGGAATCATGTGTGCATGATCGGGGACGGAATCAATGACGCCCTGGCCTTGAAAACTTCCCATGCGGGAATTGCCATGGGCGGCATAGGTAGTGACATTGCCGTGGATGCCGCAGATATTGTCCTGGTCAATGACGATATCCGGGAATTGCCCCATCTGCTCCGTTTGTCAAAACGCATGATGGGGACGATCAAATGCAACCTGACGTTCTCCATGGCCTTGAACTTCATCGCCATCATCCTGGCGGCGGGCGGAATCCTGAATCCCGTTGCCGGCGCGCTGGTTCATAATGCGGGATCCGTCGTCGTGATCGCCAACTCCGTTTTTCTGCTGAAATGGGGAAGAAAAAGAAGCGTGAGCCCGCCTGGGGAGAGCGGGGGTGCCCCGTGTTGATTGCCGCCGTCTTTTTCCGGTTTCTCCACGCCGGCTGGAAAACGCTTGGATGGGGAGAAAGTCCATGTTATTCTTTTTCCAGTTCGGCAGGGGTGCCCAAATCAAGGCTGAGATTGCGGGAACGGCATGCTGTTTCCGCAGAACCCTTCAAACCTGATGCGAATAATTCCGCCGCAGGGAGTTCGATTGAACGGGCTTGTCCCGTTTTTCGGGGAGGTTTCGTTTCCGCTGTTCTCCTGCCGGAACAGAACTGCATTCATCCCATGAACGATACCTCCAATTTGTCCTACCCCGGTTCCCGACGCATTTATGTTCCGGGCCGTTTGTATCCGGATGTCCGGGTTCCCATGAGGGAAATCCTTTTGGGCGATACCTTGCTGCCCGACGGCACCACCCATCCTAATGACCCGGTGCGCGTGTATGATTGCTCCGGCCCCTGGGGAGACGCTGCTTATGAAGGGAGTGCAGAGGCAGGGCTTCCCGCCCTGCGTGCCGACTGGATACGGGCCCGCGGGGATGTGGAAGAGGATGCGGGGCAGGAGCGCTCCCTGCGTGCTGCGGGTAAAACGCCTGTGACACAGCGTTATTACGCCCAACAGGGCGTTGTTACGCCGGAAATGGAATTTGTAGCCATCCGGGAAAATTTGGGCAGAGAACAGGCTTTCAAGGCAATATACGACCGCTATCCGAACGCCAAGAGCCGCCCGGACGAAGCCGCGGAAGCCCTGGAAACGCTCACCATGATGCCGCGGCCGTCCGAATTGGAGGCGCAGGAAGGATTTGGGCCGTCCAGCATGGTGGCCCGCGACCGCCTGGATCACCAGCATGCCCCGGAGCGCCGGAACGGCTGCCGCATGCCTGCCTATTTTACGCCGGAATTTGTCAGGGATGAAATTGCCTCCGGCCGTGCGCTGATTCCCGCCAACATCAATCATCCGGAATGTGAACCGATGGCTATCGGCCGCAATTTCCTGGTAAAAATCAACGCCAACATAGGCAACTCCGCGCTGGGGTCCAGCATTGAGGAGGAGGTGGAAAAGCTGCGTTGGGCCATTCACTGGGGGGCGGATACCGTCATGGATCTTTCCACCGGGAAGAATATCCACGCGACGAGGGAATGGATTTTAAGAAATTCCCCTGTTCCCATTGGGACTGTTCCCATTTACCAGGCTCTGGAAAAGGTGGGAGGAAAGGTGGCGGACCTGAGTTGGGAGGTTTTCCGCGATACCCTGCTCGAACAGGCCCGCCAGGGCGTGGACTATGTGACGGTGCACGCCGCCCTTCTTCTCAGGTTCGTGAACCATACGGCGCGGCGCATGACGGGTATCGTTTCCCGCGGCGGTTCCATCATGGCGCAGTGGAGCATGATCCACGAACAGGAAAATTTCCTTTATTCCCATTGGGATGAAATTTGTTCCATCCTGGCTGCTTACGATATTGCCGTCTCCATCGGGGATGGCCTGCGGCCCGGTTCCGTGGCGGACGCCAACGACTTTGCCCAGCTGGCGGAACTGGAAGTGCAGGGGGATCTGACCATGCGCGCGTGGAAAGCGGGCGTGCAGGTCATGAATGAAGGCCCCGGCCACGTTCCCATGCACCTTATTGGGGAGAACATGAGCAAGCAGCTGGAATGGTGCATGGAAGCGCCCTTTTACACGCTGGGACCGCTGGTAACGGACATCGCCCCCGGTTACGACCATATTACCGGAGCTATCGGTGGGGCGATCATCGGCCAGCTCGGCTGCGCCATGCTTTGCTATGTAACCAGAAAAGAGCATCTGGGGCTTCCTGACCGGGAGGACGTGAGGGAAGGCGTGGTTACCTACAAGCTGGCGGCTCACGCCGCAGACCTGGCAAAGGGGCATCCATCCGCGCAATGGAGGGACAACGCCCTGGCTCAGGCCAGGTTTGAATTCCGTTGGGAGGATCAGTTCAACCTTTCCCTGGATCCGCAAAAGGCCCGTTCTTTCCATGACCTGACGCTTCCCCATGCCAACGCCAAAAGAGCCCATTTCTGTTCCATGTGCGGTCCGGACTTTTGCGCCATGCGCCTGAGCCAGGATATCCGCCGCCGCTCACAACAATAGGCGTCTTTTCTCCGGCATTGCGAGGGAGGGGGCTTGAGGTTCCGGGAGCGCCAGCCCTTAAAAAAGAACGGAATTATGTAGAATAGTCTTGCCGTAATATTTTCAGAATATTTTGGCTATTGATATTCAGACAATTACTCCGATAAAAAGTCAGAAAGATCAACGAAATAAGGCTAAAGTAAATAATGCCGAAAAAGAATGACAAGCTCCGGTATCGTGCTATAGTACGGTTAAGATGAAAATTTCATTTTTTCCTGCAATTGGCATCCTTTCTTTGGCCTCCGCTTTCATTTGTTCCGCGTCTTCCTCCTGGGAGACTGATTGGGATAAAGCGCTGGAAAAAGCAGAAAAGGGCGGACATCCTGTGCTGGCTGACTTTACCGGTTCCGACTGGTGCCCCGGATGTATTTATCTGCGCAAAAATATTTTTGACACGGATGCATTTGCCAAATATGCGGCGGATCATCAATTCGTGCTGCTGGAGCTGGATTTTCCCAAGGCCGCCGGAAAAATGCCGCCGGAACAATTAAAATTCCATGAAGAGCTGATGCGGCGTTACGGCGTTTCTTCGTTCCCATCCGTTCTGTTGATGGAGGGAAATGGCGCTCCCTATGCTAAAATAGTGGGAGCGACCAGAACTCCGGAGGAATATTTGAAGAAACTGGAGGCTGCCGGAGAAACGAGAAGGAAGTTGAAAGAGGCGGTGGCAGCGGCCTTGCCGCTGAAAGGAAAGGAAAAGCTGGAGCAGCTGGTTAAGGCCTTGAACGTGCTCCCGGAAGATTTACAGCCTTTCCAGAAGGAGTTGATTGCGGAAATTGCCGTCCTGGATCCGGAGGATAAATACGGATTCGCAAAGAAGTCCGAAAAGGCTGCCGCCATGGAGAAGCAACGGCTTATGTGGGAGCAATTCTGCCAAAAATATTCGGGGCGTCTCTCTGCAGAAGAATTGCGCGCCGCCCGGGAGGAAGCATTGAATATGCTGGAAAAGAAGGACATGCTCCCCCCTATTCGTTTGAAAATCGCCAAATATATCAGTGACGGGTATGCCTTGGAACGTAATTTCCCCAAGGTCCTGGAATACTTGGAAATTGCCCGGAAAGCCGACCCGGAATCACAGGCGGCCAAAAAGCTGGAACCATGGATTGAAAATATGCGGAAATTCGTCAATCAGGAGAAGTAAAAGCTGTCCCGAAAGGCAAGGCTGCCTTCTGCAGAAGGCAGCCTTGCCTTTCCGTTTTTTATTTTAAACAAAAAAATAGGTCTGTTGCGCTATGGCTGATGAAGGAAACGAATATGCAGAAATGAATACGCCGGCCTATGTCAGAAAAGAGGTGGTTGAGGGAGAAAGCAGCCATTTGCTGAGTTGGGATGAGTGGCTGCGGGAACATGTTGCCCAGTTGCTGTTGTTTGCCCGCCAGCAGTCCCGCTCACCGGAAGATGCGGAGGATATACTTCAGGATGCCCTGGTGCGGCTGGCGCGCAAGGAGGCTTCCGGGGAATTTGTGGGAGGGCAGGAGGCGTGGCTCTCCTATGTCTTTGCCTCCATCCGGCGGCTGGCGGTGGATTATGGCCGCAAATCCGACCGCCGCCAGAAAAGGGAGGATGAGGCCTGTGCCGCTGAACGGGATGAGGATGTTTATGCGGATCCCTGGTTTTCCAGTGCTGCGGCGGATGAGGAACTCAAACAGTTCATGGAAACGCAGCTCAGGAAACTCCCTTCCAAATTCTCCGAGGTCATTGTCCTGAAAATATGGGGGGAACAGACTTTCCAGCAAATTGCGGAAACGCTGGAAATCTCTCAGAATACGGCGGCGAGCCGGTACCGTTACGGGATTGATTTGCTCCGCAGGGCTTTGAGAAATAAAAAAAATCAATTCTAATGCCGTTCTACCCTTATGAAACATGAGACAACATCATCTGCCGCTGGAGAGGAAGGCGGCGGTACTGTCACCCTGCAGCCACTTCCCGTATCTGATGAACTGATTTCCCGTCTGGCCGGAAAGTGTGAGGAAATTTTCCCTTTAAACAACCGTTTCCGGCGTGATGAAATCTCCGATGATGAAATTCATGAAATGGAATCCCTTTTGAAACGTCTTCACCCCTCTCCGGCAAGAGTCCTGTTCAGGGAGCAATGCTGTGCCCTGATGTGTGCGGAATCCGAACATGAGATGGAAACCCGGTTGAAAAGGCTTTCCGCTTCTTCCATGCTGGAATTTTCCGTCTGTAAAATGGCGCAAGCCATGAATTGCGCCAGTGATGAGAAACGGGAAAAAGCGTTGAACAGTTCCCTGTGGCGGCGTTTTGCCTGTATTTCCGGCATTTCTGCTGCCGCTGTGGGAGCCGTCATGCTGGTTCAACATGTACTGGTGGCTCCCGGCGGAACGGCGGCTTCCGGAAATTCCGGGGAAGCCTCCACGGAAAAGGCTGAAACGCCTGTGATTCCCGGAGAAAAGCGGGAGTTGTTCCGGACTCCTACCCTTTTTGAATTGCAGGGAGGGGATGAGCGCGTGCCGGTGATTGCTCCTGCCGTTATCCGCAGGATTCTCCCTGAAAAAGAATATTAAAAAAATTGCGGTACATGAATATCGCCGGAATTGTCCGATCCGTTGCGGCATTCCGGTTTGTCTTGGTAGGAATGAGAGACGCCCGGCGGGGCTTCGTGGTGATAAAAAGCCGGAAAATAGTGGTTTTATCCCAAGGGAAGAATCTTTTGTTTTTGTTCATTTCAGGAAATGTGGTATTTTTTACATGTTCTGCGGCATGGGAGGTCGTCCCGAAAGCGGCGGAAAAAATGTACAAATTTTGAACATTGCATGGACAGATGCTGTATATTATCTCACATGGATATGAAAACCTGTATCTTTCTGACATTGGGATTGCTGGTAGGTTCGGGCTCCGGATATTCCATTGACCGGCCCGCAGGAAGTACGGACAACCTTCAGCCACCTCCCCTGACGCCATACACGCATCAGGCCAAGCCGCTCCCCTCTTCCAAACCGGCCAGACTGGGGATTGTTCCGGGCATAGTGCCGCAAGCGCTTGTTGCACAGCTGGAGCTCAGCGGATTCCCCGGAGTGCTGGTGACCAAGGTGATGCCGGATAGCCCCGCCGCCAAGGCCGGGCTTCTGGAAAATGACGTCATGGTCAAGTTGGGGGATGTCTCCCTGTCCGGTCCGCAGTCCGTGACGGAGGCCCTGTCTGAAAAGGTGCCTGGAGACAGGATTACGGCGGTATTCTACCGGAAAGGGAAGCGGGAGACTGCAGAAATTACCCTGGATGGAGGAACGCTTTCCGCTGAAGAAATATTGGCGGCTCAGGGGGATCCCCGCACGCAGCCGCGCGCAGTTCCCTCCGTTCGGCATCAGGCGGCGCCTCATTCCGGAATGTCTGCCCGGCCTAATCTCCCCCAGCGTATTCTGGATATGCAGCAGATGATGGATGAGTTTTTGAAGGATTCCGCCATGGATGATTACCGGATGGACGACATCATCGGCCGGATGAACCTGACTCCCGGCGCAGCGCAAATGCTCCGAAGCTTGCAAGGGCTTCACCAAATGCCTATGCCTCCCATGGGCAAGGTTTCCGGAGGAGGTCAGAGCATGTCTTCCGTCCGGATGTCGGATGCCAACGGGACTATCGTGGTTTCTTCCAATTCCCGGACGGGAACCACAGTTCATGTAACGGACTCTGCGGGAAAGGTTCTGTATTCCGGACCCTACAATACGCAGGAGGAAAAATCCGCCGTGCCGGAAGCCGTCAGGGAACGCCTGAAAAACATAGAAACCAATTTCTGCTTTTAACGGCTTCATGAAATAGCGGAGAAATGCATATTCATGAAATTAATGGCAGCTGCCCCGCATGGGGCAGCTTTTTTATTCAGGGGGAAAGGAGAGGGGAATTCTGTAATCCCGCCATAAGCCGGCGTGTCGAAAGGAATTACAGAATTCCGGTTAACTTCCGGTAAGTCTCAAGGGCAAAGGAATCCGTCATGCCGGAAATATAATCAAGCATGTGCTCCAGGCGTGCAGCTTTTCCTCCGCTGTTTTGGGGTACGCCGGTACCCTGAAGCATGATGGCGATTTTTTTTGATTGTCCGGAGGATGGATGGTTCACCCATTCCATAAAGAAGTCTATCAATTCTCCCAGCACCTTGTACCCCATGGCTTCCACTTCAATAACCTCCCGGGCCTGGTACACATTCTTTATGGCGTACTGGTACAAGCCGTTCAGAGGGGCGGACAGTTCCGAGCTGTCTATCAGGGATTGCTCCATTCCTCCTTGCAGCAAGTCTTCCTCGTGATTCACGAAACTGTCCACGGCGGATTGAATGCTTTTGCCGATGGCGATCGCGCGCATATAATGGATGCAGGAATCTTTTTCCTGCTTTTCTTCCAGCTCCCGGACATAACGGAGCTGGGATTCCGCCAGGAAAGGACTGAACAAATCCCTGGTGGAAGCAAAATTCAGGAGTCCGGAAAAATACCCGTCCTCAATATCCGCGATGCGGTAACAGATATCATCCGCGGCTTCCATCAAATACGCCAGGGGATGGCGGCTCCAGCAAAGATGTGTTGCATCAGGTGCTGAACGCGGAATCAACCCCAGATGACCAGCCATGAAAGAGGCTGCTTCCCTTTCCTGTTCCCCGATGCCGAATTTCTTGCATTCAAGCTTGTTGGCCGCAACTATGCTGCCTTTCTTGACGGCGGAGGAATAGGATTGCGTACAGGGATATTTCATAAAGGCGCCCAAAACGGCTGCCGTCAGTTTCAGGCCGCTGCCCTCCATCGGATCCCCTGTCCGTGTCAGGATGCGGAATCCCTGGGCATTCCCTTCAAAAGGCCGCTCCAGTCCGTGCCGTTTCAGAGCGGTTTCAATGGCGTCTTCTCCAGAATGGCCGAAGGGAGGATTGCCAATATCATGGGCCAGGCAGGCGGTGGAAACAATGGTGGCAATATCGGAAGGCATGATAGGCGCGGGCAGGTAACCTTTCTTCTCCAGCCACTCCCCTGCCAGCATGCCGAGAGAGGAACCTATGTGGGCTACCTCCAGGCTGTGGGTCAGGCGGGTGCGAACGTAATCATTGCGGCCCAGGGGGAAAACCTGTGTCTTATCCTGAAGGCGGCGGAAAGCGCTGGAAAACAGAATGCGGCCGTAATCCCGGTCATAATTGCTGCGGTTTTTCTGCGGAGACGCCGTGCTCCGGTGCCTGGATCCCCAGCGAGCGTCCGACAAAAGCTGCTGCCAATTCATCATCCCTGACATGATAAAGAAATGCTACAGGGTAATGACCGGCTGTAACAGAAGAAAATAGAGAGGGCATTCAATAGGTCAGCGTCAATTCCGCTCCAATTTCAGGAGCACCTTGCCGTCCGTGTCAATGCGCGCGTCCGCAATCAGGAGCGTGGGCGGCGTGTGCCGGGCGCACAGGTTTTTTGGTGAATCTGGCGTAACATGTCGCGTTCTCCGGCCACCGGGCGGCGGCAAGCAGCACAAAAATGGAGGAAAATGGGCGTCTGGAATTTATTCCTGCGCAGTTTTTTTGAAAGGGATGGGGGCGATCAGGAAAGAGGACAGGATAAGCAGGCAGCCGATGAACAGCAGGAACATGTTGGGATGCTCTCTGAACAGAAGCAGGGAAGTCAGAGCCGACAGGGGAATTTTAAGATTGTTCATAACCGCCAGCTTCACGGGAGTGACCCGCCGGGCGCCGTAATTCCAGAGGAAAAAACAGACTCCTGAAGCGATGACGCCCAAATAGGCCAGCAGCCACCATTGCACGGCAGAAATCCCCTGCCAGCAGGACAGCCCTGACGGCAGGCCGGAGGGCAACGTGACCAGCAGAGCGCCTGCATAGGCATAGGCGAAGCAGGAAGCTTCACTTCTCCCGAACCGGGAATTTTTCAAGGAAATGTAGGCTATTTGACCTGCCGCGAAGCAGAGATTGGAAAGCTGGACAAGAACAATTCCTGTAAACACCCCGTTACCGGCGGAATATTCTTTCCAAAGGATGCCCGCTCCTCCTATGGCCGCAAGAATAGCCGCCGCCAGATGGAGCGGCGGAAGCTGTTTTTTCATCAGACCGTTAATCAGAACCACATAAATCGGCGTGGTGGCTGTAAAAAGGGCAACCTGGTGGGAAGGCAGATAGTGAAAGGCCGCGATATAGCAAAGATACATTCCTCCGAACTGGACGGCGCCTATGCCCATCATCACCAAGGCATGACTGAAAGGAACCCTCCGGACGAAGGGGAGGAAAACGGCAAGCGATCCGGCCATGCGCGCCATCGCGACAAAGCTGGCAGGGAGGCCGGACAGGCAGTTTCCCAGAAGTCCGAATGACAACGCCCAGATGAAAGACGTGATCAGCAACGCAGACATGCGGGCGGAGCATACGGAGAAAGGGAAGTCAAGTCAATGCCCGTATCGTCGGGAGTACGCAACATTCATTAAGAAAGCAAAGGAACGGTTAAGCTTTCCTGCCAGTAGAAATTAAGCTTTTTGTGTATAAGATTGTTTAATCAGGGTAAGGATGTAATCCATCCTGTCCTCATTTTTTACAGTCAGCTCGTAAGATCCATTTCCATGATGGCCGATATTGGAAACGTCCCTGGCGAGTTTGTAGGGGTCTTCCAATTTCCCTTTGGGGAGATTGATCCAGAGTTTCAGCCCTTGTTTCTGCAAAGCGATATCCGTGAAATTTGAACCGTTGACCGTGAAAGCTACATAAAGCTTGGTTGCTTTGATTTCGACGTCCCCTAAATCGAGGATTTTATTTCTGAGGCTGTTGTAAATACCCTGTACCTTTTCCGGAATACTCTTCAACCGATCCTGCTCCGTGTAAACTACTACTTCTCTGCTGACGGTATCCACGTCGCTGTTTTTCGATGAAATTGTTTTGATGCTTTCCGTTGCATTGAGTTTTCGGATTTCCTCAAAACTGATGGTTTGATTGCTGTATTTTTTTATCTCCCACAGAGCAATCGGAAGATCTTTAAAATTAATGGCTTCTTTTTGATAAGAGGTAAAGCCTTGGGAAATAAAAATGATCCGGGATTGGGACCAATCCACGCTGCTGCGCTTTAGCGGTTCATTCCGGGCTTCATTATATTCCAGAATGAAATCGGCTTTATTATTAAGCATTGCAGAAAGATAGGCATAGCCCTGGTCTACAACGCTAAAATTCTTGTCCTGCTTGTATTCGATGATGACAAAAGCCTTATTTTTTCTGTCAAAAGCCAATGTATCAATTCTCAACCTCTGAACGGAACCGGATATCGTGAATTCGGATTTGACGAATTCCAAACCAAGCAACGTATTCAAATTGGCTTCTACCAAATGTTGAATTTGCCGTTCCAGCTTGAACGGGGTTTCCTTGACTTGGTTCAATATTTCCAGTTTTGAATTTGAATTGAAAAGCGGCATTGAGCAGATGAGGGAAGGTTGCTTGAACCATACTATCTTTATGAGGGATGGATGACAAGACAATCCTGAATATAAAAACACCCCGAAATATTGAATTCCGGGGTGTTTAGGAAAATGGTACGCGGTACTGGTTTCGAACCAGTGACCCCATGCGTGTGAAGCATGTGCTCTACCACTGAGCTAACCGCGCGTTTGCAGTGCGGAAGAAATATATCGTTCGTGCCGGGGATTGGCAAGGAGTTTTTTGAAATCGGGTGAAAAAGGATTTCGCCTTTCCGCCGTCAAAAAAGTTCCCGGAGGAATGATAGGCATACAGTTTCTCCGAGGGACGGTTGGGAAAAGTGGAAGGTGGCTTAATTCCGGCTTGTACAGCATCAACCGTCTTTCTACACTCCGGGCATGAGTTGCACAAGCCCTCCCAGAGCATGGGCCCAGATTGATACCAATGCGTTGAGGCACAATTTAAACGTTGTCCGGCGCGTCATGCCGGATCACCGTCTGATGGCTATTGTGAAGGCGGAGGCTTATGGTCACGGTCTGGAAGGGGTGGTGAAGGCCCTGGATGGCGAAGATTGCGCTTTTTTCGGCGTTGCCACGGTGGCGGAGGCCTGCCGGGTGAGGGATGCCGGGGCAAAAACATGCCCGTTTATTCTCGGTCCCTGTTTTGAGGGGGAGCGGGAGGAAATCGTGCAGAACGGCTGGCGCGCCGCTCTTTCCAGCATGGAAGAGGCGGAGCATTTTAATTCCCTGGGCGCCCTTTACGGCAAAACCGTCCATGTTCATTTGGGCGTGGATACCGGCATGGGGCGCAGCGGTTTTTTACCGAGTGAATTGCACGGCCTGACGGACAAGCTCAAACAGTTCAGTTATCTGGATCTGGAAGGCGTGTTTTCCCATTTATCCGCAGCTTCCGACGATATTTCATTCACCCACGGGCAGATCAGCGGCTTTACGGAGGCCGTAAATGAACTTTCCCAAGGCCACCGGTACAAGTTCCGGCATTTGTGCAGCAGCGCCGCTGTGTTTAATTACAAGGTTCCCTGCGCCAACATGGCGAGGCTGGGCAGAATCCTGTACGGGTATTCCCCCATGCCGTCCCCCTATAATAAGGAGTTGCGGCCTACCATGACCCTGTACAGCCGCATTACTCTGATACGCACGCTTCCGGGGAATCACGGCGTTTCCTACAACCACTGTTATATAACGAAAGGAAGCACGAAAGTGGCCACTATCGGCATCGGTTATGCGGACGGCTATCTTCAATACCTGTCCAACCAGGGAGCGAGGGTGTATATCAATGGCCAGTACTGTCCGGTTTTGGGCCGTGTGACGATGGACCAGATCATGGTGGACGTTACTTACATGGACCATGTGGAGACCGGAGACCTGGTGGAAATCATGGGGCCAAATGTAAGTTGGGAGGAGCTGACGCGCCGTGCCAATACCATCCCCAGCAATGTGCTGACCAGCATCAGCGCCCGCGTGCCCCGGATTTACGTGTAGAGGAGGATGCCGGCTGTCAGCTGAAGCGGTGCAGATACCAGGTGATTGAAAGCTGTTGCCCGTTGCCCGGAAAAAATCAGGAGTTTTGTTTGCAGATATGTTTTTCCCGACAGACACTACCGCTGGCGGATCTTATTCCAGTCTTCCGGTTCCAGAGCGCAGGGATCCGGAGCTACCCAGTGGCCCGGTTCTATTTCCACAGGGGTAAGGTCCGCTCCCACCGTCTCCGGATAGGAGGGGTGCTGGATGCGGTGGCCGAAAGCAGAACCAAGCGGCGGGTTGATGGGGGAAGGGACGTCTCCCGGCAGAGGCTGGTGCTTGTTGGCCCTGGCGGGGTCCGGTTCCGGGATAGCGTCCAGGAGAGCCTTGGTGTAAGCATGCTTGGGGGATTGGTAGATGGTTTCCGCATCTGACATTTCCACGATTTTACCCAGATACATGACTGCCACGCGGTCAGAGATGTGTTTGACGACCGCCAGATCATGGGCAATAAACAGGTAAGAGAGTTTGCGTTCCTCCTGAAGCTCCAGCAGCAGATTGAGCACCTGGGACTGGACGGATACGTCAAGGGCGGAGACGGGTTCGTCCAGAATAATGAGGCTGGGATTTAACGTCAGGGCGCGTGCGATGCCGATGCGCTGGCGTTGCCCGCCTGAGAATTCAAAGGGGAAGCGGTCAATAGCGCTGTCCGGCAACCCCACGCGGTCCAGCAGGCCGCGCACCCATTCCCGGCGCGTGGCGGGGGTGCCCATGCGGTGGATGACGAAGGGTTCCGCTACAATCTGACCGATGGATTGCCGCTGGTTGAGGGATTCCGCAGGATCCTGGAAGACCATCTGGATGTGCGGGCGCAGAGGCCTCATTTTGCGCTGGGAGAGTCTGGCGATATTGTTGCCGTTGAACCGGATGGAGCCCCCGGTGGGTTTCAGCAGGCGGACAATGCTTTTGCCAATGGTGGATTTTCCGCAGCCGGATTCCCCCACCAGGCCCAGCGTTTCCCCTGGGTAAATATTGAAGGAAACGTCGTCCACAGCCTTGACCCATCCCGCTTGCCTCAGGAAGATCCCGGAGCGGACGGGAAAGTACATTTTCAAATTGTCTACTTGCAAGAGAGGTTCCGGCATGGCTGGGAGAAAAAAGAAGTTAAAGGTTGGCGCAACGGGGGCAGGCTTCCACGAAGTGGTCCGGGGATATTTCCACGAGGGGGGGGCGTTCCGTGAGTTCTTCCGCAGGCACGCCCTGCCTTTGGCAGAAGCGGCATCCGGGAACGAAATCCGCAATAGAGGCCACCTGGCCGGGAATGGTGGGCAGTTTGGTTTTGCGCACGGAACTCAGCTGAGGGATGGAGGCCAGCAGTCCCTTGGTGTAAGCATGGCGGGGATTGGCAAAAAGTTCCCGGACAGGGGCCTTTTCCACCACGCGGCCAGCGTACATGACGACTACGGAATCACAGCTCTGTGCGATGACGCCCAGGTCGTGTGTAATGAGGATGGAGGATGACCCCATTTCCGCCTGAAGATCCTTGAGCAGGGACAGGATTTGAGCCTGAACGGTAACATCCAGGGCCGTGGTGGGTTCATCCGCAATGATGAGTTCCGGATGGCAGGCCAGGGCGATGGCTATGACGACGCGCTGGCGCATGCCGCCGGAGAGCTGATGAGGAAATTCGTCCACACGCTGTTCCGGAGCAGGGATGCGAACGCGCTGCAGGAGCTGGATGGCTGCATCCCGGGCTTCCTTGGCATTCATTCCCCGGTGGAGCATCAGGGATTCCCCAATTTGCCTGCCGATACTGTGCACGGGATTGAGCGCCGTCATTGGTTCCTGGAAAATGACGCCGATATGGCGGCCGCGGATGCCGTGCATGTCCGTCTCTTTTGCCTGGACCAGGTCGCGCCCCTTGAACAGAATTTGCCCGTCCAGAATTTTCCCCATGGGCTGAGGCAGCAGCCGGACGATGGACATGGCCGTAACGCTTTTGCCGCAGCCTGATTCCCCTACGATGCCTACGCAGGTTCCTTTGGGGACGGTGAAGCTGACGCCGTCCACCGCTTTCAACAGGCCGGATTCCGTTTCGAAGCCGGTGACCAGGTTTTTGATTTCCAACAGGGGGTCGCTCATGTGTTATTTTTCCGTGGCAGAAGGTTCCAGAGGGTCTCCGTTTTCCGGGATGACGGGCACAGACGGCAGTTTGCCGCCGCCATCTTTGTTGTCCAGGCTTTCAATGGAGTCCATGTAGCGGTACTGGTCATACACGGTATCCACTTCCTCGAATGTTTTTCCTTCCCGCTTGGCTTCCATCGTTTCCTTTTTAATATCGTTATCCACCCAATACAGATAACTTTCCATGGGATCAAATACGACGGGGTGGCAGAATTGCGTAGTTGCGCTGTTCGGCCATTTGACCCAGCGCCAGTAGCCCAGTCTGATGAATTCCGTGGTCCAGCAGGGAACCCACAGGGCTTCCTCATCAATTTTCTGCTGCACTTTCCACGTGGCCTTTTGGAGTTCGTCTTCCGTGGCTGCGTTTGTTTCTGCGTCCAGCAGCTTGTCCATTTCCTTGTCCGCGTAAGCGCAGATGTTGTTGGTATAGGTAATAAGGCCTCCACGCTCATCATAGGCGTACCGGGAGTGGAACCCCTGCTCATTCATCGGATGGGGGGGAGTGAATCCCCAGGCCATGAAAGAGGCCTGAGCGCGTTTTTCCATGATTTTGCGGAAAGCTACGGTGGAGTCCAGGGGATCCAGCTGGATTTCCAGGCCGCACTTGCGCGCGTCTTCCTTCAGCTTGCCCAGAGTGGAAGCCAGGGAAGGAGATGAATTGGGGAAGGTGATGGCTGCGGTGAGACGGGTACCATCCGGCTTGCGGAGGATGCCGTCCGGGCAGGGGATGGTGTAGCCCGCCTTGGCGAAATAAGCGCGGGCCTGTTCCGGGGAATAGGGGCGCGCCTTGATGTAGGGATTGGTGAATTTGCCGAAACCAGAATTGTAGGAATTGAGCCGCTGGTAGTCTCCGCGGAAAGTAATGTCAATGATGTTCTGGATATTAAGCGCATGCTGGAACCCCCGGCGAACATTGAGGTCATTGAAGGGGGCTTTGGAGGTATTCAGAAAGACTCCGTAAGGGGGGCGGGGGTAAATGGTGTAAAATGTGCTGCGGTTGATGTAGCCGTTGTGGACTTCCGGTATTTCCATGCGTTCGTGCCACAGTTCCGGTTTGGTGATGTTCAAAACGTCCAGCTCTCCGATGCGGAAAAGTTCGATGGCCTTGGAAGGTTCCGCAATGAAGTTGTACACGATTTGATCCACATTATACATGTATTTCGTGAATTTTTTGTCCCTGGCCCACCAGTCCGGCACGCGCTGGAGCGTTACCTGGCGGCCGCGGATGATGCCGTCCGGCTTGACAATGTAAGCGCCTGTAGTGGGTGGTATGCGCCACTGGTAGCGTTCCACGTAGTTGGGGCCGAACTCGCAATAAAAGTGCGGAGGGGAAGGGATAAACAGCGTGCAGTAGTACGGGAGCAGAGGTTTGGCGAAGGGGAGCGTGATGGAAAAGCGGCTCTCATCGTAGATGGTGATGTTGGAAGCGTTCTGGTAGAAAAAGTTGTTGTAGAATACGTCCCGGCTGTATTCCGAAGTGCGGATGTACATGTTCACCAGGAGGTCGATAGCCTTTACCTTGGCTCCATCCGTGTAGCGTGCATCAGGATCCAGTTCAAAGTAAACGGTGCGCCTGTCTGGGGATTCCGCCCATTTATGAGCAAGCCCTGGAATGATTTTTCCCGTAACCGGATGGATGGAAACTAGGCCGATGATGATTTCATCATACAGGGGGCCGCGGAAACCGCTGTTGCTGTTCGGGCCGTTGGGACGGAATGTGTCCGGATAGGATCCGGGGGCCCACTGGCGCAGCACGCCGCCTTTTTTGGCATTCGGGTCTCCTATTTCCGGATTGTCCAGTCCGTCCTCCCATTTCAGGTCCTGGGGAATGTCCGCCGGGGTTTTGAATTTGATGTAGTCGCCTTCCGTCTGCCTGCGGTGAATGACGGACAGGGCCGCCTCATCCGCAATGAGTTTGCTTTGCAGTTTTTCCCTGACTTTAGAATCTTCCTCCTTGAAAAATTTGTCCCGGAGCTCCCGTATTTCCTTTTGCTTGGCGGCTTCCTCACGAGCCAGGCGGTCATTGATCTGTTTGTTCCATCGTTCCGGAAAGGAATCAAATCCCGGAGGGAGCGTGCCGAAAGGCACGTTCGGCTGCCAGCCAACCCCCCGGGATTGGGAGGAATCCTTGCAACCGGTCCCGGCTGTCAGCAAAAGGGACAGCATCACGGAAGAAAGGATGGAGCAGAGGATGGGGGACAGCTTGAGCATAGGGAATGGCAAAACAGGAGTCTTTTATTTGTAAGTAGTGAATTTTTTGGGGTCAAAGGCTTCACGGACGGCCTCTCCGATAAAGGTGACGAGCAGGAGGGTAATCACCAGGGCGGAAAAGGCGGAGGTGACTACCCAGCTGGCGGAAAGATCCGCCAGTCCGTCATTGAGCAGGCGCCCCCAGCTGGCGTATGTGTCAGGCAGGCCGAAGCCCAGATAGTCCAGGGAAGCCAGAGCCAGAATGAGGGCGGAAACGCTGAACGGAACCAGAGTGACCAGAATGGCGACCAGGTTGGGCAGGATATGAACGAAGAGAATACGGCCGGTGGAAGCCCCAAGCACTCGGGCGGCCGCCACGTAGTCGCGCGCTTTTTCCTTCATGGTGGAGGTTCTGAGCTGGTAGGTCATGGACATCCACCCGAACATGATTAGAAGGCTGATGATCAGGAACATGCCCTTCATGTGAAGGGGAACCATATCTGAAATAATCATGATGATGAAAAGAAAGGGAACCTGGGAGAAAATTTCAATGAGGCGCTGCATGCCGAGGTCAAACATGCCGCCGAAGTATCCCATCATCATTCCAAAAGTGATGCCGATAAAGTATACGATAGGAAGATAGAAGAGTGCGGCTTTCATATTTACCTGGAGACCGCCGTACAAATAGGCCAGGATGTCCGCCCCCTGGGTATTGGTGCCAAGCAGGTGGCCCCCCTTGAGGGGCGGGGAGGGGTGGTAGAAAATACGGCTGATTTTATGTTCATCCGTCTGTTTCAGGAATTCTTCCTTGGTGCCGGGGCCGCTGTAATGTTCCGCCACAATTTGGTTGTTTTCATACGTGGCGCTGTACACCTCCGTTCTGTCTTCCAGCCAGCCGGTGGCCCGGTCCACTTTCTTTCCTTTGCGGAATTTGTAGCTGATGTGGGGGAGGGCTTCTTCATCTTTATGCAAGCGGGAAGCCAGCCCGGAATACGGCTTGCCGCTGGACTCGCAGACGAGGCCGTCTTCATTCACTGTCAGAGCTTCCGAACCGGGGTTGGTGGAATCTCCCGTGGGATCGTACGGAACCAAAGGCATGATGACGAGGGAGGGTTTTCCCGGCTGGCCTGCCTGTTTTTTCAGTTCGCGGTAGTTGGCTTCCGCATCCGCAAAATCTCCGGTCTGGCCAAATGTAGAACCCTTGTATACTTTGCGCATAATGGCCGGAAAGTACCAGGAGCCGTCCTGAACGACAAGGAGGGCCCGCTTGCCCACCAGGCACTGGTCCATACATGCCAATAGCGTCAATACAAGCAAAATGAGGAGGGATACATAGCCGCGGGAGATGCTTTTAAAACGCTGAATGCGGCGCCTGGTGATCGGCGTTGGATGGAACCTCCGGGGACCTTTCAGCATGAGCCAGAAACCGAGGCCTCCCATGACAAGCACACAGACCCAGCCGAACCACAGGAATTTCCCCTGAGGCGTCAGAAGGCCGCCGTTGTTCTGGTCCGTACAGACGATGTTGAGCATGCTCATTTCCCGCGAGACGGTGAAGGGCCAGCTTAATGTGGGCAGGAGCAGCCCGCACAGCTCTCCCACGGCAGTAAGCACCGCCAGAATGACCAAAAGGTATGCCAGTTTTCTAACCATGTGTACTATTCAAATTTAATGCGCGGATCCACAGCGGCCACGATGATATCGGAGAGAAGGTTGCCCAGCACCATCAGGAAGGAGGTAAGCAGCAGCGTTCCCATGATCAGGGCGTAATCCTTGTCCATCAGAGCCTGGTAGCTCAGCATCCCGAACCCCTGGATATCGAAAACCTTTTCCACCAGCATGGAGCCGGCCACAATCAGACTGATGAGGCTGCCCAGAGTGGAGGCAATGGGTATAAAGGAGTTGCGGAAGGCATGCTTGATGACGGCCCCTCTGAAACTCACGCCCTTGGCCATGGCAGTCCTGATGTAGTCCGCGGAAAGGTTATCCATCAGGTTGTTTTTCATCATCATGGTGGTGATGGCAAAAGAGCTGACTACATAGCAAATCAGAGGAAGCACCGTATGGTGCAGCAGGTCTCCGGCCTGTTGCCAGAATCCCATGTCCGCAAAGTCCGGAGACGTCAGCCCGCAGAGCGGAAACCATTCCAGCCGTGCTCCCAGATATACCACCAGTACGGCGCCCAGGGCAAATCCAGGCACGGAGTACCCCAGGAAAATCAGAACGGAAGAGATGTTGTCCACCAGGCTTTTGTGGCGGATTGCCTTTACTACCCCAAGGGGAATGCAGACGGAATAGGTAATAATGGCGCTCAGGATGCCGAAGTACAGGGAAACGGGAATGCGCTCCTTGATCATGTCCCATACGGGTTCATTGTACTTAAACGAGTTGCCCATAGTTCCCTGGAGCAGCCCGTCAAAGCTGGTCTTGTACATTACGGCTCGCCACGCATAGCCCCGAGCCTTGTCGAGGACGGCCTCCGTATTATCCGTCTGTCTCATGCGGCGCGCCCAGCGTTCCGCACGGTCCATGGGAGATTCTATGTCCACGGTCCAGCCTTCCGAGGCGGCTTTCCGGGACGGGGTGCCGGAAAAGAAAGCATCTTTCACTCTGTCGGAATCCTTGTCCTGGCGAACTACGACGACTTGTTCTCCTGTTTCATTCAGATTGATCCGTGTATGCGTATCGGAAATGCCGGAATATTCATCTTCCTTGTCTCCCTCTCCCGCTCCGCCGATTTCCCCGAATTCCTCACGGGAAATGAAAATCTTTTTGGGCAGCACTCCCAGCCATTGCAGATAAGCCGTGACGATAGGCTCCTGCAGGCTGTACTGCTCTTCCAGCCGCTCCATATCCGCTTCACTCAGGTTATTGTCGCCGCGCTGGGAACCGGCTTTCTGTCCGGACAGGGCGCTCATGCTTTGCTGCTGCATCATCTGCTCAATGGGACCTCCCGGAACAAAACGGGTTATGCAAAAGACGAGAAACGTAACCCCCAGAAGCGTCAAGGGCATGAGAAGGAGTCGTCTGATGATATAGGTCTTCATTCGTCGCGCTGAACTCTACCGGTTTGTGGAAGGTGAGGCAAGTAGCAATACAAATTTGTGAGCCTTTGCTAACATGAAGCATGGCCCTGTTCTTCTTAAGATGAAAGGGAAACAATAAAATACGGCAGGTTCCCATTTTTTTTGGCAGGCCTTTCGGGAGGTGGGGAATCTTACATTCCTTCTCCCAATCGGCGCGCCAGCATGTCCGGAAGACCGGCGGCCAGAATGCGTCTTTGGGCCTCCGCTACATCGTATTCCACGCGGCGCTGGTAGTACACCATGGTGTCTTCATCAAGCACGCCGTAGGCGGCGCGGGGGTCGCCGTCTCTGGGCTGGCCTACGGAGCCCACATTAATCAGATATTTGTTGGTTTTGAGAAGCTGAATATCCCCGGATTCATATTCATGGATGCTTCCTTCATGGCGGATGAACGTGCGTGGAACGTGCGTATGTCCGTTAAAGCACAGAAATTGATTGTCACGCAGCATATTGATGCTGTGGGTAGCCGTATCTATATTCGTGACGTAAGCCCAGGAGTTGGGCTTGTCCTGTGTGGCGTGCACCAGAACGATTTCATTGGGGAGAATGCGCTGGAAAGGAGCGCGGCGAAGCCACTTTTTCTGTTCTTCGGAAAGTTGCTGGCGCGTCCACATCAGGGCATTGTACGCTACAGGGTTCATCCCCGCCGGATTGTCTTCTCCAATGGCTTCCTCATCATGATTGCCGCGCACGGTGGGAATCTGGAGGCTGCGGATGAATTCAAGACATTCGGACGGATTGGCGTTATAGCCCACAACATCTCCCAGGCAGTAAACGGCATTGCATTGAAGCTGTTCTATATCCTTCATCACCGCTTCCAGAGCGGGCAGATTGGCATGGATGTCACTAATCAGGGCTATTCTACTCATGGTATTGTAAGCAAAGAACATAGCACTTTGGGGAGGTTTTGCCAAGCACGTTTGTTCTAAGGGAATCATAGCTGGGGAACAGGGAGCCAACCTTCCAATGTCCCCTTATTATTATCGTCTGTTTACTTTACTCACCTTTTGCCGGAGGCAAGGATTCCAGGGCTTCTCTCAGCCCGTCTACCGGATACTTCAGGGAATTGGCCAGATGGCTGGTCATCAAGTCTCGGGCGATCTCATCCGTAGGAAACAGTTCCCGGAAGGGAATGCGCTCCTTTTCCGGTATGTTCAGCCTGTTTTCCAGAACAAAAATATTGCTCACCAGGCTGGGGGTCCTGTTGCGGGGATCCTTGAACAGCTCACGGCCCAGTTCCAGAGCTTCTCTGGATTTGGAAGGAACACGGACGAGCGCATAAAATTCTTTGCGGGCCGTAAGGGGAGGCGCTCCCAAATCCCGTGCCTTGCGGTAGGCTTCCGCCGCCTTTTCAAAGTCAGGTTGCCGGTAGGTATCGCTGTACATGTTGCCCAGCAGGGATTGAAGGTACCAGCTGTCAGGATTGGCGTTGATGCCTTTTTCCAGAAAGCGGCGCCCCTTTTGAATGTATTTGCGGAAGCCTTCCCGGCGTTCCATGGGAGAAAGACGTTTATTGTCCAGGTAACTGGAGGAAGCGTTATTGCCCAAATGCCACGATCCGTTGTCCCAGTAAAAATCGGAGTGCGGAGCGAGAGCGGTAACCTGGTTGTAGCGGCGTTCCAGGTTGGCCCAGTCGGAAATCAGGAAACAGTCAAAAGCTTCCATGCTCAGTACGGCCGCCACCAGGGAGCGCAGCCCACCCAGCGAGACCATGGCGAGTTGTTGTTCCAGATAATCGGAAGAGGAAAGCTCTGCCGGATTATCCAGTAGTCCCGCCGTCTTTTCCTGTTCCAGAATATGATTCTGCAAAGGCAGGCGAATCATGCCGAAGCCCAGCAGGGCAATAATGAAAATGACGATGGTCTTCAGCATGATTCGCAATTGGTTCGGTTCAATTCATGTTCAGGCGCTTGCGGATGGCCTTGTCCAGAAGTTCCCATTCCGGCACGGAGGCTCCGGCCTGCCGGGCTTTGGAGAGAGGGTCTCCCCAGATAGCCGTGTATTCGACGGGGCGGCCTTCGTTGTAGTCTACAGCACTGGACGGGATAAAAGCTCCCATGTTTTCCGTACGGGAAAGGTGGAATTCAACCAAATCTTCCGGCAGGGCGTAGCCGCGGGCCCTGGCGGCCTGCACTACTTCCTCCATGATGCGGCGCGCCCGCGCAACGTTTTCCGGGTTTTGGTAAAGTTCCGCAATGCTGATGCCCCCCAGAGCCAGGCAAAGTCCGTTAAACGGGATGTTCCAGACGAGTTTATACCACTGGATTTGCTCTGCGGCGTCAAAGGCGCGCGTTTTGATGCCGGCATGGGCAAACAGCTCGGAGAGTTCCCTGGCTTTTTCAGTCCCTTCCGGCGTGGGGATGAAGGGGGCGAACTGGATGTTGCCCCCTTCCAGATGGTTGACATGGCCCGGTTTTTCCCGCATGGCGCAGATGAAGCACAGGCCCACATAGATACGGTCCGCTGGGATGATGCGGGCAATTTCCTCCGCATTTCCCATGCCGTTCTGGAGTGTAACCACAGTTGTATCCGGTCCCATCAACGGGGGAAGGGCTCTGGAAAATCCGGCGTTTGCCGTGCTTTTCCATGCAACTACAACGAGATCTACCGGGCCGACTTCCTCCGTGTCCCGGTAAACGTTGATGTGGGGCAGGGAGATATTCCCATGCAGGCTTTTCACCTGAAGGCCGTGTTCTTTCAGATAGCCGTATTCCGAACGTACGATGAAGGATACGTCCTGGCCTGATTCCTGGAGTCTGGCTCCGTAGTAGCAGCCCAGGGCTCCGGCTCCCAGAATGGCGATTTTCATGGCGTGCGGCGCGGGTGGTGATGTTTCTCAGAGCCCCTGGACGTTGCCCTTGTCATCCAGATAGATGTGCATGGCGTTCGGTGAGACGGGAAGGGCGGGCATGCGCATGATTTCCCCGCAGAGGGCCACCAGGAAGCCGGCCCCGTTGGCGATTTCAAAGTCGCGCACGGTGATGGTGAAGCCGGTGGGGCGTCCTCGGAGGCGTCCGTTGTCAGAAAGGGAGTTCTGGGTTTTTGCCATGCAGACGGGAAGGTCCGTCAGGCGGCTGGCTTTAAACTGGGCCAGCTTCTTTTTGGCGGCGGCCGTCAATTCCACACCGTCCGCCCCGTAAATGTTGCGGGCAATGATGTTGAGTTTTTCTTCCACCGGCAGAGCGGATTCATAGAGGGGCTTGAAGGGGGCGGAGCTCCTGTCCGCAGCTTCCACTACCATTTGGGCCAGGTCTTTTCCTCCTTCTCCTCCCTGGGAGAAGATGTCCGCAATGGCGCAGGGAATACCGCGTTCCGCGCAGTGTTTCACGATGGCGTCCAGTTCTTCCCGGGAGTCGTCAAAGAATTTGTTGACGGCAACCACGACGGGGCGTTTGTAGTGGGCGGCAGCGTCCAGATGCGCATCCAGGTTGGCAAGGCCTTTTTTCAACGCGTCCACATCCGTGTTTTTCAGATCCGCAAGGGCAGTGCCCCCGTGCATTTTCAGCGCGCGCGCCGTAGCTACGATGACAATGGCCGCCGGATCCAGTCCGGACTGGCGGCATTTGATATCCAGGAATTTCTCTGCACCCAGGTCAAACGCGAATCCGGCTTCCGTGACGGCATAGTCCCCAAAATGCAGGGCCATCCTGGTGGCCAGCACGGAGTTGCAGCCGTGGGCAATGTTGGCAAACGGGCCGCCGTGCAGGAAACAGGGCACTCCTTCCACGGATTGAACCAGATTGGGCATCAGGGCGTCTTTCAGCAGGGCCATGACGGAACCGGTAATGCCCAGTTCCCTTGCGAACACGGGCTTGTCATCCGTCGTGAATCCGATCACGATGCGGTTGATGCGTTCTTCCATGTCCTTGTAGGAAGTAGCAAGGCACAGGCACGCCATGATTTCCGAAGCCGGGGTGATATCGAAGCCTGTTTCTCGGGGGAACCCCTGCTTGTTGAGTCCCACGATGATGGAACGCAGGGAACGGTCGTTCATGTCCATGACCCGCTTCCATATGACTTTGCGTTCGTCAATGTTCAGCGTGTGGAAGAACATGGCGTTATCAATGATGGCGCTGATGAGGTTGTGGGCGGATGTAATGGCGTGGAAGTCACCTGTGAAATGCATGTTGATTTCCTCTGCCGGCGTCAGGGAACTTTTGCCCCCTCCGGTAGCTCCGCCCTTGCGGCCGAACACCGGCCCCATGGAAGGTTGCCGGAGCGCCAGGCAGACTTTTTTGCCGATGGCCTGCAATCCCTGCGCCAAGCCGATGGAAACGGTGGTTTTGCCTTCTCCGGATGGGGTGGGAGTGATGGCGGATACCAGAATGAGTTTGCCGGGGGCTGCCGGCTTGTCCAATACGTCCAGGGAAATTTTGGCCTTGTTGCGGCCGAAGGGGATGACGTCTTTTTCATCGACGCCCAGCTTGTTGATACAGTCGGAGAATGCAGGTGTAACCATGCGCACATGATGACGGAAGCCCCCTCTTTTGGCAAGAAGGTTCATGGGCATTCCGGACCGGATGAATCAATGAGCGGGAAAGGGCCTCCTTCTTCCTGTTCCGCGGCACTCCCCGGATATTCCATGCAACTCCGGGAGAAGCTCCGGAAATACCCGGTATGGCAGGTTGCGCTAAGACGGGGGTAAGAATCAGGGGTGCGCTTTCTGTTTCCCCTCAGCCAGCACGGGACGGTAGTGGCCCGTGATGGTGTGGGAGAACAGGAAGTCTTCTTCCTGCGTTCCGGCGCCGACATTATGAATGATCAGCGGCGTGCCTTCCTCCGTTTTCCGGTTGGAAACGATGCCAATGTGGGGAATACTATCGGACAGGTTCCATGTAACCAGGTCGCCGGGCTTGTAGTCCGCCGCGTTTTCCGTAATGGGAACGGACCAACCTTTTCTGGCAAAGAAGGTACGAAGGTTAGGCACCCTGCGGTGGTCAATGCTGCGGTCCGTCGTTTTCAATCCCCATATTTTAGGGTATTTGGAAAAGTGGGCCTTCATGTCCTCATGCACGGCTTTTTGAAGGTCCAGGCCGAAGGCCCTCATGGCGCGGATGACCACATCCGTGCATACTCCCGTTTCGCGGGGAACGTCTCCGTTAGGGTAGGGGATGGATTGATAGCCTCCGTTGTAGGAAACCGTTACTCCTACCTGTTCACGCGCCTTGGCCGCCAGTGCGGCGTTGTCCGCCATCAGGCATGCAGGGCAGGCAAGAAACAGGAGGATGAGAAGGGGCGCCGGTTTCATAGGGCGGATGGGGAGGAAAAAGCGGGAAAATCAGACGAAGCTGGCAAAGCCGATATCCGGCCGACGCTGCATGCCGTTAAATTGAATCTTTTTGATTTCGTTGTGGGCGCGCTGGCGCGCTTCGGAGAGGGTATCCCCCTGTGCCACAACGGCCAGTACGCGGCCTCCGTTGGTTTCATAACAGTTTTTGTCCGCATTCCATTTGGTGCCGGCATGGTAAACGGAAGCATTTGAAATATCGTCCAGTCCCTGAATAGCGTCGCCGGAATGGGAGGTCTCCGGATATCCTTTGGAGGCCAGCACGCAGCAGACGCTCCAGCCGTTTTGGAAGGAAATTTCTTCCGGCGCAAATTCTCCCTTGGCCCCATGCAGGCAGAAGGAGGCCAAGTCTCCGGAGAGCAGGGGCATAACGGCCTGGCATTCCGGATCGCCGAAGCGGCAGTTGTATTCAATTACTTTTGGACCGTTTGGAGTCAGCATCAGGCCGAAGTACAGAAAACCCCGGTAAGGCAGTCCGTCTTTTTTCAGTCCGGCTACCGTCGGAGCCACGATTTCCTTTTCAATGCGTTCCAGCATTTCCGGCTCCACCAGTCGGCGGGAAGCCACCGCTCCCATGCCACCCGTGTTGGGGCCAGCATCGCCTTCCTTGAGGCGCTTGTAGTCCCGTGCCGGGCAGAGGATGAGATAATGGTCGTCCACCAGAGCGCCGAAGATGGAGACTTCCGGTCCGGTAAGAAATTCTTCCACCAGCAGCCGCCCTTCACCAAAGCGCCTGTCCGTAAATACTTCTTTCAGGAAGGAGTCCGCTTCCTCCTTGCTCATGCAGACGGCTACGCCCTTTCCGGCGGCCAGACCGTCAAATTTCAGCACGGTAGGATAGTTGTTTCCGATGAATTGCCGGGCTTCCTCCAATGTGGCCGCTACGCGCGCCTGCCCGGTAGGGATGCGGTGGCGGAGCAGGAAGTCCTTGGCAAATTCCTTGCTGGCTTCCAGCCGGGCGCTTTCTTTTACCGGCCCCCAGCAGGGAATGCCCGCACGGGTGCAGGCATTGGCCAGGCCTTCATCCTTGACCAGATAGCTTTCCTCCCCGGCAACGCAGAGGTCCATTTTATTGGAAACCATCCAGTCGATCAGCGAGGGCAGATCCCTGGCCGGGATGGGGGTAGCCAGACGGTTGATGGCGTCACTCCCCGGGAAACAATACATTTCCGGAGCGGAGGGAGATTCCTTGAGTGCCTTGACCAGTGCATGTTCACGTCCACCTTTTCCAATAACGGCTATTTTCATACGCCGCCAGTATGCCGGGACGGACTGATTTTGCCAAGCTGAAATGAACGGTGAGGTTTTCCCTTTTGTCCGGTTGTTCCCATGCTTTTCCTCCATTGCCGGGAATGGGGCTGTACCACTTTTTCTTTTCGTGGCACGGCGCAGCCGTTCGTTCGGGGAAGATGTTGTAAAAAGGCCGCCTGACCCGGAGGGAAGGCGGCCTGTAAAAGGAAAGGGCGGTATTTGCGTTTAGAACGGGATTTCGTCGTCCATGTCTCCAAAGTCGTTGGACGGCTGATTGGTGGGGGGCATGGGGGGCGGGTTGTAGTTTTGGGCCGGGCGGGATTGTCCGTAGTTGTTGGAACGGGGAGCATTCTGGTACTGTTGGCGCGGAGCACCTCCCATATCGCCTTCGCCGCCGCGGGGGAAGAGCTGGATGTTTTCCCCAATCACGCGCAGCTTGGTGCGTTTCTGCCCGGAGGCTTTATCTTCCCAGGAATCCAGTTGAAGGCGTCCTTCCACAAAGACTCCGCGGCCCTTGCTGAGGTAGTTGCCGGCAACTTCCGCCTGGCGGTTCCAAAGGGTGACGTCCACGAAAGTGGTTTCTTCCTGGCGTTCGCTGTTGTCGCCCGCGTAGTAACGGTTGATGGCAAGGCGGATGTCCGTAACGGCGGTTCCTTTGGGAGTGTAGCGCAGTTCGGGATCAGCGGTAAGGTTGCCCATTAAGAAGACTTTGTTGAGATTGGCCATATAGGATGGGTGTTAACGAGGTGTATGGTATATAGGAAAAGAGCCTTGCCGTTTAGGAAGGCATGTGTTTGGTCGTTAGCAAGTATGGGCCTGCACATGGTCTTGTGCAATACTAAATTACGGAATCGTCCTTCATCATGTCTCCTTTCTACATTGCATTCGTCATGGAACCGTGAAAACTTTACCTCCATGAGTTTCAGGCAGCGGCGGAGAAACGGACTGTTCCGGGTTTCCTGGGGCACATGCCTTTTGCTGTCTGTGCTGGCACACCTGTTTTTGCTGGCGGGGAGCTGCCTGGTTCCTGAAGAATGGCTGGCTTCCCCGCGTCCGTCTGAAACGGCGCGGAGGAAAGTGGCTGTAAGCGCGCGCATGGTCAAGAGAGTGGAACCTCAACTGGTGGGCCGGAAACAAGAGCCCGCGGAATATCTGCCTGCCGTCGTGAAGACCAATGAGGAGCAGGAAAGCGCCACCAGGCCGGAAGTGCCCAAATTCCAGAGCAACAGGAACACGCGGGCGGAAGGCGGCCGGAAGGATCCGGACGGCGACAGGGATATGCCCGCCCAGGATGGCGTGGAACGGGAAAACGGAGAGATTGTCCTTTTTGACCAGGAAAGACAGGATGGGGATTTAAGCCATGAACGGGACGGCAACAAAAACGCTTCCCCCGGAGCTTCCTCCAATGTTCCCTACCGGCCCCTGGAACCATCCATGCCGCCTGCCGGTCATCCCGATTCCCTGGCTCATTCTCCCGACAAGAAGGGGATTCCAGGCAAGTCGGGAGGGGAAAAACCGGCCCAACAAAACATCCGTCATGCACAAGAGAGGGCCATGCAGCTTCCCCATGCGGTAGTGCTGCCCAGACCCGGCGATTCGGAAAAACCGGATCCGCTTGAGGAACTGGCCAGGAGCATCGCGAAAGGAGCGGACAGTCCTCCCCTGAATTTTCCCGATCTGGATTTGGTGCCCAATACGAAACCGGTTCAAAAACAGCCCTTATATGATCCCATGTTTAATGCGGAAAGCCAACCCGGCTTCAAAACTCATGAGCGGAAGACCAAGCAGACCGGCAAATTCAGCTTTGGCCGCCGTCCGACATTGGATGTGGAAGCTACTCCTATGGGCACGTACCAGGCGATCGTTTATCGGGCCATCGGGGAACAGTGGTACCGCCAGTGCGATTTGAACCGCGATCTGATTGTTACCGGGACCGTGCGCATCCGCATTCTGATTAACAGGAATGGCAGGGTTTCCTCCATAAGGCAGACTTCCCGCGTGGGAGCCAGTGAGGTGCAGAAGTCCTTTACCTTCCTCGCCATTAAACTCGCCAGGCTTCCTGCGATGCCCCCGGAGGTAAGGAATATGCTTGTGGGGGATTCTTTGGAAATGTATTTCGATTTCAATTTTTAACAACCTACCATTCTACAACAAATACCATTCACAGATATATGATGATGAACTTGATCAAGGACTGCATTACATTCTTCCAGGCAGGCGGCGTTTTCATGTACCCGCTGGCAGCCTGTTCCGTTCTTCTTATTGCGGCCGTTATTTACCGCATGTTCAATATGAAGAAGAGACTCATTTGCCCCGCCGCACTGACCAGGGCCGTGGAGCAGTACACCCGCGGCGCCGTGGGGCGTACTGAATTGGAGAGAATAGCTGCGGATTCGGATTCCGTGGAGGGCCGCCTGGTGCTGGATGCGTTGAATTCACCGCTGGAGGATGAAGCCTCCCTGAAGGAGATGATCCAGGTGAAGGCCCGCGAGGAGTTCGTAACGCTTCAGGCGGGCCTGCCCCTGCTGGACATGATCGTAATGATCGCCCCCATGTTCGGCATCCTGGGAACCGCCAGCGGCCTGGTGCAGATTTTCAGCGTTTTCGGAATGGATGAGAGTCATGGCATGATTGCTCAGGGGATTGCCCAGGCTCTGAATACAACGATTGCCGGTCTCGCCATCGCCACTCCGGCCGTGATTGCCCACGTTTATTATTCCCGCAAGCTGGAGCGCATTTCCGCCTCCATGGAAGTCTTGCTGACGGAACTGGTTTCCTTCCGCTGCCATCATTCCCAACGCTGACAAGGCCATGCAGTTTTACCGCAAGAAAGCAAGGAGTATGGGGGTGCCCATTGTCCCCATGATTGACATATTGACCATTCTGCTGATTTTTTTCATTGTCCATACGCAGTGGAAGAAGCCGCAGTCCCTGCTTAAGATAGATGTACCCGGAGCGGAATTCATGGAAGGGACGCCTTCTTCGGAGCAGAGGGCTGTTCTGGCCGTGACGGGGACATCCGCCATTTCCCTGAATGGCAGGCTGGTGGAGATGAATGAACTGGCTGTTGCTCTGGAGGCTTTGAAAAATGAAAATCCGGATGTCAAACTGCAGCTTGACGTGGATAAAAAAGCGGAGTTTGGTGTTATTGTCGGCATTTGGGATGCGCTGACGTCTGTGGGTATTGACGCAGGAGAGGTTCCTGCCAGAATAGAAATCAACAAGCCCGGCGCACGGTAAGCGCCTTAACATATATATTATCCCCCTCCCGATGTTATTGGAAATAGCGCAGTATGGAAATCCGGTATTGAAGGAAAAATGCCGCCCTGTAGAACATTTTGACGACAGCCTGAAAACGCTGGCGGAGAATATGCTGGAAACCATGTACGCCGCAGAGGGCATCGGCCTGGCGGCTCCCCAGGTGAGTATTCCCATTCAACTGGTGGTAATTGATATTCCGAAGGAGGAAGAGTCCGTCACCTGGCTTAAAGTCAATGGAGAGGACAAGGAGCTTTCCGACATCATGCCCCTGATGTTTGCCAATCCCGTTCTGGAACCTTACGGCCCCATGCATCCTTTTCATGAAGGCTGCTTGAGCGTGATGAAGATACGCGCTTCCGTCGTGAGGCCGGACTTTGTCAAGGCTACGGTGCTTCTGATTGACGGAAGAGAAATAACGATTGACTGCAACGGCCTTCTGGCCAGATGCCTGCAGCATGAATGCGACCATTTGAACGGCATCCTTTTTGTGGAGCGCGTTTCTTCCGCACAGAAGATTACCCTGCGCAACAAATTAAAGCGTCTGGCGGTGGGATATTAACTTTCCGGGGCTTTCTCTGGTCTTTATGGCAGCCAAAGGAGGGGGGCAGAGAAGACCGCATCCTGGAACTGCAAAGTTTTTATAGCCGGGAACCGTCCCGTGATGTTCCCGGCAGACTATAATCCACCCGGGTTCGCAGTATTCGGAAGAAAAGAGGTTAGGACGCTTTTTCCGGATCCGGCTGAACCGGTTTTCCTGATTCCCTTTTGACGCGTATTTGCAAGTCCGCCAGGGCGTTCATGTAGTAAATGTACGCGTCAAAGGCGGATGCATACGGCGTGAAGGAGTTTTCCTTCTGCATGTAGTGGAAGTGATCCGCACTTTGAAGTTTGCGCCAAACGTGGGTGAGATCCTTGTCATGGGCAGCCTTGACCGGTTTTTCCAGACGGTAGATTTTGCGAAGGGCTTCATCCTGCATGACATTGCCATTCCAATGGGACATGGTTCCAAAAGTGGAGCAGGTCATTTCCTGGGTGCACTCACAGACGGAAACGGGCTTGATTTCCCGCGCTACTTCGGACGGAGTCATGAACCGGTTGCCGGCGTCTATGCAGGCGAGAATCATCGTACGCCAGAATTCGAAGACGCCTGTAGCGTCAGACTGGCGTTCCCCCAGTGTTTCATAATCCATGGACAGGGTAGTGACGCTTCCCTGCTGGTGCGTCAGCCAATCCGCGAAAGTGGTGGGGGAAAGCGGGTATTCCGACCATTCCGGATCAGTCCGCATGATTGCCAGGTCATTGGAGAGTTCCCGGTTGCGGAAGATAGTGGTGGTGTTATACACCCACGGAGCCAGGAAAACTTCATTGCTGGTGAATCCCTTAAGCATGGCCGGGTTACCGTCCGCCATGATGCCCTTGAAACCGAGCGTTTCCGCCTGCGCCGCAATGGCGTTGGAGTACAGCATGCCAGTATTCATCAGCACATCCGTTTCCTGATGGAAGAGTTTTTTGAGAAGCTCCCGGTGTTCTTCGATCTGTTCGGCAAATTCCTGAGGGGAGTAAACGGAGGCCAGGGAATTGTAATAAGGCATTGCCAGAAAGTCCACACAGCCGGTTTCCGCCAGATCCTTGAACGCGGCAATCAGATCCGGCCTGTGGTACAGGGCCTGTTCCAGAATGACTCCACTGAGGGCCAGCCCAAAGCGGAACTTACCCCCGGTGAATTCAATAAGCTGTTTCATCAGCCGGGTTGCCGGGAAATAACAGCGTTCCGCCACCGTGCTGAGCACGCGGGCATTCAGATCATCATCTTCATAAAAGGCATGTTCTCCAATTTTGAAGAAGTCATAATGAATCAACCGGTTGGGCTGATGCGCCACGAAAGTGAGGGAAATGTTGCTCATGGACGGGAGGGGAGAAGGCTGAGAGTTATTAAGTAGGATAAAAAGGCTTTTTTAGCGGTTCAGCACATGTTCATAGACCCGGATGACCTTGTCCGCGGCGGCGTCCCAGGTGGAGGCTTTGATGTCCTCCGTACTCTGTTCCACTACTTTCCGGTAAAGCTCTTCATCCGTGCAGAGATGGACAATATGCTCCGCCATTTTGTTGACGTCCCAGAAGTCCGCTTTCAGGGCTCCCTTCATGACTTCCGCTACGCCGGACTGCTTGGAAATCACGGCGGGAATGTTGAATTGGGCCGCTTCCAGCGCAGAAAGGCCGAAAGGCTCCGATACGGAAGGCATGCAGTAGATGTCCGTGATGGAGAGGAGTTCATTGACTTTGTCCTTGTTCAGGAAGCCGGTGAAGTGGAATTTGTCGCCCACGCCCTTGAAGGCTCCGGATTCAATCAACTGGCGGAGTTTTTCTCCCGTGCCGGCCATGACGAAGCGTACGTCGTCCGTCTGTTCCAGAACCTTGGCGGCAATCTGAAGGAAGAATCCCGGGCCTTTCTGAGCCGTCAGGCGCCCCAGGAAGAGTACGAGTTTTTCCGGGAATTTCTTTTTACCTTTGAAAACTTTGACCGGGTCCGCTCCGTTGTGAATGGGAAATATCTTATGGGGATCGATGGCATAGTGTCCGCTGGCGATGGTTCCCGTGTATTTGCTGACCGGGATAACGGCGTCCGCCTGTTCCATGCCGAATTTTTCAATGTCGTAAATCCAGCCGCGGGCATCCGCTCCGGCTCGGTCAAACTGGGAAGCGTGCAGATGCACCACCAGCGGTTTGCCCGTGGCTTTTTTCACTTCCACGCCAGCCAGATAGGTCATCCAGTCATGGGCATGGATAATGTCAAAATCCTGCTGGAGAGCGACTTTCACCGCTATTTTTGAGAATTGAATGACTTTCAGGGCCAGGTCTCCGGCGTAGAGGTCTTCCTTGTTTTTGAACAGCTGAAGGTCGGCTTCATGAGTTTTGGAGAAGGCGATGCGGCCCTCCCTGGTGAACTGCACTACGCCGGATCCTCCTTCCACGGTGGTGTAGGGATCCAGTTCAATGGGAGCGTGCTCCACCAGGGCAAAACTGTCATAGGAATATTTCCGATCCACTTGCTCCACTTCCCGATAGGAGACGTTATTGAGACCGGTGAGCTGGAATCCGTCAAAAAGGACGGAAGGGTCGGCCTTGGGAACGATTACCCTTAAATCCACTTTTTTTGCCAGCGCCTTGGAAAGACCCAGGCAGGCAATGCCCAGCCCCCCGTTGACCAGGGGTGGGAATTCCCATCCTAATGTAAGAACTCGAATTGTGCTCATCGGTTGATGTGGTTTGTCGGTGCCGGGAAGGATACGGCCTCGTGCCGTGTTGTGCACCAACGCAATAAAACCAGATTTTTCATGTTCGGTCTAGATTAATATGAATAATTTTACTCTAATAATGAAAAGAAAAGTGCTGCTTTAGTTCAATCTTGCGTTCGTCATGAAATTGGTTTAGTCTGGACTGAACGCTTTTGATTCTCTCTTCCGTCCAGCTTCAATGTGCACCGTTTCCAACATCCCTGACAGACGAAAAACACCTCCTCTTCGGGGGCGTTTCGTCAAATGGGAGTACACGAATACGGTTTCCAAAATAACTCTCGGCGTGTGTCTTGCTGATGCCGGAATTGTCCGCGTAACGTATTTCCCCGGGGCGGTGCCGGAAGACGAGCCGAGCTATGCCGTCAACCCGGGATATTCCGCCCCGGGAGCGGAAATCCGTGAATATGATGAGGCCGGAGTGCATGTCGTTGAAACATCCCTTCTTCGCATCCGCATCCGCACGGATGAGCAAAAGGTGGATTTTTATGATATCGCCACGGATGAGCCCCTGCTGACGGATGAGGGCGGTTTTGGCCGGGAAGGCAAGGACTGGACCGGGGACGCCCGGGTATGGATACGGAAAAATCTTCAGGAAACGGAGCATTTTTTCGGTCTTGGGGACAAACCGTGCGCCTTGAACCTGAGAGGCAAGTATTTCTCCATGTGGGGTGCGGACCATTATGATTTTCATGAGGAATCGGATCCCCTTTACAAAAGCATTCCCTTTTTCCTCAGTTTGCGGGAGAGGAAGGCGTACGGCCTGCTGTTTGACAACACGTGCCGTTCGTACTTCGACTTCGGCGCTGCGGATGAGAAGGTTCTTTCTTTCGGGGCCTCCGGAGGCCTGATGAATTATTATTTCATTTACGATCAAAGTCCGCTGGATATTATCGCCGCTTATACGCGCCTTACCGGCACGCCTGAATTGCCGCCTTTGTGGGCGCTGGGGTACCACCAGTCCAAGTGGAGCTATTATCCGGACAAGGCCGTGTATAATCTGGTGGAGCGCTTCCGGGGCCTGGGCATTCCGTGCGATGCCGTGCATCTGGATCATCATTACATGGAACGGAAGGAGGGGTTTACTTGGGACAGGCAGAATTTCCCCGACGCGGAAGGAATGGTCCGCGCTCTGGAGGAGGATGGTGTGAAGACGGTCCTGATTGTCAATCCCGGCGTGAAGGTCAACCCCTCCAATCCGGTCTGGAAGGAGGGGATGGAACGCAATTATTTCTGCCGCCGGTCGGAGGGCAATTTATTATCGGAGGAAGTATGGCCGGGGCTTTGCAATTTCCCGGATTTTACGGCTCCGGCCGTACGCGGCTGGTGGGCGGGCCTGTTCAGTCGGGATATTGGGAAAATTGGCGTGCGCGGCCTCTGGAACGACATGAACGAACCTGTCATTTTTCCGGACCGCACTTTTCCGATGGATACGCGGCATGAATATGACGGCATGCCCTGTTCCCATGAAAAAGCTCATAACATTTACGGACAGTGCATGGCGGAAGCCTCCTGGCTGGGCATGAAGCGCCACGCTCCGGACCGTCGACCTTTCCTTCTGTCCCGGTCCGGTTTTGCCGGCTTGCAGCGTTTTGCCGCCACATGGACAGGGGACAACCGGTCCAACTGGGAACATTTGAAGCTGGCCAATTTCCAGTGCCAGCGGCTTGCTGCTTCAGGCATGTCCTTCGCGGGAGCGGATGTGGGGGGATTCATGGGGCATCCCACCCCTGAATTATTTTGCCGCTGGATGCAGATGGCTTCTTTCCACGGTTTTTTCCGCAATCATTCCTCCGGGGAGTTCGGCGGTCAGGAACCATGGATGTTTGGACAGGAAGTCACTTCTTACGTGAAAGCCGCCATAGAGGGACGGTACCGCCTGCTTCCCTATATCTACACGCAATTCCGCCGGTACGCGGAGACGGGCATGCCCGTTCTGCGCTCCCTTGCCCTGCAGTGTTTTACCAACAAGGACACCTACTGGCGGGGGGCGGAGTACTTCTTCGGCGACCATTTGTACGTCATTCCCATTCATGAGCCGCAGGAAGGCGGCCGGTTCCTCTACATTCCGGAGGGCGTATGGTATTCCTATCACACGGACAGCCTGATGGAGGATACCGGAAAGGATGTCTGGGTGAAATGCCCCCTTTCTTTCCTGCCTGTGTATGTCCGTGGAGGGGCGGTGATTCCCCATTGGCCGGTGCAGCAATATGTAGGGGAGCTGCCCCGCCCGCCGTTGACGCTGGATGTATGGTGGTCGCCGGAAGGGGAAGTGGCCTCCCATTTGTATGAAGATGCAGGGGACGGATATGCATATCGGAACGGGGAATGCGCCGTGCATGAGTTCCTTTACCGCGGCGGCTCCAGTTCCCTGGAGCTGGATTGGAACTGCGAAGGGGATCCCTGTGCGTTCCATGAGTCCGCAGAGGTGGTTGTGCACGGTTTGCCTGCGGGGATTTCCGTCAGCGCATGTATGGACGGCGTTCCTTGCCGCGGCGTAACAAGGGAAGGAAGGGTATGGAGAATACCGGTGAAAGGCAAGTTTGATACGCTTTCCGTTTGCTGGACGACGGAATAATGTTGTTGCCGTTAAGAGCGGGAGGCGACCGACGGAATTGTCATGGAAGGTGGAAACTGCGCCTGACCGTATCCCTTTTTAGTTTCAGCTCCCGCCATTCATGCGTCAGGGTGGAGGAAGCCACTACGCCTCCTCCGGTGCAGAGGGAGAGCTTCTGCCCCTGCCAGTACAGGGATCGGATGCCTACCAGGCAGAAAAAGTCTCCATCTTCCAGAAACCCGAACGGAGCTCCGAAACGAAGCGGGCAGCGGAGGCGTGAACGCCAGTTGTCCAGCTGGGCGAGCGTTTTCTCCGTGCGGGGCTGGGAGCCCAGGGCGGGGGTGGGGTGGAGCAACCGTATCCAGTAGTCCGGGGCATGCTGTTCGTCCGATTCCAGTATGAGGTAAGTAACGAAGTGGATCAGGGTGCCGAGGTTCAGCACGCTGCGGGCCGTTCTGGTGACGCTGCCGCAGGGGGACAGGCGGGAAAGAATGCTGCCCGCCACGATTTCATGTTCGCGGATTTCCTTGTCGTCGTTGATGAAAACCCCCACATCCTCCGGACGGGCCGTCCCAGCCAGGGCCATTGTCTCCAGGCGGCGCCCCTGCTGGTGGAATAGTGTTTCCGGAGTGGTTCCGCAGAATCCTTCCTGTTCCGTCCACCAGGCGTAGGGATAATGGGACGGAGAACTGTTGATGGCCCGCAGGATGAGTTCCCGGGGTGTGTGTTGGGGCTGCATTTCCCCGAACTGAGGCATCGCCGGAACGCTTTTCACCAATTGCCCGGTGGCGATTTGTTCCATCATTTCCGCAAAGACCTGCGCGTACGCGTCCGGAGAAGGTTCCATCCACCGGATTTCCGGAGCGGGCGGCAGGGGGCTTCCCTCCGTTGAAAGAGAAAGAAGGGCGGCCGGTATTTTCCATGGCCGCGGGTCGTCCAGACGGAATGTATCAATATAAAAGGCGGGACCGGAATCCGGTGGTTCCGCTGATTCCCGGAAAGGCCCCGTTCCGAGAAGAAGGCCGCGGGAAGGGTGCTTGATCAGGGCTCCGGAAGTCAGCGTTTTTATGTCCATGCGCAATTCATGTTAAAATGCCGCCGCCGGGAATTCCAGCTATTTGAATGTTTGTGAAGTGCGGAAGAAACGGGAATGACGGTTCAATGGGCGCCTCCGTTTTTCCAGGATGTCCCATGAATGGCATGGACCTGAAAAAGGGCATTCCCCTTCGTCCCTGACGCTTTTTCCCCCTCCGTTGAAAAAGCAGGGGATGACGGCCTTTCCCTGCCCGGAGCCTGTAGCGGAGAGGAACTTCGCCCTTGTTTCCTGGAGCCGTGCGCCATGTCACGTGCGTTCCCCTTTTGAATTGACGGGAAAAAGCACTCAAGTAAGCTTTAAAGAGCTTCCAACCCTATGCGGATAATGAACAGACCAGCACCATCAGTCCCCACCGCCGATATTCCGGTAGAGGCTATGCTGGCAGAGGTGCGGAAGCCGCTGGGGCCCGTTTGGTGGAGCGTGTTTCTCGCCTGCGCATTGCTGGCGGCGTGGGGCATAGGGTGGAGTTCCTGGCGCATTGCCGCAGAGGGGGCAGGCGTGCTGGGGGTGAATAATAACGTAGTGTGGGGGCTGGACATTGTGCATTTTGTTTTCTGGATAGGCCTGGGGCATGCGGGCACCCTGATTTCCGCCGTCCTGCTGCTGACGCGCCAGTCATGGAGAAGCCCGATTGCGCGCGGGGCGGAACAGATGACCCTGTGCGCGGTCATCTGCGCCGCCGTTTTCCCTGTGGTTCACGTGGGGCGTGTCTGGATGGCGTGGATGGCTTCCCCCCTGCCGGAAGTGAGCGGAATTTGGCCGGATATGGCCTCTCCTTTGATGTGGGATGTCATGGCTGTCAGCACCTATTTTCTTCTTTCCCTGTTGTACTGGTATATCGGCCTGGTGCCGGATTTCGCGTTGCTGAGGGACTGCTGCAAGGGCCGTCTGAGGCGCCGGTACGGGTGGCTGGCGCTGGGCTGGCAGGGTACGGGGCGCCAATGGCGCGCCTATGAAAAGGCCAGCCTTCTTTTTGCGGTTATTCTGACTCCTCTTGTGGTATCCGTTCATTCCGTGGTGAGCTTCGATTTTTCCGTGACTCAGGTGCCGGGATGGCACCAGAGCATTTTCCCGCCCTATTTCGTAGGAGGGGCCATCCTCAGCGGCATGGCGATGGTTCAGTTGATTCTGCTGGGGGTGAGCCGTCTGATGGCCGGCAGCGGTGTTCGCCGGGCCGTTACTCCGGCCATTCTGGATTTAAGTTCCCGGTTTGTTCTGGCCCTGAGCCTGGTGATGGGGGCCATGTATTTGTGGGAGCATCTGGCCGCCATTCTGAATGGGGGCTCTCCGGAGCCGTTTCCGGGCAGAAATCCTGTGAATGCCGTGTTCATCATCGTCATGGTTGCCGGGAATGTGGCGCTGCCCCAGTTGTTCTGGTTCCGCTCTCTGCGAACCAACCGCTGGGTGATTGCCGCCGTGGCTCTGGGCGTGCTTGCGGGCATGTGGATGGAACGTTTCTGGATTGTCGTGAATTCCCTGAAAGCCTCCCTGCTTGCCGCCAACATCGGAGATTATTTCCCAAGCGCGACGGATTTGGCCATGATGGCCGGGAGCGTGGGGCTGTTTATGGCCCTGTATATGGCGCTGGTGCGTGTGGCTCCGTTTTTTTCCCTGTGCGACGTGCGGGAACAGCAATCCCTGAACAAGGAGGGCGGGGCATGAAAAAGGCCGTCATTTCCGGCTGGGTGCTTTCCTTCGGTTCGGAGAAGGCTCTTCTTCAGGCCGTCCGCGTGCTGGTGAAGGAGGAAAATTTGCGCTGGGAAGTTTGCGCGCCTTACCCCTGCGCCGCCGTCCGGCTTGCCAACAGATACGCCGGGAAGACCGTGGGCGCAGGAGTCCGGCGGTGGGCTGCGACTGGCGGTGTCTGCGGGTTTCTGGCCGTGGCCCTGTGGCTTTACTGGACGCAGTTCTGCGCGGATCCCCTTGTGGCCCAGGGCAGGGTGCAAGGCTGGGACAACTGGCCCGCATACGTTCCTCCCCTGTTTGAGGGAACTTTGCTGGGGGCAGGATTGCTGACCGCCGCCGGCTTCCTGAAGGGGGCTTTTCTTCCGCAGTGGAACGACTGGGCATTTGAGTGTGATTTTTTCAGGACGGATGAGCACGGAAACGGTTACTTCATTCTGCTGGAAGGTGGATGTGAAGGCCATGCCGCCGCCCTGGTTGATGCCCTGAACCCGGATGCTCGCGAGCATGTTCATGGGAAAGGAGGCCGACCATGAGAGGCGGCGTCATGGCAGCGGCTGCCCTGGTTCTGCTGGGGGCACTCTGGTTTCTGGCGGGGGATGACGGTGGGAGAAATGCCGTTCCCCGTTTGTTTGACAATATGAATGATCGCCCTCTGGCGGATGCCCAGCAGGTGGGGATGCCTTCTGCCCCCGCAGGTCGGAAAACCCGCCTGACGCCACCCCATTCCGTGGCGCAGTCCCTGGGCATGGGCGGAACTGTTCGGAAACGGGAGGGTGACCGGGATTCCTTTGCCGCGGAAGGTTCCTATTTTTCCTCCGGCCGCATGCAGGGCGGAGAAGAAGATTCCATGCCTCTGGAACTGGGCGGCATCTCCCGCAGCCGTGATGTGCAGGCGGAGGGGCGTGCGCTTTATCTGGCGCATTGCGCCGTTTGCCATGGAGAGGACGGAGGAGGACGCGGCAGCATGGCCGCTTATGACACCTATCCGCAAATAGGCTCTTTCCGGGATGGAAAGTACGCTTCCTATTCCCCCGGAAAAATGTTCAGGAGCATTCGGTCGGGGCAGGGGAACATGCCCGCTTTCGGAAATATTCTCACGGCGCGGGAAATCTGGTGTCTGGTGGCGTTTATCCGCCATTTGCAAGCGCCGCCGGAAGAACCTGCCGTTAAACAGAAGGAACAACATCCATGAACAGCAATACATCTTCAACAGGCAGGAAACGCCGGGATCGTCCGGCATTCGGCTGGGCGGGGCGTCCTGCAGCCCTCACCATGTGGATCATTTCCGTTCTATTGTGGTGCGTGCTGATGCGCCAGTCTTTTACGGCCATGCCCTGGGACGACATGACGGTCGCCGGGGAAAGGCTGCAGGAATTAAGAAGGCCGTTCGCCGCTGCCGGAATGGCCACAGGCGTTCTCGGCTCCAGCCTCTGTCTGGGGTGCCTGTTCTGGCTCTGCCTGTCTTCACTGACGGGCTCCGGCTGGGGAATCTTACTGAGAAGGGTTCTGGCGGCGGGGTGCTGGGGGTTTTTACCCGGTGTTCTGGTATTGGCCGGAACGGTCGGCTGCCTGACTACCGTGATTTTTCCGGAAGCAGCCCGTTACTGGGGTGTTGCGGATGTTTCCTCTCCCGGAGTCCAGGCCTTTGGCGTTTTGGATTTGTCTGACTTCTCATGGTGGAACCCGGCGTGGCTGTACGTGCGCATGGGGAGCATTGCAGCGCTTTCCTGGAGCATGGCCCAGGTATGGGAAACGCTGGTTGCGGGAAAAAATGTCTGGCAGCCTTCCTTCCGCCGGGGGGCTGCCGCCTTCTGCATGGTCGTGACGGTGATGATGCTGGGCCAGCTGGGGCTGGATATGCTGGGAGGGACGGGAAAGAGCATTCTTTCCATGTTCCCCGTATACATGATTGCATATGTTCTGCTGGCGTCTCTGGCATTCGCTGTGCTGTCCGCCGTGTTCCTGAGGCGGCTGGACGGAGGGAAGGAGCTGCCATGGCCCCGCCTGGGCGGCATGCTGACGGCCATGGTTCTGGTAAAAGCCTATATTGTGTATTCGCAGTACATGATTACCTGGTACGCCTCCATGCCGGCTGAAATGTCCTTTTATGACGCCTCCGCTTCCTCCGGCTGGTCCGGGATGTTAGCCGCGGCTCTCGTTCTTCAGCTTCTGTTGCCTTTCCTTATTTTGCTATTCCCTGCGTTGAGATGCCGTCCATCCGCTCTGGGCGCCGTATGCGCCGGAGTGCTGTTTGGCTCCCTGCTGGAAGCGTGCTGGATGTTCGGCCCCTGCCTTGGGCTGGATCCGTCCGCGTGGAAGGCATGGCTTCCGTTCGCCCTGCTTCTGGTGGGGATGGCCCTTATCTGCTGTTTTTCCTTCCTGGGGGCCCTGAGTGTCCGCAGGGTGTTTCCCGAACCATGATGAACCGTACCGCCGCCGTTTTTTTTCTGTTTCTCCGCCGTCCGGGCGAGTATTTCCCCCTGTTCTGGCTGACCGGTGCTTTCGTGCCGGGCTTTCTGTGGTCGCTGGCGTACGCTTCCAGTCTGGTTGCGGAGGCTCCTTTGCCGTGGCCGGCCGGCCGCCTCATGTTCGCATTCTACGGCATGCTGGTGTACGGCTGGGCCCTCCCCGTTCTGTTTTCTTTTGCGGCGGGAAACAGGAGCCTGTGGATGAAACCCGCGGAATGGCTCTGGCATGCCTGCGTTGCGCTGGGGGTAGCGACCATTGCCGCAGGGAATGGGAGCGGCGTGCTCCTGATGCCTTTTGACTGGTGGGTCTGCCCGGTTTTTGCCTTCCTTGCCGCAGGGGCGGCGTGCTTTGCATGGTTTCGGCCGTTTCCGTGGCCTGTACGGCTGTTGTTCAGTTCCTCCGCCGGGTGTGTGGCGGCGGCCCTTCTGTCGCTGGGATATACGCAGGCATTGTCCATGAATGGCCTGTTGGATGTTTCCGCCCTGGGAGGAAGCCTGTCCTGCGGGCTGATGTTTGCCGCCCTGGGAGCGGCGGCGTTCCGCTTGGATATGGCGCAAGGGCGGACATCCGGAATTCTCTCCGTCTGGATGGCCCTGGTGCTGGCTGCGGCGCCGGTGATTGGAGGGCTGGGGGGGCTTCAGGGGTTCCCCGTGCCGTGGAGGTTGGTGGAAGCCGGCGCCGTCTGGTTTTGGTGCGCCGTTCTTCCCGCCGTTCTGGCGGTAGCGTGTTTTTGGATAAAATCCGGTACGAAGACCGGAATATGGGTGAAGACCGGAGTTTCCCTGCTTGCCTTGCTGGCGGCATGGAACGTATTTGTTGTGGGTGCGCCGGAGCTGATGCAGTTTTCCCTGTTTGCGTGGCATGAACCGGAATTATGGATTCTGCTGGGGGCCGGAGTTTTGATGATGGCGGGGGGAAAGGCCCCCGGACGTTTCCCCGTGGCATGGCGGCTGTTGGGCGCAGGCGTTTGCGGTGTGCTTCTGGCGTATGCCGTGGGCGTGCTTGCCGCCCTGGATGTCCAGGCTTTTCCTGAGGCCCGTCGCGCGGAGTTGATGAGCGGCTGGGTGGGCATGGCTGCCTGTGTCCACGCCGTTGCCATGGCTTTTTGCCTGGCGGGCAGCCTCTGCCTGTGGCGGCCAGCGGGAGCGGAAGATGGAGGCCGGGAGCCTTCCCCTCCGTTTTTGCGGCGTTTCTTCTTCATTTCAGCCGTAGCGGCGGCTTTGGCGCTGGCGACGGTTGCGGCCGTTTTTCTGCATGCTCCGCCTCCGGATTCCATGGAGGTCAGGAGACCCGTTCATGATGCGGAAGGTTCCGGCATTTATGCCGCGGAGGGGTGTGCCCTGTGCCATACCCAGATTATCCGGCGTTCCCTGTCCGGAAAAGACTGGCAGACGGCTGTTGACCGCGGGACGGATCCGGATTTCCCCTACCGGGTCAGTGAACCGGAAGATATGGATGCCGAATTCAACAGGGAAGGAGCGCCGCAGGCAGGTATAGCAGCGGTTGGGCCGGATTTAAGCAATGCGGCGGAATATGCCGCGGGCAGGCTGGAATATGAGGATGCCGTTTCCGGCGGCACGCGCCGCGCCGCTCAGGTGCGGGAATGGCTGGCCCTGCATCTTTATCATCCGCGTGAACTTCAGTTCAAAAAGCCCTGGACGGTGTGTCCCTCCATGACCGGCTTTTTTGAGGAACGCCCCGTAGAAGGAAATGCTCCTTCCCCGGAGGCCCTCCCTGTCCGGATGGAACCGGGCAGGGAACTGGTCCCAACGGAGCGTGGGAAACATCTGCTGAACTACCTGGCTTCTCTCCGGAGGGTGGAGCCTTCCCGGAAACGCGGCCGTATTCATTCTTTCCCGGGGATGTCCCATATTCATCCGGATTATGCCGCGCATCCTCCCGCCGTGGACATGGAACGCCTGAAAAAAGCGCGCGCCGCTGCCGTCATGGAAAAGGGGAAAGGCGTGTATCTCTCCAAATGCGCCATTTGCCACGGCAACGACGGCATGGGGGACAAGGTGACCTATCCGCCCCTGGCCGGGTCCGAGTGGCTGAAGGAAAAGCCTGACGCGGAAATCGTCAGGATCATCCTCCAGGGGCTGACCGGCCCCATCACGGTGAATGGAAAGGAATGGGATTCCACCATGTTGCCGCCTGGCATTACGAATTCCCGGGATCTGGCCAATCTCCTCACATTCCTGCGCCGCCAGTTCGGCGGGGTGGAGAAGGAGGCCTATACGCCGGAGCAGGTGGACACCATCCGCCGGAAGCTGTGATGGGAGGGCCCCCGATTACAACGTTTCATGCTCCTGAACAGAAATGGCTGCAAATGCCATTCTATGAATTTAGATGATACGTCCGCACTTTCTGCGGACAGAAACGTTGTAATCGGAACAAATGCCAGTGCCGCCAATGGCACGGACAAAGTTGTGATAGGTTACATCTTCCACCAGAGACAACCGGGGTACCGTTGTGGGTTCCACGTCCGTGGGCTCCAACTCCGCCGGAGTCGCCCTGGGGGGATCATATTAAAGTAGGGAATTCCTGCGTTTCCGTAGGTTCCTGGTTCAATACGGACCACTGTTACATGGGGATAGCCCTGGGTTATCAGAGTAATACGTCCAATGAATCGGAGAAGCTCCATACGGCCACGGCTTATTCCTTCTGCGCGGGCATGGGTTCCCGGATCAAGGGGGGCCTTCTGCATAGGCATCGGCAGGGGGATTTATGTGGGAGACGGCTACCGGACAATCCTCCGGCCCCCGGTTCCGGCTTCAGAGGGATAACACTGGCCTACAATGCCATCACGAAAGAGGAAGTTGTGGAAATCTAAAAGGGCTTGCCTGATCAGCATCATCTCCCCGCTGGTGACGCCCGGACTGACGAACCACACCGGGTGGCCGTCGCGTGGCCGCCGGAAATCACGATGCTGTTCCGGGTCAATGTCCTTTGCCAGCAAATCCAGCGGGTATAATTCCAGTTTGGTGCCGGGGGTGCTGAAAAATACCACGTCGGGATTGTCCCCGGTCTCGTCCGTTTTAAAACCAAGCTTGCCCCGGTAAAATTGCAGGGACTTTTTCATGTCTATGACTCCAAGGCAGATGACGGTTACTCTGTTCATGTTCTTCTTCATGGAATTGACGAATAGCCTGTTTTCTGTTTAATGTTTTGCGGCGCCTCCGCCAGGAAAATGTGTTTTTCCCGGTTTTGTTAACGTCTGGTTTTATGGTGAAAGAAACAGAGCCGTCCGCTGGTAGTTAAGGAACCTTTTCATGAAACTTCCTTCCTCCCGCATTCCCTGGCTGGACAACATCCGTGTTTTTGCCTGTATTCTCGTTATTGCCAGCCACATCGTGGGGCAGTTTTTTGTGTCGCCTCCTTTCACTCCGGACAATGAAACCTTTGCCTGGTCCTCCTTTTATACGGTGCTGGTGCGGGTCTCCATCCCCCTGTTTTTCATGATTTCCGGTGCCCTCCTGCTGCCCGTTCGGGATACGACTGGGCAATTCCTAAAAAAACGCTTTACCCGCGTCCTGTTCCCCTTCCTGTTGTGGTCTGCGTTTTACACTGTTTTTCCGTGGAGCTATGAAACGCTCACGGGGGACAGCTTTCACTCCGTCTTCCCCCTCTCACGGGTCACGCCGGACCTGGAAACCATGGGAACGAACCTGCTGCTGATTCCACTGAAATTCAGCGTAGGCATTCATCTCTGGTACCTCTACGTGCTGATGGGCCTTTACCTCTTTTTGCCAGTCATATCCCCCTGGGTGGAGAAAGCGGGAAAGGCGGCCTTTGCCTACTTCCTGCTGCTGTGGACGTGCACCCTCTTGTTCCCTTATCTCCAGACCATTTTCCCCAGCTATTTGGGAAAATGCCCCTGGAATGAATACGGGGCCCTGCATTCATTCTCCGGGTACCTGGGCTACATGGTGCTCGGCTGCTTTCTGAGGAAATACTCTGGGAATGCCTCCTTCGCCCGCACAGCCTGCTGGGCCGTTCCGTGTCTGGCCGCGGCCTTTTGGTTCACCCTCCATTTCTACCGGACGTCCACGGCTCTGGCCCAGTCCTCAAGCGGCGACTACATCGGCTTCGCCAGCATTAATGTGGCCCTCATGTCTGTGGCCGTCTTCGTTCTCTTCCAGTCACTTCCCGCGTTCAGAGCCGGGTCCGCGCCGCAGCGGCTCCTGGCTGATTTCTCCAGCATGAGTTTCGGCATCTACCTGGTCCACTTTGTGCTGGTGGGAGCCGTTTACCGCCTCTTTGGCATGCTCCATCTGTTGTTCCTTCCGGCTTCTCTTTCCATCCCGCTGCTGACTGCGGCGACGTGCCTGGCAGCCTGGGGAATCATCAAGCTGCTCTCCTTCCTCCCCGGCAGCAGGTACCTGATCGGATAAATTCCGGCATGGAGACAAAAAACTGCCCTCCGCACCGTGTGGCGGGAGGGCAGTCCAGATGGAAAAAGCGGGAAAAACAGGGATCAGCTCAGGGCTTCCACCAGCTTGTCCCCATAGGCGGAGCAAGTAAGTTCCGTGGAACCGGGAATCATTTCCGCAAGGTCGAACGTAACCGTTTTTTCGGAAATCACCCGGTCAATGACCCGGATCAGCAGGTCGGCGGCTTCCGTCCAACCCATGTAGCGCAACATCATCTCCGCAGACAGGATGACGGAGCTGGGGTTGGCCTTGTTCAGTCCTGCCAGTTTGGGGCCGGTGCCGTGCGTAGCTTCAAAAATGGAATGTCCCGTCAGGTAATTGATGTTGCCTCCGGGGGCGATGCCGATGCCGCCTACCTGCGCCGCCAGGGCGTCGGAGATGTAATCCCCATTCAGATTCAGCGTGGCTACCACGTCGAAGTTTTCCGGATGGAGCAGAATTTCCTGGAGGAAAGCGTCCGCAATGCAATCCTTGATGACGATACCGTCGGGGAGCTTCAGCCAGGGGCCGTCCCCGATGGGGAGGGCGCCGTATTCACGCCGCGCGACATCATATCCCCAGTCACGGAAGCCGCCTTCCGTGAACTTCATGATGTTGCCCTTATGCACCAGCGTGACGCTCTTCCTTCCGTTTTTCACGGCATAGTCAATGGCGGCGCGCACCAGGCGCTCCGTGCCTTCACGGGAAACGGGCTTGATGCCGAAGCCGGAGCTTTCCGGGAAACGCACCTTTTTCATGCGGTCCGGGAAAATGCGGCTCATGGTATCAAAAAACAGCTTGGCGTCCTCCGTGCCTTCCTTGAATTCGATTCCGGCGTAAATATCTTCCGTGTTTTCGCGGAAAACGACCATGTCCACTTTTCCCGGAGCTTTGACGGGAGTTTCAATGCCGTTGAAATAGCGCACGGGACGCAGACAGACAAACAGGTCCAGATCCTGCCGCAGCGTGACGTTCAGACTGCGGATGCCGCCGCCCACCGGAGTGGTGAGGGGGCCCTTGATGCCGATGAGGTACGTGCGGAAAGCTTCCACCGTCTCATTCGGAAGCCAGGTGCCCAGATTGTCAAAAGACTTTTGCCCGGCAAAAACTTCATACCACGCGATGGAACGCCTGCCCTGGTAGGCCTTGGCTACGGCTGCGTCAATGACACGGGATGCCGCCGCCCATATTTCAGGACCGGTTCCGTCACCGATGATGAAAGGAATGACGGGCCTGTCCGGAACGCAAAGCCTGCCGTTCTGCATGGTGACGGCTGCACCGTCCGCGGGAGGGGTGAATGTTAAATTGGCCATGACGTGCGTTCCTTTATAGGACGCGGCCCGGTTTGGCAAGATAAAAGAGCGGAATGAGAAACTGTGCTTCGTGGAACTTTGCCGCTCCTGCGGCAACCGGACTGGAAATGTTTTCCCCCCTTCTCCCGCATGAGCGTGTCTCAGAACCAGCGGTCCTTTCCGGAAGGTTCCTCCGGCTGACCGGCTTCTTCCCGGAGGCGTTTGAGGAAATTTTCTTCAGCCTGGTGTTTCAAGCCGCTCTCCATGATGTGCTTCCGGGCGTTTTCGTTCAGCTGGTTGACGGCAATGGCGGCATCTTCGGAAGTCAGCCTGTTCCAGATGCCTGCGTCATCCTTCACGATTCGCAGGGAGCCCTCCACCATCTCGCAGGAAATCAGCTTCCCATGAAGTCCCTCTGCCGTGATGGGGCCTTTGTTTCCTGCGGGAATGATAATCCGAAGAGGTTCGGACCCTTCCAGGCTGATGCCCCCGTGGGCGCGGTAGGCCGCTTTCAGAATCAGCGTTTTCCTGCTCCACCACCAGGTGGTGGAATAACGGTATTCATATTCGAAAGTCCGTTCCACTGTCACCAGATTGGCAACTTTTTCATCCTTCTGCACCACCAGGGCCACGCCGCCGTGGTTGGAGGAAAAACCTTTGTTGATCAGGGTGATGCCCGCTTCCCTGCCGGCTTCAATCAGTTTTTCCGCCACAGCCATCGGTTTTTCCGCTGGGGCGGTGATGCAGGAGCGCACCCCCCAGAACGATACGGCCAGCACACCAATCAGAACGGCTCCCCTGACCAGTGCGACAACGGCGGGGGAATGGAAAAAGGAGGGGGAGGAACCGCTCATGTGTTGCGAGTGGCGGGAAATTCAGGGTTCCGGGTCTTCATGGGTGTCATGTTCCCTGATGGGCGGCATGAACAGGGCCAGGAAGGTGAAGGCGATGACGGTCAGGTCGTCTATCTGGCCAACTCCCGGAATGAAATCCGGAATCAGGTCAATGGGAGAAAAAGCGTAAAGAGCGGTCAGGATAAGGAGAACAATCTTGCGTCTGGTGAAAAGACGCGGTTCTCCTTCCCGGCTGCGGAAGTAATTAACGGCCCTGGCCAGGAGCTGCTGCCTGGGGCCGTTGGGCGGAATGGGAAGCTTGTTTTTCATGGAGCTGCAGGGGTGAATTGGCCGTAAAGGGAAAAGAAATTCTTTTATATGGGCCGGAAGCAGACCCGGGGGCGGGATAACGAGCCCCTTTTCCCTGCCTTGTCCTGGGAGCAGCACGGGCAGGTTTTTTCTGAAGCCGTTTTCTGTAGGCGTCTTTTCATCAGGGAAGCTCTTTCCTCATTATCTCATGTACTTCCGGCCGCGTCCAGAGCAATTCCCGGCTTCCTCCGGGAATGTGTTTCCTTGCGTTTGAAAGAAAGGGTGATTGCCTGTGCAGGCGTTTCTTTTTCCAGGCATTGGCATCGGCAGGGAAAGGGGGAAGAGGGCAAATGCCGGAAAGCGCGGAAGAAACCGGAACATTTGTCCTGCTCCTGCCGTTTCCCGAGCCTGTTTTCCCCACAGCCGCGAAAATGTTCCGCAGGGTAGGGGAGGGCTTCTTCCCCGCTTGCCTGCGAGTGGAACGCCCGGTCTTGCGGCATTGACACGGAGGGAGGCACGGAGTACTCTCCTGCGGCGTATAATGATCAGTTTTACCAATATCAGCGGAGCCGGGGAAATTGGGGCCAATTGCTATTTGCTTGAGATGGACGGCACCAGGATTGTGCTTGACAGCGGGATGCACCCCAAGAAGGAGGGGAAGGCGGCCATGCCGGATTTTGATTCCCTGGAACCCAATTCCGTGGAAGCCGTTTTTTTAAGCCATTCCCACCTGGACCATCTGGGAACGCTGCCTGTGCTTCAGGAGAAACAGCCAGCGGCGGAGGTGTTCATGACGCCCGCAGCGGCAGCCCTGTCTGAAGTGATGCTGCATAATTCCGTGAATGTGATGAGCGCCAAGAGGCTGGACCTGGGCATTGTGGAGTATCCTTTTTTCACCCATAATGATCTGGACAGATTGAGCGACGCCTGGCATGCCAAGTCCTGCAACGAAGTGTTCCGCGTGGGTTTCCGTCAGAACGTGCTGGCCACGTTTTACGATGCCGGGCACATCCTGGGGTCTGCCGGCGTGATGCTGGAGGGCGAGAGCGGCCATACCGTATTTTATACGGGGGACGTGCAGTTTGAAGACCAGAGCATGATTCCCGGGGCTGATTTTCCGGAATCCGGCGTAGATACGCTGGTGATGGAGTGCACACGCGGCGGTTTCCAGCGCAGCGCCCACTATTCCCGGCCGGAAGAGATGGTGAGGTTCGGGAAAGCGATTGCGGAGACGCTGGAACGCGGCGGCGCCGTACTGATTCCGGTATTCGCCATCGGCAAGAGCCAGGAGATGCTGTTCAACATTCACCGTTTCAAGCAACAGGGGGTGATTCCCGCCAATACTCCCGTGTATTTCGGCGGGCTGAGCGCGAAAGTCTCCCTGTTGTACGACCGTTTTGCCGGGTTGACGCGCAGGCATGACCATGAATTCAAGCTGAAGGAGGAGATTCAGACCGTGCCCCTTCCGCGCAAGGGAAAAGCTCCGCTGGTGTGTTCCCCGGGGAATATTTATGTGGTGTCCAGCGGCATGATGACGGAAAATACGCTTTCCAACGTCATGGCGGAGCAGGTTCTTCCCCAGGAGAAGAATGCTATTTTGTTCGTAGGATATGCGGATCCTGATTCTCCGGCGGGACTGCTGAAGGCAACTCCTGAAGGGGAACTGGTGAAAATGAGGCCCAACGGGCAGCCGGTGCGCCGCAAGTGCACCGTGGACTGTTTTGATTTTTCCGGGCATGCCGCCCGGGACTCCCTGGTTAATTATGCCGTGAAGCTGAACCCCAGGCAGGTGGTTCTGGTGCACGGGGACCCGGACGCCGTGGAGTGGATGCAGCATACGCTGTCCGCCAAAATGCCGGCTTCCACTATCGTCGTCCCTGAGCCGGGGCGCCGCTACACTTTCGAGCCATGAGTTTTACCGGAGAGAGAAAGGGGAGGCTGATCGTCTTTGAAGGCATTGACGGCACGGGCAAGTCCACCCACATCGGCCACTTGCGGAAGTATCTGGAGGGAAAGGGGCTGGAAGTGGTGCAGAGTTTTGAGCCCACACGCGGACAGTGGGGCCGGATGCTCCGGGATTCCGCCGTGACCGGACGCCTTTCCGTAGAGGAGGAAGTAGCCCTGTTCCTGAAAGACAGGAGGGAACATGTGGAGACGCTGATTGCTCCTGCATTGGCGCGGGGGGCATGGGTTCTGCTGGATCGCTACTATCTTTCCATGATGGCTTACCAGGGCGCGCGCGGCATAGATCCGGAGGTTATCCGCGCCGCCAATGAAGAATTTGCCCCGGTGCCGGATGCCGTGGTCTGGCTGGACATTCCCGTTTCCGTGGCGCTGGAACGCATTGGGAACCGCGGGGAACGCGACGCTTTTGAGACGGAAGCGGGCCTGGCGGCCTGCCGCAGCGTGTTTGCATCCGTCCATGCTCCCTGGATGCTCCGCATAGACGCGGACGCCGGGAAGGAAGAGGTGGCGGCAAGAGTGCGGAAGGCTCTTTCCGTGCGTTTCCCCGATGTCATTGGGGCATAGGCATCTCCTTTCGGCCATAGGCCGGGGATTTTTTCTTAGCGTTTCATTCCTAGCATTTGGATGCTATTCCGCAGGCGCATAAGCCGTTGGATCCGGAATTCCGGCTTCCCTGAAGGCTTCCCGGCGTTCCATGCAGGTGGAACAGACGCCGCAGTGGACGGCTCCGCCCTTGTAACAGGAGTAGGTGTGGGAAAAGTCCACGCCCAAATCCTGGCCCATGGCGGCGATGCCGCCCTTGGACATGTGGATGAAAGGGCGCAGGATGCCCAGGCCGGCATAGGTTCCCAGGCGAATGGCTTCCGTCATGGCGGCCATGAACTCTTCCCGGCAGTCCGGGTAGATGCTATGGTCACCGGAATGGGCCGCAATGACGAGCTGCTGCGCTCCGCAGCTTTCCGCAACCCCGGCGGCGATGGACAGGAAGATGCCGTTGCGGAAGGGGACGACGGTCTGTTTCATCAGTTCTTCATCATAGGAACCGTCCGGAATATCGTCCGCGCCGGAAAGGAGGGCTGATTTCAAATGGGAGGAGATGGAGGAAATGTCAATCACGCGGTGTTCTATGCCCAGACTGGCGGCCTGCCAGGCAGCGCATTTCAGTTCCCGTTCCGCATGGTTGGAGGCATAGTCAAAGCTGAGGGCCACCCGGACGCTGTGGTTCCGGTGGGCCCAGTGCAGGGCTACGCTGGAGTCCAATCCCCCGCTGAGCAGTACGGCTGTTTCCATTTTGTCCATAGTCTGGATTACAGGGGGCGGTTTTCCGGATTGTGTTCGGCTGTTGCGGTCAGCTGGATGCCGCCGCGGGGGGAGAAGCGGCCTTCCACCTTCAGCCACCGCGGGGAAATGGCGGCCACCAGATCATCTGTGATGCGGTTGACGATTTGTTCGTTGAAAGCCGGGTAGTTGCGGTAGGAGGCCAGATAGTATTTGAGAGATTTGGTCTCCACGCACTTTTCCGCAGGAACGTAGGTGATCGTCAGGTGGCAGGAATCCGGTTGCCCCGTAACGGGGCAGAGGGAGGAAAATTCATGGGTGTCCAGCGTGATGGTGTAGGGACGCGTGCCGCGGTTGGGGAAGGATTCCAGCCTGGCGTCGTCGGGGCTGGTGAAGAAGGAGCTTTGAGAGCCCAATAGAGTCAAATGTTCGTCGGACATGGTTGATGTAGCAGTATGGTGATGGATGTTCAGGCCTCCTGAACGGGGGCGCCTTTTTCCAGGACGGGTTCTTCTCCGGGGAATTCTTTCACGTACAGGTCCTGTTGAGGGAATGGGATGGAAATGCCGTGTTCATTGAACGCATTATAGATGTGTTCCCGCACGGAGGAAAGGCTGGATGATTTTGTCATGACGGGAACCCAGACCCATACGCCCAGATTGACGGCACTGTCTCCGAAATTGTCCAGCACGACGCTGGTTTTTTTGACCTTGGAAAGGAAGGGCAGGGCAGCCAGCGTTTCCAGAATGATTTTGCGCGCCCTTTCCACATCCGTTCCGTAGGAAATGCCCACTTCCACCTTCACGCATTCGAATTTATGGTTGCGGGTCATGTTGCGAAAGTTTTTGTTGAAGAGCTGGGAGTTCTGAAAAGCGATGATAGAGCCGTCCAGCGTCTCGATCATGGTGGAACGGTAGCCCAGGGAGGAAACGCGGCCCCGGTAGCCGTCGCATTCAATCATGTCGCCCTGGCGCAGGCGCCCCAGCATCAGGGAGAGACCGCTGATGATGTTCTCAATGGTGTCTTTCAGGGCGAAGCCGATGCCCATGCTCAAGCCCCCCATGACCATCAGCAGCCCGTTGTAATTGGCGTTCATGATGATGAGTGCCGTAAAAACGAAGAGTCCCCAGAGAAACAGGGAGGAGAGTGTCACGAAAGTGGGGATGATGCCTACTTCATAATCTTCTCCATAGACTTCGTGCAGCGTATTTTTCCCCAAGAATATCAAGTAGTTGAGAACGATAGCAATCAGGATGACCGTAATGACGCTGCTCCAGCTGAAAGTGAGCAGATCCTTGATTTCCGTGGTGGCGAAAATTTTATTGATGATGAGATCCCCCATGTCGAAGGTGGCGGCAGGCCAGATGATGCTGAACAGGATGAGGAAGATGGTCAGGCAGGGAAGCACCAGTTTGGATACGAAAGGACGGAACCACAGGATGGCCCGCTTGTTCCGTTCCTTCCGGCGTTTTTCATAGTGGTGGAGCAGATCCCACAGGCCCACCAGCAACAGGATGCTGGTCATCAGCATGATCCAGGTCATCAGCACCAGGAAGGCCATGAAGCTGAATCCAGTCCAGCAAAGGACGCTGCCCAGGATAGTAAGCACCAAAGATATGGTGGAGAAGAAACGGTCCAGCCGGGGCAGCTTGTGCCGTTGCCGCACCCAGGTCAGCAGGGAGAAGAGGGAAACCAGCGTGAACAGGATGGGCATGGAAATGTCCACGATAATGTTGGGGGCCATGAACATGCGCAGAAGCATGAAGAATCCGCCCAGAAGCAGGTAGGGCATGTAGATGCGGATGCCGGAGTTAATGGTGCCGTAGGGGAGGCGCGTGACCAGGGAGAACAGGATGGCGCTGACCAGCAGGAGGAATTCCGCACCCAGGGAGGCAGCGCTCTCCAGCAGGTAGTCCGGCGTGCGCAGTGAGGCAATGACGAGGACCAGCGCCATGATGAGAATGGTGGTGACGTTGGTGAACGCATGACGCTTGTTGTAGTTGCCCGTCTTTTTCAGCGTTTTTTTGAAGCCCAGAAAGACGATGAAGCGGGAAAGGCAATAGGAGCACAGGATGACGCCCAGCAGGATAATGCCGTAGTGTTTGAGAGTTTCCGAGTCTGATGGAAGCTGAAGCTTGCTGTCCGCGGATGTTTCCCATACGCTCATGCATATTTCATACGTCTTGAGCGGCTTGAGGAAGATATACCTGGCCGCATGGGACGGGGTGTAGAATATCCTGTTGAACAGGGAGGTGAACATTTGGGCGCTTTCATAGTTCAGCGTGTCTATTTTTCTGTTCAGATTATTGAAAAGCTCTTTAAGATAAATGAATTGCTCCTTTTCTTCCTGAAGGGATTTTTCCAGCTCCTGGCAGGCGTACAGAGCTTCGTCCCTCTGCATCAGGGACGGTTCCGACAGGTTGCCCGTGTTGACTTCCTCCAGGGATTCCGCCAGTTTTTTAATGCGTCCCATTTCCTTGTCCAGCCGTTCCTCCTGTTCCTGGAAGTCCGGTTTTTGGGCGTAATACATTTCCACCAGTCTGGTGGCGGCCTTGCAGTAAAAAGCCAGCGTAAAGATTTTTTGATCGTCCAGGGCGTAAAGCACGGCGGACATTTCATACACCCTGGTGTCAAAATAATTGTAGGTGGCGTCCGCATCTTTCATCAGCACTTCCCGAACGGCCATCCTTTTTTCCTCATTCTTTTTCAGAATGGTGATTTCATGGCACAGGGCCATGATAACCGTATCCATTTCCGATTGATCCGGCTGCGCCTGAGGCTGTTCCGTCCTGACTTCCTCCACCTGTTCCGGGGCGGCGGCAGGCGGTTCCGCCTGCTGTGCGGACGCAGTATCTGCGGCCAGAAATCCTGCCAGAAAAAAGGCGGCGCAGCAGCGGAAAAAGATCCGGTAATCAGGGATGCTCATGAACGGTTTCTGTTCTAGGGGCTGCAGGCATTACGGTCAAGGTTATATATTCCCCTGCTGACGGAGGGGGCTTTGCAGGAAAAGCCTGTTTTTTCAGAGCAAGCCGTATGGAAAAGGCAGAGCATTTTCCGAATTCCCGGAAAATGCCTTTTTGTAAACAGAAAACGCTCCGGGGGATTTCCGGAGCGTTTGAAGAGAAAGATGATTCCCGCCGGAATCAGTTCAGAGAAAAAGAGCGGATTCTCTTTACAGTTTCCTCCCTGCCCAGCAGGGAAAAGACGGAAGAAAGGTCCGGGCCGCCGCTTAATCCGGTGAGAGCCACCCGGGCAGGGAACATCACGGCTCCCATTTTTACGCCGTTTTCCTTGGCAAAGGCTTTCAGCACGCCGATGAGTTCATGCCCATCCCATTCCGGTTCCTGTTCCAGCCTGTCCGCCAGTTTGGAAAGCAGTTCCAGGGCTTCCGGCTGAACCTTGGAGACGGCTTCCGGATCCATGCCCAAGTCAAAAAAGAAGCGGATTTTATCCGGAACTTCCGCCAGGGTCTGCACTTTCGTTTGCACGGTAGCGATGGCGGCGTCCAGAATCGGGGAATCCGGCAAACCGGATTTCAGACAGAAAGGCCGTGCCCTGAGGGCGAATTCTTCCGCAGGTAGGGAGATGATATGCTGCTGGTTGACCCAGCGGCATTTGGTGATGTCAAATTTGGCCGCGGAGTGGTTGACGGCTTCCAGAGAAAAGCGTTCGATCAGCTCCTGCGGGGAGAAAATTTCCGTATCGTCCTTGGGAGACCAGCCCAGCAGAGCCAGAAAGTTCATGACGCCTTCCGGCAGAAAGCCTTCTTCCGGATAGGTTCCCAGGGCGGCGCCCACGTCGCGCTTGGACATCTTGGAGCCGTCCTGGTTCAAAATCAGCGGCATGTGGGCGAAAACAGGGGGAGTGACGCCGAAAGCCTCAAACAGCTGAATATGCTTGGGCGTATTCATGATGTGGTCTTCCCCGCGAATGACGTGGGTCATTTTCATCTCAATATCGTCCACCACGTTGACAAAGTGGAAGATGTAGGAACCGTCCGCGCGGCGGATAGCCATGTCTGGTGTGTTGGAGGCGTCCCGGTAGTCGATGGTGATGTCTCCGCAAATCAGGTCATGGAAGGTGACAGGTTTGGAGCGGTCAAAGCGGAAACGCCAGGCTCCGCCGTCTTCGTACACGCGGCCGGCGTCCTGAAGTTTCTTGAAATAGGCATCGTAAATGTCGTTGCGCTGGCTTTGGAAATAGGGTCCGCAATCGCCGCCTCTCATGGGGCCCTCATCCCAGTCCAGCCCCAGCCATTCCATACCGGTGAAGATTGCGCGGGTAGCCTCCTCCGTATTGCGGGCGTTGTCCGTATCTTCAATGCGGAGAATGAAAGTTCCCCCCATCTTGCGGGCGAACAGCCAGTTGAACAGGGCGGTGCGGGCGCCCCCAATGTGAAGGTAGCCCGTGGGGGAAGGTGCGAATCTTGTTCTGACGTGACTCATGATGGGTAAGAGAGTAAGGGCCTGTCTGCCCGCGTCAAGCAGATACAGGGGGTGCATGCCAAAAAACGGGGGAGCGGAGGCAGTGGATTTTTTAGGACGTTGTCGGCCTTGCGGCTTGCCTGAAGAAGGCTTTTAGGCTTCATTTAACCCCGTGTTCTTTTTAAAACACATATTCCGTCTGCGGGAGAAATGGCAGATTAAAAGGGAAGATGAGGAAAAGCCTTTTCTGGAGCATCTGGACGACCTGCGGACCATGCTGCTGAGGATGGCGCTGTGCCTGACCGTCAGCACGATTCTGTGCGCCGGGTTTGCGTCCAATCTGATGGATATCCTGAGACGTCCCGTCAACCAGGTGTGGGATATGTTTGAGGAATCCCATCTTCCGGCAGGGATCGGTCTGGAGGCCTGGGGAAAGGCCAAGGAAATGGCAACGGCCATGACGAGTTTGGGAGCTTCCCAGCGGGAATTGTTTCTCCGCCAGGTTTCCCCGTCCCAGGCAGATTTGACGGAGGCGGCCTTGGTGCTTCGCGGGGCGCAGCCGTTGCCGGAGGACAGGAAACTGGTTTTCATCAGGGAAGGAAGTCCCTCCACGTCCGTGCGGGATCTGGCGGAAGCCCTGTATGCCCAAGGAGCTGTTCTGGCGGACGGAACGGGGCGGGGGGCTCTCAAGATGATGAGTGCGTTCCAGCCTGGGGAGGCGTTTATGCTGACCATCAAGCTTTCCCTGTACGCCGGGGTGGTGATTTCTTTCCCGCTTCTGCTGTACTTCCTGCTTCAATTCATCATTCCTGGACTGCTGGAACATGAACGCAAGCTGTTGTATAAGTGCATGGCTGTCGGCTTCGGTCTGTTCCTGGCCGGGACGCTGTTTTGTTATTTCATCGTGCTTCCGCGGGTACTGACGTTTTTCTACACTTATTCCCTGGAATTCGGCATTTCCAATGAATGGCGCATCGGTTATTACCTGTCCTTCGCCACGCAGATGATTTTGATGTTCGGCCTGGCTTTTGAACTGCCTGTGGTAGTGATGCCCTTCGTCAAGCTGGGAGTGCTGACCTATGACATGATGAAATCCACCAGACGCTATGCCATTGTGGCTATCGCTATCCTAGCCGCGGTCATCACCCCTACGCCGGACGTAGCCACCATGATGCTGATGGCCGTTCCCATGTATGCGCTGTACGAAATATGCATCATTCTGGCCTGGATGCATGAACGCAAGGAAGCCGCGCGCACCCGGGAGGAAATCGCCCGGTTTGAAGAAGACTTCAACAACAACAATTCTCCCTACAATCAGTAAATACATCCAACCCTCGCCAATATCATGAATCTTCTGGAAATCATTATCCTGGGTATTGTGGAAGGCCTGACAGAATACTTGCCGGTCAGTTCCACGGGACACCTGCTCCTGACGGAATCCCTGTTGAACATGTCCCAGAGCAAGGAAGCTCTGGATGCCCTGGCCGTTTGCATCCAGGGGGGAGCCATCCTGGCGGTGCTGAGCCTGTATTTTCCGCGGGTCAAGGCCATGGCGCAGGGCGTGCGCGGCAAGAATCCCGCCGGGCTGAAACTGCTGGTCAACATCATTCTGGCTTTCCTTCCCGCCGCCGTGGTAGGCTTGTGCTGCGCTTCTCTGATTAAGGAATATCTGTTCAACACATATACGGTGGCTTATTCATGGATCGTAGGGGGAGGCGTTATTCTGGCGTATTGCGCCTGGCGCGCCAGGGAAGGCCGTTCCAATGAAGGGAATTCCGGCGCTTCCCTTGAAAGCCTGACGCCGGCCAGAGCGCTGACGGTGGGCGCGCTCCAGTGCGTGGCCATGATCCCCGGCACCAGCAGAAGCCTGATGACCATGCTGGGAGGCATGTTCGTGGGGCTGAGCGTGGAGGCTGCCGTGGAGTTCAGCTTTTTGCTGGGATTGATTACCTTGGGCGCAGCCACGGTCCATGATGCGTATAAGGACGGTGCGCTGATGCTTGAATCTTTCGGCTGGGAAGCCCTGGCCTTGGGAACGGCGGTTAGCTGGCTTTCCGCATGGCTGGCTGTAAAATGGATGGTATCCTATCTGCAAAGGCACAGTTTTTCCGTATTCGGATGGTACCGTATTGCCATTGGCGTCGTGACCCTGGTACTTCTGTCCATGGGGCTGGTTCATTAAATATGTTTTCCGGCGCCTGAATGCCGGAAACCGCTTCCTCCCCGGCAGGAGGCTTTTCCCCGCAGCAGGGAAGGGGGGAGGACAATCCCGGAAAAAGGATGGCCGATGTCTGGACGAAACGATAATACAGGGCCGTTTTGCATCCCAGGAGCAAAACGGCCTTGCAATGAATAGCGCTTCAACAGAGCTTATCTTCTATGCGTTCCGTGGGAGTTCCCGGGATTGGAAGGTCTCGGAGAAGGAGACGGACGGGATGGCGCAGCTGAAGGGGGAGAGGACGGCCTGCCGGGTGCGCTGACGGAATGGGGCGGGGAAGAAGGCCTGGAAACAGAAGAGGGCCTTCCGGGACGGTTGATTCCGGAGTGGCCCGGATTGGGCGCGGAAGGCCTTGAAGACGGCAAGGAGGACGGGCGGCTGGGACGTCCGAAATCCGGTCTGGAGGGATGATTGCTTTCCGGCCGGCTGATGCCAGGGCGATTCGTACCGCCGGGACGGGCAGGATTATTGGCGGAAGGGCGTGAAGGCCGTCCGGGTTGGTTGATCCCCGGATGATGTACTGGGGGCCGCTGAGAATTGCCGGGTTTTCCGAAGTTCGGCCGCTGATTGGGCCGTATGGGCTGGGGAGACGGCCTGTTGTTTCCCGGCCGGAAATGATCGGGCCTGAACTGGGGTTTCATCGGCGGCCTTGCCATGGGCCGGCAATGATGGGGGCGGACATAATGCCCTCGGTAATAAGGAGCCGGACCCCACGTGGGGATATAGTAATTCGGACGGATCAGGTTGATGGAGTAAATGGGGCTTCCGAACGTGTCATAGGCATAAATGGGTCTTCCCCCATAGTATCCGTAAATGGGATAGCCGGAGCTGTCATACATGTACGACACGCTGGAACCGCCGCTGCTGTAGGAGCCCGACACGCTGAAATGGTCATAATAAGGATCGTAGCAGCCGGACAAAGCGCAGCCGATGGCGGCCGCCAGCAGTGAGTTTTTTAAGATAACGTATGCTTTCATGATGACGAAACAGGGTGAATTATATTTTCCCTTTGCCTGAAAAGCGGCAAGGAAAAAGTCATTTGTTTAAAATTATTTTGCTTGGAAACGTACTTCCTGTTGTCTTAGACTGCAAAAACGCTCTACGTGATGGGAATTCTCTTTCAAGATAAAAAGGTCGGCCTGGCCCTGCTGTGTGATAACGCCCCTTATACGCTGGCCATGACTCTGGCTTCCTATGGCAGGTCCGGGCTGCTTGACTATTTTGAGGAAGCCTGCGCCGTTTTTCCGGAAAGCGCCGTCAAGGTGCGAGAGACGGCCCTTTCCCATGGACTTTCCGCGGTAGCCTCCCCGGTGGAAGGCGGTTTTATAGGGGCTCTCCATACGGCGGTCAACGCTCTTGATACGGATTACGTGCTACTGGCGGAAGATGATTGCATGATCTGGGAGCACCTGCGCGGGGAAAATCTGGAAAACCAGTTGAAACGGGCATTGGAGCTGCTGATTTCCGGCCAGGCGGACATGGTGCGCCTGCGCCATGCATGGCGCGGTTGCACGCGTTACAAAGCCGCCTATACATATTCCTACTTTTATCCCGTGGAGCAACTGGCTACCATGTGGGTGCACGCGGAAGGTTTGTCGGAAGCGCCGGACTGGATTAAAAGCATCCGGCGCTTTTTTCACCCTTTCCGCTCCAAGCGTTCGATAGGCCGTTGCGTTTATGTGGAGCAGAACCCGCATCTTCGCTTTCCCCAGTACATTACCAAGATTGATGAAGGCTATATTATCGACAGCGAGGTTTTCCAGTGGACTAATCAGCCTACGCTCATCGCACGTTCCAGAATCAGGCAGATTTTGACGGGGCTGGAGCAGGTCTCCGGCTCCATCGGGAAATTGCCTCAGGATTTTGAACATGCCGTCAATAGCCCGCGATGGAGGGATGCCCACATGAATATAGGCGTCATCAGGGGAATTTTTACTTAAATGCGTATGGAGGACGGAGGAAAAGCGGTGCGGTATGAATGCACCAGATGCGGCGCATGCTGCCGCTGGGCCGGGGACGTGTGCATTGAGGCGGATGAAATCCGTGAGATTGCCCGTTTTCTGCACATGGACGAACAGGTTTTTATTAACACATGCTGCCGGTTGAGAGCCAACCGGCGCGGATTGTCCATCAGGGATGCGGAGGACGGTGCCTGCATGATGCTGACGAAAGACGGCTGCCGGATCAATCCCGTTAAACCCCGCCAGTGCCGGGATTTTCCCAACAAATGGAATTTCCCCGGCTGGCGGGATTTGTGCCGAGCCAGAGAAGTGGGGGAAGAACGGGAAGTGTAAAATTGCTGGAATTCCGTAAGCTTTTCTTCTCCCGGCATTATTCCATGAACGGGTTGAAATCCGGCTGGAGTCTTGCGCTTTTTACAGGAACTGAGCCAGATCCCGTTCAAAACCGGGATAGGACGTATTAATGCATTCCGCATTCGTCACCACGGTTTCTCCCTGTGCGCTGAGTCCGGCCACCAGGAAGCTCATGGCGATGCGGTGGTCCCCATAACTGGATAATTCCGTTCCTTTCAGAGGAGTGCCGCCGTGAACAACCATGCCGTCGTCAAATTCTTCCACATCCACGCCCATGAGCCGGAGATTGGCTGCCGTGGTGGCGATGCGATCCGTTTCCTTGACGCGCAGTTCACGGGCGTTTCGGACGATGAAGTCTCCCCGGCCCAAGGCTCCCGCTACGGCCAGGATGGGTATCTCGTCAATAAGGTTGGGGATTTCTTCCGGAAGGAGGCTGGTGCCGTGCAGGGAATCCGAGCCGTATACGGTAATATCTCCGTATGGTTCGCCGGCATCTTCCGGAGAAGTGGTCACAATGTCCATTCGTGCACCCATCCGCTGCAACGCGCTGATGACGGCGTTCCTCGTATTGTTCAGCCCCACCTGGCGCAACGTCAGGCGGGAGCCCGGCCGGCTGGCGGCGGCTACCATCCAGAAAGCTGCGGAGGAAATATCTGCCGGGACAGTCAAATTATGGGCGGAGGGGAGAGCCGGCCCGCAGGTTCCGACGGTCAGTCCGTCCACGGTGCAGGGAATGCCAAAATGACGGAACAGGCGTTCCGTGTGGTCGCGGGTGGCGGCCGGTTGGCGTACGGTGGTGGCGCCGTCCGCAAACATGCCCGCCAATAGAATGGCGCTTTTTACCTGAGCACTTGCCATGGGAAGCGTGTAGGAAATAGGATGCACCCGGCCGCCGTGAATGCTCAGCGGAGCACAGCCCGGTTTGGTTCCCCGGGCTTCAATTCGCGCTCCCATTTGTTCCAGTGGCTGCATGATGCGGCCCATGGGGCGGGAACTCAGGGAAGCGTCCCCAAACATCTCCGAATCAAAGGGGCAGGCGGCCAGCATCCCAGCCAGCAGCCTCATGCCCGTGCCGGAATTGCCGCAGTCGATGGGCCGTTCAGGGGCCTTGGGGCTCATGGCGACGCCCGTTATTCGGAAACGGACGGGGCCATATCCCTGCCGTTCCTCCAGCACATCCACTTCGGCGCCCAGCTGTTCCATGGCGCGCAGGGTATTCAGGCAATCTTCACTGCACAGGAAATTATCCACTTCCGTCACTCCTTTTGCCAGGCCTCCCAGAATGGCAGCACGGTGGGAAATGCTTTTGTCTCCGGGTACGGTCAGTACCCCTTGCAGGGAGGGAATGGAATGGGAATGAAGGTTCATGAGTGTCTGGAAGAACTACCCTGTATCGGCTGCCGAATCAAGCCAATTACGAGATGGGCGGCTGCACAGGGGGACATCCAGAATGGAGTTGATTTTCCGGCACGGTGGCGTATATTCATGTGCGTTATCGGCTGCATCCTCCCTGAAAAGAAGGAGAGAGCTTTTCAGGATCAATGGATCAAGCTGGTTTTCATAGGTAGTAAGTTGGAGCGGCCACGGGAGCAATCCTGTGGCCGCTTTACCTTGTTCAGGGAAAAAGGTGCATATTGGTTTGAAGGAGGAATAGGAAACAAAATGTTCTCCATGCCTGCTTTGGGCTTTACCGCGCGCCGATGAAAGCGTATGTAGTCCATGCCGATCAGGTTCGGGCGGTCGCTGTTCCGGTCTTCAGACCGGAGTAGAGGAAAGTCCGGACATCACAAGGCAGCGTGTCCCGTGAAAGCGGGAGACGGGAATCTCCAAAGGGTTCCCGGACGGAAAGTGCCACAGAAAACAAACCGCCCGTATGGGGTTCTCCCCATGCCAGGCAAGGGTGAAAAGGGGAGGTAAGAGCTCACCGCTCCGAGGGCGACCAAGGAGGCATGGTAAACCCCGCGCGATGCAAGACAAACAGGGGAAGGGTCGCCTGCCCGCCGGATCCCCGGGTATTAGTCGCATCCGTTTCGTGAAAACGAACGGGCGCGCGGAACGCCTGACCGCAGTCCGCGTGAGAAAAATGACCGCACAGCCGGCTCTGGCCGGCGGACAAAATCTGGCTTACAGAACCTGGTCGGCTCCTGTTTTATTTTCCGTGCTGTTTTCCTCATCTCTTTTCCTGGGAAGAGAAACATCTGGAAATTGTCCCGTTCCGGGGGCTCTTTGGGGTTGCATGGGCGTATCAAATGTGTAGAATCCGTCACCTAATTGCCACCCACTATGGAGAAGCTTGTCGTACATGGAGGTTTTACGCTGAGGGGAGCCGTCAATATCAGCGGGTCCAAAAATGCTTCCCTGCCTATTTTGGCCGCATCCCTGCTGACGGATGAGCCTGTAGTGGTGCGCCGCGTGCCGGATGTTTCCGATACCAATTTCATGGTGCAGATCATGGGCCAGCTGGGAGCCTCCGTAGAACGGTCCAGCGGCAATGTGCGCGTGGAAGCCAGAAACCTGCATTCCGAAGCCGCTTATGAACAGGTGCGCAAAATGCGCGCCTCCATCTGCCTGATGGGTCCCTTGATGGCCCGCATGCAGCGGTGCGTGATTCCCCTGCCGGGAGGCTGTGTGATTGGCGACCGTCCTGTGGATCTGCATATCAGGGCTATCCAGGCATTGGGGGCGCAGGTGCAGATTGAGCGCGGCAACCTGATTATTGAAGCTCCCGGGGGCTTGAAAGGAGCCACGGTGGATTTGAGCGGAGACCACGGCCCCACCGTTCTGGGAACGGACAATCTAATGATGGCCGCCGTATTGGCGGAAGGCACCACTGTTATTGAATCCGCCGCTTCTGAGCCGGAAGTGGTGGATCTGGCGAACTTCCTGATCAAGATGGGCGCTAATATTCAAGGTGCGGGAACGCGCCGGATCGTCATTGAGGGAGTGGAAAAGCTTCGCGGCTGTAACCATACCGTTATCCCGGACCGCATTGAGGCCGGCACCTTTATGGTGGCGGCGGCCATGATGGGGGATGGCGTGACCCTGCGGCGCGTCTGCGAGGAACACATGACCGTAGTGACGGATTTGCTCCGGAAATGCGGCCACCACGTGGAATTCAACGAACGGGGGGATACGGTCACCATCATTGCCGGGAAAACACCAAAATGCGGAGAAATCAAGACTGCCCCGTATCCCGGATACCCCACGGACATGCAGGCTCAGATGACGGCTCTCTTCGCCACGACGCCGGGCATCTCCGTGGTGAAGGATACTATCTTCCCGCAGCGTTTCATGCACTGCTCCGAACTCAAGCGCATGGGGGCGGACATCAAGGTGGACAACGGCACTGCCGTCATCTCCGGAGTGGAAACGCTCAGCGGCGCCCCCGTCATGGCTTCCGACCTGCGGGCTTCCGCGGCTCTGGTGCTGGCAGCCCTGAAGGCGGAAGGCACCACGGAAATCCACCGCCTGTATCATATTGACCGGGGCTATGAAATGATTGATGAAAAACTCCTGGCAATCGGTGCCGCTGTGGAAAGATTGCCGGATGACGATAATTAACGCTGTTTTAGGTCCGGATTTTTCATCACACCGCATTTTTTCTTTACTGTCAGAGATCCATATGCTATTCACCGAAGTCCTATGAACAAGGCTCAACTGATCGAACTGATTCAAAGCAAGCTGGGTGCCGATACGACCAAGAAGCACGCTGAAGAAGCTCTGGCCGCTGTGCTGGAATCCATCAAGGAAGGCGTGAAAGAATCCGGCAAGGTGCAGATCATTGGCTTTGGTACGTTTGCTACCAAGACCCGTGAAGCCCGTACCGGCCGCAACCCGAAGACTGGCAAGGCGATCAATATCCCCGCCTCCAAGACGGTTGCTTTCAAGGCCTCTTCCGCCTTGAAAGACTAAGACGGCAACTGCTTCCTAAAGGAGCACTTTTCTTTCAGCACCCCGTCCTTTGCGGACCGGGGTGTTTTTTATGTCCCGTTGCGGATGCCCACGGCTTGACCGGATGAACGCCGACGTCTAGAATGCCGCCATGTCCAGCAGCTTTGGTCAGGTGTTCAAAATTTCTACCTGGGGTGAATCCCATGGAACTGGGGTAGGCGTGGTGATTGACGGCTGTCCGTCTCTCGTCCCGGTAACGGAAGAAGACATTCAGCGGGAGCTGGACCGGCGCAGGCCGGGGCAGAGCGACATCGTAACCCCCCGCAAGGAAGAGGACCGCGCGGAAATCCTTTCCGGAGTGCTGGACGGCAAAACCTTGGGAACGCCGATAGCCGTCAGTGTTCGGAACAAGGACCACCGCTCCTCCGCCTATGACGAGATGGCCAGCACCTATCGGCCCTCCCATGCGGACTATACATATGACGCTAAATACGGTATTCGCGCCTGGGCGGGCGGTGGCCGGGCCTCCGCACGGGAAACTATCGGCCGCGTTGCTGCCGGAGCCGTGGCAAAAGCCGTACTGAAGCAGGCTTTTCCCGATATAGAGATCATGGCCTGGGTGGACCAGGTCCACCATGTGAAAGCTTCCGTAGACTGGGGAGCCGTGACGGCTGCCGCCATTGAAAGCAACATCGTCCGTACGGCGGATCCCTCCGCAGCGGAAGCCATGATCGCCGCCATCAAGGAAGCTCGTGACTCCGGCAACTCCTTGGGAGGCGTGGTCAAATGCATGGTGCGCGGCTGCCCTCCCGGCCTGGGGGATCCCGTCTTTGACAAGCTGGATGCCACGCTTGCCCACGCCATGATGAGCATTCCCGCCACCAAGGCTTTCGCCGTGGGCTCAGGGTTTGAAGCGGCGGACATGACCGGCCTGGAACATAATGACCCTTTTTACATGCAGGGCGGGCGGGTGCGAACCGCCTCCAACCACTCCGGCGGTATTCAGGGAGGCATTTCCAACGGAGAGGACATTCTGATGCGCATCGGCTTCAAGCCTACGGCCACCTTGATGATCGACCAGCAGACGGTTAACAGAGATGGGGAGGATACCCGGCTCAAGGGCAGGGGCCGGCATGACGCCTGCGTGCTGCCGCGCGCCGTACCCATTGTGGAAGCCATGGCCTGGCTCTGCCTGTGCGACCACTACCTGCGCCAACGCTGCCAGCGGGCGCTGTAACAGCCGTTTTCCCGGCTTCTTTTCCTGTTACTCATGGATTCCTCCCTTACATTTTACCTGGTTTTGGGTGCATTGCTGCTGGGCTTCATCGTGCTCGGCATGCTGAAGGGGATGATCAAGATGCTCCTGTTCGGCGCAGCAGTACTCTCTTCCGTTGCCGCTTACTTCTGGCTATCCAAATATGGCTTCACCTATCTCTCTTTTATCACCAGCGACCCGCGGGAATGGATGGTTACCGTGCTGTCCGTCGGAGGTGCGGCAGCGGTCTTCTTTGTCTTCATGCACGGTCTCTTCTGGTTCAGCGACGTCTTCTCCTGGGGACGGCGCATGGGCTTCGGCGGGGCCAAGGGAATCGTCACGACGGTACTGATGGCGGCAGTCGTATGCTGGGTGGGAGTCATGTGCATCTTCTTTTACGGCTCCATGGCGGAAATGACCCGCGCCCGTGAACTGGCCCTGTACCACATGGATCCCAACCGCACCATTTCCCTCCCTGCCATTTATTCCGTCAAGAAGTCCATCATGGACAATCCCCACCTGAACTGGCTGGAAAAAATATCTCCGGAGCATGATCCGGAACGGCTTTCCCTGGCCAAAATGATCGCCTATCTGGTGACGCTCAACCCGGAGCTCTCTGACCAGCGGCGCACCCAGCTGGACTGCTACATGCCACGCTCCCGCATTACCAGCCGCGTGCTAAGCCTGAAAAGCCTGAGTGAAGATCCCGCTATCCGTCTTCTGGTGCAGAAAGGGGATATGCAGGGCCTTTATAACGATGTCAAGCTGACCCGCTTTCTGGAAGATCATGATGTCCGCTCCGTCCTGTCCCATCTGGATGTAGACCGAGTGCTGGGCTTCGTCACGGAAATCCGCCAGACGGCCCCAGCCGGAAATGAATACATTCCCGAAGCGACGCCCATTGAGGAATAAGCGCGGATTTTTTGTTCCGCCAGAGTGGATTTGTTCCTTTTATCTTCCTTTAGTTAAGAAAAAAACAGGGAATTATCCCCCCCTCCCGTGTCCGAACCGGAAAAAGAAAGTTCCGGCTTTTTGCGGAAAAAGCGCTTCTTTCAGGCATTCATGCCGAGAAGAAGCGCTCTTTTGAAGATAAGGTATGCTGCAAGCCTTGAAAAAACGTCAGGAGAGTTTTTCCGCGATGGCATCCACCCATTCCGGGAAGGTATCATCGTGGTCTCCATTGGAAAGGGTTACCGGGAGCAGCCTTTGCGCTTTCAAACGTTCCAGGAAAGAATCGAAGTCCTTGCCAGCCTGGCAGAAGTTTTCATAAAATTCATCCCCAAGGGCAAAAACGGCATAACTTACTTCGGACAAATCTTCCGAAGAATCTTTCAATTCCTGATGAAGAGCCTCCGCGTTGGTGGGAGGTTCTCCGTCTCCCCACGTACTGGTGATGACCAGCAGCGTTCCCGCATTTTTCAGCTGTTCCACCGTCATATCTTCCATGTCAACCACCTTTGCCTGATGGCCGAGCTTGGTTAATGCTGACCGCGCGTCCTGGGCCAGACTCTCCGAATTGCCAGTTTCCGTTCCGTAGATAATGGTGATCTCCATGTGTTCTGATTATTTGTTCGACAACAAAAGTTAGATTACACTAACTAATCAGGCAAGACAAAATAGCAGAACGGAGGTTGAATTTTTTCCCTTTTTTCATCCGCCAGGGCAGCTGGTTTACCGGGAAATTCTCCGCCCCATACTACTTTCTTCTGATTATCAAGGTATTCGGATGCTGTGGAAAGGTGAAGCACCAGCCGAAAAGGCGCACAAAACGGTAGTACAATCCTTTGCGGCAGACATTTTGACTGGTCATGATATCGTAAAAAGCCAGGTCAATCTGGCTTCTGGAAATGGGCGCCCCGTTCATTTTGGCGTGCAGCATGGCGTCGTGGAACAGGGAGGGGAGGAGCATATCCGGAGGGGTGCCCCCCCAGGTGACGCCGTCCCATCCATAGCCGGGAGCAATGCTGAAACGTCCTCCTTCCGCTTGCATGCGTATGGATGAATCATAGGCGCTGACGGCTGTCCAGCGGCCAAAATCCACTCCTTTTCTTCCGCTGGTCCAACTGATGGCGTTTTTAGTGATATAGAAAGGCTTGTTTTCATAAAGGGTCCCTTCATACCAGCCGGCCACGGGAACCGGAACCGCGGCCGGAGTGGAGCACGATTCCAGAAACATGGCTGCACATATTGTTGTGAATAATATGTGAATATAATGTAAATAAGAGATAAAGGACATGAAAGGACGGCGCGTTAACCGGATAGTTGTTTCTTATTGGATTTCCAGCACGATGATTTCCGGAGGACAGCAGAAGCGCAGGGGAAGAACGCTGCATCCCAGCCCGCGGGTAATGAGGAAAGGGGTTCCGTTCAGTTGGGACCAGGGATAGGAAAATTGGACCTTCTCTCGTGAGATGTTCGCCAGGGCCCTGCCTCCGGGAAGGCATATCTGGCCACCGTGGGTATGCGCGCTGATGACGAGATCCGCCGTGCCGGGAGCCAACAGGGGAAAAACGTCGGGTACATGCGAAAGAAGGATATGCGGTATATCCGGGGAAAAACGCAGAGGCAATTCCTCCGGCCTGATTCTCAGGTGGTAGTCGTCCCTGACGGAGGAAAGCTGCAGCTCCCGGCCGCCGGGAAGGAGCAGCTGCAGGGAATCATTCCACATGGGCAGGATGCCCAGCCCGGAAAACATATGGCGCCATAAGTCCCAGCCGTAATACTGGTCATGGTTGCCCTGCACGGCAAAAATGCCGAGAGGAGCTTTTAACATTCTGAAATATTCCCGGGCCTTTTCCGGGGACATGCTGCTCTCCCGTGTGTGGCCGTTGGCGTAATCCCCCAGCAGGAAAATCATATCCGGCTGCGCTTCCATGATTGTTTCCATGTACCTGTGCGCCAGGTCGCCGCCGTTTGGACGCAGATGAAAATCTCCGGCAATCACGATGCGGATGGGCGGACCTTTTTTCCCCTTCCACTGAGGCATCTCCATCGCAGCCGTGACGGTTTCCACATGCCTGGGTTCCACCCGCCATGCCCACATGAATAAGGAGAATCCGGTCATCAGTACTAGGACAAAGATGATCGCCAATTTGTTGAGAAAGGGACGGCGCAGTCGTGACTTCATGCAGGGCTCCTGACTGATTATGAGTCCTTTTACCCGATTTTCAATCATTCGTGTTTGCTAATCGGGAATTTGCTGGTATGATCCGTCCCGCTCAAGGTAGCGGCTGTCCGATGACTGCAGCTCTATCTTCATATTAACATCCTAATACCATGCAGTTTACACACGAAATCGAACAAATGTGTTGCGTCAAGAAAGGCTGCAACCATGGTCCGGCCCCTATCCCGCAGGAAGGCAACTGGACGCAATCCAGGGAAATCACGGATATTTCCGGCCTGACCCACGGCGTGGGCTGGTGCGCTCCCCAGCAGGGCACCTGCAAACTGACGTTGAATGTCAAAAACGGCATTATTGAAGAAGCACTCGTGGAAACCAGCGGCTGCTCCGGCATGACCCACTCCGCCGCCATGGCTGCGGAAATCCTGCCCGGCAAGACCTTACTGGAAGCAATGAACACGGACCTCGTGTGCGACGCCATTAATACCGCTATGCGCGAACTGTTCCTGCAGATCGTGTACGGCCGCACCCAGAGCGCTTTCTCTGAAGGAGGCCTTCCCATCGGCGCCGGTCTTGAAGACCTCGGCAAGGGGCTCCGCTCCCAGATCGGCACTCTGTACGGTACCCGCGCCAAGGGGCCTCGCTATCTGGAAATGGCTGAGGGTTACATTACCAAGCTTGCTCTGGATGAAGACGGAGAAATCATCGGCTACGAGTTTGTGCGCATGGGGCCGATGATGGAAATGATCAAGAAAGGCGTGGACGCCAACGAAGCCGTCGCCAAATGCACGGGCAACTACGGTCGTTTCGACGAGGCCGCCAAATACATCGATCCTCGTCACGAATGAGATTGAATTAAAAAGAGTATCTTAACTTCAAGCACTATTACCATTATGCCTCTTTTCGAATCCTACGACCGCCGCATCAAACAAATCAATGAAGCCCTGGCCAAATATGGCATCGGCTCTATTGAAGAAGCGGAACAACTTTGCCTTTCCAAGGGAATCAACCCCCGCGAAATTGTGAACGGCATTCAGCCCATCGCGTTCGAAAACGCCGGCTGGGCCTATGTGGTGGGAGCCGCCATCGCCATCAAGAAAGGCTGCACGAAGGCCGCCGACGCCGCAGAAGCCATTGGAGAAGGCCTTCAGTCCTTCTGCATTCCCGGCTCCGTTGCGGATGAACGCAAGGTGGGCCTGGGTCACGGCAACCTGGCCGCCATGCTCCTGCGAGATGAAACGGAATGCTTCTGCTTCCTGGCCGGGCACGAATCCTTTGCCGCCGCTGAAGGCGCCATCGGCATTGCCAAGTCCGCCAACCGCGTCCGCAAGCAGGATCTCCGCGTCTGCCTGAACGGTCTTGGTAAGGATGCCGCGTACATCATCTCCCGCATCAACGGGTTTACATATGTGCAAACCAAGTTTGACTATGCCACGGGCAAGCTGAACATCATCCAGGAGAAAGCTTTCTCCAAAGGCCCCAAAGCCGCCGTGCGCGTGTACGGTTGCGATGATGTGCGCGAAGGCGTGGCTGTCATGTGGAATGAAGGCGTGGACGTTTCCATTACCGGTAACTCCACCAACCCCACCCGCTTCCAGCATCCGGTAGCCGGTACCTACAAGAAGGAATGCAATGAGAAAGGCAAAAAGTACTTCTCCGTGGCTTCCGGCGGAGGTACGGGCCGTACTCTGCACCCGGACAACATGGCAGCCGGTCCCGCCTCCTACGGCATGACTGATACCATGGGCCGCATGCACTCCGATGCCCAGTTCGCCGGTTCTTCCTCCGTGCCCGCCCATGTGGAAATGATGGGCCTCATCGGTATGGGCAACAATCCGATGGTCGGCGCTTCCGTAGCGGTGGCCGTGGCTGTTGAAGAAGCCGCCAAGCAGAACGCCTGAGCGCGCAGTTGATTAAAAAATCGCAGAGCCGCTTTCCCAAACCGGGAAAGCGGCTCTTTTAGCGTCTGAAAAAAGGAGATAGGCTTCCCAGAAGCCCATCCCCATCTTTGTTCCGTATCAGCTCCCGATACGGAACCTTCTATCCCGGTCCGTTCGGGGAGGCAGTCCGCGCGAAGGAACGGTTCTTCTGGAAATGGATTCCGGCCTGGAAGCGGCCGGCTTGACGGAGCGGATTTCCGGGCGGGATGCAGAAGCGGGAATAACCGTTTTTCCCGGTTGCGCGCCAAGGGGGGAAGGGAGAACAGGAACGGCTCCGACAACCGTTTTTTGCCGTTCATGGGCCTTATAGGCGCGTTGCAGGGTGAAATCCCTCTGTTCACCTGGCCTCAGGGAATAATCCGCCCTTTTGGGAATTCCGGCTTTTTGTGCCAGAGGCGCTACGCGCCGCTGCAACTGCGTGGCGGCATCCAGTTTGCCGGCCACCCATTCCGGATTCCATTCCGGCGCGGATGTTTTCAGAGACTGAAGCAACTGCGCCGCTTTTTTGCCGCTTTCCAGGGCTGCCTTATAATCCCCCTCCTTCTCCTGCCGTACCGCGCGCGTCAGGGAAAGGTTGGCTTCGTAAAAAGCGTCTCCGGGATCGCCAAGGGCCGTTGTAGCCGCCAGGAACATGCAGAGCAGGGAACAGGGTAGAAAATTCCTTTTCATGATTAATGGCACGATAACATGATTCCTCATTTTGGAAAGGCCTTTCTTCCGGAATATTTTGCACAGGGCTGAACTCCGTTTCCCTTGAGGGGAAAAGGGAAATTCTCCATTCCGTACCCCGGCGCAACTTGACGGAAAGTCCGGAGTGCCGTATGCTGGACGGGACCTGCCAATATGACCCGGAACGAGCCATCATCCCTTTCAGCTCCGCAGATAGAGGAAGATCCCAGATTCCTGACGGAACAAATTGTAACCTATTTGGGCAATAAGCGTTCCCTGCTTCATTTTCTGGGGACGGGGCTGGAACAGGTGAAAAAACGCCTGGGTAAGGAAAGGCTGAAAGCAGGGGACCTGTTTTCCGGCAGCGGCATTGTGGCGCGTTTTCTGAAACAGCATTCGGAAGATTTGATCGTCAATGATCTGGAGGAATATAGCAGGATCGTCAATACCTGTTACCTGAGCAATGCGGAGGAAGTGGAGAATCTGGAGCTGGACAGGCACTACAGACGCCTGCTGCGGTACATGGAAACGCATGAGTCCCCTGGCTTCATCACAGAGTTGTACTCTCCCAGAAATCCGGACAGCATCACGGCGGATGACCGCGTTTTCTATACGCGCCGCAACGCCGTGTACCTGGATACGGCGCGGCAGACCATCAATTTGCTTCCGGCAGAAGTCAGGCCCTATTTTATCGCTCCTCTTCTGGCGGAGGCTTCCGTCCACACAAACACGTCCGGCGTATTCAAAGGCTTTTACAAAGACAGGAACGGAATCGGCAAATTCGGGGGAACGGGAGGCAACGCCCTTTCCCGCATTCTGGGCGACATTTCGCTGCCGTTTCCCGTGTTTTCCCGGTTTGACTGCCGGTATTCCATCCATTGCCGCGATGCCAATGAACTGGCTGCCGAGCTTCCGGGAATGGATGTAGTGTACCTGGATCCTCCCTATAACCAGCATCCGTACGGTTCCAATTATTTCATGCTGAATTTGCTGTCTTCTTATGAAAAGCCGGAGGAAACCAGCCGAGTTTCCGGCATTCCCGCAGATTGGAAACGCTCCATGTACAACAGCCGCCAGCACGCTCCGGAGACCCTGTTCCGGCTGCTGGAGGATTGCCCGGCCAAATTTATTCTGCTTTCCTACAGCTCGGAGGGGTTCATCAACTATGAGGAAATGACCGGTTTCCTTGGACGCCTGGGCCATACCGTTACGCTGGAAACGCCGTATGCCGCATTCCGGGGCAGCCGGAATTTCAGAAACCGTCCTCAGAACGTGACGGAATTCCTGTTCCTGGTGGAACGGTTTTAACAAATGGCAGGAAAGGCAGCTTCCATGCAGACTCATTTGGAACGCTTCATCCGTTTTCTGGCAGCGGAGAAAGGCTTGAGCACCGCCTACCAGCTTTCCGTGAGGCAGACGCTGGAGGAATTCGCCCGGTTTCTGGAAATGGAAAACGCCGATCTGGTCCAAACGGGCATCGACACGCTTTCGGCGTTTCTGCGGCATTTGCAGGATCGGGGCATGGCCCGCAGCTCCATGCGGGTGGAAATGGTGCATTTACGTATTTTTTTCCGGTGGCTGGCCGGAACGGGAATACTGGAAAAAGACCCTTCCGTATTTCTGGAAATGCCCCGGCAGGGGCTGTCGCTCCCCCATGTTCTGGATCAGAAAACCGTCTCAAATCTGCTTGAAAGCATTGACGTTCAAGATATTCCTCTAGGATGTAGAGACAGGGCCCTCCTGGAGATGATTTACGCCTGCGGGATGCGTGTTAGTGAAATAATTAATTGCAAATTAGAGAGTTTTGATAAAGATGAAGCTTTTGTCCGCGTGCTGGGGAAGGGGAATAAAACCCGGCTGGTGCCCGTAGGGAGATCCGCTTTGGATGCTTTGCAAATGTATTTGGAAAAAGGAAGACCCAAACTGGTCAGGACGGGAACGAAAAGCCATATCTTTCTGACAGTACGCGGCCGTCCGTTGACGAGGGAGCGGGTCCGCCAAATTCTCCGGGAACGCGCCAGAGCCGCAGGACTGGAACAGCATGTTTTCCCGCATATCCTGCGTCATTCCTTTGCCACGCATCTTCTGGAGAACGGAGCGGACCTGCGCATTATTCAGGAGATGTTAGGCCATGCCGATATTTCAACCACCCAGATCTATACGCATTTGGAGCAGCAGAGGCTGAACTCGATTCATCACCGCTTTCATCCCAGAGGATAGTAACGCTAATTCATCATTCATTCCCATGCCGCGTTTTTTCACGTCCATATCATAATCATTTAAATATTAACGGCCGGAGAATTATTCTACCGGAATTATATTTGGCATTACATATATTATGCGAAGTATAATTTAGGCAGCATTCTCCCATTCTCATTGGACGGAAAACGCGCTCTGTCACTTGACAAATATGCAAGCATTTCATAGCTTCATTAAATGAGTGGCCCTTGCCTTGTCCGTACCGTTGCCATTTTCATCCTTTTTTCATCTTTTTCCCTTCTTCATGCCGAAGATGAGGAATTTTCCGATATCATGGAACTGGTATCGGAAACGAAGAACTGTTCCGCCAAACTGGCCCGTGACAAAAACGCGACGGAAGAACAGAAGAAGGAAGACAGAAAGCGCAGGAAAATCGGCATTGGAGAAACGGTCACCGTTACCCTGAACTGTAAAAAACCGTTTTTACTGGAACCGAAGGATCAAATCCAATGGAACGTGATGGAAGGAAAAGAGTTACTTGAAGATGGCTTAAAAACAGAAGAAACAACAGAAAAATCTAAATTTCGGATAAATCCTTGTGCCAGTAAAGAACAAATCCAGCAGTCTGGAGGGAAAGTAGCCATTGAAGTGGAAACCGAACTGGGAACGGCCCTCCCCCGCCCTATCGAATTTGACGTTGTTTTTCCTGAACATCTTACTGCGGAACATGAAACTTTGGGAGGAATTGTTAAAGGCGTTCCTGCGGCAGATATGGGATTCCCCCGGGATGGAGATCCTGCACATGGAGTTTCCGCACAGCTTCTCGTTTCCATCCATCCTCTGGATGTCTGTTTTAAAGGAATTCGTGTCATTGAAAAAGACAAGGGGTATGTTGGAGCTGCCGGGAGTCTGGCGCAGCCCCATGCAGCGGACAGCGTTTGGAGCGTAGGTCTTGACAACCGTTTTGGATTGCATGACAACATAGGTATAAAATCCGGGGTGAATGGCCATATGCAATGGGATGAAATTCAGGGTTATGATGCCGATGGTCATCCTGTCTATAAACATTCGTATCCTAATGAATTTACATGGAATTGCCTTTTCAGGACATATGGGGGAGATGAAAACAAAGAAGGAATATCCGATATTGCCACGGTTTTTCAGAATTTTTATATAGAGAGTAAAGGAGAAGGATTGTTTTACGCCAGAATCCGTAAATTTCTGGTGGATACCAAGAAGAAGGATGAATGTTCCGTTGAACGGACGTCTGGTGGCGATCATATTTTTAAACCCTGATATATAATTTGACGATGAAGTCTATAATAAAATGTTTTCTGTCTTGCTCATCCTCCGTAGCGCTGCTTGCGACCTTTTCCTCTGTTATTGCATTGCCTTCGTCCGCCGCTTTTCCGGCAGATTCGCAAGAATTGAGACTCAGCAGGGATTCCGACATTGGAGAACTAAAAAACCTTCTCAATCAGGGGGATTTGGTGAAATTTTATCAGACAGCCCACACCCATATGGGGCAGCTTGAGTGGAGCGACATCAGAGGGGGAGTTTCCCCGGACAAGCTGGATCGGTTATTGTTGATTGCCCGGATTACTTCCGCTGCTCCTCTGTTTGGAGAGAACGAAAATACACCGTTTGAACAAATGACGCAGGATTTCGCTTCGGCAGGAGATATTCGTCTTAAGGGAAAAGTTATGAAAAACCTACTCATCATTTCCAAAATCAATCTCAAGCAAAAATGCTCTGCCGTGAGAAAGAAAGAAGTGGGGCAGCTTTGCTCCATTTACGCGGCAACGATGCTGAAGATGATGAAAGAAGCCTACATTCCTGATTTCGAGGGCTGGAAGAAAGAAGTTATGGAGAGAAAAACGGCGGTTTGGAGCAAAGAGTTTAACGCCAGGTGGGAGTCCTTCCTGAAAGAAAGAGACGAGAGAGTGGAGAGAAAAAAGAAGGAACTCTCTATACCATTCGAACAGAGAATGCGACGGCAAAAAACGGAAGAGGAACGGATAAGAGACAGGGAATTTGGAGAGAAAGACGCCGCCTTCATGCAGGAAGCCAGGGAAAAATGGAATAAACGAATGAATCTTGACGTCAGCCTTTCTATGATGGATGGCCGAAACTCCAAAATCAAATCATTCCTCAAAGATAAGGGAGGATCCTTATTGCGCATTCTGTTGGACAACTACCCCGGCAAAGCCATCGAAGTGTTTAAATACCTGAAGCTGGCAGGGTATGAGGAAGGAGAAATGATGGAGTTGGTTGATCGGGAGGAGGGAAAAACCGAAGAAACGGAATTTTTGTATCAAAGCCCGTTGGGAAGAAAGTTCCTTAAAGAGAAGAAACAAAAGAAATAATTCCTGCCAGAGCGCGGAATCATGATATTTTTAGTTTGCAAGGGTATTTTATCTTTTTGAGATCCCTTCTCTCTTGCCAGATCACCTTTCATCCTTCATAATAAAAAAAGCATGAATACTTTCGTTTCTCTTTGCCTGGTCGGGAGCCTCAGCCTAGGTTCCTTTTGTTATGCTCAGTACATGGATAACGATGCCAAGAAGAAGGTAATCAAGGATTTGGATAATCTGCTCGCTCTGAACAGGTCTGCAGAAACCAAGGTAATCAATGCCGCTATCAGTAAACTGAATTCCGCCGGCAGGGATCCCGGCGCCGCATATGACCTGCTGATTCAGTCCAAGAAGTTTCTGATGGAAACGGAAAAGGAGAAGGACAAGAGCCAGGGGAAGAGCGCCAAAATCGCCTCCAATTCCATGAAAGACTGGATGGACCGTGAAGCGAAAAAGTACCAGGATAAAAATGCCCGTAAAGGATTAATGCTTCAATATCAATGGGGAGTCCTCGTCCTCAAGGCCCGTCTTAAGGAAAATTTAATGAATGCCACCTCCAATTCCACAGGAGGAACAGCGGAGGAAACCCTGGACGTTACGGAGTTCCAGAAGCCGGCCATGGATTTGCTGAATGCCTACCTGTCCGCCTGCTCCGACCCTGATTTTATCGACCCTTCCTCTTCTAAAAATAATAATGGAGCAGCCGGAAGAGCCGGCGCCCGTATTGCGGAACAATCCGTCCTTAATACGGAAGTGGGGGAAGCCCTGGGCATCAGCAGCATGTCTTCCAAGGCTTTCCCGGATTCCATGAAAAACCGGGATGAAATTTTTGACAAGCTGTTTTTCACCGGATACCGGAAGACCCGCAACCTTCCCGCCCTCAGACAGGCGTGGAACAAGAGAATTTCCATGGAAGTGGCTCTGGGAAAAATCAGCCATGCCATTTCCTCCGGCAAGAAATCCGGCATGCAGGGCCGCATCGCCAATGCGTCCGAAGACGAATTTGATGAGCAGGGAGCCGCCGTTCTGGATCGTTTGCGCTGGCGCTGCGAACTGGATTGCTTCGACTTGGGAGACCAGGCAAACGCCACGAGGAATATGATGACGCTGATCCGGACGACGGTGGATCCCGTGCGCCGGGAACAAGGTATCCGTACCCTCCGGGATAAACTGGTTCAGAGCATGAAGAGCATGATGGATTCTCCGGAAGAAGAAAGCATGGCTGACGGTTCCTCTTCATCCTCTGCTCCGCGTCCTGCCATGCGTTCCTCCAAAAAGAAGGCTCCCTCCACCACGATTACGACCAGCCGTGAAATGGATGATCCCGGAGCCATCGGAACGGATGTGCCGAAGCCTCCCAAGCCGACTCCAACCCGGAGTGACGATTTTTTTGAAGACATCTAACTTTCTTCAGACAAAAGATGTTGCCCGAACGGCGGTTTCCCTGTTCATGGAATGCACAGAGCATCCTTGACGTCCAGAGCCGCCGTTTTATATATTAAGGGCATGTATCAGCCATTTCAATTTTTCATGCCCGCGCAAATCTTTTTTGGCGCGGGTTCTTTGGACAATCTTGGTTCCGCCCCCCTGCCCGGCGCCAAGGCCCTGATCGTCATCGGCGGGTCGTCCGTCAAACGCCTCGGGTATCTGGACCGCGTACAGGCTCTTCTGAAAAAACAGGGAGTGGAAAGCGTTGTTTTCGACAAAGTGCAGCCTAACCCCGTGGTGGAGCACGTAATGGAAGCCGCCTCCCTGGCCAGGGAAACGGGCTGTGATTTCGTCATCGGCCTGGGCGGGGGCAGCAGCATGGATTCCGCCAAGAGCATCGCCGTGATGGCGGCCAATCCCGGAACCTACTGGGATTACATCCAGGGAGGTTCCGGCAAGGGGCTTCCCATTCCCTGCAAACCTCTTCCCATCGTCTGCATCACCACTACGGCGGGAACCGGAACGGAGGCGGATCCGTGGACCGTCATCACGAAAGAGGACACGCAGGAGAAGATCGGTTTCGGTTTTAAGGGTACTTTCCCCACCATGTCTATCGTAGATCCGGAGTTGATGCTTTCCGTACCTCCCAAATTAACGGCATACCAGGGGTTTGACGCCCTGTTTCATGCCGTGGAGGGATATATGGCCACAATCGCCTCCCCCATGGGGGACATGTTCGCGCTCCAGGCCATTGAATACATTGCCAAATATCTTCCGCTCGCCGTGAATAACGGGGATGACCTGGAAGCGCGCGCCTATGTGGCGCTGGCCAATACCTATTCCGGGTTTGTGGAAACCATTTCCTGCTGTACGTCGGAACATTCCATTGAACATGCCCTCAGCGCCTTCCATCCTTCCCTTCCCCACGGAGCGGGGTTAATCATGATTTCCTGGGCCTACCATGAAGCCTACGCTCCTTCCTGCCCGGAACGTTACGCAAGAGTTGCCGCAGCCATGGGGCAGGAAGCCTCCGTGGATGGGTTCCTGAACGGCTTGAACAGGCTGAAGGAAGCCTGCGGTGTGGACAAGCTGAAGATGTCCGAGTTCGGCATTACCCCGGATTTATTTGACGAATACGCCAAAACGGCCTTTTCCACCATGGGCAATCTGTTTGAGCTGGACCGTTGCAAGTTGACTCCGGCGGACGTGGTCAGCATCCTGGAGAAATCCTATTCCTAGGAACAAGCCGCCGAGGGGACGTATGCCGGGAGGGCTGCCACCCTCCCGGCGGAAAATTGTTGTCATTCCAATGCGTTCTCAGGAATGCCGCCAATTCCCGTCATGCCGGGGCAATCCCGGAATCAGAGGGGAACATGTACGGCCGGCTTTCCGTTTTCCATTCCGGCCCCCTGTAAAAACAGCGCGGCTGGCCATGCGCAACGCCGGATTTTTCCATGTGTTTTCTCTTATCTGGAGACCAGGTAACCCAGGCCAATGGCAAGGAGCCCCCCGGCAAAGCTGATGAGAGTGTAAAGGAAGAAGGCGGAGAAGTTCCCTTCCTTCAACAACAGGAAGGATTCATTCATCAGCGTGGAAAAAGTGGTGAACCCGCCGCACAGGCCAGCGGTAAGAAAAAGCCGCGTTTCCGTATGCAGCAGGCTCCGGTCGAACAAACCGTAGAGGGCGCCCAGGATAAAACATCCCAGCAGGTTGACTACCGCCGTACCCCAGGGGAATGAGCTTACCGAATTGATCTGGACAAAACGGGCCAGCAGAAAACGCAATATGCCGCCCGCAAAGCTTCCCAGCCCCACCATCATCAGCATTTTCATCATAGCGGCTTTTCTACGTTTGAATGGGAAATAAAGTTCCGGAGCAGTCCCGAAATCTTCCGGGAAAAAGAGCTGCCGGCTACGTCCCTGAAAACTGGTCTGGAAACAGGCTTCTGCGGAAGCTGTCGGCCTGTATGCCGGCAAAACCCATTTCCTTTAAGCGTGTGCGGATAAAATACCCTGTTTTTTCCATATCTCCAGCCTTTTTGTTCTTGATTGCAGGGTAAAACCGTATTTCTTTTTTTCCATGTCCCTGCCCCTTCTCGTTACCGGAACCATCGGAATTGATACCATCCTTACTCCCAGCGGCCGGGCGGACGGCGTTCTGGGCGGTTCCGTTTCCTTTGCGGCCGTTGCCGCCCTTTTGTTTGCCGACCGCGTGGATGCCGTCAGCATCGTCGGGGAAGACTTTCCCGCCCATTATGAAGCGGCCCTTGAGGCCAAAGGGTTGTGCCTGAACGGGGTAGAACGCAAGAAAGGGCCTTCTTTTTCCTGGACCGGGGAATATTTTGACAATATGAACAAGCGGAGGACCGTTTGCGCTAATGATTCCGTGATGCTGGAATGGAATGTGCACATTCCAGAGACTTTGAAGAACCATCCGGTTCTGGTTTGCTGCTGCATGGTCCCGGCTCAGCAGCTCAAGTGCATGGAACAATGCCCGGACGCGGCGCTGGTGCTTTCCGATTCCATGGACAAGTGGCTGCGCCGCCAGCCGGAATTGCTGGATGCCGTGATCAGCCGTTCCCATATCACCATGATGAATGAGGATGAGGCGAAGGAATATGCCCAGGCGTCCACCGTCATGGAAGCCGGGGAATTCCTGCTTTCCAAAGGAGCCGCATACGCAGTGGTGAAACAGGGGGAATACGGAGCCACTCTTCTGGGACGGGATGCCGGCGGGAATCTCCGGATTTTCCGTTGTCCCGCCTATCCCCTGAAAACGCTGGTGGACCCAACCGGCGCGGGGGATACGTTCCTGGGGGCTCTGGCCGGCTATTTGTCCACCCTGCCTCCCGGCCTCCCTCCGTTTGAGGAAGTGAAGAGAGGGATTGTGTACGGAACGGTGGCGGCCTCCTTCACCTGCGAGTCCTTTTCGGCAGACGCCCTTCTTTCCATGACCAAAGAGACCTTTCGCCGCCGTCTTGAAGAGTACGCGGAGATGTGCCGCCTGCCTGATATCCGGCTCTTTTCCGCAAGTGACTGTTAAGACGGGATCAGATCTCCTGAAAAGGAGGAAATACCGCCCTTGATAGTTCGTTTTCCGGTTTCCGTTTATGCGGACTGTCCGGAATTTCCAGGTAAAAAAGGCCCGGACGCGGAACATGGAAAACCCCGGCCGTGCACGCCACGCCGGGGTTTTCCATAAAAACAGGAGCTGCAATGGCGGGATCAGGCATCCTGAAGGCCGAATTTAAGCTCGGCTTCCGAAACCACCTGGCCGTTCACCAGACAGCGTGCCGTCGCCTGGCCGATGTTTCCGCGCATCTTGGTCAGTTCCGCTTCAATGATGAGCGTATCTCCGGGAACCACGACTCGGCGGAATTTTACTTTGTCCGCGCTCATGAAGTAGCCGAGCTTACTGGCATTGCCGGGCTGGCGCAGCATGACGATGGAGGCCACTTGGGCCATGGCTTCCACCTGGAGGACGCCCGGCATGACCGGATGGCCCGGGAAGTGGCCCTGGAAAAAGAGTTCGTTCATGGTCAGGTTCTTCAGCCCCCGGCACTTGGTTTCTCCTTCAAAACCGATAATGCGGTCCACCATCAGGAAAGGATAGCGGTGCGGCAGAAGGCTCATTACTTCGTTGATGTCCAGCACGGCGTCTCCGTACGGCACGTTGACGGGATTGGGGGCCATCTGCTGGTTGCGGTGGTGTTCCTTCTTGAGCTTGGCCGTGAGTTCGGTGTTCGGGCCGTGGCCCGGCTTGATGGCGATGACGTGGCCCAGAATGGGCTTGCCGCACAGGGTCAGATCCCCAATAAGGTCCATGGCCTTGTGGCGGGCGAACTCATTAATGAAACGCATGGGTTCCTTGCTCATGAGCTCCTCGCCGCGGATGACCACGGCATTCTCCAGGCTGCCGCCCTTGATGAGGCCCTTTTCCAGCAGGGGCTTGATGTCTTCATAGAACGTAAAGGTGCGGGCCGGGGCCAGTTCCTTTTCATACGTTTCCGGCGTGATGACCGCGTCAAAGTACTGGGTGATGCGGTTTTCCGGTCCCACGCAGGTGACGGAAACGCGGAATTGCTTGGAGGGAAGAATGGTCAGGATGGAACCGCCCTTGGTTTCAATGGTGACGGCCTCGCGCACTTCCAGATAGCGGCGCGGCACATCCAGTTCCACGATGCCGGCGCTCTTGATCAGTTCTACGTAGGGGGCTGAGGACCCGTCCCCGATGGGCGGTTCGTTGGCGTCCATTTCGATGACGGCGTTGTCAATGCCCATGCCCGTGAGGGCGGAGAGGATGTGTTCCACGGTATGCACCTTGACGGAACCTTCAGCCAGGCTGGTGGCGCGTTCCACAGTCTGCACCTTTTCCACATCCGCGCTGATGAAAGGCTGGTCCGGAATGTCTACCCGGCGGAATTTAATGCCGAAGTCGGCGGGAGCCGGCTTCAGGGTCAGGGTAACGGGCTGCCCCGTATGCAAAGAGGTACCGGCCAGGGAGGCCGGAGAGCCGACAGTTCTTTGGTTTCCACATGCCATGCGGGGATGCTAGTGAATGAGCTTCCGTTTGGAAAGCACGAAATCACGGATTTTCCTTTAAATTCAGGGAAGAGGCGGTATTCCGGCGTGTCATCCCGGAAAGAAGTGGATAAAGGGCGCTTGAAAAAACGCCGCTCACCCGGTAGTGATGTTCCATGCATATCACGGCAGGCATCCGCATTTCCCGTGCGTTTATTCTCGGCGCCGGGCTGGGTACCCGCCTGCGCCCTCTCACCGGCGTTCTGCCCAAGCCGCTGATTCCCTTTTTCCACGAGCCCCTTATTCTGCATTCCATGCGCCGATGCTACGATTGCGGCATACGGGAGTTCATCATCAACACCCACCATCTGGCGGCAGCCTGGGACAAAGTGTTCCCTGAACGTTCATGGAACGGCTGCCCCGTCCATTTCAGCCATGAATCCGTGCTGCTGGATTCCGGCGGCGGCGTCAAAAAAATAGAACCCCTGGTTTCCGCGGAAGAACCGCTGCTGGTGGTGAACGGAGACATGGCGGCTACATTTGACCTGAGCCGCCTGCTGGATGAACATTTGAGCCGCCGCCCTCCCGTGACGCTGGCGCTCCGCACCTCCGGAGATAAGAAGAACGTGGGATTTGACTTTTCTTCCGGCCTGGTGACGGATATGAGGCACGCCCTGGGCCGCGACCCGGGATCCTGCCAATTCACCGGTGCGTACTGCATGGAGCCGGAAGTATTCGGGCGCATCCCTTCCGGGGAGGCCGTTTCCATCATTCCCCTGTTCCTGGATTACATCCGGGAAGGTCGCTTGCGCGGCATTCTGGCGGACGACGGGTTGTGGATGGATATGGGAACACCGGAAGCCTACCTCCAAGCCCATCTGGATTTCCCCTCCCCTGCTCCGCGCATCCACCCCCGGGCCCTGGTGTCCCCCCGCGCCTTTGCGGACGGTAATTGCGTGATAGGTCCCGGCGCAACGGTAGAGGACGGCTGCCGCCTGCAAGGCTGCGTTGTCTGGCCGGGCGTACGCGTTCCTTCAGGCACCTGCGCGGAACGCCGGATTTTTTACTGTTCCCCCAACGGTTATTGACCATGCTTTTACTGCGCCTTCTTCCCCTGATATTGTGCTTTTCCAGCCTGGTTCACGCGGAACACCGCGTTTTCACCAGGAAGGACGGCTTTTTGTCCATGCGGGACAAGCTGAATGTGTACTTTTTCCGTTCTGATACGCACCGTCTGCTGGTGAGGGACGAAGGAAGCGTCAAAACGCCCCGGCACGGTTCCCTGGACAAGGCCATGAGGAAAAGCCCCTGCGTGGCCGGTGTCAACGGAGGGTTTTTCAGTGCGGACGAGGAGGGAACGCCCCTGGGCCTGGTCATTCAGGACGGCAAACGGCTTTCTCCGCTGGCTACGGGGTCCTTCGCCGTTTCCGGGGTTGTTTATGAAGGAGGCAGAAGCGGATTGACCCTGGTTCGCAGTTCCGTACTGAAACGCATGAAAAAGCTTCCGGCCATGCAGGCAGCCATCCAGGGAGGGCCCTTTCTGGTGGAGAACGGCTCCGCCGTAAAAGGGCTTAACGCGCAGAAGTCCACCTACCGCACCTTCATTGCCACGGACGGAGGAAAAAGGTGGTGCATCGGCGTTTCCTCCTCCCTGACTCTGAAGGAACTGGCAGCCTGGCTGGCGACTCCCGGAGCATTGGGGAATTTCCGGGTGGAAACGGCTCTGAATCTGGACGGAGGCTCTTCTTCCGCCTTCTGGTGCCATGAGACAGGCATTTCCTACCCTGCGTTCAAACAGGTCAGGAACTATCTGGGCGTAGCCCCTGCGGAACGCCGGTAAACACCATCCTCCACGGGGCCGTGGACGCGTTTCCCGGCGCCTATCCTGCGCAGCAGCAGAACCGCGAACGCCAGGAAACAAACCAGAACGTCCCAGTCGCCCAACATGGCGTACAGGGTTATTTCCGTACAGCCCACAGGCAATGTGGCGGCCATCACCCCTCTGGTAAACGGAGAACCGGAGGAATCCCTCAAATCCGCAATAACCGCGCCGTTGGGGGCCAGAGCCACGCTTACGCCGGTATTGGCGGCACGGATCATGGAGCGGCGCAGTTCAATACAGCGGAACGCCGCGTTGCGCCAATGCTGTTCATTGGCGCAGGAACGGTTGAACCACCCGTCATTGGTCACGTTCACCATTAACTGGGGTTCCTGCCGGACGAAGCGGCGCACCCAGCTTCCCACCACATCCTCAAAGCAGACCAGCGGAATAACGCCCACCGTAGAGGGGCTTCCGGGACGGATGGGCACGGGAACGGGGCTGGAAGAACACCCGGGCGTATAGTTCAGGCCCATGGCTGTTCCGGCGGAAGCCTCAAAGGCTTTTTCCAGAAACGGGAATGTTTCCCGCATAGGGATGTATTCTCCGAAAGGAACCAGCATGGCCTTGGCGTGCGGCCGGGCTGTGGAATAATCCCCCTCAAAGACGGTAAGGCAGTTGTAAGCCCGCACCACACGCCCTTCATCAGACAGGTAAATGTCATCCGTGCCCGTCAGCAGGATAAAATTGCATATCCCGTTCCGGAGGGCCTGGACGTAATCCTCTTCCGCACTCAGAAAGTTGACATTGTCCTGGTTGGGGAAGCGTTCCCCTGTGGAATCACGGTAAAATGTGGAAATGGGGAAGGAACTTTCCGGCCAGATGACCCATGCCGGCATATCCAGGGAGGTTTCAGCGCCGTCTTTGACCGCCTGTTCCAGAGCGCGGTTTTGAAGATCCAGCATTCCCTGTTCCGTCATGTCCAGCAAAGCCCGGTAAATGCTTCCCCGGTTGGCCGGATCCCATTTTTCCTTCTGGCTCAGATTCAGCTGCACGGTCATGACGGGAACGGTAAGCCTGCCGTTTCCCGTAACCGCGGCAGACTGGGGGGAGTAGCGAGCCGTCCAGCACACGCCGACGACAAACATGGTTAAAAGAACCGCCACCAGGATGAAAAAGTCCCAGGGAACGGTACGTCTGCCTTCATGGACAATCATGGTTCCGGCCCGGCGGCAAACACGCCAGAGCCAGACGGAAAAGACGGCCGGAATAAAGGCCAGCGCCGTCACGCCAAGATATTCCGCCCATTGGGCCAGAGGATTTCCGTAAAGGGCCACTCCCAGATTGTTCCAGCCGAAGCCAGGTATCAGCCAGCCTCTCCCCCATTCCAGGCATACCCATAAAGCGGCGCCCGCCAGAGCGGCGGAGGCGCTGGGCAGTATGTCGTCCAGGGCCCAGGTTTTCCAGGCGGCCCGGCGTTCCTTTGCCGTCAGCCTCGCATCGGGCAGCGGCCGGGCGTCCGGACGGAAGAACACTCCCATGACCAGAGCCCAGAGGCCGGGAAACAGGCCTCCGTAAAAAATCATCAGGGGAATATAGCCCAGCGTGCTGACTTCATTGACCCACCATAAGGAGAGGCCGTAAAATACCACGCCAAATACCCACCCATACAGGGCGTATGCCAGAATTCCCTTTTTCCCCTCCCGCCTGCGTCCGTACCACAGGGCTGTCAGCAAAGGCAGGAACCCTATCCATACGCACCCGCCCCAGTCCACCGGGATAAAGGCGCAGGCCATCAGAATTCCGGAAAAAGCGGCCAGCAGCACCCCTGCCCACACGGGCAGGAGACGAGGGAGGGAAGCAGGTGAGGTATTCATCGTGAAAAGCCTTTTATTCCGGGAACGGGAATGCCGCCATTGTCCCCCATGCTGACTCATTCCTGCAACAAAAAAGATTGCAAAATTTACTCAAATGCGGAAATAGTGGGCGCAGTTCATACAACCCATCATACACAATGGCAGATATCGACGAAAAAACACCTCTAAACGTCCCCGGCAAGTTTTACGTGGACAGTTCCTGCATTGACTGCGACCTTTGCCGCGAAACCGCTCCGGAAAACTTTGGACGGGATGACGACGAAGGAGTATCCTATGTCAAGAAGCAGCCGGATAACGACGAAGAGCTGAGCGCCTGTGAGGAAGCCCTGGAAGGCTGCCCCGTGGAAGCGATTGGCGACGACGGCGAATAATATTCCCCCATATATTATTTTAACCGCCCGGGGCTGTTGGCATTCAACGCTCCGGGCTTTTATTTTCCACCCATGTCCTCCCCCTGGTCTCCCTACATGCCGGACAGAGACCGTCCGGATCCCCACGCTTCCCCCGTCCGGTATGATTATCTTTCCCGTGACGAACAGGAGGTGAGGCAGGCGCTCGCGGACTGGTTCCAGATATCCCCCGCCGCCAGTGAAACACGCAACCTCCATACGGCGGAATCCCTGCTGGGGGATATTCTGTCCAGGCTTCCTCTGGACGGAGACGGCATGGATCCCGAATTGCTCCGGGAAGGATGGCTGAAAGCTGCGGGGCCATTCCTGGGCCAGCAATCCAACCTTCTTTCCATTGTCAAGGGAGTAGCCACCATTCAGGTGCTTCAACCGGCCATGCGCTACCATCTTCAGCAGTGGCAAGGAGCCCTGCTGGGGAAACTGAAAGACCAGTTCGGCAAGGATGCCGTCCATTCCATCCGCATACGGATAGGATAATTTTGCCGCCGAACGACATTTTCCCCAAAACGCCTGATACTTACCTCATTATAACGGATACGAAAAAACTTTCAGAATTTCTAATCCGCTGTCAAATGGATTTTTCTTTTTCTGTCTTAGGATCAGGACTTTTCAATCACTCCCCACAGTTTTCCTCCATATGAGAGAGGAGGAAAAGGAAATATTGGAGGTTTTTATAACCATTTCCTGATAACTCAATTGTCAGTTTTCTTGCGTTAACGTTTCTTTAGCGGATTAGAAATTCTACAGTTACTATTCCAGATAAAGCAGAATTCCCGCTGTGACGGCGTGGATTTCTATTTTCCAACAGCACACATAACGCACATGAAAAAATCTCTTTTTTGAGCTTAATCACCGCATCAGCCCTGTCGGCACATGGAACAGAAGTCTGGAATCCCGGAGCTGAATACGGAGACAACCACCATCCAGCGTATTACTTATACCTCCGGAGGGAACCTTATCGCAAACGGGGGACCTTCCGCAGACGCCGTACAGGCCACTCTTGGAGCTTTGGATGCGGGATGGTATTCCGGCAATAGGACTGGCGATACCGGTTCAGTTGCCTCCGTAATGAGCGATGGCAGCACCCAGCTATTTTCTGCTTCCGCAAACGGGGGCGGGTTTACGGCCGTCAGATTTAACGAACTGACTACCGGTGAGGCATCCAAGTATGGAGAGCTGAAGATTTCCTTTGAAACGGGTGGCCTTAGCAACAACACCAGAACTGGACAGCCCCAAAATTTCAGCCTGTGGTACAGCTTGGGGGAAGGGGAAGAAACTTCTCTTTTCCAGGTTGGCTCCACATTTTCCGGATCAGCAGGAGAGGTCGCCAACAAAACCTGGGAATGGACAATTTCCAAAGATTCATACAATAATTTGTTTGAACAAGGAGCCACCTTTTATCTAGTGCTGAATACGGGTGCCATAGACAACACCTACGCTTTCCAGCAGCTTGAAGTAAAAAATTTCCAGATGGAAGGGCTCGTGATTCCGGAACCTTCCTCCTGCTTTTTCTCGCTGCTCGGAACGGGAGTCTGGATCTTCAGAAGAAAGAAAAGGTGACGCGGCAGAAAAACAGTATGCCGCGTCATTTAAAATTTGATGAAAGAGAGTTTTTTATTTAAGTGTAATATTCATTATATGCGACCCACTCTCTCTGTTCTTTTGCTGACGTCAAGCTTAACGCTTTGTTCTCTTTCTTCCTACGGAGATTGGACTTCACCTCACTCCCTCCAGCAGGAAAAAAACGCGCCGGTTCCTCTCATTCCCTTTCCGTCCCAGGTGGACTGGAAAACAGGGACATGCTCCAAAAAAGCACCCGTTTCCGTTAACAAGGACGCTGCCCTGTCCAAGTCTCTGGGAAGAGAAGGCTATGAGCTCCAGGTCCGCCCCGGAAGCATCCTGATCCGGGCAGCCACGGATTCGGGTGTTTTCTATGCCCGCAGGACGCTGGATCAGCTGGGAGCTAAGGGAAATTACCCGTGCTGCGACATCAAGGACAGCCCGGCGTTCGCCATCCGCGGCTTCATGCACGACACAGGCCGCAATTTCCGGCCTGTTGAAACGCTCAAGGCGGATATTGACGAAATGGCGCGGCTGAAGCTGAATGCTTTCCACTGGCACCTGACGGACTATCCCGCATGGCGCATCCAGAGCAGAAAATATCCTGTTTTGAATGATCCCTCCAAGCGGATCAAGGACCGGGATGTCAACAATACCTACACCTACGACCAGATCCGGGACCTGTTCCGCTACGCCAGGGCGCGCCACATCCAGATCATTCCGGAAATTGATATGCCAGGGCACAGCACCTATTTTAAAAACTGCTTTGGCTTCCCGATGCACGACCCCAGGGGCATCAAGATTCTGGAAGAACTGCTGGAAGAATTCTGCCGGGAAATCCCTGTGGAAATGTCCCCTTACCTGCACATTGGCGCTGATGAAATCCACATCCCCAACGGGAAACAGTTTGCGGACCGGATGGCGGCCAAGGTCAAATCCCTGGGACGCCAGCCCATCCAATGGGCAGGAAACAATGATCTGCCCGTTTCCGGAGACAGCTACTCCCAATTGTGGAATGACGAAAATTCCGTAGGCCTACCGGATCCAGCCAAGCAGAAGACCCCCTATTTCGACTCCACGGCAGGCTATGTCAATTCCTTTGATCCCGGCATTCTGGTGCGCAGGAATTTCTTCCGCCAGCCATGCGGAACGGTGAAGAGCGACGGGCACTCTCTGGGAGTCATCCAGTGCCTGTGGCCGGATACCCGGGTGGGAGACAAAAAGAATATTCCCATTCAGAGCCCCCAGTGGCCGGCCATGTTTGCCATGGCGGAACGCAGCTGGAAGGGGTTGCCGGAGGATGGTTCCCGCTTTGCCGGGAAACTACCGGAAAAGGATACGGAGGCCTATCAGGCCTTTTCCCTGTTCGAAAAGCGCATGGAAGCCCTGGCCGGAAACAAGCCTTTCCCCTATTGGAGGGATTCTTTTGTGGAATGGACCGTATTCGGGCCCGTTCCGAAGGGCAGGCAGGAAGAAGTAAGGAACAGCCTGCTGGCAGGTAAATCTCCCGCAGGGCTGCCCCCCATCCAAGCCAGGGGAGGCAATTTGTATTTCCGTACCCGTGCAGGGTCGGAAGGCCTGTTCTCCAAAACCAAGCCGGGAAACACAGCCTGGGCGGAAACGACCCTTTATGCGGCCAAGCCCGGAACCATGTACGCCATGGTAGGATTTGACGCTCCGGCCCGTTCTACGCGCCGCTGTTCCGGGATTCCGTCCGCCGGGGAATGGTCTCAATGCGACACCAGAATATGGGTGAACGGAAAAGAAGTGAAAAATCCCCAGACCTGCAAGCTGGCGGGACAGAGGCGTTATGAAAAGCACACCTGGAATTCCCCCGCCAATGAGATACCCTTTGACAATGAGGAATTCTGGTGGGCGCGTCCTCCCGTTTCCTTCCAAGTAAAGGCCGGAGAAAATAAAATCCTGATTGAACAGCCGTATACGGGCAGCTTCCAGTCCTGGGGCATCAGCTTCATTCCGGTGAAAAAATCGGGAGACCGCTGGATTTCCGATCCAGGCTATTCCGTCCGGGGCGGCGCGGAAAAATAAGCTGCTACTTATTGACTGAAATGAAAGGGAAACGCCTGTTCTTCCTGCTGTCTTTTCTCATGGCTGTTCCTGCAGCTGCGGACACCCAGCGCCCCAATGTCATCCTGATCCTGATGGACGACATGGGGTGGGGAGATCTGCCTTCCTACCAGGACCAGCGCATGAAAGAAGGTTTTCCCGCCATGGACAACCCTGGCCTGAGGATGCTGGCACGGGAAGGAATGACACTGACGCGCCACTATTCCTCAGCCCCGCTCTGCGCCCCGGCCCGCGCCTCCCTGTTTACGGGGGTACACCAGGGCCATGCCAAGGTGATCCGCGACAGGTCTTTTGACCTGCCCATTGAACAGGCCCCTACCCTTGGAACCGTCATGCAGGCTGCCGGGTACAAAACGGCCCTCATCGGCAAATGGGGGATAGGCGGGGGCACGGAACATGCGGGCTCCCCGCAGGAATCAACGGCCTACCCCACCAAGCGCGGCTTTGACTACTACTTTGGCTACCTGGATCACGTCAGCGGCCACCACCATTATCCCAAAGAAGACCCCAATCCCATTTCCCCTACTAAAAAAAGCGGAATTTGGGATGGAAACAAGTGTGTCACGGGGGATTGCGACAAGGCTTATTCTGTGGATCTGTTGACGGCCCGCGCCAAACAATGGATTATGGATACGCACCGCCAGAATCCCCGCAAACCCTTTTTTCTGGCGCTGACACACACCGCGCCCCATTCCCAGCTTCAAATACCCACCGGACCCTATCCGGAAGGCCGCGGCGTGAAAGGCGGCGTACAGTGGGTGGGGAAACCCCACAAGCTGATCAATACGGCGGAAGGCAAAATCAATTCCTACATTTACCCCAGGTATGCCGAAAAGAAATGGCCCATAGCACAGAAAAGGTATGCCACCATGATCGCACGGTTGAGCGATTCTTTTGAAGACCTCATCCAGACCCTGAAGGACCTGAATATCGACAAAAACACCGTCATCATCATGACGTCTGACAATGGCCCTCATGATGAAGGCGGCCAGAATCCGCAGTTTTTCCGTAATTACGGGCCTTTTGAGGGCATCAAGCAGGATGCGTGGGAAGGAGGGTTCCGTGTTCCCGCCATCGTCCGCTGGCCCGGCCGCATTCCGGCAGGTTCCTCAAGCGACCACCCTTCCCAGTTCCATGACTGGATGGCGACGCTGGCAGCCATTGGCGGTGTAAGGGCTCCTTTCCGGAGCGACGGCGTTTCCCTGCTCCCCACCCTGCTGAACCAGGAAAATCAGCCGGACAGCCGCCTGTATATGGAATACAGCGCCAAGAAGTCCCGGAGCAAGACGACAACGCCCGCCTACCAGGATTTCCACCCCTCCCGCAGGAATGCGGCGCGAGGCGAGGAACAGATGGTCTACATCGGAAAATACAAGGGAGTGCGTACCAACATCCAGTCTCATGCGGATTTATTTGAGATTTACGACACGGTCAGGGATCCGGCGGAACGCCATGACCTGAAAGATACGCCGGAGGGGAAAAAAATGCAGTCTCTCATGCACGACAAAGTTCTGAGGATGAGGCGTATTTATGATTATACCCATCCGTCGCGCGGTACCTTTGCCCAAAGGCCTTATGACACAGAGCCAGTTCCGGCCCTCAGAAAGGAGGAAATGCCAGGCAACCTGCTTCCCCTGGAGGAATCGTCCTCCCAGGGTGTTCGCCGGAAGGACGGCAGCATGAAAAGAGTTCTCTATCTGAATATCCCGGAAACAGGGAACTATGTTTTCTTCCTGAAAACTCCGGTAAAGAAGGGGGCTAAAGCATTCGTCAGGCTGCACGACGCTCACCTGCTGGATGCGGAATACGGCTACAATCCTGGAACGGAAGTGTCTTCCTCCATGGGGGAAGGAACGACTGAAGGAGATGCTGGGAAAACGGGGAGGAAACCAATCCCTCTGGAAAAGGGCTGGCATCCCCTGATGGTGGAAACGGAAGGTTTTTCCGGACTTCCCACGCTTTTCTGGCAAAAGGAAGGCGGAAAGAAAGAAGCTATTCCGAACAGTGCCCTTCACGCGGCGGTTCCTTAAACGCATGGAACTGGAAACGGAGCGGACGTTTCCTCTTTCCGGTGGTTATTTGCCTGCAGCCACCAGAACGAGAGCGCGCGGAAAATATCTCTTGAGGAACACGTAAACGCTCCGCGCCATCATGTAAACCGCAGGCACCAGGCACCACCACGCCCAGGCAGGCCATGGGGAGGGGAAACAGCTCTCTGCGCCCATCAGGACTATCAGCACGAAAATGTGGGAACAATATACGAAAAAACTGCCGGACGCCCACAGGGTCAGCCTTTCCGACCAGTCGGGGCTGACGGCTTTCACAATAATCCCGAAGCTGAGTAAGGACAGAACAATCAATCCGGAAAAAGAGCCGTCCGGAATCAGGAAAGTGTCCGCACAGCCTGCCCATATAAGGGCCGCAGAAGCTAAGAGAATAGAAACATGCACGGCAAGGGGCATTTTGCCCCAGCGGTTCAGACAACCCGGCGCGGCGGACGCCAGCATAACGCCGAGCGCAAAATCCCCGAACATGTACGGACTTGGCCACGCCAGAGAGTCATCCCACCGGTGCAGAAACAGGCAGAACAGGCCAAAGGCGTAAAGGGCTGGACGGAAACGGGAGAGCAAAAACGCGGCCAGGGTAAAAATCATCAAATCTCTCAGAAACCACATCGGGGTAAGCATGGGACATATTCCCAGCCCAAACACGGAAGCCAGCGTATCAGGGGCAAGAGGCATGCCCGCCGCCAGCCAATAGGCCGCACACCAGAAAAGATAAGGACGCAGCAAAACCATCAGGCGGCGGGCCACCCACATTCCTGCCCCCTGATCCCCAAGGCCGGAAGCGGAAAAATACCCCGCCAGCAGGAAAAACGTCGCCAGCGCCGGACCAATCAGCCATTGGTTGGGAGGAAACGCCATGGAAGGAACGTGCTGCATGATGACCACAAGCGTCGCCAGCAGCCGAACAATCTCCACCCATGGCAAACGGGGGTGAATTTCTTTACCGGACGTGGGGGAGATGGTCATGACTGCCACATTCTGGATGATTGTTCAGAAAAAGCACTACTTTTTATTGATGTTATAGACGAAAACCGCCTTATCAAACTCCGCAGGAATCATTTGCGGAAAATATTTGGAAATGGATTAATTTAAGTATTTCCCCCATATTTGCATTTATTGCTTATGGGCGAGATCATTTATTTCTGTACATATTCCGCATTCCGAGAGCAGATGATGTATCAAATACGTTCCTGCATTGATAAATGGCGAGATACATCTGTCATTTTAAATTCGCAAAGTTTCTTCATATAATTTATTCTATACATTCATGGTTTTATTTTCCGTTTATCCGGATTGACCACATATTGCGCGCTTCTGGATGATTCTTCCATCGCAATTCCGTATAACGCAAAATAAAATTTCATTATATCAGCCTGCGGCGCTACAGAAAAATTCAATTTTCGCTTTTACATCAAAGCGTCACAAATCATTTATTTTTATGTTATGCTAAATAAAAAAGCAAAGTATTAATGTTGTCCCGAACAGCTGCGGGACAGCCATCAATGTCATATGCCGCGTACGTTTCCCCTTCCCTCCCTGATGATTCGTAAAATCATCAGCGGCTCCTTTGGGGAATCAGGACTGAAGCCGCCGCAAGGACTTGAAGGCCCACAAAAAGGAAAAACCAGAACCAGCCACCTTCCACAAATCCGTAGGAGTGCAGGCCAATCCCCATGAGATTGACACCGAACCACCCCCAGGCCGCCACGATATTTCCAAGCGAGGCAAGAACGAGGAAACCCTGATAGGAACAGACGTGTAAAAGGCGGGCATGAATGGCGCAGGAACACCAAAGGAGCGTCATTAACGCACCGTTTTCTTTAGGGTCCCATCCCCAGAACCGCCCCCAGCTCATGTCAGCCCAGATACCGCCGAGCATTGTTCCCAGAAAACAGAAAAAGAGCGCAACGAGAAGGGTGCGACAGACTCCGCCAGCCCTGGCTTTCAGACCCTTTTCACCCTGTCCGAAGAAACGGGCCATCAGATGATATGAGGCTAAAAAACCGGCCAAAAAAACACCTCCGTAGCCTATCATGATGGTCATTACGTGCATGGTGAGCCAGAAATTCGAATTAAGTACGGCACGCATCATGCCCATGGTATCGCCGCTGTAGGGCAGATTCATGGCTACCAGCAGCGAGAGAAGGCCGGAAGCGCAGGAGGCTGCGGCAACAGGAAGCTGACGGCGGAAGAGATAAAGCGTCCCGCCGAATGATGAGGCTACCACGCCCGCAAAGACGACTGAGGAATACAAATTGGTAACCGGGGGGCGCGATTGAATGTACATGCGGGCCGCAATGCCGAATAAATGCCATAATACCGCCATTCCCAGGAAGACCGCTGCAACATGCAGCAATGCTTTCCGCCTCCTGAAAAACAGGGAGGACACGAAACAAACCAACGACATGCCGTAGAGAAAAAATCCACCCAAAAAGGGTTCGAGAGCATTAATGAAATGCTCGAAATGTAGTTTGAAAGAATCCATGGGCAGAATGGACTCCAATTCCCCAGAAAGTTGACGCAGAGTCTCTGCAGCGGTAGATTCATCTCCGGCGGCATAGGCATCGCAGGCTGCGGCATAAGCTTTCAGGGCTGTCTGCCCGACGGGACTGAGATTTTTTTCGAGCAGAGCAGCAGCCGGGGTCAGGAAACTTCCTCCATGAGGAATTACACGCAGGGCAATGTTCGGGTTCGTCTCTTCCACATGCACAAGAGCCGAGAGGAATTGAAAATAGTGATTGGCACGGGAGAGCCGGTCAAGAGAAGGGCGGCGTTTTTCACGTTCGGCAGATTCAAGCTCTGCTGAGGCTTCAGCCATAGCTTCATGCCATGCGTCAAGCGTCCCCAAACAGCCCGATGTCCCCTCCAGGCGGAGAGCGAGCGCAACGCCGGCCTGCTCATAAACGGCGAGTGCGCCCAGTACGGCTTCCGCGGCATGGGCCTGAGGAGCGTTTCCTCGCAGGGAGCCACGCAGCAGGCCTGCCTTCTCAACAGCATCGGCATAGGAAAAATAACGGCCTCGTCCGCCAAGGAATTTGACCATATCCCTGTTATCCGAACGCAGAAAAGGTTCTCCGGCCATGTTTGCCGGGCAGGCGTTTAATGCCAGCAACCACTTCACCGGCCCGGTCCGAGAACCTTCAAGATTCACCGACGTGCGGCCGCTTGCCAATTTAAGGGAATCCGCCGCTGCGCTTGAAACCGGCATCACTCGGCCAGCCTTCAGGCAGGGCAGCGCGCCGGGTGAGGGCGCCCCTATGCCGTCAAATGAGGGGAAAGAATCCCCTATCCCCTGAAAAAGAGGCGATAATGCAATCACAAGAGCAACAAAAAACGCCGTAAATAAAGTAGTTTTATACTGCATGTTTTTTTCGGGCACGCAGGGTTGGGAGAAAAATCAGCAGCATGCCCGCAAATACGCCGGGCACCGATATCCACGGAAAAAAGCGCACCGGATTGCGTACGGCTGCAATCACGCTCGTGCGGCCCTCATTGGCGTAACTGCTCTGGTAAAAAATCCAGCCTCCAAAGGTGACGGGGGCATTCATGCGGATAACCGTTTCCGTGCTTTCCCCGCCGCGCATGAAGCAAACTTCGCTCGAAAAGCTGCTGGGGATATCGCTTCCCGTCCATGTCCGGGCATCAAATTTTTTCAGCTCTACTGAAAAACCAAGGGGAATATTTTTCCTCCCATTCCCTTCGCCTACCAGTACTTCGTGTGAGACCTCTCCTGCATCCAGGACGAGTATTCCCTCCGTACGCAGAAAATACTGCAACGCTCCCGCCAGAATCAGCACTATCAGAAAGGCATGCGTGAGGATCACGCCCACGCCACGCAGTGTGAAGCGAGCACGCCGGAAAACAGACGCCGAAATATTAAATACAGCCAATGCCCCTACGCCGGCGCCGCCAATCAGAGGAATCATTCCGAAGGAAAGGCAGCCCCAGCTTTCAAAATACCTGGCCTGCACGGCGGAAACACCTATCAACCGCGCCTCAAGAGTGCCGAGAAAAATGAGCAGCACAGCGTAGGCCATCAGCGCACACGCAAGACGGGGAGATGCCATCCACTGCAAAATTTTCTTCATCAGCAGGACCTGAATGAAAAAGGGCCGCACGCCTCTGCTGCTCCAGCCGGGAAACGGAAGCATAGGTCGTGCGGCCTGTTTTGTGACGAATAAAGGCGGAATAATTATTTTTTATCCGTAAAGGCGGCTTCCACTTCAGCGATCATCTTGTTCAGAGAAATGATGCCGCCGCCGGAAAGATACCATACTTGTGGGTCAAGCAGGATGATGGCGCCGTTTTTAGCCGCCTTCGTTTTATTCACAAGCACATTGTTGAGCACATTCGGGTTTTTGGCCGAGCGGCCGATAGCCACCGAACGGTCCACCACAAAGATGATATCGGGGTTGAGCATGGCGATGTATTCATAGGTCACCTGCTGCCCATGAACCCCCACCTTGATATTTTTATCGGCCTGGGCCACCCCCAGGGCATCGTGCACCAATCCGAAACGGGAACCCGAACCATAAGCGCTTACCTTGCCGTCGTTCGTGAGGAGAACGAGAGCTTTCTTGCCGCTGGCCTGGGCCTTTTCCTTCGTACGGTTTACGGCTTCATCAATGTTTTTGACGGCTTCGGCAGCCTTTTCAGGAACGCCGAACACATCACCCAGAAGCCTGATGTTTTTCTTGGCTTCTCCCAACTGGTCCTTAGCCAGAATATCGACCAGATACACAGGGGCAATGGAAGAAAGTTTTTGATAATAATCCTGCTGACGTCCTGAAATAATAATCAAGTCCGGCTTGAACGCATTGATGGTTTCAATATTGAATTCCTTAATCGTTCCAAGGTCCGTATATTGTTCTCCGGAAAATCGGGAAAGGTAAGGAGGAAGGAATTTTTTTGGTAAAGCCAGCGCGGGCGTGACGCCCAGTTCACCGATGGTCTCAAGCGAACCGTAGTCCAGCACGGCGACGCGTTTCGGATTGACCGGAAGCTCGACCTTGCCCAGCGAGTGCGTGGCGGTAATCGTTTTGGCTTCATCTGCGGCGGCCATGGAAAACCCGGGCAGAATCAATGCGGCCAGAAATGCGGTGATTGTTGTTCTCATATTGTTTGTTATTGCTTGTTGTTTTGGGAATTTAAGGAAATTTTATTCATAGTATACGCAGATTTTTTTATCGCCATAGGGTTCTATGGCGATATCCATACCGTAGATATCGCGCAGCACATCTGTCCGGATGATATCTTCCGTCGGCCCTTGATGGCACAGGATTCCGTTCCTGAATGCCACCACGTAATCCGCATAGAAGGAGACAAAGTTAATATCGTGAATTACGATGCAGATCGTCTTGCCCTGCTCCCGCACCAGGGAACGCAGCAGTTTCATAATGCGCGCCGCACGGTGCATATCAAGGTTGTTCAAAGGTTCATCGAGAAAGATGTATTTCGTATCCTGTGCGATAGCCATGGCAATATAGGCCATCTGCCTTTGCCCGCCCGAAAGCTCATCAAGGTAGCAATGGCGCAAATCAGTAATCTCGGTGAGGTTCAGAGCCTTTTCGATTTGCTGAAAATCCTGCTCTTCCAGACGGCCGCGGGAATGAGGGAAACGTCCGAAGCGAACCAGTTCCTCGACCGTGAGCCGCGCCGGAGTATGGAGGGTTTGTCCGAGGATGGTGAGGGTTTTGGCAAGCTCCCGGGAATCCCATTTCCTGAGTTCCCTGCCATCAATGGATACAGAGCCTTCGGTGGGTTCCAGAAGGCGGCTGATAATGTTGAGCATCGTGCTCTTTCCGGCGCCATTGCTGCCGATAAAGGCCACCATCCGGTCAGAGGGAAGCCTCGTACTGACGTGCCTGAGCACGAAAGTTTCACGGTATTTTTTGGAAATGTCTCGTATCTCAATCATATACGTTTAATTTTCATGATCAGGTAGATAAAGTAAACCCCACCAACGAAATTGATGATTACGCTCAGGGGCACGGAGAAGTTGAGCCACCGTTCGGTAAGCAGCATGCCGGATGTCAATGCGGATACTCCCACGAGAGCCGTGCCGGGCATGAGGACAATGTGGCGGTAGGTCGGGAAGATGAAGCGGGCAATGCTCACGATGAGAATGCCCAGGAAAGTCACCGGACCTACGAGCACCGTTGAGGCCGAAGCCAGAATAGAGACAATCATCAGGGAGCGCAGCACCACCCATTTGTAGTTCACGCCCAGCGTAATGGCCGTGGAACGGCCCAGCGTGAGCACGTCGAGTTTCCTGAGGTCGCAAACCAACCAGATTGCCGATGCGGCGATTACAAGCCCCGCCGTCAGCAGCAGTTCTTCATTGATGCGGTTGAAGCTGGCGAACAGGCGCCCCTCAAGTATGGCAAATTCGCTCGGATCTATCAGCACCTGCATGAAGTTCGACAAGCCGCCGAAGGTTATGCCGAAGATCATGCCCACCAACACCACAAAATAAATATTGCCGCCATTTTGTCCACGGAACATGTAGAAAAAAATACCCGTAGATACGCAGACCATCAGCAGCAGGGCACCCATGAAATAAAGCGGGCTCTGCATGGTCGTCAACTGTGTGCTGCCCACGAAGTAAAGCACGAGCGTCTGCAGTAATACGTAGAGGTTATCCAGCCCCATCACGCTGGGCGTGAGAATATAGTTGGTTGTAATCGTCTGGAAGACGACTGAAGACAGCCCCACGGCTGTGCCTACCAACACCAGCGCGATAACGATGGGAATGCGGCGGGCCATGTTAAAATCCCACGTTTCGGGGGTCATCCCCTGAAAGACATACACGAGCGCCAACCCCACGCAGAGCAGCCCCAGAATCAGGAAAGCCGGGAACGCGCGATGCCGGACGGCAGCATTACGGAAAGCATCATCTTTTTGATGTGGAATGGAATCAGGCATACGTTTTTCTATGGAAGAGCATGACCAGGAATACAACGCCGCCGACAACGCTCAGGATAACGCCGATGGGGATTTCGTAAGGGGCGATGATTATGCGCCCTGCCACGTCGCAAATGAGAACGAGCATGGCTCCCAGCCACGCCGTATCAAACAAGATTTTTTTCACGGCATCCCCCCGGAAAATGCTCACGATATTGGGCACGATCAATCCGATGAAGGGAAGATATCCCACCTCTACAATCGTGATTGAACTGATGATGGATACAATCACCAACCCCATGCGCATAATGCTCGCGTGGTTCAGCCCCAACGCCACCGCGGCATCGTGCCCCATGCCGGCAATCGTAAAGAGATCGGCGTAAACATAGGCCAGCAGCATCAACGGGATGCTGGCATAGAGCAATTCATAATTACCCTCAATGACAAGAGAGAAACTTCCTTGAAGCCATGAGGCCATATTCTGTACAATATCAAACTGATAGGCATAAAAGACGGCTCCGGCATTCACCACGCCGCCCAGCATGATGCCTATCAGGGGCACCAGAATGACATTCTGATGCCGCACGCGAGCAATCACCGCCAGAAAACATGAGGTGCCGATCAGAGAAATCACAAAGGCGGATCCCACACGCCAAATGGGCGAAACTCCGGGCAGATAAAGGATGGCGATCATTACCCCAAAGCGGCACCACTCCATCGTGCCTGCCGTAGTCGGCGACACGAAGCGGTTATTGGTGATGCGCTGCATGATCAAGCCGCTGATGGCCAGGCTGCTGCCTACCACGAGAATGCTGCAAAGGCGCGGAATGCGGCTTTGCAGCATAATTTCCCACCAGAATTGCAGCTGCTCGCCATCCATGTGCCACAGGTCGGACAAGGATACTTGAGCTGCCCCGATAAAGAGCGAATAAAAGGCGAGGCCGAGCAGAAAGCTCCACTGAATGATTCTTAACACCATTTTCTCAGGCCTTCAACACAGCTGCATCAAGTTCCATTTCAAACAGCAGATTGTCCCGGCACACATCGGCCTGTATGCCGATGCAGGGCATGATGGAGAGGCCGCGGCGCAGAGCTATTTTTCCGTAGTGAGAGGCATAATCCTTATCTTTGAAATAGGCTACGGCGCGGACAACATCCTTCCAGCCCATGCCGCGTGATTTCAGGATGGCTTCAATCACGTCCAGTGAGAGCTCTGTCTGCCTGTCGATATCGCCGGGATGCAAGGATTCTCCGCCAGGGGCAATGCTGGCCGTACCGGAGACGATGACTTGCCGGAACAGCGGGTGATCCACTTCCACCGCACGGCTGAATGAGCTGCGGTAATCCTGAGCCGAACATTGCAGCGGCGAAGGGATATCTTTTACTGTCACACGGCCACTCTTCGGTCGAATGGCAAATGCGCGGGCCAACAAGGCCGCATTTTCCCGATTGCCGGATCCAATCCCCGTACTGGCAGGAACAAGGCGATCAAACACGCCGCGGCTTGCAAAAAATATGTCGCGGGCGCGATTGAACTCTTCATACCAGTCCAGCAGGCTGTTGTTGTAAAACCATGTGCGGACCACGTGGGAAAAATCCATACCGGTCCGGTTCAGCGCTTCTTCCATTTGCCGGAAGACATCCAATGTCTGCTCGGTGCGTCCGGCTGTCCGGTCGCGGGGCGACAAACCGCCCAGAACGGCATACTCGGCATATTCATCCTCATAAAAAACGCCGGCGGAGCGGCCATTGAACTCAATCGTCCGGGCATTCCCCCCCTCCACCGCGCAGATTTGCATGCCTCGATAGAAGGATGCGCCCGTTTTCGTACCCAAAAAGGCAGTCAACCCCGCCCCGGGCACCGGGGAGAGATCCAGATCAGCGCTGCCGTACACTTCCGGGCCAACCCATTGGAGACCGCTTTTCTCAGCTTTTTGGAGCAATGCGGCATGCTCGGCCAACTGCTCAGGTTTGTTTCCGGCAAGCGTAATGAATTGCAGAGATGCGCCTTCACCGCCCAGCGGGAGCGACTTGACGGAAACACCTTTGTTTTTTTCCAGGTTGCAGGTCATGAGTATTTTCTTTTTTAAAGTGCTTTCAGAAATTGAATCAGCTGGCCGCGCTCTTTGGCGGAGAGATGGCGGAACATTTCACGGGAGAATTCGCTTTCGCCGAAGTGCCACAGGATGGCTTCTTCAAAATCGCGGGCGCGCAGATCATGGAACATATCGGTATGGTTGGCGGTTTTGTGCATCAGCCCCCTTCCCCACAGGGGCGGCGTACGCCAGAAACGAGAACGCCCGCGGTTGATTTCCCCCATATCGTGACGCAGCATATCCGTATAGGGGCGGATGGTCTGGTTCGCATAGCCGGGAAGCGGTTTGTATTCTCCCGTTGTCCATTCAGGTTTGTGGCAACCGGCACACCCCAGTTTATTGAAAAGTTCCCGCCCGCGGCGCACGTCAGGCTTGTCGAGGTTGCGGGCGGCAGGCACGGCCAGTCCGCGATGCCAGACCATGAAATCCTCATACTGCTGCATTGAGAGTTCCTCTTCCTGCGCGCCTTCAAGGCCGCTTACATCAATGCCAAGCTCCTTCTGTTTTTCGAGCCATTCGGGCGTCATGTAGATGTTCGGGCGGTTCTTGCGCGTTACATTCGTCACGTTCCAAAGCGCATTGGCGCCAGGACCGTTTTCCAGTGTGGCGCGCGAGCAGTCCCACGTGAACTTGCCGAGGCGCCGGGTGCCGTCGGGTTCGTCAATCCATTTGCCGTGCCTCCCCTTCACCGGTCCTGTCATGCTCTGCTGGCGCCTGTATTCGGCAATAATATCCTCGTCGCGGATGGCATCAAGCAGCCCCGTCCCGTAAATGCCGATTGTTGATTCGATTGACACGCGGTAGTCGGACGGAAGCGGCAGCAGCGGCTCAATCACATCTGCCGTGGGATAAGTCAACGTGCCCTCCGTCGGTTTGCCCGCATTGTAGGGCGTTCCGTCCGGGTATTTGTTCCCATATTGGTCGACAAAGTCATGCCATTCTATTTTCACCCCCTTGGCATAAGGCACAAAAGGAGGAACCGCTTTCGTCTGCAGCATGCCCGTGTAACCCTTCACCGGGGAACCGTCGGGATTATGTACAAAGGCCAGATAACCATTGCCGTACTGCTTGTCAAAATTGCCGGTGCGCTGGCCGCGGCCATAACCGGGGTGGCAGGCCAGACAGGATGATTTAATGTAGGTTGGGCCGAGACCTCCGAAGCGGTTGCGCTTCACGGGTACGAAGTTCCCTTCAAAAATAATTTCGCCCGCCTTGAAACGATTCGTCAGGCCGGCTTCGGTAATTGCCGGCGCTTCCTGCTCAAATGCTTTACTGGTGGCATTAAACACCGTTCCCTTTTCACCTCCCAAATAGTAAGCCGGACCAGGTTTTCCTTCTTTCGTCCTGAGTGCGGCGGGCGTGAAATTACGGCCGCGGTTTACATGGCAGCTCACGCATGAAGCAGTCATGTATTCGGCTTTGATATTGTCAAATTTTGATGCACTCCCCTGGGCCGGATTAATCAGAGCGCGTCCGGAAATGCGGGGATGTCCCAAAACACCGGCATTCCTTGCCGTGTCCGGGATAAAAGATTGTTCAGGAGCCGCATCCTCAGAACCTCCGAGATGCACTATTGCCCAGGAGGCCGCTCCCGCTCCAAGCACCAGGACAGCCGCAGGTTTTGCAAATTGTCGATACTCCATGTGCATTAATGACTGGCCGGCTTTTCAGAAATACGGCCCGTGGTACGCGTCTCCGTCAGCCGGCCGACAATTTGAATATTGCGCCCAGGGTCTTTACCGACCCTGGGCAATGCGGGATAAATTACTTCACAAGAAGTTCCTGAACCTTGTCGAGGTTTTCGGAGAGTTCCTTGCAACTGTCGATAATTGCCTTGAGCTGCTCCTTTTTGTCGAGGTTTTTCACCAGGGGCCCCTGTATGGCGTCGAGGCTCTTGAATACCTTGTCGATAGAACCTTTCACAGCCTGGTCAACCTTCGCGGACTTGGCGGCTACGAGAGGGGAAATCACATTGTAGGATTTTTCCACGCTCTGCACGTTGTGGCGGGAGTCCACCAGAGAAGTGTAGCTGTAAAGGGATTCACAGTCGGCGGCGTCAGCCGTTTCGTAGGGCTTGCCCACCTTTGAATCGGCTATTTCGTCGATGATGTCCTTGCTGCCGCCGATGATTTCATCAAGCACTTCAGAGTTTGACTCGTATCGGCTGCCTGCCTGGCCAGCTTTCCTGAGTTCTCCCGCATAGGATTTTCCTGGTTCTATTTCAGCTTCTTCAAGGATCTTGGCCTTTTCCTCGCTGATCTTGTCAACACCCGCCCACCAGGCTTCAAGCGTAATGGCATCTTCAGCGATCACCTCGGCCACAGCGGCAAGGTAGGAAAGCTGTCCGGGCGTCAGATCGGCGGCCTTGCGGGGTTGCCCGTCCCGGAACAGCAGGTATTCGGCAGCATGGAAACCGCGCGTTTCCGCACCGAGGGAATTGCGTACGTAAGCGGCGTCAATCGTTACGCTCTTGCTGTCCGCGTTTTTGGCGACGGCATCAAGGTTCGTGGTATCCAGGGGCCAGGAGTCCAGCTTCGGGTCAAGACTGGCGAAAGCAGCCGGACCAAAGAGGAAGGATTCCGAAAGTTCCCACGGCACGCGCGTTTCAAGAAGAAGCTTCCCTGCTTCAGCAACCTTGGCATCGGTTGGAGCAGCTTTCAGCTCTTTAGCGGCCCTGGCGAATTTGAGAGCGTTATCGCTCATCGTCTTATAGGTGGGAATGACAAGTTCATCCGCGTAGGCAGCAATAGCCGCGCCCGTTTTGTCCACCTTGGGGGAAGCGGCCTTGGCCGCCTGAGCCTGGCTGCCGAGAGCCAGGATTGTACTTCCGGCGCAAAAGCCGGCCAGCAACATGCGTTTGTATGCGTTCATGGTTTTTTATTGGTAATGAAAACTTCCGTATCCTCCGCAGAGAGGCATCCGCCAATACGACAGGATTTCATGCGGCGTATCCGCCATTCCTTCCCGCCGGAGCGGAAAATAATAAGCCGTCCAGACGATGTCAATCAAAAATTAGTCTAAACTAACTTTGCAAAAAAAGAAATCCTTGCGGCCGCACGCCGGAACATTGGCATGTTATTGATCCAGAAATATTTCCCGTTCCCAGATGCGCACCGGAACCGCCTTTCACCAAATTCCGAGCTTCTCCGCAACAAGGCTCCTTACCTCACCAAAAGACTTCACTGCGGGCGGATTTTCCGTATGGCCGCCAAGGAACTTTTCCATCCAGATCATATGGTACCAGCGGCCGAATTTGTATCCGCACCAGTGAAATTGCCCCACGAATTGATACCCTAAATGTTCATGGAACTGGACGCTGTCCCGTGTAAGATAGGGGTCTTCAGCCTCACAGGGATAAGCGATGCACGCATTTAAATTCAAAATATTCTGCATGGAGAGAATCTTTTCCAGAGCTGCATACAATTCCCTTCCCGTCCCCATCTTTTTCAGGTCTTCCCGTACATATACCGTCGTTTCCACAGCCCAGCGATATGCCGCACGGTTCTTGAACGTTCCTGCATAGGCATAACCGGAAATAGCCCCTTCCCTTTCCGCAACCTTTTCCAGTACGTGACCTATTCTTTTCTCAAACTCCGGTACTAAAGGTACTTCACATTCAAATGTGACAGCTGTTTTTTCCACATACGGAGCGTAAATTTCCAGCAGTTTGGACGCATCCCGCCTCGTTGCAATTCTGATTCTGTCGCTTTTCATTTCGGTTGACCGTATAGAAACCCTGAAACGGAAGCCCTGCCGATCATTTTAATATTCCACAAGTGATTGTCAATCTGGGGCCGCCCGGGCATTCGCCATTCCCGGAAAATATCATCCGCCGCATGTTTTCCGCCGTTCCCGTCCATGAACGGAAAAAACGGGGGTAATATTCATTGCAGAAGCAACGCAAAAACCGCATTCTTTTTACTTTGGGCGCCATTCCATGTCCATTCACGGGAAGCCTCCCGAAACAGTGAAAGAGGCCGGATTCCATGGAGAATCCGGCCTCTTGGAAAGGATAGGATACAGCTTCCCGACAAACCCGGTTCAGGAATAAAAACCGATATCCGGTTCCCGGTCCCGCCGCCTGCTTTTAAAATACGGATTACGGTAGCGATGGATGCATTTGCAGGAACTCCCGGGAGTATAATGAAGAGGATCCGCCTCCTTGACGGCTTCACGGCTCAATATCTCCACAAAATCCTTCAAGGACATTTCCAGATCTGCATCGTGGCATGCCAGCGCGGCGGACAGGCGCACTTTGCCGTTGTCATAGTCCACATACATGGCGAACAGCGTGGTCTGGTACAAGTGCCACGGTTCCCCGCCCATTTTTCCGGACTGGTGCTGGCTGATGGCCTCCAATAGCCACGTCAGCGCATGTTCCAGTTCCAGATTGTCCAGAACATCCCGTATGAGAGATGTTTCGCGGCCGAAAACGGCTACGCTTTCCTGTTGTCTTGCCCTGTTGATTTTCATGTCTTGGTTCTCCTTTCCGGTTTCCCTTGTTAAGCAGGGCGGCGGATAATTCTGCCGCTCCAACTGTTTTGGACACTTTTTTTCAACAGGTTGTTCAATCTGAATTCGCAACTGCGTCAGCCATGACCACTTTCCCAATGTACGGGAGTTCCCGATGTTGCCCGTCCAGGTCCATTCCAAACCCCACCAGGAAATCGTCCCCCTGCGTAAACGCCACGTAGTCAGCCTCAAAAGGCACTTTCCGGCAACAGCGCTTGTCCACGGCTACAGCGGTGCGGACTTCCTTCACCCCTCTTCTTTTCAATTCCCGGCAAACTTCATCCAGCGTAGCGCCCGTATCCAAAACGTCATCCACCACCAGAACGGGCACATCGGGCTGGAAATCCCCGCAATCCCCATCCCACGCCACGGAACCGGAATTTCTCATTCCGGCATAACTGGAAACTTTGACGGCCTTCACCACGGGCCGGGATTTCAAATGCCTCTCCAACATCGCAGCGAAAGGAAGAGCTCCGTTCAGCAGCAGCAATAAAATATAAGGCTTCCCTGCCATGGCCTTGTCAATGGAAGCTGCCAGTTCCCTGACGCGCGCGCAGATGGCATTCCCTGCAATCAAAGGAGTGATGGTGTAAGTCATGGAAACGGAAATATGATAATATCCCTTAGCGAGTCAATCAATCCTTGCAGGAGAACAGATGCTTCTACTATTCTCCATGGGAGATGATAACGATTCGGAATTTCCGTATGCTCCCGGGATTTCTTCTGGCAGTTATTCCTCTGTTGTGGCTGGGGTCATGCGTTTTGACATGGATGTTACTTTTTGTTCCCTTCTCCCGGACGAACGTTCCGGAAGAGAGCGTAAGAGCCGTTTTTTCCCTTTTTGCTCCGTTTTTAAGCGTGGCGATTTCAGCCGTCATGCTGAATATATGGCTCGGCAAAAGGGTTTATAAAGTCAGAAACGGCTGGCTGCATACAGAAAAAAGGCTATTCGGCCTCCGGTGGGATGCTTTTGATTATGATCCGGATCTTTTGTCAGAATGCTCCATGACCCATATGGATGAACATACGACGCTGAACAGGATGGAGCTGGAACGGTTAAGACATGCGGGGGCCGTTATCCGCCGCTGGGGGAACAGGGGGACGGAATATCCTGCGCCCTGCTGGGTCTGCCGCCTTGTTTACGACGGACAGATTCTTTTTTTGCTTGCTTCTTCTTCACAGGAACCTGCCGGCAGGCTGGCGGAGTTCATGGAAACCGTGATACGGACACACCGGGAAAGGCGCACGTAATTTGTTCACAGACCGCTTCCGCCCCGGGAAGAGAAAGCCAGCCGAGAGGTTCCGGTTTTCCGTTTGGAGGGAACAAATAGCGGAAGACCAGATCCCCCGTTCCGTCCCGATGGAAAATGAGGCGGATTTTCCGCAGTTCACCACCATTCCATTGCCTGAACAGAACACTCTTCCCGTCTGCGGACGGCTCCAGGGTCAGCAGGCGCATATTAGTCAGGGCGTGCAGACTGGCTCCGGTTCGGAGCGCGTCAATCGCGAGCAGACCGAACATAACGAATCCGGACAGGCAGCATATGCCCATGACGGCCAGAACAAACAGGATTTCTTCCGTCCGGACCGAAGCGGACGCCGCTATATAAAGCCCCCTGCCCCATGCGGCGGCAAAGAACATGGAAAACAGCATTCCCTTCCATTTCCTGGCCGCCATCATCCTCCATCCGCAGCGGGATTTCCCTTGCCACAGAATTTTTTCTCCCGGCAGCAGGCGTTCGGACAGCCTGTCCCGTTCCTCCCGCGTCAACAAATCCTGCATGTCCGTCATCCCCGTCTTTATATCAGCAGGTAAACCGGATTACACTTTTTTTCACGGGAAAGGCCGATTATGTTTTATGGCGGACAAACCGCGGCATGGGGCATTTTCCTTCTATTTTCCCCAAAACCGGATCGTCCTTCACAGGTATGCACCCGTCAAGAAAGAACTTCCGGAATATTTGCGCCGCCCCGGCCGGCAGAGGATGCTGAAGCGCATTTAACGGTAGCCTCCCGCCGGGCCGCATGGTAAAGTAGGGCAGAAATGACTGATTCCCCTTCCAACCGCCTTTTTATTCTGGATGGAATGGCTCTGGCGTACAGAGCCCATTTCGCCTTTTTCTCCAATCCCATCCGCAATTCCAAGGGAGTCAATACTTCCGCCGTGTACGGCTTCGCCAATACGCTGCTGGGCATTCTTGAGCACGAACGCCCCACGCATATCGCGGCCTGTTTCGACACTTCCGTTCCCACGGCGCGCCATAAGCTTTACCCTGCCTATAAAGCCAACCGGGAATCCATGCCGGAAGAGTTGAGCTATCAAATGCCCCTGATTTTCAGACTGCTGGAAGCCATGAACATTCCCATTCTGCGCTATGAAGGCTATGAGGCGGACGATACGATAGGCACTCTGGCGCGCATCGCGGACGGCACGGAGGGGTTCCAGACCTACATGGTTTCCCAGGACAAGGACCTGGGCCAGCTCATTTCTTCCACCTGCTTTCTGTGGAAACCCGGCAAAAGGGGCAATGACCACGAAGTGATTGACCTGGAAAAACTCAAGGAGCAATGGGGCATTGAACATGCGGACCAGGTGGTTGATATTCTGGCCCTGATGGGCGACAATTCCGACAATATTCCGGGTCTTCCCGGCGTGGGGGAAAAGACGGCCAAACTGCTGGTCGGAGAGTTCGGCTCCGTGGAAAACCTGCTGGAAAATACAGACAAGCTGAAAGGGAAGCGCAGGCAGATTGTGGAGGAAAACGGAGCCATGGCTACCCTTTCCAAACAACTGGCCACCATTGACCGGAACGTTCCCCTGACGGTTACCCTGCCTGAACTGGCTAAAAAGGAGCCCTGTCCGGAAAAACTGCTGGCCCTTCTCCAGGAGTTGGAGTTCCGCTCCATGCAGGCCAAGCTGTTCGGGAAAAAAACGCCGGAAATTAGAAAAGCCCCCCTCCCTGCGGACGATTTATTTGCTTCGGCCCAGGCGGAACAGCCTCCGGCGGAGGCTCCCGCCTCCCCTGCGGCGGACGCGCGGCGGAACGGTTCCGGCCAAATGGACTTGTTTGAGGAACGCCATCTGAAAACGGTGGATGATTTCAGACATGAGTACATCATTGCGGATACGGAAAAAAACCGTTCCGCCATGGTTGCCGAGCTGGAAAAGCATGATTCCTGGTGCTTCGACACGGAGACGACAGGCCTGAATCCCCTTATGGACAACCTGCTGGGCGTCTCCTTTTGCGCTGAACCGCACAAGGCATGGTACATGCCTGTCTCCGGTCCGGCGGACCTGGAAGCGGTCAGGACGCTCTTGGAAGGTCCCGCAGAAAAGATAGGGCACCACCTGAAATTTGACCTGGAGGTTTTGCGGGCCAACGGCATTCATGTCAAAGGCCCCTTTTTCGACACGTTTCTGGCCCATGCCCTGATTGCCCCGGGCATGAAGCACGGAATGGACGTTCTGACGGAAAATTTGCTGCAATATTCCACGATCAAACTGAAGGACATCGCCGCTCCGGGAGCAAAAAAACGGGAGCTGGACACCAGCGGCGTTCCCGTGGAGGTCATGGGCAAATATTCTGCGGAGGATGCGGATATCACCCTCCAGCTTTCCGCCATCCTGAAAAGGCAGGTCAAGGAAAGCGGCATGGAGAAACTGTTCCGCACCGTGGAACTGCCCCTGCTACCCGTGCTGGCGGACATGGAGTTCACCGGCATTCGTGTGCTGCCGGAATCTCTGGAAAGGGCTTCCGTCAAGGTAGGTGCCATTATTGACGGCCTGCGGGAAAGAATTGAAGAAGCCGCGGGACGCCCCTTGAACCTGAATTCCCCCAAGCAGCTCGGAGATTTCCTGTTCGGGGAACTGGAACTGGTGAAGAAGCCCAAAAAGACGAAGACGGGCCAGTTCGTGACGGATGAAGACACTCTTTCCGCCCTGGCTCCCCAGCACCCCATTGTAGCGGACATCCTGGCCTACCGGGAGAACATGAAGCTGAAGAGTACGTACCTGGATGCGCTGCCCAAGTATATTTGCCCGCGGGACGGCCGCATCCATACCCAATTCCACCAGATGCTGACCGCCACCGGGCGGCTGGCCTCCCAGGACCCCAATCTTCAGAATATTCCGGTAAGGACGGAACAGGGACGCCTGATCCGCACGGCTTTCGTTCCCGCCTCCGGGGAGTACACCATGCTGTCTGCGGATTATTCCCAGATCGAACTGCGCATCATGGCGGCGCTTTCCGGAGACCCTGCCATGTGCGAGGCCTTCAAGGAAGGCCGGGACATCCATACGGAGACGGCGGCCAGGGTGTACGGCATTCCCCGCGACCAGGTGGACGCCGTCATGCGCCGCTCGGCCAAAACGGTGAATTTCGGCATCATTTACGGCATTTCCGCCTTTGGCCTCTCCCAGCGGCTGGGCTGTCCCCGCGGAGAAGCCGCTACCCTGATTGAAAACTATTTCACCCAGTTCCCCGTGGTCAAGTCCTTCATGGAGGACCTGGTTCACAAGGCGGAACAGGCTGGCTACGCGGAAACGCTGCTGGGACGCCGAAGGATGATTCCGGAAATCAATTCCGCCAACAAAACCATCAAGTCCGCCGCGGAGCGCACCGCCATCAACACCCCCATCCAAGGCACTGCGGCGGATATGATTAAAATCGCCATGATCCATGTGGACAAATTGCTGAAAGGCACCAGATCCCGGCTTATCCTCCAAATTCACGACGAATTGCTGGTGGACCTGCACAGGGATGAATTGGAGCTCATTCCAAAGATAGAGGAAGCCATGATCGGCGCCCTTCCCCTGCCCAACGGCGTTCCCATTCTGGTGGAAGCCAGAACGGGGAATAACTGGCTGGAAGCCCACTAGGATTTTGCGGAGGACCAAAGGCGCGGACAGCCCCTCCCGCCCCCGTATTTTTGCATTGACGGATGCCTTCCGATTGCGGTTTTTTAAGATTATGCACTCATCATCCCTGCCGGCAATGGCCCTGGCTGCCTGCTCCTGCGTCTGCTTTCAGACAGCCGTCGCGGCCGCAACCTATCCGGGAACAACACCGGGAGCCCCCTCCGCTCACCGGGAAGAGGATGTTTATACGTTAAGCAATAATATTCTGAGCGCTTCATGGATGGTTTCACTGGAAAGCGGAATTGAGGGAGGGAGCCTCCTACGTCAAGGAAAACTACCGGATTGAAGCGTCCAAGGAGGTGGATTTGAAGAAAATGGAAGAAGAATAAATCCCGGAGAGAATATCAAAGAGCCAGAACATCCCCATCCCGTAATTCCGGAACGGTCACCAGGGCTTTCCCGTCTCTCAACGCCACCACACGCATCTGGTGATCCTGCATCCCTTCCGCTGTTTTTACCTGAATGGAGCTTCCATCCCTGACGGCGGAGGCGGGAATCCATGCGGAGGCGGGAACCTGTACGTTGATATTCACCTGCAGGGCCATATTGACGGGAGCCACTTGCCACTCGGAGACATGGGAGGCATTCGGCTCCAGGGAGGCAATCAACACAGCGGAATTGCTTTCGGAATCCAGCGCCGCATCCACCGCCGTAACGCGGCCCAGCCATTGCAGACGTTTTCCATTATTCAGCACGCAAGAGGCAGTCAGAGCCGTATTCACTTTGCCCTGCTCATCCCTGGGCAACGCGGAAAATTCTTCCAGAGGAACGGGAATCCGTATCATCCGCTCCTGAAGAGGAATTACTTTTCCCACCGGCTGTCCGGCGACTACGCGGGCACCGGCGCCCACAGAGCATTCCACCACCTGGCAGGTATAGGGAGCTTCCAGCACCGTATCCCGGAGGGCCTGTTCTGCTTCCGCCACATACGCCTCTGCGGCATTCAGCCTGGCGTTTACAGCTCTGCGCTGCGGCACCCGGAGCACCAGTTCGGATTCCTTTCCGCTTTTGGAGACGGAGCTGTATGTCTTTTTGATGGCTTTCAGGGCTTCCGCCTGCTCCGTAGAAACATCCAGGCGGGCCTGTTCCAGTTCCGCTTGAGCGTTCGCCAGCCGGGCGCGGTATTCAAATTTTTCCAGTTCCATCAGGGGGGTTCCCTTCAGGACAATTTCCCCCACGTTAAACAGGGGATGAACTTTGTCCACCTTTCCGGAAACGCCGGGAGAAAGCATCGTCAGGTAGGAGGCTTTTACGATGCTGGGCGCGGAAATGGAAAGAGTATTCGTCTGCAGCCGGAGAGGGTTCTCTGTTCCTGCGGACGCACAGGCCCTGTTCCCGGAAGAGGAAAATGAGACGGACGGATCCGTTACAATAGCCGTGCCTATCAAAAGCGCCACAATCCCCAGGCCGATGCCTATGGACCAGTATGTTCCCTTTTTTTGAGGGGCCTCGCTCATAACAGATCCGGGAGAAACACGGACCATTATTTGGGATATTCCGTCTCCATGATGTGGGAATAGGCCTCCGCCGTTTCCACAGCCACGGTCTCAATATTTTTCATCAACTGGGCAAACTGGGCTTCCGTGAGGTCCATGCCTTCCAGCACGAAGGACTGGCGGTAATAAACATATCCGCTGTTGGGGTCCAGCTGAAAGGCGCCGGCCGTCTGGTCCGCATTCAGTTCGCTGAGGATGATGCTGACTTCCACACGGCGGGTTTCAGGGACCTTGGCGGCGAAAAGCACGTCAATGACCAGCGTCTCCGGACGTTCAATCATGGTGTACAGGAGGCTCACCGGGGTGAACGTATCACAGGGAACGAATGCGATGCCTGTCTTAATGTTGTGGTCATCAGCGGAAGTGATCCATTCCGTTTCTTCCCCTCTCTTTCTGAGAACGGTGTACACACGGTCCAAAAGGCTGAGATGCTGGTTTTCCATATTGAAAATTGTTTAACAGGGGGTTGCTTGCAAAGGCGCATGCAACGTGCGCGCCCGTTTACTGAATTCAAGCTTACTGGCATCCTTCTGATTCGTCAAGCTCTCCTGACGTAAAGAAATTGAAAAAACATGTATGCAACCGACATAAAAAACAGAGACGCCGCCCGGAGGGGCGGCGTCTGGAAAAAACTCGCATGCCGGAAGTTCCGGCTTCTTTCCGAGTTTTCTTACAGGATATCCCCGGGCTGGTAGCCTGCCCCGTCCGGAAACCTGTCCGTCACTTCCTTCACCATGGAACGGAATGCTTCCACCTGGGCGTCAGCCATGCCCGTAGCGGAGGAATTGGAATCAAAGATGCGCTGAAGTTCCGCCCGGTCTATTCCCAGGCGCCCGTCTTCCGCCAGGCGGTCCAGCAAATTGTTTTCCATGATTTTCCCGGCGCGCAGGTCATTGGAGACGGCCACGGCATGTTCCTTGATCACCTCATGGGCGGTTTCCCGGCCAATGCCGCGCTTAACGGCCTCCATCAGGATGGTGGTTGTCATCAGGAAAGGCAGGTAGCGGCGCAATTCCGCAGCCACCACGGCTTCATACACGCCCATCTGGTTCAGAACGGTCAGGAAGGTTTCAAACAGGCCGTCCGCAGCATAAAAGGAATCAGGCATGACTACGCGGCGCACCACAGAGCAGGAAACGTCCCCTTCGTTCCACTGGTCCCCAGCCAGCCCGGAGACCATCATCAGGAAGCCTTTCAAAATGACGTGGAAGCCGTTGACGCGCTCGCAGGAGCGGGCGTTCATCTTGTGCGGCATGGCGCTGGAGCCTGTCTGTCCCTTGGCGAATCCCTCTGTGGCCAGTTCATGGCCGGCCATCAGGCGCAGGGTCTTGGCGAAGGAAGAGCAGCCGGAGGTGAGTTCCACCAGTCCGGAAACCACAGAGAAGTCCAGAGAACGCGGATATACCTGCCCCACATTCATCCACTTGGCTGGGATGCCCAGGTGGGCGCACACGCGGTCTTCCAGTTCCAGCACGCGGCTGGCATCCTGCCCGAAGAGGGAAAGCTGGTCAAGCTGGGTTCCAACGGCACCCTTCAGTCCGCGCACGCTGTAACGGTCCATGAGGGAAATCCAGGCACCCAGGCCGTGCACGATGTCTTCCCCGAACATGGCGACGCGCTTGCCCATGGTCGTGGTCTGCGCGGCTACATTGTGCGTGCGTCCGGCAATGGTCACGTGCTTCCATTGTTCAGCCAGGGCGCTCATGCGGTTCAACACGGCCACGGCCTTGTCCCGGATGATTTGCATGGACTTCCATATCTGGAGCTGTTCCACATTTTCCGTCAGGTCCCGGGAGGTCATGCCCTTGTGGATATGCTCGCATCCGGCCAGCTCGCAGAATTCTTCTATGCGCGCCTTCACATCGTGACGCGTCACGCGTTCGCGCGCGTCAATGGAGGGAAGGTTCACCTGGTCCTTCACCCGTTCATAGGCCTCAATCACCCCGTCCGGAATATCCAGCCCCAGATCCTTCTGGGCTTTCATCACGGCAATCCAGAATTCGCGTTCCAGAATGATGCGGCCCTCTGCGGACCAGATGGATTTCATGGCAGCGGAGGCGTACCTTTCAGCCAGGACATTGGGAATCACGCTCATATCAAAATGTGTCTATGCGGGGGTTATCAAAAACGGTGAGCCGTCATGATCATGACGGAAGGGAAAAAAGCAAGCACTTTCCCGCAGCTTCACGGATTAGGGATGCCGGGGAATTCCGCCGGCCGGCAAAGCCTCTCTTCCATGCCCATGGTCCGGTATTGCTCATCCCTGCCAATAAAAACTTCAAGAACAGGCAAAAATTTTTACTTCCGGATGACGGAATCGCAACACCTCCGCTTATCGCCTTGTTCCCTCATGTCCTTGAGACAGAGGTTCCAGTCCATACCGGGCATAACCGGAAACGATTTCCTGAAGGATGGCGGAAATTTTTTCCAGAGAACGGACAGGGACGTATTCATACCTTCCATGGAAGTTGTGGCCCCCGGCGCACAGGTTGGGGCACGGCAGCCCCATGAAAGAGAGGCGGGCCCCGTCCGTGCCTCCGCGCACAGGGATGATTTCCGGCTTCACCCCTACGGCCTCCATGGCCCTGCGGGCATGTTCCACCAGGTGCATGTGCGGAAGTATCTTTTCTTTCATGTTGTAATAGGAATCCGTAATCTCCGCCTTTACCGTCCCCTCTCCGTATTTACGGTTCAGCAGGGCCGCGCATTCCTGCATGAATTCTTTCTTGCGCTCAAACGCCGCCCTGTCGTGATCCCTGACGAGGTACTCCGCAACCGCCTGTTCCACATCTCCCCGGAGAGAATCCAGATGATAAAAACCCTCGTATCCTTCCGTGAAAGCGGGATTCTGGAACGCGGGCAGCATTCCCTGGAATTCCATGAGAACCAGGCAGGCATTCAACATTCTGCCCTTGGCGCTTCCGGGATGGATGGAAGAACCCTGCACCGTCACCGCTGCGGAAGCCGCATTAAAATTTTCGTATTCAATTTCCCCCAGGGCTCCTCCGTCTACGGTATAGGCGAAATCTGCGCCAAATCGCTTCACATCAAAGGCATCCGTTCCGCGCCCTATTTCCTCATCCGGCGTGAAGGCGATCCGTATCTCGCCATGAGGCCGTTCGGGGTTCTGCAGGAAAGAGGCTGCCATATCCATGATTTCCGCCACACCGGCCTTGTCATCCGCTCCAAGCAGGGTAGTTCCGTCCGTCACGACCAGGTCCTGGCCCAAATAATCCGCAAGTTCGGGGAAAACGGCGGGGGAAAGCACCATTCCCTGTTCCGGATTGAGCAGGATGTCTCCGCCGTCGTACGAGCGTACGATGCGGGGTTTCACTCCGCTGCCGGAGACTCCCGGAGCCGTATCCACATGGGCCACCCAGCCGATGACGGGAACCTTCCTTTCCACGTTGGAAGGAATGGAGGCGTAAACAATGCCGGAATCATCATCCAGCTCCGCCTGCGCTCCCATATCCTTCAACTCCCCGGCCAACAGCCGGGCCAACTCCGTCTGGCCGGGGGTGGATGGCACGGTGGCGGAATCCGCGTCCGACTGGGAACCCACGGAGACATACTTCAAAAAACGGTCTAAAACGGAGATGTTCATCAGGAAAAGATTAGTAAAAATTTGAGCTGTTTACAACCACAGGCATACAAACGAGGAACTGGGAGCCTGGTTCTAAGGTATGATAAAATGTAAGTTTTTTAAAAGACAATCGTAATACGATTAATATGTTGTCATTTCAAAACAACCAAATTCACTTATTTCTGGCCATAACGGCATTATGTTCCATTTCGGGAACTTTGACCAAAGGTGCGGAAAAAGAGGCAACGTTGAAAGATCAATTGATTGTTGCTGATCCGGGGCCAGCTTTTCTGGCTTCTCCTACACAGGCCGTCTTTATGCCTCCGATGATGAAGTGGCAGGATTGGGGATATTCCCCACTTTGGGTGAACAAGCCACAACCTGTTTCCAAAGACCTGCCCAGTACTTGGAAAACCAAGGTTCATTTTGACCAAAAAATGGGACGTTCTCGTGCTATTGTCAAATTTCCTAAAGGAACGGATTTGTATGGATCAGGCGAAGTGTTCGGCGCTCTACGAAGAAACAATACAAAGATTGGGATATGGAATACGGATAATTACGCATATGGAACGGATGGAGCCAGAAGGCTGTACCAATCTCATCCGTGGATGATGGGCGTTCGGGAAGATGGGACTGCTTTTGGCGTGATCGCTGATACAACTTGGCGAGCTACGTTGGAAGCGACGGACACGGAAATCATCTTTGACTCGGAGGGACCGGTTTTCCCTGTTATCGTGCTCGAAGGGAAAACCCCTCAAGATGTACTTACCCAATTGAGTGAAAGAATAGGTACTATAGCTTTGCCGCCGTTATGGTCGCTAGGTTACCAACAGTCCAGGTTTTCCTATGAAACTGCGGAAAAAGGCCTTGGTATTGCTCGCGAATTCCGTAAAAGAAAAATACCGGCAGACGTGATCTGGATGGATATCGACTACATGGACGGATACCGCGTTTTTACTATTAACAAGGAGCGTTTTCCAGATCCCATGGCATACAGCAAATCATTGCATAAGATGAACTTCAAAGGAGTGTGGATGATTGATCCCGGAGTCAAGGCTGATCCCAATTATTTTGTTTTTCAATCAGGAAATGAGAATGACGTATGGGTCAAAAAAACGGATACGAAAACGGACTTTGTTGGACCTGTGTGGCCGGGAGACTGTAAATTCCCTGATTTTACTCGTGCAGAAACCCGCAAATGGTGGGCGTCTCTCTACAAAAAATTCATTCAGAAAAATGGAGTAGACGGCATTTGGAACGATATGAACGAACCTGCCGTCTTCAACTATCCCGGACATACAATGCCTGTCAACAATCATCACCGTGGAGACGATCAATTGAAGCCAGGTCCGCATGTACAGTACCATAATATTTACGGCATGATGATGATGGCCGCTACTCGGGATGGCATGATGGCTGCCCAACCAGACAAACGGCCTTTCCTCTTGTCCCGCGCCAATTTTCTGGGTGGTCATCGTTATGGAGCCACGTGGACAGGGGATAATTGCAGTACTGAATCTCATATGAAGATGTCCATTCCCATGAACCTGAACCTGGGAATGTCCGGACAGCCATTTAGCGGCCCCGATCTGGGAGGATTCGGTAGTAATGCGTCTCCGGATCTGTTCGGACAGTGGGTGAGTTTTGGAGTCTTCTTCCCTTTCACCCGGGCGCATGCGTGCAAGGGAACTAATCTGAAGGAACCTTGGTCATTTGGTCTGGAAGTGGAAGAAATTGCCCGTATTGCTATTCAACGCAAATATCGTCTGATCCCGTACTACTATACGTTGTTCCAGCAATCTGCGAAAAATGGACAGCCTATTATGAAACCTACATTTTTTGCCGATCCTCTGGACAAGAAGCTACGCGATGAACAGACAACCTTCCTTATAGGAGAGGATCTACTGGTTATTCCCACATTTGCCCGGAATTCCAATTTACCTTCCGGAAACTGGAAAATATTCACACTGCTGAATGAAAACAAGGATGCCAATGACAAACAGGCGACGCTCAAAATCCGCCCCGGAGCCATCATTCCCTTAGGAGAAGTAGTTCAAAGCACGGAAGAACCCATGCTAGAAACGGTAACTCTGATCGTCAACCTGGACGCCCAAGGCAAAGCTCTGGGGAGATTATATCAAGATTCTGGAGACGGATATGGATATAAGGCCGGAGATTATAATATTACCCATTATAGTGCGGAGCAGACGACAGACGGCATTCGTGTTTCTTCCCGAATAGTGGAAGGCAGTCGTCCAACAGCAACGAAAAAACTGATCGTGCGTTTGCTTACTTCAGAAGGAGAAAAGACAGCCGAGACAGTACCGGGTCAAGACGTTATCATTAAATAGCCGGCAAATGATAAATACAAAATACGAGGGGTAACCATTAGAAAAATGATCACTCTTTTTCCATAAATGGGAAGAAGATACGAAGCAGATCGACCGCATCAAAACAATAGACATTATTTTGAAATGTAAAACATATTGCGGATGTCTATTGAGAATTTCATCAACAATCCGTTCTCACTATATAGTGACGCCGGCACATAATGATTAAATTGAAAAAATAGTAAAAATTACCATAACAGTTAAAAATCTATTAGCTGATAGTTAATAGATGAATAATTTTCAGCTATTTCAAGAAATTATAAGTATAGATAAATACACCCATTTTTTGTACTCTCTGAACATGATCATCATATTTGATTCCTGTTGCTTATTTGTTTATAAAGGAACTGCATCTATGAACAATGACCATGTCGATCATTGTTTGCCCTCAAATATTTTTTGAATCGAAGCATTTTCAAAACATAGCAATCGTCAACTCATCGCCATGAGAGTGACTTTCTTCTTTTTTCTTGTAGTAACTTCGGATATTAGCCTGTTTACTGTCTGAATTCCGCTTCTTCCTGACCGCACAAGACACGGTTTATTCTTGCGGTTCAGGACGGTGTGCCGTATGTAAACAAAGCTTCTCCCCATGATGACTCCTCTCCCCCTTGGCATTACCCTTGCTTTGTCCCTGACCTGCGGCTCCATGCCTCTTCTGGCCCAGGGGACGTATATGCCCGGCCCCATGCCTGCCACCGCCGGAGCAAAGCAGGACCCAACGGACATGTATCTGGAGGCGCTGAGGCTGGTGACCCAAGCCGCTGGGCTGGTGGAAAAACGGGATTATATAGGAGCCATCCGCCTGACGCAGCAGGCGGAAGACAAGTTCGGACGCCTGGCCAAGTCTTATCCCCAATGGCGCCCCAACCTGCTGCAAACGCGCCGCCAGCTCAACAGGGAAAACCTGAACCAGTGGCAGAAGCTGGCCCAGCAGCAGGCCGCCGCCTCTTCTGCCGGCCCCGGTCTGGAGATGGAACGCCCGGCCTCCGTGCCGAAGCGCCCCAGGCCCAAACCCAACGTAGCCCTCCCTCCCGGCTATAAGGGAGTGGAATTCCCTGCCCGTCCCGGAGAACCCCTGATCAATACCATTCCGTCCCCCTCCGTTTCTCCCGGGGCGGCTCCGGAGGTGGTGGAAAGCAATTACGAACGCATCCGCAGGCTGCTGGATAAAACCACCATGGAGAACAAGGCTCTGATCCAGGCCCTCAAGCGAACCCGCCGGGAGCAGGAGGAGATTCTGGCAAAACTGGCCGTGGCATCCGCCGGAGAATCCGTTTACCGGGATGAGTTGCTCAAGGTCAAAAAGCAGATGGAGGATGAGAGAAAGACCAGCAACAAGCTCATCCAGACCCTCACCAGGAGAGTGGAGGAACTGGAGCAACATGTCACTTCCCTCAGCCAGGATAAAGCCCGTTACCTGGCGCAGATCGCCGATCTTCAGCTGCAGCTCAAGGAGTACCAGGACAAGCTGGAAAAAGTGACGGATGAGAAAAACGCCCTTCAGAAAGACCGCGACCAATTGGCGGCCCTGGTGGAGCTCAACAGCCCGGACAAAACAAAAAACCTGTTGGACCGCAACCTGACGCTGGCGGCCCAGCTCAAGGATGCCCAGGATAAAATCGCCGCTCTGGAAACGGCAAAATCCGATTCCGAGGAACAGCGGAAAGCCAACCTGAAAGCGCTGGAAGAGGCGCGGGGGGAATCCGCAGACCTGAAACAGAAGCTGATTGCCATCCGGGATGAAAACATCGGTTACCGCAAACGCATTACAGAGCTGAATACCAAGCTCATCAATGCGGATGTGGAACTGTCCAAGTTGGAGGCCAATCCGGAAAAAAGCCCGCTTCTTCTGGAAGAAAACCAGTTGCTTCGCTCCACCATCGCCAAGCAGCTCCGCATACTCTCCGTGCAGGACCAGAGCCGGTCCCTGCTCATCAGCACTTATAAGCGGCTGCATCAGGAAAACCCGGATACAGCGGAAATAGCTTCCCTGATGGACAATGAAGAAGCTATCAGGCTCACTCCCGCGGAAAAACAAATTGTCAACGCCATTGCCAAGGATAACAATATAAATGTTCCCCTGACGGATCAGCAGAAGGAAAAAATCAACAAGCTGGCTCAGGCCCTCTCTGCGGAACGCGGCAAGGCCGCCCAGCTTGCCCGGGATTTGGAACTGGCGCGCAGCCAGATGAAAACCAAAGCGGACAAATCCGCCAAAAACGACAAGAAACAGGCGGAAGCCCTGGCTCGGGCCCAAAAGGCACTGGAACAGAAAAACATTCAGGTGGAGGAACTCACCCGGCAGATGGAAGAACTGAAAAACCGTTCCGCCGAACAGGCCCGCCTGGCCGCCATTTCCGCCGGGTCCATTACTCCGGATCAGGAAAAGGCGCTGAACCGCAGTATGGAAGCCACGGTGCGCAGGAAGCTGGAGGCGGAAGCCCTGGGACAAGGCGCCGCAGAAGCCTTCGCCAAAAAACGTTATGCCGCCGCAGAACAGCTGTACCGGACGTTGCTGGACTTCCAGCCGGCCCACGTTCCGGCCCTGGTCAATCTGGGAACCATTCTGCTTCAGCGCAACAAGGCGGAGGAAGCCATTAAATTTCTAAAAAAAGCCACGGAACTGGACGCCTCATCCACCCCCGCATGGTTCATGATGGGGGTGGCCCAATACCGCGCCGGGGAAGACCAGCGCGCCATCGCCTCCCTGACGGAAACGGTCAGGCTGGACCCCGCCAACGCCCTTGCCCTGCTTTACCTGGGTAACCTGGAAACCAGCGCCGGGAATTATGAAAAAGCGGTTGTCCACTTTGAAAACTCCCTGAAAATCCAACCGGAATCACCGGACGCGCACTTCAACCTGGCATGGACCTACTCCCGGTTGGGCCGCATGGCACAGGCCCGCAAAAGCTATGATGCAGCCATCCGCAGCGGAGGGTTGCCGGATTCCGACTTGGAGCTTGCCATTACCGGAACCACCACCCTTCCCCGCAAAAAGCAGGTTCCGGACCAGAATCCCTCATCTGCCGCAAAAGAGGAAGAAATTCATCTGGCCGCGGCAATAAGCGATCCGTCTGTCATTCCCCACGGCGCCAATGAAGTGCCTGCCCATGTGGCAGAGGATCCGAATGCACGGGAAAAGCCGTCCGCCGGTCCCAAACAGGTTGCCGTCAGCCACCGTCCGGAATCCGGACAAACCTCTCTGGCATCCGAAATGAGGGAAACTGCCCCAGCGGCGGCATCCGCACAACCTCCGGCAGAAGCCGCAACTGCCGCAACGGAAACGCCCAAGCCGGAAAAGCAGGAACCTCCGCGCAGAAAAAGCCGTTTCCGAATCGGTTCCTGACGGAATTCTCCCTTTTCCCACTAAAAAAACATGTATCACGTTTCCATTTTAGGACTGGGCCTCATTGGCTCACGGATTGCACGCCATATGGCCGGGACGGGCGACAAAGTCACCGTCTGGAACAGAACTCCGCGGAAAGATTTTCCGGAAGCGGTTCCTACCCCGGCGGATGCGGCACGCGCTTCCAAAATCCTCCAGCTCTATCTGAAAGACAGTAATGCCTGTCTGGAAGTATTTGAACAAATGAGGGAGGCTCTGACACCGGAGCATATCATTCTGAACCACTCAACCATTGACCTGGCGACCGTCGGCAAACTCTCCCTGATGAGTTCCGCCATCGGCTGCACGTATGTGGATTGCCCGTTCACCGGCTCCCGTTTGCCTGCGGAAAAAGGGGAACTGGTTTACTACGTCGGAACGGATTCCACTACCCTGGAACGCATACGCCCCGTGCTGGAGCGCAGTTCCCGGGACATCCTGCACCTGGGCGGAGTCGGAGACGGCACCGTCGTCAAACTGGTCACCAATATGGTCTCCGCTACCATGGTGCAAAGTTTAAGCGAGGCCCTGGCCATCTCCCGGGCATACGGCATCTCCTTGGAGATGCTGGGCCAGGCCATTTCCCGGAACGTCATCTCCTCCCCTCTGGCGGCATTGAAGCTGCCCCTGATGGCAAAGAGTGACTTTTCCACTCATTTTTCCCTGGACAACATGAGGAAAGACAGTATTTACGCCCAGGAACTTGCCGCAGAAAAAGGAGTCCGCCCGCCTGCCGCCGCCCTGGTTTCCTCCATCATGGAGAAGCTGTGCCGGGAAGGTCATGCAGAAGAGGATTTCAGCTGTCTGGCGGAACAATTCGACTAACTTTTTCCGTTGATGAAATTCAGGAGAACATGCGTCTTTCTGTTGCCGGCTCTTCTTTTGCTCCCTGCTGTCCGGGGACAGGAACGCGGGCCTGGTGATGTTTCTTCTGCGGAAGTACAGCAGACAGAAGAAGCGATATCCGCCCAGGAGGCGGCTTTTATTGACGACGCCACGGATCGTCCTGTATTGCAGGGCAATTCCAATGTGAGTCCCGTTGTTCCTCCTTCCCCTCCGGCAAAAGCCGCCTCCGGAACGGAAGAACAACCCGCCGGACGGCAGCCGTTCACCAGCGTTTCCTCATCCAAGCAATTCCATGTCACCGGGATGGATTCTCTGCTGGCCGGAGCCATAGCCACCCGGGCGGATGCCATACGTACTGCGTTGCTAAAAGTCCTCAAGCAGCCTGACGAATGGAAAAACGGCATCAACATCCGCCTGGTAGGAGAGCCGGGAAGCCCCGTTCCGGCCAACCCCGTCCGCATGCAAACCGTCATTGTGGGGAATGCCCTCTCCTATAGCATTTTCATTCATTTGGGCCACGGCATCAACCAGGACAGTCTGCGCCGCGCCATCGTCTCCACCCTGCTTTATGAAATGATGCTGCGCACGGTGGACCCGGAAGGCCTGCCGGACAAAGTCACTCTGCCCCCATGGCTGATTGCCGGGTTGGAACAGGCTGTTCTGTGGCACAATAATGAAGCTGACCGTGCCATGTATTCCACCCTGTTCCAGCAGTCCGGCATTATGACTCCGGAAGAAATCCTGAATTGCCGGGAACCGGAAAAGGAACTGGATGCGACCTCTTACGCGGCCTATCAAACTTCCTGCGGAGCCCTGGTGCTTTGCCTGCTGAACCAGGAAAACGGGCCGGAAGGCATGAAACAGCTTCTTGATCAGGCCATTCTGGGAAATGACGATCCCGGAAACCTCATCAAACGCCATTTCCCTCAGCTCAGCCTGACTCCCTCATCCCTTCATAAATGGTGGACGCTTCAGCTTTCCCGCATGGCGACTCCTCCCCTGACGGAAACTCTCACGATTATGGAAACGGAACGGCACCTTCAGGAAGCCCTTACCCTGGTCAAGTATGATCCGGATACCCGTACTACCGTCACATTTCCTCTGGATGATCTGGAGCAGGCCCATTCCCTGCCGGATCTGAACAGGCAGCTCTCCAACGTGGCTGGCAGCCTGCTCAATCTCAGCCGGCGTTCCTTCCCCTCATACCGGCCCGTCATTGTGGAATATGCCAAGCTGGTGGCCCTGATGCAAACAGGGAAAGTCAACAGCCGGGAAGCCGGCCCAAAAATCAGCCAGCTTCGGGAAATCAGGAACCTTTCCATGAAAACAGCCCGCCGCGTCCGGGATTATATGGACTGGTATGAAATCAACACGCGGTCCGGAACCGGCAAGACGTTCGCCTCCTACGCGGCAGCCGTGAAAATCCTCCGGGAACAGGAACAGCCGGCCAATACACCTATTTCCCGCTACCTTGACGACATTGAAAAACTGTACACCCTCCCGGCTAAGGCTCCTGTGCCCTCCCTGCATGGGAAGGATTAAGAGAAAGGCGTTCGCGGAGGAATCATCCTGCCGTCCCTATCCAAGAGCGCAGCACTCCCGGAAAAACGGCCTCCCATGCCGGCAATGTTACCTTCGCGGCATCACAAATGCCGATGAGTTTCACCCCCGGAAGCCGGATGGGGAGGACATCTGGTGCTATGAAGAGAACTGGTTGCCGTAACAGGCCAAATCACCATCGGAAGCCATGTATTCCGTTATAAACTAATAGACTGTTCGCCAGATCTTTAAAGAAATCTCCGCATCAACCCTCATCCCTTCCGCAGGAACGCGCATTTTTTAAGTGGTCTTTTTTTATTCAGGAGGATTCAAGGATTGTCTTTCCCAAGATGATTTGCAATCATCACCCCGAATTATTTTCATATCACTACACAATATGGACACGTCATTGAAACTCCACGGCCTGGTGGCCGCCGTACATACTCCGTTCAAGGCGGACGGTTCTCTGAATCCTTCCAGCGTTGACGCCCAGGCCAAGCTGCTTGCCTCCCAGGGCATCAAGCTTGCTTTTATTACCGGCAGCACTGGAGAATCCTCCTCCATGCAGCTTGAAGAGCGCAAGGAAATCTATTCCGCCTGGAAAGAAGCCTCCGTCAAGCACGGCGTGGAAGTTATCGCCCATACCGGTTCCAACAGCGTCTGGGACGCCCGGGAATTGGCCGCTTTTGCCCAGGAATGCGGATTCGTGGCTACCAGTTCCCTTGCTCCCTCCTACTACAAGCCCGCCACCGTCCAGCGCCTGGTGGAATGCTGCGCTTTCGCCGCCTCCGGAGCTCCCGACCTGCCCTATTATTACTATGATATCCCTGTGCTGACGGGCGTACGCTTCAACCCGGTGGACTTCATCAGGCTGGCCAAGGAACAAATTCCGAATTTCGCTGGCATCAAGTTCACTAATCCGGACCTGGCCCTGTACCAGACCACGCTGAATTACGACGAAAACGTGGACATTCCCTGGGGCGTGGACGAGTGGTTTACGGGTGCCCTTTCCGTAGGAGCCAAGGGCGCCGTGGGGAGCTCCTTCAACTTTGCTCCGGCCCTGTACCAGAAACTCATGAAAGCCTTTGCGGAAGGAGATGTGGAAACGGCGCGCGACTGCCAGTGGAAATCCGTGCAGATGATCAATATCCTGGCTTCCAAGGGGTATATGGGCTGCGCCAAGGCTCTGATGGGCTGGCTGGGCGTCGATCTTGGTCCGGCCCGCCTTCCGCAGGGCAATCCGACCGCTGATCAGCTGAAGGAACTCCGTTCCGAACTGGAAGGCATCGGCTTCTTCCAGTGGGCTTTAAACTGAACCCCGGAACCTGACCGATATGGCTGCAACTCTTGATATGCCCTCCCTGGGCAAGTTCTACCGCCGCCAGCTTCTGGAAGACGTCCTGCCGTTCTGGTTCCCCCGCGCCTACGACGAAAAAAACGGAGGTCTTTACCACTGCTTTGACGCAGACGGAACTCTGGTGGACTCCGACAAATCCGTCTGGGCCCAGGGCCGTATGGCATGGATGCTGCTGACGATGTACAACAGCATCGAAAAGAATCCGGACTGGCTCAAATGGGCGGAAAGCGCCCTGGAATTCCTGAAAACCAAGTGCGTTGACCCGGCGGACGGCCGCATGTTCTTTCATGTAGCGGCTGACGGCACCCCCATCCGTAAACGCCGTTACGCCTACAGCGAATCTTTCGCCGCCATCGCCTTTGCAGCGCACGCCAGGGCGACCGGCAGCCGGGACTCCGCCCGTGAAGCTCGCCACTGGTTCGACATCTTCACGGACAACTGCTTCACTCCCGGCAAGATGGTTCCCAAGTTCACCGGGGAACGCCCCACGACCGGCCTGGGCACCCGCATGATTACCCTGAACACCGCCCAGGAAATGCGCAAGTACCTGGGAGATGACGACGGCTTCTATACTGGCTGGACAGACCGTTGCATCAACGACCTCCGCACCCTGTTCATGAAACCTGACATCCAGGCAGTCATGGAAGTGGTGGGAACGGACGGTTCCATCATCGACCACTTCGACGAACGCACCCTGAACCCCGGCCACACTACGGAGGGGGGATGGTTCGTGCTGGAAGAAGCCCGCCATCGCGGCAATGACCCTGAACTCATCAAGGTGGGCTGCGACATGATCGACTGGGCATTCGCCCGCGGCTGGGACAGGGAAAACGGCGGCATGCTGTACTATACGGACGTGTACAACAAGCCCGTCCAGGAATACTGGCACAACATGAAGTTCTGGTGGCCGCATGATGAAGCGCTCATCGCCATGACGCTCGCCTACAAGCTCACAGGGGAAGAACGCTATGCTATCCGCCACGACATGGTGCGCAACTGGGCTTTCTCCCACTTCCAGGACGTGCAGCACGGCGACTGGTTCGGCTATCTGAACAAGGACGGTTCCAGGGCCAACACCCTCAAGGGGAGCCTCTGGAAATCCTTCTTCCACCATCCCCGCGCCATGTGGTGCTGCGCCCACTACTGCGGCGCTATTTAAAAAAATCAAATATTTCCTGCCAGGCGTCCGTTCCGTATCTGCGGAACGGACGCTTTTTATATCCTCAACACAGGATGATATCCTCCGTCCGTACCACTACATCGCCGGGGTCCAGCATGGCGTTAATCAGGGAACAGAAGCGGAATTTTCCTATATCTTCAGCTCTTACGGAACATTCCCGAATGTCTCCGCGGGACAACAGGAAAGCGCGCTTGGTTCCCGGAAGCAGGAATGTTTCCGGAGTAACCCAGGAGGAGCCGTCCCCGAACACGACGTTGCTGTACCGCGTATCCGCCACCATCCCGTTCCGGAGAATCAGCGCTTCTTCATCACAGCCCAATCCTGCCCCCGCCCCCAGAAGCTCTGTCCGATCCTCCCACTTGCATGAATAATCCAGCCCGGGCATTTCCACACACGTCAGCGTTTTCACCAGCCGGGGACGGTAAGGTTCAAAGGAGGGGCGGCGTACCCTCCCCCGCGTATCATACGTAATATGACATTTGTAAACGCCGCGTCCCTCCGGGCCGGGACAGGCCGAAAGAACGGAAGCCAGATTGGGAATGGAAGCGCCGTCCGAACCATGAACGCTGATGGCGGCCTCCACCCTCCGCTGGTGCCAGGGAAGCAGGCAGGGAGCGCCATTCTCCCATTTGACGGTTTCAAAAATCAAACGGCACATAAACTTTGGCAACAGCTTCCCGGTATTCCTCTTCCATCCGGCTCATGACGGTAATTCCTCCACCACTCTTGTATACCATTCCCCGTTCATCCTCCTCCATGAAGCGGATGGAGACGGCGGAATCCAAATCCCGTCCGTTGAAAAAGCCGAAAATTCCGGTATAAAACCCCCTCTCCATATCTTCTGCCTCCGCGATGGCCCGGCAGGTAGCTTCCTTGGGCGCGCCGGTCACGCTCCCGGCAGGCAGCAGTTTCAGAAGGATTTCCCCCAGGCGGGAACGCCAGTTTTCCGGCAGCAGCCCCGAAATTTCGGAACTGCATTGAAGAATAGGGCCTTTGGACGTTTCCACAGGGCTGATATAGCGGTAGCGCTTTACCCTCACGCCTGTCGCCACCATGGAAAGGTCATTGCGCATCAGATCCACAATGGTGGCGGATTCCCTGTTCTCCTTTTCATCCGTTTCCAGCCAGCGGCGCGCTTCCTGCGTAGCGGACGGAACCGTTCCCTTCATGGGAAACGTGGAAATGGAGCGCCCTCGCACCGTGACAAACGGTTCCGGAGAAAAGCAGACGCAGCCGCGGCCATGCACTCCGGAAATCCGCGCGTCCGGCCCCAGCAGCATCCGGTAAGGCGCGCGGGCAAACCGGAACAGATGGCGCAGCGTCAGGTTGGTTTCCACGGGGGTGGACACGCATAAATTCAGCAGGTAGGAATCCCCCCTCATCAGGTGGTTCCGGACGGAGGCGAAAGATGCCGCATACCGGGACAAGGGATGGGGGGATGGAATGAACCGCAGCCGTTCCGGAAGCGGAGGGCCGCCGTCCTGACATCCCATCGCGCCCAGCGGCAGGGAAAAAGCAGCCATGCGCTCCCTCTCCGTTTCCGAAGGTTCAAACAGCAGGTTATGGCCCATATCATGGGAGATGACAAAAAAGAACGGACATTCCGCACGGCCCAGGGCGTTCATGCGGCTGATGGTCTGCTCCCGTGTGTACATTGTCGGGAATTACTCTATCATGTGCGCGCCATGAGTCAACCGAACGTCTGGATCATCGACCACCGGGATTCCTTCACCTGGAATCTTGCAGAACTCGTCAGAATGACGGGAATGGCCGTTCCGCGCGTGGTTTCCAATGAATCCCCGGAACTGGAACAGGCGGTTCAGGCGGGGGAAAAGCTTATCCTGTCTCCCGGTCCGGGGACGGTGGAGGATGCCTGCCACCGGGCCACCTTCCGTCTTCTGGAGCGCCTGCCACACTTTACTCCGGTGCTGGGCGTATGCCTGGGGCATCAAATCCTGGGCGTGCGCTTCGGAGCTCGTCTGGAACACCTTTCCCGGCCCCTTCACGGAGCGCGGGAAATCATATGCAGAACGAACCAATGTCCCATTCTGGAAGGATTGCCGGAACAATTTCCCGCCGCGCTTTATCATTCCTGGCGCCTTGCTGCTTTCCCCTGGCCGGCGGAGTTGATTGTCACGGCGAGGGATTCCGGGAAAAACGTGCAGGCCATCCGCCACAGGCATCTCCCTCTTTACGGCATTCAGTTCCATCCGGAATCCATCCTGACGCCGGACGGAGAAGCGCTGCTCCGGAACTTCCTGTCCCTTCCGGCAGGCAGCCGGGAAAAACGGCGCATCCAATGATTCCATCCCAGCCCCCGGCATCAGGGATGAACGGGACAAGGCCGGAAAGTGTCTCACTCCCGTGCGGTTCCGGCTCCCATACCCGGCCGCTTCAGAGATAACGTTTTTCACCTTTATGAATGCACAGGACGAACTCAAGATCAGGGACATGGAAATCCTGTTCCAGCCTTTCCACTCACGCAAGCTCAGCACTCCCACCCGCATCGTCCTTCCGGCCATGACCCGGGGATTTTCTCCCAACGGGGTTCCCACGGACCAGGTAGCCGCTTATTACAAAAGGCGGGCCGGGCATGAAGTTGGGCTCATCATCACGGAGGGAACTTTCATTGACGAGCCCAGCGCCTCGCCTTCCTCCAATTATCCCAATTTCTTCGGGGGCGCTTCCCTGCGGGGATGGAAAAAGGTGCTGGAAGCCGTCCACACCACGGATTGCAAAATAGCCCCGCAACTCTGGCATGTGGGCATGGCCCGGCCCTTCAGGGGAGAAGACCTGCCCCATCCGGAGCTGCCGCCCATCGGGCCTTCCGGAATTGACGTAAATACGCTGGAACAGACGGCGGAACCAATGAGCATCGCTAAAATCGAGGAAGTTATCAATGCCTTTGCGAGGGCGGCCGCGGACGCCAAGCGGCTGGGGTTTGACGGTGTGGAACTGCATGGGGCGCACGGCTACCTGATTGACCAGTTTTTCTGGAAAGAAACCAACAGGCGCACGGACGAATACGGAGGCGATCTGGTAGGCCGGACCCGTTTTGCCAGCCGCATCATCCATGCTGTCCGCAAAGTGGTGGGCAGCCGGTTCCCCATCATCTTCCGTTTCTCCCAATGGAAAACGGGCCATTATGACGCCAAGCTGGCGTATACCCCCAAGGAACTGGAAGCTTTTCTGGCTCCGCTGACGGATGCGGGCGTAGATATCTTTGACTGTTCCACGCGCCGGTTCTGGGAACCGGAATTTGAAGGTTCCCGCCTCAACCTGGCCGGCTGGACCAGGAAGCTTACCGGAAAGCCCACAATTTCCGTCGGCTCCGTGGGGCTTAAGGGAGATTTTACGAATGCCTTTGACGGAGGGCCGGAAGCGGAGGCCGCCAGTGTGGAACCTCTGGTGGAACGGCTGAAAGCAGGGGAATTTGACCTGATTGCCGTAGGCCGCGCCCTGCTGGCGGATGCGGAATGGGCGGAAAAAATACGCCATGCGCGGGAAAAAGATATCCACCTGTTTACTAAGGAAGACCTGAAAACGCTGAAATAACGGATCAGGCCTCTTCCTCCATTTCCGCAGTAATCATCATTCCCGCAGAAGAGATCCTTTTATTTCTTCCTGACGCGGACAGTCAGGTACAACAACCGCAAAAGAACCAGAGCCGGAATCTGAAGCGTCAGCAAATACCACGGAGCGGAACCGAAATATTCCAGAACGGTTCCAGCCGGGGCATACCGGGTAAAACCGTAATTCGTATCCAGCCAGATATTCACCGGAATAATCAAAACCAGGTAGGCGTCGCACAAACCCAGAGCCCGCATGTCGTCCCACGGCCGCGCGCGCCATTGCAGGACGGCGGGAAGGTAAAGGGCGGAAATCAATAAAAGCCCGTGCCCGACGAAAAAGGCGAAAAAGGCGGCAGAGGGGAAACCGTCGTGAAGCATGGGGGTAATCAATCCCTGGACGCTTGCCGTCAGCACACCGAAATACGCCACGGCGCAAGCCCAGGGCGTACGGAACCACAGGGCGATAAAACAGACCAGAGCCATCAGACTGCAAAAATGCAGCGGAAGCCTGTCCTGCCAGGGCTCCCAATGTTCCCTGACGATGCGGCCGAATGTTTCCATCAGAAAAGTCAGCAGGAAAAAGCTTCCCAGAACCTTTCCCACAAGCAGACGGCTTTCCATCCGGAGCCGCCGGCATCCCCACAGGAGCCCCCCTGCAGCCAGAAACACGATGCCCAGGGCAGCCCAGTGCGGCAGACTCCAACGGACAAACAGGGGCGCAATTTCTCCAGTCATAAAAAAATCCATCAACGGGAGGGAGGAGGTTCCGGGCACGCATGAAGTTTAGCGCTGACAGTCTTCACTTTAAGACGCAGAACACATACGGAACGGACCATGACGGGGGTAAAATCCGCCCCCCTGCCCGTCTGGTGCAGCATGATGCGGCGCAAGGCATGCATCTTTTCCTCATCCTCCCGGAGAAATTCGACGACGCCACGCCCCATGACGCAGCCGTAGGCGTAACTGTACCGGCACGGGGCATCCCCCTCCAGCAACACATGATCCCCATCCATTTCAAAAGAAACCTCCGGACGGTTTTGCAGGATATCCAGCTTCCTCCCTTCCCTGGCACAGTGGAAAAACAGGCTCAGGGAACCATTTTTTTCTTCATATCCGAAGTTGAGGGGAACTACATACACCTCCCTGCCGTCCCACATTCCCAGGCGGCACACCTTGAACCGGGCGACCATTTCCATCAAATCCCCGTGCCGGGTCACTTCCCTGTCTTTTCTTCTCATATGCCGGCATCCTCCAGCCATTCATTCATGCAAAGGGCGGCACGTCCGGCCAGCAGGGAGCCATTCCGTACGGAAGCCGCCCGAAGTCCGCAAATATCCGTCCCCGCCTGCATCAATTCACAGGCATGGCCGGTCAGCCACTCCTCCATCCGGGAAACATCCGCCTCCACATGGAACTGGAGAGCCAGTGCATGCCTCCCTACGCAAAAAGCCTGATGGGGAGTCACCTCCGTGGATGCCAGCAGGCGCGCTCCGGAAGGGACATCGAACGTATCTCCATGCCAATGCAGGACGGGTACCCCCTCCAGATGACGGAGAGGGGACAAACGCCCGTCCCCCGTCAGGGATACGGTTCCCCACCCTATTTCCCTGGCCTTTCCGGGATAAACGCGGCTGCCGAGGGCATGGGCCATCATTTGAGCTCCGAGGCATACTCCCAGCAAAGGCTGCCGACTTTCCAAACGCATGCGGACCAAATCCAGTTCCGTCTTCAAATAGGGATACGATTCCATATCCCCCACCCCTACGGGACCGCCCAGCACCACGCACAAATCAGCCTCCAGCCATTCCCGGAAGGAAAGACAGGAAAAGCCCGCCTGGATGTACCGTATTCGGAAGCCCCTGTCCCTGAAAAGGGGCTCCAGCGTACCGAGATCTTCAAAAGCCACATGGCGCAGGGCCACGCAAGTGCGAAATGCAGAACGGCTACTCATGACGACGGAGGATGAACCTCAACAAGGAATATAGGAAAAAATCCTCCGGGAAAAGCTTTTTGACCTCTCCCCTCCGCATTTCCGGAACCGGGAGGTTCATCATGAAACGGGAATATCCGCCACATCCGCAAAAAAACCCTCCGCCGCACGGCATAAATCCACAGGATTCAATTCAATCTGGCACCCCAGACGTCCGCCGCTCACCACCATTTCCGGCAGGGTCTCCGCTCTGGCATCAATCACCGTAGGGTATTTCCTTTTCATCCCCAAAGCCGTGCAGCCGCCGCGCACGTACCCTGTCACGGCGGTAATATCCTTCACCGGAAGCATGGAAAGAGCCTTTTCTCCCACGGTGCGGGCAGCCTTTTTCAAGGAAAGCTCCGCGCCTATGGGTATCACGAACACGTAATACTGCCGCGGAGCTCCCTCCGTTACCAGCGTCTTGTACATCTTCTCCTCCGCCAGGTTCAGTGCTTCCGCCGTATGCCGCGCATCCACAAACTCGCGGCATTCATAGGAATAATGCCTGTACGGGATATGCAGCGCATCCAGCAGGCGCATGGCATTTGTCTTTGCCTCCTTCTTTTTGGACATAAACTTGAAAAGGGAACGTCCCGGTAACATAGGAAAAAAGCCTTCCTTTGACAAGGCCGAGCCCCCCAACGGCCCCTATGAAAAAGTGGAACGGAAACGGGAATTTCTCTGAAAGAGCGGTAAGAACGGCATCGCCGTTCCCCAAAACAATCCGTTCACGGTGGAGAATTTCAGAAATGGCGGACGGCGAAAAAGAAAAAGGGGAAAATGCCTCATTCCTCCCCAGAACCCTTGACTTGCCTCTGGCAGAAAAGATAACATCCGGTATCATGGAAGATTATCGTGTCCGGAGAAGCCTTGGAGAACATGTTCTGCGATGCTTCGTCCTGATTGCAGCGCTCTTCATCATGTCTCTGGGCATCGCTCTGTCCGCCAAGGCAGACCTGGGAGTCTCCCCTATCTCCTGCACGCCTTATGTGCTCAGCCTGGCATTCCCTCTAACCATGGGGACCGTCACCATCCTCATGCACCTGATTTTTGTGGCCGTGCAGGCGGTCCTGCTGAAAAGGCAATTCCGTCCGGCGCATCTGCTCCAGATTCCCATAGCTTTCATCTTCGGCATTCTGACGGATTTTTCCATGTGGATCATGGCGCCTCTGGAACCGGACGGATACCTGTGGTCCGTTATTCTCTGCCTGTTCAGCTGCGTGGTCATCGGATTCGGCGTCTTTCTTCAAGTTAAGGCGGATTCCGTTCTTCTGGCAGGGGAAGGCATGAGCCTGGCCTTCGTCAAACTCTTCAAATGGGAATTCGGAGCCGTAAAAACCGGGATGGACTGCACGCTCGTCTGCATCGGACTGGCCTGTTCCCTCATCTTCCTGCCCGGACTGACGGGCATACGGGAAGGAACCGTGGTGGCCGCCGTCCTGGTGGGAATGATCGTCCGTTTTTTCAACAGGCATATCTTCTGGCCAGACAGGCTCCTGGAACGGCTGGCGTGCCCCGGAGCAGCAAGCGAACTTCCTCCGCTGGCGCAAACGGCCGCTTATGCTCCGGACGCCCCTCTGGTCATTTCCATTGACCGGGAATACGGGTCCGGCGGCCACGCCATCGGGAAAATGCTGGCGGAAAAACTGGGCATCCGATTCTACGACTCGGAACTGGTGTACCTCACGGCTTCCCAGAGCGGCCTCACTCCGGACTACATCCGCAAACACGAACAACAGCTTTCCAGCCGCTTCCTGCACGAACTCTACGCCCAGAACTATGCCTACACGGCGGAGGAACTGCCTCCGGAAGACGCCACCTTCCTGGCCCAGAGCAAAGTCATCCGGGACATTACGGCCAGTCAGGCGTGCGTCATCGTGGGCCGCTGCGCCAACTTCATCCTGAAAGGCAGGCCCAACCTGTTTAGTGTGTTCCTTCATGCGGACCGGGCCACGCGCATGCAGCGCGTTATTGAAAACTACGGGGAGGAGCCCGGTAGAGCAGCCCGGACCATAGACATCATGGACTCCCGCCGCCGCACCCACTGCCTGCACTACACCGGGCAGGAACTGGGCAATGCGCGCCTCTACGACTTGTGCGTCAACACGTCCGATTACGGCCTGGAACGCACGGTGGAACTGATTCTGGAAGCCATCAACACCAGAAACGAACAATCTTCCGCTGTAGAAACGGTTCCCGTCCGCCCCGCATCTTTTCCCGAACCGGAGGAGGACAGCATTCCCGGAGAAATATCCCTAGCCTGACAGGGACAAATATCTCCAACAGCCCATACTTATGAAAAAACTGCCTGGCCGATAAATAAGAAACTCCCTTTCCCCATAAAAAGCAGACCCTGCTCAACTCCCCGGCTTTTTTGCCGGTTACACAATTCAAAACAACAAGATACGGCCTTTCTGAGTCCAAAAAGCATGAGACTCTGGTCACTCCACCCCTCTTACCTGGATGCTGTCGGCCTGGTTGCCCTGTGGAGGGAAGGCCTCCTGGCACGCAAAGTTTTGCAGGGACAGACAAAAGGCTATACCCGTCATCCCCAGCTCATCCGCTTCCGGGAAACGGAAAATCCCCTTCACACCATGGGCTTTTATCTGAAATCCGTCCATGACGAATCCGTTCGCAGAGGTTACAGCTTTGATGCAGGCAAAATTTTTCCTTGTGCGTGCCGGACCTCTTCCCTCCTCCCTCTCCCGGATAAACAGCTCGAATACGAATTCCATCATCTACTGAACAAACTCCGGAAAAGGTCCCCCCAGCAATATTTCCTGCTACAACAAACCACATCCATTCTCCCCCATCCCCTTTTTCAAGTGATACCGGGCTCTATTTGTACTTGGGAAAAGTACACTCAACCCCAACATCACGGTTAAAATATATCTTGATAAAATGGCTGGCGCAACAAGCAGACGATAATGCATCATTGTCCATATCGTCCCACCCTAGTGGCATTTTGGCATCCGTCTTACTGGAGCGTCGTCATGTACGAAAGAACAGTTTCTACCTCTAAGAGTGATGGAATCGCTTACTTCCATGACGTTATTCTTGCGATGCGTCCATCTTTTGAAAAGTTCGCCGTTATTTTAAAAAAAGGAGAATGCCGCTCGAAAGGGTAAACTTGGACAAGCCCTGAACAAAGATAAAGTCGTGGTGTCGACAAACAACACGGCAGAATCCGAAAAGCCAACTAATAAAAGAGTAGGAAAACAACATTACCGGAATCTACAGGTTGAGAGTTCCCATGGTAAAATCAACCGCCTCCCATTCCTGGTCAACCCTAATCAATTATCATGAGCAATCTGGATATATTTAAAACATATCTCACTAATAATCAAAATAATGAAGCTATCAACTTTCTAAACAATACCTATTTTCAAGGGGACAAAACCTATCAACTCAAAGTGGAAGACTTTGGAGGAGACCACGCGCATGCTAAAACGGGAGGAACGGAAAGCTCTCCCTGCATTACGTTCAAACCTGCATATTTGCGTCGTATACTGACAAACCCCACTAACGAGGAGGAAGTTTTTGCCAAGTGCATTTCAACCCTGCGTCATGAAAGGATGCATGTAGCACAATTAATCAAAGGGGAATTCTGCACAAAGACCCTGGATGAACTGGAATTCATGGCTTATTCGGAAGAATTGCTTCCAAATTCTGCTCTGCCTGCGTTATCTGATGCGATGTGGGAAGCGGCTTGGGAAAAAGCAAACTATCATTATGGCAAGATAACAAATCCTTCTCTTTCGGAGGAATATCAAAAGCGGAAGACGCTAATTGACAGTCTCCAACGTAATAAGTAAAGGACAACAAAACAGAATCAGCGTATCAAACCTGTTTTTTATTTCCTTAATATCATACGTTCATGCAAGAAGTGGAACAAGACAGTCTCCTCAAACAACAAATGTTGAAATGAGATCTTTTGTTCCACTTCTCTTTCTTCCACCAAATACTGACCGGCAGGCTTCCAATGTGGTTGATAAAAAAGGAAAAGGCCTTAAAGCGTTCATGCTTTAAGGCCTTTATTTGGTGGAGCATAGCGGGTTCGAACCGCTGACCTCTTCAATGCCATTGAAGCGCTCTACCAACTGAGCTAATACCCCTTTGACTTACGTCTTGGTGCGTCCTGTTGAGGACGGGGAGAAACTATCATTTCCAAAGCGGGCATGCAAGCTTTTTCTACAAAAAAATTGCCCAGGGATGATTTTTTCGAAAAATACTGAATCCGGAAAGGGCTGCAAATCCCATGCAGACGAAAACAGGGACAGTCTGAACAAATGTGTTTGAATGAGACTCATTCCTGTTTTACTCTTTCATAAATGATGAAACGCCATCTTTCTCCTCATCGCATGATGTCCGCCTGCGCCCTGGCAATTCTGTTCCTGGCCGGTTCCGTTCACGCTCAGGAACCCTCCGCAGCAGAAGGGCCTCCGGTTCAAATGGAGGACAGCGGAATCTCCACTCCCCGCAGAGTTGCCGGACTGGGCGTTCTGGCATTCCTGATCGGCTGGATGATTTGGAGAAGCAGTTCCAGCCGCCAAAAGGACGGGGGACATGACCAGGAAGCTCCCCTGGAATAATGCCGTTTTTGAAAGGTTGCCCGGTTTTCTGCCGTAGTCGTTGCAGGAAAGCGCCCCTGCCATGAACATTATTCTACCCATTTTGAGCTTTCTGTGCGGCGTCATGCTGACGGAAGCCGCTTCCGGCTCTTCTGATGAGGGAAAGCCTTCTCCCGGCGTAGTGCAGGAATTATGGTTCGGTATTCCGGGGGCATCCGTAAAGGATTTGACCCACAGGAAGGTTCTTGAAACGGCGGCCTCGGACGTTCGCACAATCAGCAATCTG
>ENA-UPWK01000025-UPWK01000025.1-human-gut-metagenome-genome-assembly--contig:-NODE-25-length-152408-cov-5.775646_pt1 | contig 152408 bp, 133 predicted proteins | sample MGYA00250048_ERZ773373 | MGnify/ENA primary metagenome ERZ773373 (study PRJEB29103, sample SAMN06112059) | human gut metagenome | biome: human gut; feature: ankylosing spondylitis patient; material... | reverse complement strand
CAGTTCTTCTGGAAAATCCAGTTTCTCCAGCAGACTTCTCGCCAGATCAAACTCCCCGATCAGAAGATCAAAATGAGGGCCCCGCCCTTTGCGGCCGTCCTGTTTGATCTGGACGGCGTCCTGCGCAACACCGAGCCATACCACCGCATGGCCTATGCACAGCTGGCCCGCAGCCTGTCCGGGGGCGCGCCCCCGGACGCCGGAGAGATCGCGGGTAAGTCCAACCTTCAGCTCTATGAGGCTCTGGTGGCCCGCTTCGGCGGGCCGGCCACGGCGGAGGAGCTGTCCCAGCGGCACTTCCGGCTGGTCTGCCAGCTGCTGGAGGAGTACCGGGTGGGGCCGATGCCCGGCCTGGAGGAGGCCCTGGACGCCCTGCGCCGCCGGGGTATCCCCTTTGGGGTGGTGTCCTCCTCCTGGCGCTGGTACGTGGAGCATTGCCTGCGGGAGCTGGGGATGTACGAGGACGCCGCGGTGATCGTCACCGGCAGCGACGGCCTGCCCCTCAAGCCAGCCCCCGCCCCTTATCAGGCGGCGGCCCGGGTCTTTCGTCCTGTCCCGCCCGGCGCGGTGTTGGCCGTGGAGGACAGCGGCAGCGGCGTCCGCTCCGCCGTGGCGGCGGGTCTGGCCTGCGCGGCGGTATACAACCCCGACTCGGGGGCGCAGGATCTGTCCCCGGCCCGGTGGCAGCTGAACAGCCTGTACGAGCTGCCCGCCCTGCTGGACGGCAACTAAACCAATCCGATTTTTGTTTACATAATAAGGAGGTCATTTCCATGTCCATGCTACAGCATTCCACCCGCGCCTGGGGCTCCCCCAGCCGCTACATCCAGGGCCGCTATGAGCTGGAGAACATGAAAACCCACACCGAGGTCTACGGCCGCAGGGCGTTCTTCCTCATTGACGTGTTCTTCTTCGCCGACTACAAGAAGCGCTTCGAGGCCCTGTACGCCGGCAGCGACAGCCAGATCCAGTGCGAGCAGTTCGGCGGCCAGTGCACCGAGGAGGAGATCCTCCGCTGCACCGGCCTGGCCAAGGCCCTGAACCCCGACGTGGTGGTGGGCATCGGCGGCGGCAAGACCATGGACACCGCCAAGGCTGTGGCCGACAACTACAACGCGGCGGTAATCATCGTCCCCACCACCGCCTCCACCGACGCTCCCGCCATGGGCCTGTCCGTCATCTACACCGCCGCGGGCGAGCACGTGGGTGCCCGCCACTACAAGAAAAACCCCGACTTGGTGCTGCTGGACACCGACATTCTGGCCAAGGCGCCCATCCGCTTCCTGGTGGCCGGCATGGGCGACGCCCTGTCCACCTACCCGGAGTGCCGGGCCAACGTGCAGTCCGCCTCCCCCAACTACGTCAACAGCGGCTATCATCAGACCATCGCCTGCATTGCCGTGTCCAAGGCGTGCCACGAGACCATCCTGACCAAGGGCGTCAGCGCCAAGCTGGCCGCCGAGCAGGGCCTGTGCACCAAGGACGTGGAGGATGTCATCGAGGCCAACACCCTGCTGTCCGGCCTGGGCGTGCAGAACGGCTCCTGCGCCGGCGCTCACTCCATCGCCGAGGGCATCACCGTCCTGGAGCCCTGCGCCAAGCTGCTGCACGGCGAGGTAGTGGCCTTCGGCATCCTGGTGCAGCTCATCGTGGAGGGCGCCCCCGCCGAGGAGCTTGACGAGCTGTACACCTTCTTCGAGGAAGTGGGCCTGCCCACCACCTTTGACGATCTGGGCATTCCCGACGCCACCGAGGCCGACATCAGGAAGGTGGCCGAGACCTCCATGCACTCCTACTGGGACGTGGAGCCCTTCGCCGTCAACCCGCAGATGGTCTTTGACGGCATCATGATGGCCAACACCCTGGGCAAGCGCCGCAAGGGCCTGTAAGCGGGCCGCGGCCGGACGGAAAGGAAGCGCACGCATGAAAGCCATTCAATACACCGCCCCCCGGCAGTTTGCCGTGGTAGATCTGCCCAAGCCGGAGCCCGGCCCCCACCAGGTGGTCATCCGGGTCAAGGCCTGCGGCATCTGCAAGACCGACCTGACCATCCACGACGGAAGCTTTCTGGCCAAGTTCCCCCTGGTGAACGGCCACGAGTTCGCCGGCGTGATCGACTCGGTGGGCAGCGCCGTCACCGAGTGGAAGGTGGGCGACCGGGTCACCGCCGACAACACTGAGCTGTGCGGCTACTGCGAGCCGTGCCGCAGCGACAAGCCCCTGTACTGCGAGAACTTCAACTCCCACGGCTGCAACATGCCCGGCGGCTTTGCCGAGTATGTGCTCATCAACCACGACAAGGTGTTCGCCCTCAGCGACAAGCTGTCCTTTGAGGAGGCCACCTTTACCGAGCCCACCGCCTGCGCGGTCCACGGCGTGGACCGCATCGCCCCCCGCTTCGGCGACTCCATCCTCATGTTCGGCGCAGGCCCCACCGGCATCATCCTGGCCCAGCTGCTCCGCCGGGCGGGGGCGGGCCGCATGGTCATCGCCGATCCCCACGCCGACAAGCTGGACATTCTGCGCAAGTATGGCTTTACCGACCTGGTGGTCATGGACAAGGCCGACCCGTCCAAGCACACCGCCGAGATCAAGGCCATCATGCCCAAGGGCTTCGACATTGTCATCGACGCCACCGGGGCCGCCTCGGTGTTCGAGTCCTGCTTCCACTTTGTCCACATGGGCAGCAAGATTGTGGCCTACGGCGTCTGCGCCGCCGACGCCAAGGTACCCGTCAGCCCCTACGACATTTTCAGCCAGGAGTACACCATCCTCGGCTCCTTCGCCCAGACCCACTGCTTTGGCCGGGCGCTGGAGTATCTGGAGAGCGGCGCGGTGCAGGTCAAGGAGTTGATCTCCCACGAGCTGCCGCTGGAGGACTACGGCAAGGGCCTGGACTACATCGTCCAGAAGCAGGCCCGCAAGGTTATCATTCACCCCTGAGAGCGCCTCCTCTCCGTGTGCCGAAAAAAGCCCGCCCGCCCCGGCTTGGGGTGGGCGGGCTTTTATGTTTCTCGCTAGGGCTCCACGTCCAGCATCGCCATGGTGGCGGGCATTTCGTGGGCGGTATTGACCTTCTCCTCGTCGGTGACCAGATCGAAGCAGGAGACGATGATCTTGTCCCCCCAGACGCACGGCTCGCCCGGCTCGTCCAGCTCGCCGTGGAAGCCGTCGGTGTCGGGGGAGCAGGCCATCCGCGTCACCCGGCCGTCGGGGGTGATGCGGGCGATGGCGTTGGCCGAGAAGTCGGCCACGTAGATGTTGCCGTAGGGATCGATGGTCATGCCGTCGGTGGACTTCAGGTTGGCCGGATCACAGGCCCACTTGCGGTTCTCCTTCACCGAGCCGTCGGGGTTGAAGGTGATTTTGTGCACCACCCCGTCGCCGAAGTTGCCGACGTAGAGGTTGCCGTCGTGGTCGAACACGATGCCGTCCACGCCGTACTGGCACTTGGGGTTCTCGGTGATAAAGGTGAGGAAGATGTGGGGATCGGCCAGGGTGTTGGTGCAGTGGATGCCCTCGGCGTCCAGGGGGAAGCGGTAGACACAGCTCATGAGCTTGCCGCTGTCCGTCTTCTGGCGGGTCATGCAGCTCTGGGTGACGTACATGTAGTCCCCCCAGATGCGGATGCCGTTGGGGTGCTCCATGTTGTCAGCCACCACGGTGCACTTCACCACCCCCGCGTCGTTGAGCCGCAGGCGGAGGATGCGCCCGGTGAACACCATGTGGGGCTCTCCGGTCCAGCCCGCGTTGTCCACCAGATAGAGGTCGCCGTCGGGGCCGAACTCGATGCCCATGGCCCGGGCCTCACCGGTGTACTCGTTGCGCGGCACGTCAAACCACTTCTTGATGTTGCGGTCCTTGTCGATTTTCAGCACGCAGCTGGGCATGGACAGATCCGCAAAGTTGGGACAGGACAGAATCAGGTTGCCGTCCCTGTCGATGGCCATGCCGTCGGGGGTGCACACCAGCTCCTCCGGCAGCAGGGTGAACAGCTTGGATGTCTGCATAAAGCGCATTGCCTCCTTTTACGCGGTCAGCTCCTTGAGGAACCGGCAGGCCCGGCCCGCCATCTCGTCCAGCCCGGCCTCCCCGGCCCCGCCGCTGAGATCCCGCCAGACCTTGATATCATAGGGAATGGTGCCCCCCATGAGCACGAAGGGTTCCATCACAATGGCCCCCTGGTAGTTCACCTGCTTGAGGGCGGCGGCCATATCCTTCCAGGGCAGGCGGTTGGTGGAGCCGGCGGGGCGGCGGTTGTTCTCCCCCACGTGGAAATGGCCCAGCCAGGGCCCCGCCTCCAGAATGGCGTCCACCATGCTGTCCTCCTCGATGTTCATGTGGAAGGTGTCCAGCAGCACCCGGGCGTTGGGACTGCCCAGGCGCTTGACAAACTCCACACCCTCTTTGGCGGTGTTGAGCAGGTACTGCTCGAAGCGGTTGACCACCTCGCAGCAGTAGAGCACGCCGCAGTTCTCCGCCACCTTCATGAGCCGGGACATGGACTCCAGGGCAAGCTCCTCCTTGCGGCGCTTCTCGTCCAGGGTGATTCCGTGGTCGGGCAGGGCCTGCCACCCGGCGTAGGACACGCCGTTGAGGATGGTCGCCCCCACCTTGGGCATGCTCTCCAGGATGCGGGTGACATGGCGGATGCCGTTCTCCCGCACCGCCGGGTCGTCGCTGGCCAGGTCGTATTTGGCCTCCAGGCCGATGGAATAGGTGATGCCCAGGCCGTTGTGATCGGCGCAGGCCTTCAGCTCCCGCAGCCTGGCGTCGTCGTAATAGCCCCACTCGGCGGAGGCCACCTCGCAGATGTCAAAGCCCAGCCAGGCCAGCTTCTCCATCAGGGGTATGTATGCAATCTCGTCCCAGTTGTGGCTCCAGAAGCCGTAGTGCATTCCAATCGGGTTCATGGCGCGCCTCACTGGCCCCGGGCAGCGCGAATCTTCTCCACAAACTGGCGGGCGGTCTCGGTAATCTTGCCGTAGTCGCCGGTCTTGGCCCCGGCGGTCAGGCTGCCGCCCGCGCCCACGGCCACCGCGCCGGCCGCAATCCACTCGGCCACGTTGTCCAGAGACACGCCGCCGGTGGGCATCAGCTCGGCCTGGGGGATGGGGCCGTGGATGGACTTGAGAATCTTCGGCCCGAACAGCTCGCCGGGGAACACCTTGATGATGTCCGCACCCGCCTCCATGCCGGCCACCACCTCGGCGATGCTCATGGCGCCGGGCATGCAGGCCACGCGGTAGCGGTTGCACAGGCGGACGGTGTCGCCGTTGAAGTAGGGGCTGACCACATACTGGGCGCCGGAGAGGATGGCCATGCGGGCGGTCTCGGGGTCCATGACGGTGCCCGCGCCGATGACAAAGTCGGTTCCGTCATACTCTCTGGCCATCTTTTCGATGATGGCGTTGACGCCGGGGGTGGTGTAGGTCAGCTCGATGCCGGCGCAGCCGCCCTCGATGCAGGCCTCGGCGATGCGCATGGCGTCGTCGGCGTCCTTGGCGCGGACCACGGCCACCAGGCCGCAGGAGCGAAGTTTGGCAAGTACCTGTTCCTTTTTCATGAAAAAACCTCCTTACACATTCTTGTGGGACGCCATGTACTCGTAGACGGGCAGCATGGCCTTGTAGCACACCTCAAAGGCCTCCTTCACCGGGCCGTAGGCGGCCACGGCCTCGGGGTCGGGCTCCACCGTGCGGTTGAGCTCGAGCATCTGGTCGATGACCTCAAAGCCCTTGAACACCCCCACGCCCACGCCGCCGGTGACCGCGGCGCCCATGGAGGTGGCCTCCTCCAGCAGGACGGGCACCTTGATGCGGGCGTTGTAGACGTCGGCCATCATCTGGCACCAGAGGGCGCCCTTTGCGCCGCCGCCCACCACCAGCAGCTCGTCGATGGGGATGCTCCGGCGGAAGGACTCCAGGATAATGTTCAGGTTGAGGGTGACCCCCTCCAGTACGGCCCGGAAGAGGTCGCAGCGCTGGTTCTCCATTTTCAGCCCCAGCCAGGCGGCCGTGGCGTCCGGGTTCCAGCGGGGGGCCCGCTCCCCCAGCAGATAGGGCAGGAAAAGGACGCCGTTGGCGCCTACGGGGCTCTTTGCCGCCTCCGCGTTGATGAGATCGTAGGGGCTGATGCCCTGCACTTTGGCCACGGCGGTCTCATATTTGGCCACCTGGCCCTTGAGCCAGTTGTAGGAACTGCCGCCGGCCTGCATGGTGCCGGTGGGCGAGTACAGCCCGGGGACGATGTGGGCCCAAGTGAAGGTGCGCATCTCCTCGTCAAAGAGGGGCTTCTCGCTGGTGGTGGCCACCCAGGCGGAGGTGCCGATGCAGCTGAAGGTGCGGCCCGGGCTGATGGAGCCGGCGCCCACGTTGGAGCACAGGCCGTCGCCGCCGCCCATGACCACCGGCGTACCCGCCTTCAGGCCGGTCTGCCCGGCGGCCCAGGGGGTGACCTCCCCGGCCACGGTGGTGGAGGGGACGATCTCAGGCAGCTTGTCGCCGTCGATGCCCGAGGCGTTGACGATCTTCTCCGACCACTGGAGGGTGTTCAGATCAATGCAGGCGTTGGAGGTGGCGTCGGAGGGCTCGGTATAAAACTTCCCCGTCAGGCGCAGGACGATGAAGTCCTTGGCGTTGAGGGCCTTGTAGGTCTTGGCATACACCTCCGGCTCGTTGTCCCGCACCCACATGAGCTTTTGCAGGCCGTAGGAGGCGCTGTTGCGGTGCCCGGCGATGTGGTAGAAGTCCCGCAGGGAGATCTGCTCCCCCAGGGCGGCGGCCTGGGCCTGGGCCCGCTGGTCGGCCCAGATGATGGAGGGCCGCAGGGGGTTGCCCTGCTTATCCACGCACAGGCACCCCATCATCTGGCCGGAGAAGGAGACTGCGGCGATGTCGCCGGGGCCGATGCGGGCCTTGTCAATCAGGTTGCGGCTGGTGACGCAGATGGCCTTCCAGAAATCCTCGGGATCCTGCTCGGCCCAGTTGGTGTTGAAGTAGTGGCAGTCGTAGCGGAACACCTCGCTGGTGATCATTTTCCCCTCGTCGCTGAACAGGGTTGCCTTGTTGCCGGAGGTGCCCAGATCGTGGGCCAGTATGTATTTCATCGCTGTCCTCCCGCCCTACAGGCCCAGATCGTGGATGAGGTTGGCAGTAGCCATGCGCCCCATGTTGCGGGACGCGCCCGCCGTGGAGGCGGCGCAGTGGGAGCCGAGCACCACATTGTCCAGGGTAAACCAGCGGGGATCCTTGGGGGGCTCGGAGGAGAAGGCGTCGATGCCCGCGCCGCAGAGGCGGCCCGCCTCCAGCGCGTCCAGCAGGGCGTTTTCATCAATGAGGCCGCCCCGGGCGGTGTTGATCAGGATGGCGTCCGGCTTCATTTTGGCCAGCTCCGCCGCGCCGATGAAGTTTTCCGTCTCCGGCGTCAGGGGCAGGTGGAGGGAGATGACGTCGCACTCGGCGAAAATCTCGTCGGGGGCGGCGCGGGTGATGCCGTGGGCCTTGGCGTACGCCTCGTCCCAGAAGGGGTCGTGGGCCAGCACCTTCATGCCGAAGCCCTGGGCCCGCTGGGCCACGTTGCGGCCGATGGCCCCCAGGCCCAGGATGCCGATGGTGCCGCCGGTCACGTCCCGGGTGGTGATCTTCTTCCAGTCGCCCTGGCGGCAGTGCTGGTCAATGAGCACCGTCTTGCGGGCCACCGCCAGGAGCAGGGCCATGGCGTAGTCCGCCACCGCCTCGGCGTTGGCGCCCACCGTGCGGGAGACCTTGATATCCCGGGCCTTGGCGGCGTCCAGATCAATGTTGTCCACCCCCACGCCGTATTTGGCGATGGCCTTGAGCTTAGGGGCGGCGGCGATCACCTCGGCGTCTATGGGATCCACTCCCACGATCACGCCGTCGCAGTCGGCCAGCAGGGCCTTCATGCCCTCCCTGTTCAGGATCCCGCCCGTCTCATTGCGCACCACCTCCAGGCCGGCGGCCCGGAGCATGGCAAAGACCTCGGGATCGGTTTTCCCGTAAGAACGGGGTGTGGTAAGTACCTTCATGACAGAGCCCTCCCCTTGGCGTCACTTTCTCATTTCCCGGGCCAGCCGGTCGCAGGCGGCCAGCCGCTCTCCGGTGATGTCGATGTGGAAGACCTCGGCGATCACCTGGGTCCAGCCATGGATAAAGTATGTCCAGCCGTCCTCGATCAGAAGCCCCCGGCGCTCCCGCTGGGCCTCCGCCTGGTGCATGAACTCCAGGGTGCCCCGGTAGTTGAGCTCCCACACCAGGCCGTTCTCGGGGAATTTGCAGTGGTCGGTGAGGGGGGAGCCGGGCCGGTCCTTGCCCAGCCCGGTGGCGTTGATGACCAGGGAGCCGGCGGGCAGGGCCTCCACAATCCTGTCGTTGAGCTCGGGGGTCTTGCACAGATGGTAGCTCATGGGGACGTTCAGGTACTCCAGGATGCGCACGCCCTCGGCCAGGCGGGGGGCGGAGCGGTTGTTCAGGTGGATGCGGCTGGGCAGATCCTTGCCGTGCCGCTCCTCATTGCCCAGGTAGGCGGAGATGGACAGGGCGGAGCCGCCGGCGCCGATGATGCACACCTCCGCGCCGGTCTTAAGCCAGTGGCCCTCGGGCACGAAGGCGTCCAGGGCCAGGCCGGAGGAGATGGGATCCTTGGCGTGGGCGCGGAGCTGGCCGTCCAGCTTGGAGATGGAGGACAGCTCCCCGAAGCGCTGGGCATAGGGGTCCAGGTAGTCGAACATATCCTTTGCGGCGTTATACATGTCAATTTTGTGTGTGGTCACCAGCGCGCCCAGGGACAGGGGGTCATCCCGGAAGAACTGCACCACCGCCCGGTAGTCCTCGGCGGGGGCGTGGATGGGCAGGTCGATGCCCTTGATCTCCGCGTCCAGCCCCAGCTCCTTGGCCCAGATGGGGAACATTTTCATGATGGAGGACTGTCCGGTGGTGACGCCCACAAAGTACATGGTGGGTCGTTTGGCGGGTTCGGGGAGTTTGATCATGGTCAGGCGCATCCTTTCTTGACTGATTTGGTATTGAAATACCGGTCAGCCGGCGAAGAGCCGCCGGCAATTGAGCACGGTGAAATCCGCAAGGGTTCCGGGGGGGAAGCCGGCCGCCTCCAGCCGGGGCAGAAAGCGCTCCAGCAGGTAGCACAGGCTGATCTCGCCGCCGTAGGCGGCCATGCGCTGGGCGGTGGTGTCCAGAGACAGGAGCAGCCTCTGGGCGTACCCCCGCTCACACATGTGACGCAGCAGCGCCACCTCCTCCTCGTCGGAGTGGTACTTGAAGCGGCCGATGGTGTCGTAGTCCAGGTACACGCCGGTGGCGGCGATGGCGTCATGGGGGCCGAAGTCGGCGGCCTGCCGGTCCACGTGGCAGACGATGAGCCTTTCCGGCGTCAGGCCCGCCCGAAAGCAGAGCTCCAGGGCGGGCAGGGTATTCTCCCCCCGCTCCGTGTGGAGCATCAGCGGCACCCCGCAGCGCACCGCCGCCCGGGCGGCCGCCCGCAGCAAAACGGCGTACCGGCCCTCGGCGCCTTCGGCCGGAATGGCGGCCTTTACCAGGCCCGCCCGAAAGGCCGTCGGCTGCGCCGGGCGGCGGTCCGGCTCGGGCCGCCAGGGGAGCATGCCCTCCAGCAGCTCACCGCAGTAGAGGTCGTACAGGCCCTCCTCATCCAGGCTGTGGACCCAGCAGTCCGCCGGGTAAAAGCCCAGCAGATGGTAGCCGGTAGAGGCCGCCACCGCCACGCCGCTCTCCCGCGACAGCGCGCCGAGGCACTCTGCATCCCGTCCTGCGGCCACGGGCTGGGCGTCCGCCAGGAAGCCTCCCCCCGCCGCCCGGTAGGCGCGCAGCTCCTCCAGTGAACGAGCCGGGTCGTCCAGCCGGAGGGCGGGATTTTTCTCCGCCATGGGCGTCCGGTGGACAAAGATGTGTTCATGGATCTGGCTGTGCCCCAGCGCGTCCGGTGCGATGGGGCCGCTGACGGTTTGCACATGGAACATGACCTGACCTCCTGATAAAGTATCGTAGGATTGTAACTATGTTACTACATAAAAGGGGAAGCAAATTCCGCGCGTGCACTCACTCGCGGAACAGCTCGACACGGAACCGGCTCTGGTCGCCCCGGTAGTGGGCAAAGGAGAGCTCAATCAGCTTGCCGCTCTGGTTATAGCCGATGGTCTGGAAATAGTGAACCGGGCGGCCCCGCTTCAAGCCCAGAACCGCGGCGTCCTCCGGGTCGGCGGCCCGGGCCTCGCAGATACGGGTGACGTGGGTGACCCGGGTGTCGTCCCGCTTGGACAGCACCTGATAGAGGGACTCCCGGTTAAAGTCGTGTCCCAGGATAAAGCTGCACGCTTCATAGGGCAGGTAGGTCTCCACCCGGACGATGGGCTCGTCGTCGGCAAACCGCTTGCGGTAGAGATAGATGGCCTTGGTGCCCGCGGGCAGCTCCATAAGCTGCGCCACCTCGGGCTCCAGCTCCACCAGCTTGAGATCCAGTACCTCGGTGCTGGGGGTACGGCCGGTGCTGCGTACGTCGTCGTCAAAGGACTGGATGCTCTGAATGAAGCCCTGTACCAGCTTGGGGTGGGCCACAAAGGTGCCCTTGCTCTTGATGCGGTACAGGTGCTCCTCCCGCACCAGGTCGGAGATGGCCTGGCGCACGGTGGTACGGCTGATGCCGAACATCTGGCTGAGCTCCATTTCGGTGGGAATCATGCTCCCCACCGGGTAATTTCCGTTGTCGATCTCCTCCAGGATCAGCTTTTCAAGCTGGAAATACAGGGGAATAGGCACATCCTTATCCAGTCTCTTGTCTTCCAGCATGGCACGATCCCTTCCTCTCTTTTTACAGTCATTGCTTTAACTAGATTGGATTGTTGTAACATATATACATTATAGTCTATAAAGGGGCCCCTTGGCAAGGGGGTCAGGCAAATTCTCTAATTTTGCACAAAGAAATGAGTCAGATATCGCCGAACTGACCAGTCGCAGCCAGACGCTGCGCGGCCTACAGCCTCTGGCTGAACTCCACCGTCTCTCCGTTGGGGCCCAGTAGGTTGAAAAAGCGCACGCCGTTCTCCCAGAAGGGGAGGAACTGAATGGCATCTTCCAACGGAGCCAGGCCGGCCGTCCGCACTTCCTCCCAGGCGGACTCAATGTCGTCCACGTCCAGGGCCAGGTGGTCGATGGCTCCGGGCCGGCGGGCGGGCGCGGCGCACTCGTAGGTTTCGATGCACAGGCCGCCGCAGGTGAGAAAGCACACCCGCTCCCCCGTGCCGGGATTGACAGTGCTGTGGGCCCGGACAAAGCCAAGGGACTCATAAAAAGCGGCGGTCTCGTCCAGCGCGGCGGTGGGAAGCCCCAGGTGCTGTAGGCCGGTTACATGCTCTGCAATGCTCACGGAGCTCCCCTCCTCAGTCGTCGCTGGGGTCCACGTCGATGAGGACCTTCATGGTGGTTTCCTGGTGCGTATCGATGTACTCGTAAGCGGCCAGATAGTCGGTAAAGGCAAAATGCCTGCTCATCAGGGGCTGGAGCTGTACCATGCCCTCGCGTACAAAGCGGATGGCATCCACATAGTCCTCGTGGCGATACATCATGGTGGTGTTCAGATCCAGTTCGGAGTCGTTGAGCTTGGCCAGATCACAGTGGGCCAGGCCAGCGTACACCGCAACCAAGATGATGACGCTTCCCTTCCGGGCGTTCTGGATGGCCTGATCCATGGTGGTGTCATTGCCCGCGCAGTCGTAGATGATGTCCGCCTTGTCGGGGCCGAAGCACTCCGTCAGAGCCGCGCCAAAGGGGCGGGTTTTGGTGTTGACAGCGTAATCCGCTCCGCAGGTGCGGGCCAGCTCCAGCCGATAGTCGGAGATATCGGTGGCCATGACCTCGGCCGCGCCAAAGGCCTTCAGGGATTGAACCAGCAGAATGCCGATAGGGCCGCAGCCCAGCACGCATACCTTCTTGCCCGCTACGTCCCCCGCCCGCCTGGCGGCGTGCACCGTGACGGCCAGAGGCTCCAGCATGGCGCCCTCGTCATAGCTCATTCCCGCAGGCAGCGCCGTCACCTTGGAGGCGTCCACCGCGAAGTATTCACTGGCAGTTCCGGTGGTCTGAAAGCCCATAACCTTCAGGTTCTCGCAGAGGTTATACTTGCCGTGGGTGCAGGGGTAGCATTCACCGCAGTACACCTGGGGTTCAATGGTCACCCGCTGACCCACCTGGAATTGGGTGACTCCCTCCCCCAGCGCCGCGACCTGGCCGGAGACCTCGTGGCCCTGGGTGACCGGGTACTTGGTGTAGGGGTGCTTGCCGTGGTATACGTGGATGTCGGAGCCGCAGATGCCGATGCGCTTGATTTTCACCAGCACCTGCCCGGGCCCGGCCGTGGGAACGGGTACCCTGTCAAACCGGATCTCCCTGGGGGCCATCATCACTTCCTGCAGCATGGTTTCTTGCATCATACTCACACTCCTTTGTTTGGTCCCGTCCGGTGTGCAGGGAGGCCGGACGGGTAAAATCCATCTATATCATGCGAGTATGGGAGGGGAAAGTCAAGAGGATTTTCGTGAAAAATGCACAGAACATCAGGTAAAATCAGCACCCCGCCGGGGAGAGAGCAGGGGCACTCCGGCTTACCCGGAGAGCCCCTGCTCTGGAATCAGCCCTCTGTGACGCCGATAAAGCCGCCGCCGGTGGTGTAAATCTTATCAATGACCACCTCGGCTGGATCCCCAGAGGTGGGAACCGGGTCGGCGGGGGCCTCGGGGGCGGTCAGATCCACCACCACGGCCCCCTTGGGAGGCTCGGTTTCAGGGGCGGTCTTGCCCTCGGTGTACCGGCCGGACATGGAGAATTCCAAGTCCATCAGACCGGCGGCATCACACTGCATAGAGGCCTCCATCCTGCCGTCGGCGTCCATGGACTCCTGGAGGGAGATGGACATGGGAGCGGAACCGTCGACATCGGCGGAGAGCTCTACGGACAGGTCATAGGCGGATACGTCATCTCCCCGCATGGTGAGGGTGAAGGTGAAGTCGGCGGCCACGCCGTCCTGCTCCAGGGCGTAGTGAAGGATGCGGTCGTTCCCGCTGACCGCCCAGGCGTCGTCCCGCAGGAGCTGGGCGGCCAAATCTACGTCCTGGGTCAGCTCGGAATAGGCGGTGTCCTTGTCATTGGGCTCCACGGTGGAGAGAAGCAGGGACAGCAGGGCGGTATAGTCCACGTCGCCGGTGATCATCTCCATGAGGGCACCGTAGTCCAACCCCATGTCCTCATATATGGCACTCATATCCATGGAGTACCAGGTGTCGGCGGGCAGGCCGGCGGCCTGCTCCAAAAATGCTCCGCCCAGGCTGATATAGAGCTGTCCGGACTCCAGATCGCCCCGGAGCTCCATATGGATACCTTCCTCGGCAAGGGCATCCAACAACTCGGTATCGCTGGCGCTCATACCTCCGTTCTGGCCATCCGTCAGAGCCTTCAGGAAGGGGCGCAGATCCATAGTCAGGCCCATAGCGGCGTCCATCTTCGCGCCGCCGGCCATGACGCCCTCCAGAGTGCCGTCCAGGGTAATGGGCGCAGATTCCGCCGTACTTCCCAGAAGAAGGCCCGTCATGTCCAGAGAGGCGTCAAAGTCGGCGTTCATGTCCCAGATTCCCGTGCGGTACTTCTGGCCGTATGCCAGGTATTTTTCCAGATAGGTAAAGTCATACTTGGATAGGGTCTCCTCCACCAGCTTTTCCATGTCAATGAGGATCACGGTGCGGTCGCCGGCGTCCCAGCCCACGGCGCAGCCAAAGGCCTGAGCGGCAAAGCGTACGGGCACATAGGTGCGGTTGTCGTGGGCGTAGGGGGCCGCGTCCATGGGGATGTGGGTGGTGACGCCGCTGCGCTCCACGGTGGCTGTTGTGCCGCCCAGGGCCATGGTGACGGTGGTGCCGTCCCGAACGGCGGTAATGGTCTGAGCGGCGGGGGAATAGCTTACCTCGGCCCCCATGGCCTCAAACACGGTGCGCACAGGCAGGAAGGTGCGGCCGTCCCTCGCCTCAGGTGCGGCGTCAGGGAAGGACAGATTCCGGCCGTCCAGTTGGACGGAGATGCCGGTGGATGGGGCGGAGGCGGGGACGGACTCCGCGGCCAGGGCGGAGGTGCCGGTACCCAACAGGGCTGCCGCACAGGCGACAGCCAGGGCGCGCTTGGGAAGTGTGTGCATGATTCCATTCCTCCTTTTGTCGGTAGAGCCACTATAGCACGCTTTTTTTGCGGTGACAAGAGGGCGGGAGCTCTTCTTATGAGGAAAAATCAAATTTTTTACTTTGCTTAGTCATGTTTGGAATAATCATCGCAGAGCCCCCGTGATACTGTCAACTGAGGTTACCTATCTTTGGGATAAACGGGGTGCGGAGCTTGAAGATCTACAGACCGGGCGGGGCTGAGCCAGGAGCAGCTCGCAGTCCGGCTCCAACTGGACGGGCTGGGGCTGACCCAAAAGGCCATCAGCCGGATGGAGACCGGGGAGCGGGTGGTGGCGGACTATGAGCTGGTCCACCTGGCCCGGGCGCTGGAGGTTGGTGTTCTGGAGCTGCTGGGCCTGGAGCCATAAAAAGGGGGGCGTTCCCTACGGGAACGCCCCCCCTTTTTGGGGTTAGATGGGCCTGTGCTCCAGCTCCAGGCGCCGCTTTTCGAGAATGCGGGGGAGGCGCCAGAAGAAGATAGCGCCGGTGGTGGTGGCGGCCAGGATATCGGCCACCGGCTCGGCCAGAAACACGGCGAAAACCTGGTCGCTGAGGAAGCGGGGCAGGAGCAGGATCAGGGGAATCAGCAGGATCACCTTACGCAGCAGGGCCAGAAAGAGGGAGACGCGGGTCTGGCCCAGCGCCACGAAGGTCTGCTGGCAGGAGAACTGCACCCCCAGCATGAACATACCGGCGGCATAGATGTGCAGCGCCCAGACGGCGATCTCCACCAGCTCCGGCTTGTCGTTAAACAGCGAGACAAACAGGCCCGGAAAGAGCTCCAGCGCCGCGCAGGCGGCACAGCTAAAGCACAGGGAGGAGAAAAAGAGCAGGCGAAAGGTCTGCTTGACCCGGTCCAACTGCCCGGCGCCGTAATTATAGCCCACGATGGGCTGGGCCCCCTGGGACAGGCCCTGGAACAGGAGGGAAAAGACCTGCATGATACTGGAGCAGATGGTCATGGCGCCCACCGCCGGGTCGCCTCCGTAGGTCTTGAGGGAGGAATTGAAGGCGATGTTGACCAGACTCTCGGTGGACTGCATAATGAAGGGTGAGAGCCCCAGGGCCAGCACCGGAGCCAGCACCTTGGCATCCAGACGGAGAAGCCGCCGCTGAATCCGCAGCTTGGTGCGCCTGCCGCACAAAAAGCGCACCACCCACACGGCGGAGACGGCCTGGGCGGTGATGGTGGCCAGGGCCGCGCCCTTTACGCCCATATTCAGGCCGAAGATAAGGATGGGGTCGAGGACGATATTGACCACCGCGCCGATAATCACCGAGGCCATACCGACGGTGGAGAAGCCCTGGGAGGTGATGAAGAAGTTCAGGCCCAGGGCCAGCTCCACAAAAATGGAGCCGTAGAGGTAGATATTCAAATAGTCCATGGAGTAACCGATGGTGTTCTCCGTAGCGCCGAAGAGGTAGAGCATGGGCTCCTTGCAGAGCTGGAATACCACGGTGGCGGCCAGGCCCAGGATCATCAGCAGCAGGGTGCAGTTGCCCAGAATTTTGTTGGCCTCGTCCAGCTTCCCCTCCCCCATGCGCACCACCGCCCGGGAGCCGCCCCCCATGCCCACCAGGGCGGAGATGGCGGAGACAAACAGAATCACGGGGAAGCAGATGCCCAGGCCGGTGAGGGCGAGATCGCCCTCACCGGGGATGTGCCCGATGTAGATGCGGTCCACGATGTTGTAGAGGGCGTTGACCAACTGGGCGGTGACGGTGGGCACCGCCAGCCGCAGGAGGAGCTTGCCGATGGGATCGCGGCCCAGGTCGTTTTCGCGTTTTGCCATGCCTCAGTCCTCCTCCTTTTCCAGGAAATAGGTGGCCTCCATGTCGGCCACGCTGAGGGCAAAGGCCAGGGGGTATTGCTGGAGGGCCTGGCCCACCAGCCGCTTGTCCTCGTCGCCGGAGAAGCCCATGTGCCAGCGGATGGCCATGGCCTCCTCCCGGGTGAGGCGCAGGAAGCCGGAGAGGATGTAGACGCTCTTCTCCCCGTGGCCGTAGGGCAGGGGGTCCTCGTAGAAAAAGGTGGGCACCGCCTGCCACTTGCCGTCGGGGCCCTTCACGTTGCGGGAGCCCTGCCTGTAGCAGCCCGTCTTGCACACGTCGTGGAGCAGTGAAACCAGCGCGGCGCTCTCCGCCGGGTACTCCAGGCCGTACAGCTCCTTCACCCGCTCCCGCTCCAGGTAGGCGGTCAGGCAGTGGTAGACATTGACGCTGTGCTCACACAGGCCGCCCGCGTAGGCCCCGTGGAACCGGGCCGAGGCCGGGGCGGTGAAAAAATCGCTTTTGTGCTCCAGGTAGTCCAGCAGGGCGTCCGCCCCGTCCCGCCGGATGTTCTCCCGGTAGATCTCGATAAATTCTTCCTTGGCGCTCATGGAGCAGTCTCCTTTTCTGTTTGACAGATAGATAAGATCCAGTATAGCATAAACTCCAGCGAAAAGCCACCCTCGGCACCCCTGTTTCACACCTGGCATAGGATGGGCGGAATAGGAGGAGTGCTATGGAATGGCTTTCGCTGCTTCTGGCCGCGGTCCTGTTTGCCGCGGCCTGTAATCTGGATACTGTAATTCTCTCCATGGGCTACGCGGTGAAGGGCGTGCGGGTCTCCCTGTCCCACAGCCTGATTATCGCCGCCCTCACCACCCTGATCACCTGGGCCTCCCTGCTCCTGGGGGCCGGGGCCGCCCGGGTGCTCAGCGGGCCGCTGCCCAACCTGCTGGGCGGGCTGGTGCTGGCGGGCATCGGGGCGTGGTTCGTGCTGGACTGGCTGCGCCGCCTGGGACCCGCCGGGGAGGCGGAAGGGGAAAACCGGGCCGCCACCCTCTGGGGGTGCGTCTCCCTGGCCGCCGCCCTGGCGGTGAACAACGCGGGCATCGGCGTGGCCGCCGGGGTGTCCGGCATTGCCCCCGGCTGGGCGGCCCTGGCGAATTTCCTGGTCACCCTGGCCGCCCTCCCCCTGGGCCGCGCCCTGGGGGATAAGCTGGCCGGGCGGCTGCTGGGCAAATACGCCCTTCCCCTCTCCGGCGCGCTGCTGGTGCTGCTGGGCATCTGGGAGGCGGTGGGATAGGCCTTGTTTGAAAATAGTCAACACGCCCAATCGCCGGGCCTTTTGCCCTCTGGACGGCCCAATTTTTCCTTGAAATCCGCCAGGATTCCTGCGAAAAAATTGCTTGCCAGCGGGCAAAATTCCTCGCCGCTGGTCATATTGCTATTTTTCAAACAAGGCCTAGCCCTGGCGCGGCGGGCGGAGATGTGGTAGAATACCCCCGAAAGAAGGGATTGCATATGACGCTTCTGGAGCGCCTGGGGGGCCGGGAGGCCATCACCCGGGGCATCGTACACACCTTCCGCATCCTCTCCCGCCGCCCCCGGCCCTCCCGGCACGAGGAGGCCGCCGGGGAGGAGCTGGACGCATACCTGCGGGGGCTGGGCCTCTCCCCCGTCCGGGACGGGGCGGGCAACCGGATGGCCGACGTGCCCCCCGCGCCGGGGCGGGCCAGCGCCCCCCGCCTGATCCTCCAGGGCCACCTGGACATGGTGTGCGCCGTCCGGCCGGGCAGCGGCTGGAACCCCCTCACCGACCCGGTGGCGGTGGTGGAGGAGGGGGGCTTTCTCCGTTCGGACGGCCGCTCCTCCCTGGGGGCGGACAACCACCTGGGCAACGCGGCGGCGCTGTGGCTCCTGTCCACCGGGGCGGTGAATCACGGGCCCCTGCGCCTGCTCTTCACCACCGCCGAGGAGGTGGGGCTGGAGGGGGCCAAGGAGGTGGCGCCCGACTGGCTGGCCGGGGCGGAATACCTGCTCAACACCGACGGCTTTCACCTGGGCCGGGCGGTGGTGGGCTCGGCCAGCGGACGGCGGGAGACCTGGGCCGCCCCGCTGGACGCCGGGCCGGCCCCGGCGCTCCCCGCCTGGAGGCTCACCCTCTCCGGCGGCCGGGGCGGCCACTCCGGCGACGACATCAACCGGGGCCGGGCCAACCCGATCAAGCTGCTGGCCGCCTATCTGGCCGGGCTGCCCGGCGGGCGGATCGCCTCCCTCTCCGGGGGCCTGACCCACAACGCCATCCCCGCCCAGGCCGAGGCAGTGGTATTCTGCCCCGCGGAGCCCGACCTCTCCCCCCTGCGGGCCGCCCTGGCCGGCTACCGGGCGGCCGATCCCGGCCTGACCGTGGCCTGCGCCCCGGCGGAGGGGCCGGAGCGGGCGTGGACGCCAGCCTTCCAGGCCCACGCCCTGGCCTTTTTGATGGGGCTGTACCACGGGGTATACGCCATGGAGCCGGCCTTCCCCGGTACGGTGGGGGCCTCCGCCAACCTGGGCCGGGCCGGGACCGAGGGGGATGTTTATGAGGTGTGCGCCTTCCTGCGCTCCACCCGACCGGAGTGGGAGGCGGAGCTGGCCGGCCGGCACATGACCCTGGGGACGGCCCACGGGTTCTCCCTGTCCGTCACCGGCTACCCCGGCTGGCCCGGCGACCGGGCCAACCCCCTGGCGGCGGTGCTGGGCCGGGTGTGGCGGGAGCAGACCGGCCGGACGCTGGAGCTCTCCGCCGTCCACGTGGGGCTGGAGCCGTCGGTGTTCCGGGCCAAGGCCCCGGGGCTGGTCATGGCCTCCGCCGGGCCGGACATTCTGGACACCCACTCGGTGGATGAGCGGGCGCCCCTGGACGGGCTGCCCGATTACGCCCTGCTGCTGGCCGGGGCGATGGAGGCCCTTTAGACGGGCGTCCGTCCACGCAATGCACAAAGTACAAGCAAGCTAGAAAGTACGCGCCGCCCGCCGGAATTCCGGCGGGCGGCGCGACGGACAGCGCATGACCCCTCTGGCTAAAGTGTTCGGAGGGAGGGAAAGTGTGAAAGGCTGCCCCGCAGGGCGATTCGGAGTGCAACCGCCGCTTTGCGGCGGCACTTGGCGCGGAGATGAACCGTCAGGGTTCCCTGGAGGTGAATTGGCCGCAGGCCAAGAGAGACCGGCCTGGGCCGTTCGCGTTGGATCAAACGACATTTTGAAACTATCCTAGAGTTTTAAAATGTCCAGCATCCTGTCGAAAAGTCTTTTTCGACAGGATGTGCGCCGCCCGCCGGAACTCCGGCGGGCGGCGCACATGTTTACGCGTAAATATGATCCAGGATATCCACAATCTGCGCCACGCAGCTCTCCTCGCAGGCGCCCAGGATACGGGCGCCCCACTGCTTGACCTCGGGGGCGCAGTTGGCGGGGGCGAAGGGGATGGCGGAGACGGCCAGCATGGGGATGTCGTTCTGGTTGTCCCCCACGCAGTAGATGTGCTGGGCGTCGATGCCCAGGCGGCGGGCCAGGTACTGCACCATGCCGCCCTTGCTGCTCCCCTTCCGGGTCAGCTCCAGCAGCACCCGGTTGGAGAAGATCGCCTCGTAGTGCTCTCCCCACCGCTCCAGCAGATAGCGCTGGGTGTGCAGAAGGGTTTCATAGTCCTGCTGGAGGATGACCTTGCTCCAGGGTAGGGGGATATCCGCGATGGGCACCTCCCGGGCGGTCATGCCCGCCCGCTCCAGGTGGCGTTGGGTGACGGCGTTGGGCTGGTAGACGTAGATGGCGTCGTGGTGGTAGGCCTCAAAGCCGATGGTGGGAATGGCCCGGGCCATCTGCTGGAGATCCTCCCGCACCCGGTCGGGCAGAAAGGTCTCGTAAATCATCTCCTCTGTCCGGAAGTCGTACAGGGCGGAGCCGTTGGACAGAATCACCGGCGCGTTGATGGGTATGTGGCTGGCGTGGGGGGCGAAGTTGGGGCGGGCGCGGCCGGTGGCCACGGTGAAGGTGCCCCCCTCCCGGGTAAAGTAGGTCAGGGCCTCCACATTTTCCCGGGTGATGCGCATGTCCTCCCCGTAGAGGGTGTCGTCAAAATCGCTGACCAGCAGCACGCCGTTGAATTTGCCCAACTGATTCACACCTTACCTTCTCAGATCGGCCCCCGTCATATACGTTTTCAGCGGTGCATAGAGAATGCCAAAAATCACCAGACACAGGACAAGGTCAATCCCGACATAGCTGCCGTTGTAGATAAGGGAGTAGAGGGCGGGATTGTCGAATACTGTGCCGAAGATCTCCGTGGGGGCCAGAATTTTGTAAATGGTGATACCGCTGATATAGTGGACAACAAAGCGGGCGGCTCCGCCCAGCACGCTGCCCCAGAAGATGCCGTGGGGCTTGCCACGGCCCAGGCCGGCGATGCCCATAACACCGAAGGCCAGCACATAATCCAGCAGGATGGACTGCCAGCCCCAGCTTACCGCGCCCTGGATGAATACCTGGAGTACGCCGAAGGCAAAGCAGGCGATGAAGCCGCCTCCCATGCCCCAGCGCACGCAGAAGAACAGCAGGGGGAGCATCTCCAGCGAGATGGAGCCGCCCTGGGGCAGCTCAAATACCTTGAGAAGCCCCAGCACCAGGGCAAGGGCGATCATGAGTCCGCCTTCGCAAAGCATCCGCACCAGCAGATACATACGGCGGCGGCCAGGGGCTTTTGTGGTGACAGGTTCAGACATAGAGCTCATTCCTCCTAAAAAATGTACCGCAGCGCAAACCGGAAACAGCGCAATGCGGTACGGGAGAAACGACCTCTATCGTCGAATACTCTTCCTACGCCGGCATTACCCGGATCAGGTTTAAGGGACACGGGCGGCCATACGCCCTGATCTCAGCCGGACTTGCGTCCAGCGCCCCTGCGATTCGATTTGTTCTACGGTTATCCTAAAGTTTATACCAAATGGCGCAGCTTTGTCAACACTTGGGTAAAATAGGCAGGCAGCGGACACTCGACCGTGACCCGCTCCCCGGTGCGGGGGTGGACAAAGGAGAGCCTGCGGGCGTGGAGGCACTGGCCCGCCAGGCCGGGGACGGGCTTCTTGGCCCCGTATACCACGTCCCCCAGCAGGGGGTGGCCGATGGAGGCCAGATGCACCCGGATCTGGTGGGTGCGGCCGGTCTCCAGACGGCACTGAATATGGGTATAGCCGGGGAAGCGCTCCAACACCGTCCAGTGGGTCACCGCCGGACGGCCGTTTTTCCAATCCACGCACATCTTCTTCCGGTCGGTGGGGTGGCGGCCGATGGGCGCGTCCACGGTGCCGCGGTCCTCCCGCAGGCCGCCCACGCACACCGCCTCGTACTCCCGGTAGAGGGAGTGATCCTGGAGCTGGGCGGCCAGGGCCTGGTGGGCAAAGTCGTTCTTGGCGGCAATGAGCAGCCCCGATGTGTCCCGGTCGATGCGGTGGACGATGCCGGGGCGGAGGGCTCCGTTGATTCCAGAGAGTGATTCGCCACAGTGATATAACAGAGCGTTGACCAGTGTGCCGTCCGGATGGCCCGCCGCCGGGTGAACCACCAGGCCCACCGGCTTGTTGACCACAATCACGTCGGCGTCCTCATACGCCACGTCCAGGGGGATATCCTGGGGGAGCACGTCCACCGGCTCCGGCTCCGGGAGGCGCACCTCCAGCACGTCGCCCACGGCGGCCTTGTCGTTCTTCTTTACCGGGCGGCCGCCGAGGGTGACCGCCCCCGCCTCCAGCAGGCGCTGGGCCGCCGAGCGGGTCAGCTCCGGCACCAGCCGGGCCAGGAGCTGGTCGGCCCGCTCCCCCGCCCGGTCAGCCCGCAGCAGAATCGGCTCCATGGCCCTCCTCCTTGCCGTGGAAGAAGAGGTAGTACACGCAGAACGCGATGCCACCCACCACCACGCAGATGTCCGCCACGTTGAAGACGGCAAAGCGCATGAACAGGGTCTCAAACATGTCGGTGACGTAGCCCAGCAGGGCCCGGTCGATCAGGTTGCCCACCGCCCCGGCCAGCACCATGGACAGGGCGGCCATGGCGAAGGGGCGGGGAAAGACCTTTTTCACCAGAAGCACCACCAGCAGGACGGACACCACCAGGGACACAATGGTCAGAATCCAGGTGTGCTCCTCCAGCAGGGAGAAGGCCGCGCCGGTGTTCTGCACATAGGTGAGCTGGAGAATATGGGGGAGAAAGGGGACGTCTCCCCCCAGGGGGATGTTGGCCCGCACCAGGAACTTGACCACCTGGTCCAGTACCACCAGGGCCACCACGAGAACGGCATATAGCATGGACAAAGGGCTCCTTTTCTTCGGTTTTGCTCTATTTTATCACGGCCTGCCGCCGGGGGCAACCCGGAAGATCGGATGTAAATTCCAATTGAAGAAACAAGAAAAATCTGGTATACTGGGGCAAAAAGCCGAAAGGCGGTGAGTGCGTTGGATGAAAGGCGGACCCTTTCGTTAAATGTGTTCCTGAATACCCTTGAGGAGGGCTGTAAAAACGAGCGGCGCTACTGCTTCATCCTGGGCGCCGGGGCCTCCAAGACCTCTGGTATCCCCACCGGGGAGGAACTGGCCAAACAGTGGCACGGGGAGATTTTGGAGCAATGCTCCAAGGAGGAGATCAAGGAGCTGAAAAAGCGGCTGGGGGTGCGCTCGACCAAGCCGTCCAGCCGGGCCTATTTTGACCTCTATGCCATGCGCTTTTTTCCGGACTATCAGAACGGCTCCGCTTTCCTGGAGCGGACGCTGGAGCGCGCCCAGCCCAGCCTGGGCTACTATCCCCTGGCCGCCCTGTTGGCCAACACGCGCAACAACCTGGTGATCACCACCAATTTCGACAGCTTGGTGGAGGACGCCCTGTTTATTTACACGGATAAAAGGCCCATCGTCATCAGCCACGAGCTGCTGGCCCAGTACATCAACTTCAACACCAGCCGGCCCATCATCGCCAAGCTCCACCGGGGCCTGTTCTTTGACCCCCTCAACCGGGCCGAGCAGGTCAACGGCCTGTCGAAGCAGTGGAAGGATATCCTGCGGGAGGCCTTCAAGCGTTATACCCCCGTGGTGATCGGCTATGCCGGGGGCGACCACAGCCTGATGGACTTTCTGAAGGAGACCGAGTGCCTGAGCGGCCTCTACTGGTGCTACCGCCACGACGAGCCGCCGGAGGAGATTCAGAAGGTGGTGGAGCGCCACGGCGGATACTTTATCCCCATTGAGGGCTTTGACGAGATGATGTACCTGATGGGGCAGCGGTTCGGCTATACTGACCCCTGCGAGCATATCGAAAGCGCGGCCGAGCAGCGGGTGAGGGACTATCAGGAGCAGGTCAAGGCATTTCAGGAGAAGCTGCGGGCCGCGGAGACCCCCAGCGAGACCCAGAGCGCCATCCTCCGGGCCATGGACGCCAAACAGCGGGAGGAGCTTCAGCGGCTGGACCGCCGCATCGAGCTGGACGAGGAGGACGGGGAGGCCTACTGGGAGCGGGGAAAGCTCTACTATTTTGCCAACGACTATGCCCAGGCGCTGGAGGACTTCACGAAAGCCAAAGAGTTGGGAATGGAGGACAGCAGGCTCTACTGGTACCTGGGTGTCTGCAACCACCAGAGGGATCCGGAACAGGCCATACGGGACTACAGCCGGTCGCTGGAGCTGAAGGAGACTTCGGAGGTATACCGCAATCGGGGCCTGTGCTTTACCACTGTGAAGCTGTATGACAAAGCTGTCCTTGACTTCACCAGGGCAATCAAACTGCCACCGGGGGACAAGAGGCTTTACAGGGAGCGGGGCAGCGCTTACCAAGCTCTGGAGGAGTATAAAAAGGCCCAGGCCGATTATGAGAAGGCGCTGGAGCTGGAACCGGCCGATGCGGAGCTCTATACGACCTTGGGAGATGTGCAGGAAAGGCTTGGAGAGGTGCAGGAGGCCCTGCAGAGCTACCAAAAGGCCATCCAGATCGACCCTAATTATGCAAGAGCCTATAACAACCGGGGTGTTCTCTACGCCCATCAGGGAGAATATCAAAAGGCGTTGATCCAACAGCGTAGGGCAGTCAAACTCGCCCCCAATAGTGCAATCTATCATGCAAACGTAGGAGATGACTTCAACCACTTGGAGCGCTATAGCGAAGCGGTCACAAGCTGCAACAAGGCCATCAAGCTGGATCCAGGCTACGCCAAGGCATACAGCATCCGTGCCGATGCCTATGAGGGGCTGGAGCAGACAGAGAAGGCCGAGCGGGACCGGGAGACCTATCGCAAACTGACGGAAAAACAGGAGGACACGCCGCAGGCATAGCCTGCGGCGTGTCTTTTGCGCGGGCGCGCCCGGCAGACGCGGCGTAGGGGCGGGGCTTGTCCCCGCCCAGGGGGCCGATGCGGACAGAAGATAAATTGCCTTGAAGGGGCAAGCGGGGCCACCCTGGTGGGTGGCTATACGGGAAGGGAGAAAATACAGGCTTGTAGGGGCGGGTGCCCACACCCGCCCGCGGGCGGCCACAAGGGCCGCCCCTACAGAGTCTGCGCGGCGGGCCGATGTGGGCAGAAGGTGAATTGCCCCGGAGGGGCAAGAGAAGCCGCCCTGGGGCGTCGGCCCCTACAAGGAGTGCGGCGGCAAGCCGGCCGGCCCGCCGGTGCGGGACGGCAAAATACGGGCTCTGGGCATGAAAGAAACAGGACGCCGCAGTGCTGCGGCGTCCTGTCTGTTCCATCTGCGGGGTTACTCACCCACCACGGCGGCGCAGCGGTCGCACAGCTGGTTGTGGTGGCCGTCGGCGCCGATGTGCTCGCTGTGGTTCCAGCAGCGGGGGCACTTGGGGGACTCGTCCAGGGCGACGGCGATGGTGCAGGGGATGAGGCAGTCCTCGCTCTTCTCCCCCTCCACGGCCCCGGTGGTGACGGTGACCTTGGAGACGATGCACAGGGAGGCCAGATCCACCCCGGCCAGGAAGGCGGCGTCGGACTCGGACACGGAGAGGGTCACGTCGGTGTCCTGGGCCTTCTTGAACACGCCGGCGTTACGGGCATTCTCCAGGGCCTTGTTCACCGCGTCGCGGAGGCTGACCAGCTTCGCCCAGCGCTCCCGGGCGGCCGCGTCCAGGGCAAAGGCGGCGTTGTCGCCGGGCATGTCGTTGAACAGGACGCTTTCGGCGTTTACGCCCTGGGCGTGCTTCATGGCGTGCCAGATCTCGTCGGAGGTGAAGGCCAGGATGGGGGCGATGAGCCGGGTCATGCCGTCCAGGATGTGGTACAGGGCGGTCTGGGCGGAGCGGCGCTCGGCCTCGGCGCCGCAGTAGAGCCGGTCCTTGATGATGTCCAGGTAGAAGTTGGACATGTCCACCACGCAGAAGTTGTAGACGGCGCGGTAGACGGCGTGGAACTCATAGCGGTCGTAGGCGGCGCGGGCGGTCTTGGCCAGCTCGTTGAAGGTGTGCAGGGCGTAGCGGTCCAGCTCCATCAGGTTTTCCGCCGGCACCAGATCCCGGTCGGGCTCGAAGTCGCACAGGTTGCCCAGCATGTAGCGGGCGGTGTTGCGGATTTTCAGATAGGCCTGGGAGAGCTGCTTCATGATGTCCTTGGAGATGCGCATGTCCTGGGTGTAGTCGGCGGAGGCCACCCACAGGCGGAGCATGTCTGCGCCGTAGTCCTTGATGACCTCGTCGGGGGAGACGGCGTTGCCCAGGGACTTGTGCATGGCCTTGCCCTCGCCGTCCACCGTCCAGCCGTGGGTGGCGATCTGCTTGTAGGGGGCCACACCGTTCACGGCGATGGAGGTGAGCATGCTCGACTGGAACCAGCCGCGGTACTGGTCGCCGCCCTCCAGGTAGAGGTCGGCGGGGTACTTGAGGTAGGGGCGCTCGGCCGCCACGGCGGCCCAGGTGGAGCCGGAGTCGAACCACACGTCCATGATGTCGGTCTCTTTGGTGAAGTGGGCCTTGCCGCACTTGGGGCAGACGAAGCCCTGGGGCAGCAGCTCGGCGGCCTCCCGGTCAAACCAGACGTTGGAGCCGTGCTCCCGGAAGAGGGCGGCCACGTGGGCGATGGTCTCGGGGGTGACGATATCGGCCCCGCAGTCCTCGCAGTAGAAGATGGGGATGGGCACGCCCCAGACGCGCTGGCGGCTGATGCACCAGTCGTTGCGCTCGGTGATCATGGAGGTCATGCGCTCCTTGCCCCACTCGGGCTTCCACTGGATGGAGTCGCAGGCCTTCACCGCCGCGTCCTTGATGGCGTCCACGGAGCAGAACCACTGCTCGGTGGCCCGGTAGATGATGGGGTGCTTGCACCGCCAGCAGTGGGGGTAGGAGTGGGTGATGTTCTCCTTGGCCACCAGGAAGCCCTCGGCCTCCAGATCGGCCACCACCATGTCGTTGCCCTTGGCGTAGAACTGGCCGTTGTAGCGCTCGTCGGTCATGACGCCCTTGGCGTTGACGGGCACGGGCACGCCGATGTGGGTCAGGCCCGCCTTGTCGTACTGCTGGCAGATCTGGAAGTCCTCTGCGCCGAAGCCGGGGGCGGTGTGGACGCAGCCGGAGCCGGCGTCCAGGGTGACATGCTCGCCGTTGAGGATGACGCTCTCCCGGTCGAAGAGGGGGTGCTTGGCGCGCATCAGCTCGAACTCGCTGCCCTTGAGGGTGGCCAGCACGGTGCAGGCGGCGTAGTCAATGCCCGCGGCCTTGCACACGCTCTCGGCCAGATCCTGAGCCAGCACGTACACATCGCCGCCCGGCACCTGGAGGAGCACGTAGTCGAACTCCGCGTTGAGGCAGATGGCGTAGTTGCCGGGGATCGTCCAGGGGGTGGTCGTCCAGATTACGAAGTAGGTGCGGGACAGGTCGGCATACTGGCCCAGCTTGCCCTTGTCGTCGGCCACGGGGAACTTGACGAAGATGGTGGTGCAGGGGTCGTCGGCGTACTCAATCTCGGCCTCGGCCAGGGCGGTCTGGTCAAAGGGGCACCAGTACACCGGCTTCATGCCCTTGTAGATGAGGCCCTTCTCCGCCATCTTGCCGAAGACCTCGATCTGCTTGGCCTCAAACTCGGGCAGCAGGGTGATATAGGGGTTCTCCCACTCCCCCAGCACGCCCAGGCGCTGGAACTGGCCGGTCATCTTCTCGATGTAGCTCTCGGCGTACTCCCGGCACTTGGTGCGGAACTGGGCGGTGGTCATCTCGTCCCGCTTTACCTTCTTGTCCTTCAGAACGGCGGACTCGATGGGCAGGCCGTGGGTGTCCCAGCCGGGTACATAGGGGGCGCACCAGCCGGTCATGTTGCGGTGCTTGACGATCATATCCTTGAGGATCTTGTTCAAGGCGGTGCCGATGTGGATGTTGCCGTTGGCGTAGGGAGGGCCGTCGTGGAGGACAAAGGTGGGCTTGCCCTCGTTGCGCTTCACCATCTTGTGGTAGAGGTCGTGGTCATACATCTCCTGGAGCATCTCCGGCTCCCGCTTGGGCAGGCCCGCCCGCATGGGGAAGTCGGTCTGGGGCAGGTGGACGGTCTGGTTGTAGTCCATGGGTCAGTTCTCCTTTATCTTTGATATAAAAACAGGTTGGTGTAAAGGCGTGCGCCCTTGCCGAAATTGGCAAAAACAAAACGCGCCTTTGTCTCCTGTAAGAGACAAAGGCGCAAACCTCTGCGGTACCACTCTCATTGCCGCGGCGTGCCGCGGCCCCTCGAAGGCCGGTAACGGGGCCAGCCGTTCCCGCTTACTGCCCCAGGGGGGATTCGGCGGGACGCTCGGAGGTGATCTTCCCAGCCCTTCCCTGTCCGCCTTGCACCAAAACGGCGGCTCTCTGCGCAGGGGCGGGGACGGTACTCGTCCTCTTCTCGGCGTTTTGTGAAATAAAAGATACTCGGAGACACGAAACAACGTGTCTCCGAGTATCTTACCCGTTAAATGCCCTTCTGTCAAGGGGGTTTACTTGATTTCATAGTCCTTGCCGAACTGGAGGTGGTCAAAATCGATGCGGCGGGTGGGCTCGGTGGGCTCCTCAGCCTCCTCCGGACTGTGGGAGCGGCTCAGCTCCAGCAGCTCGGCATACAGGCCGCCGTCCTTCTCCTTGGCGCCGCCGCCGAGATCCACCGTGTCCTCCGCGTCCTCCTCCGGCGCCTCACTGGCCACCAGCTTCTCCACGCTCTGGGAGATGTCCTGGGCGGCAGAGGCAACCTGGTCCACCACAGGCTCCGCCGGGGCGGAGAGCTTGGACAGTCCGTTGAGGTAGTCCATCTCGTGCTGATAGAGCTCCTTGAGCTTGCCCACATAGGCGGCGGTGGCGTTCTGGGCGGCGGTGAGGCGCATCTGCTCGCTGCGGATGTCCTGCTGCAGCTCCGCAATACGGGCCTTGGCCTCCGTCTCCGCGTTCTTCAGCAGCTCGGCCTTCTTGGCCTCCGCCTGGGCCACCAGCTCGTCGGCCATCTTCTGGGCGGTAAGCAGGGCCTTGCGCATGGCCTCCTCGGTGGAGCGGTACTCCTCCACCTTGTCCACCAGTACCTTCATCTTGGCCTTGAGGGTGGCGTTTTCCTTATAGAGCGTGGTGTAGTCCGCCGTCAGTACGTCCAGAAATTCATCCACCATCGCCATGTTATAGCCGCCGAAGGACGCCTTGGCAAAGGCGTGCTCGGAAACTTCCTGTGGTGTCAGCATAACGTCATTCCCCCGATTTGTTCATGTCTTCCCCGCCCGATGCGGAGCATCGGGCGGGAACCCCCTCTTTGGCATCTGCCGGGCAATGTGGATTCGCCCGGCATCCGTGTTTTGGCGGTGCCAAAACGCTTGAAACGCCGGACTCCCGGCGGGACAACCCGGACATTTTCCTGTCCTGAAGAGCAGTTCAGAAATACAGCCCGTTGTTCTCCAGTTCGTCAATCAGATCGCCTAAAATATCCACGTTGTAGGGCGTAATAATATAAGTAGAGATGGCCACCTTTTTGATTTTGCCCTCATTGGCATAGGCCACACCGGAGAGGAAATCCAGCAGGCGGCGGGCGATATCCTTGTTGGTGGACTCCAGGTTGAGCACCACCGTGCGCTTCTCCCGCAGGTGGTCGGCGATCTCGCTGGCGTTCTCGAAGCGCTCGGGCTTGACCAGCACCACCTGAAGCTGGGTGGTGGTGTGGATATTGACCACCTTGTTGCTCCGGCGCTCGTTCTCCACGGGGAAGATGGGGCCGGTGCTGTCCTGGGCCTTGGGGGCCTTCCGCTCCAGGCGGTCGCCGCCGGTGCGGTCCATGCGCTCACTGCGGGAGACGGGCTCGAAGTCGTCAAACTCCTCCTCTTCCTCTTCGTCCTCATAGGGGCGGGCCAGGCGCTTGAGTTCATCTAAAAATCCCATTTCGGTAACCTCCCGAATTTGTTCTATCCTTTGTGCATGGGAGGACGGGGCCCAAACAGGGCGGTACCCACCCGGACCAGGGTGGCCCCTTCCCGCACGGCGTCCTCAAAGTCGCCGCTCATACCCATGGAAAGACAGTCAAAGCTAGTCTTATTATCATCCATCTGACTTCTTATGTCAACATAAAGCTGACGCATTTTTGCAAAAAACGGGCGGTTTCCGTCCGGCCCGGCGGCCACGGGAGGGATTGCCATGAGCCCCCGCAGGCGCACATGGGGGCTGCCAACCGCCTGGGCGGCCAGGGCGGACAGCTCCTCCGGGGAAATGCCGCTCTTGGACGCTTCCCCGCCGATGTTGACCTCCAGCAGGATGTCCTGTACCAGCTCCAGCTTGGCGGCCTGGGCCTCGATGGCCTCCAGCAGGTGCTCGGAGCCCACCGACTCAATGAGCTCCACCCGGCCCACTACCTGCCGCACCTTGTTGGTCTGAAGGTGGCCGATGAAGTGGAGGGCCGCGCCGGCGTAGGCGTCGTCGTCCAGGTGGGCGGTCATCTCCTGCACCCGGTTTTCACCGCAGATGGTGACGCCGGCGGCAATGGCCTGCCGGATGGTGTCGGAGGTCTGCACCTTGGTGGCCGCCACCAGGGTGACCTCCGACGGCTCCCGACCCGCCTGCCGGGCGGCGGCGGCGATTTTCTCATTTACCAGCGCAATGCGCTCTGCAAGGGACATGTGTCATTACCTCCCTGTCTATGGCTGCGTGATCACTTTTCCGTCAAAGAGCTCCACCGAGGAGAGGATTACCTCGTCGCCGGCCCGCAGGGCCTTTTTGCCGTCCGAGCCGTCTGCGGACTTCACCAGGGCGAAATCCTCCAGTTGGGCCAGGATGGTGACGGGCTTGAACTCTGCCTGCTGGCCCACCAGGACGTACACGCCGGTGACCAGCTCCTGCTTTTCCTCCTCCGTCTCCGGGTCGGTGACGGTCCGCTCCTCCACGCGCACTGCCTGCGTGGGCACGCGGATGCCGGTCTGACTGTCAAAGACCAGCTCCACCGTCTGCTTTCGGAGCAGGGTGGTCTCAGACAGATAGCGGTCGGAGGACAGCACTACGGCCACCCGGCCGTTCTCCGGGGTCTCCCCTACCCGCTCCACCTTCATGTCCACCTCGCCCGACCAGTCCCGGGAGAAGCGGACGGTGACGGTGCGGCCCTCGATGAGCCGCCCGGCCTCCTCCTCGCCCATGGCGCAGACAAAGTACCAGGTGGCATCGGTGATCAGCTTGCCCACCGCGCCGGCGTCCGGCTGGGGCCGCTGGCGGTCGAGCTGGCTGAGCTGGCCGGGGGTGATGGTCTCCAGCAGACCGGGGGTGAGCAGGCTCTCATAGCCGTCGGTCTGCCCGGAAAAGACCCCCGCCTGACTGGCGGTGAGGCGGCTGGTGTCCTGGGCGGCCTGGGCGCTCAGCGCCGCAATCTGGGCGTCCACCGCGTCAATGGAGGACTGGATGGCGGCGGCGGCATCGCCGTCCTCTTCCCCGCCGTTGAAGGTGAAGTCCCGCTTGTAGACCAGGCTCTTGAGCAGCAGGGTCTCGTCCTCCAGCCGGGTGAGATCCCCGGTGGACACCGAGGAGCGCAGGGCCACGATGGCGTCGATCACCTGCTGGCTGAGCTGGGAGGAGTCGCCCCCGCTCTGGGTCCGCTCCAGGGCGTATTGGAGCTGCTCCTTTTCCATGGTCAGGCTCTGTAGCTCCTCCTTCCGCGCTAGGCCGGAGTCATTCTGGTAGAGCAGGGCCACCGTCTCCCCGCGGGAGACCTTCTCCCCCTCCTCGGGCAGCAGATCCACAATCCCGCCGGGACTGGCGAGCACGCTCTCCTCCCGCACCAGAAAGCCGGTGGCCTCCAGACTGTCGTCCACGGTGTAGGCGTAGGACAGCACCAGGGTATAGGGATCGCGGAAGCTCCGCCAGGCGGACACGCCCAGATACACCAGGACGGCCGCCAGCAGCAGCAGCATGACAATTCGGTTGATCAGGGTTCCTTGCTTCATGGCAGCTCCTTAGTCTGCCGCCCCCTCCGCCTCCAAAGAGATGGCCCGCTCCGGCACAATGGTGGAGATGGCGTGCTTGTAAATGACCTGCTGCTTGTCCCCCGTCATAAGTACCACCACAAAGGCGTCGTAGCCCGTGATCTGTCCCCGGAGCTGATAGCCATTCATCAGAAATACGGTCAGGCTGGCGTGGGACTTGCGGGCGCGGAGCAGAAACAGGTCTTGCAGGTTGTTGGTCTTTTGCATGTGGATGCACTCCTTCTATCTATAAGATGCATCCAATATATACCAATTATCGGGCGGATTTTGTCGAAACGGCGCGGGGCTGTGTCTCTTCGGCGTTTTCCCCCACGGCCCCCGCCAAACTTGGAAGCGAGTGCGCTGTACCCGCCTGGGCAAGGCCGCCACGGACTGCGGTGGGCCGGAATTGCCCTAGGTTTGACTGTGGCTTCCGCGTAGGGGCGGCCCTTGTGGCCGCCCGGCCGAGCGATAGGGCTGCGGGCGGTGCGCGGTCAAATCAGGCTCTGCCGAAGCGCTTTTCCAGCTGCTGGCGGGTCAGCTCAATGGCCACCGGCCGCCCGTGGGGGCAATATTTGCTCCCCGGCGGACCTGTCCGCCGGGGGCCCCGAGAGGATTCTACATCCTCGGGGCAAGTGAATTGCCCCTGCGGCAAGGTTTTCGCCTCCGGCGAAAACACTTGGACGCGCCAAAGGCGCGAAGCGCGGTCAAATCAGGCTCTACCGAAGCGCTTTTCTAGCTGCTGGCGGGTCAGCTCAATGGCCACCGGCCGCCCGTGGGGACAATATTTGACCGCGCCGGACATGACCGCCTGGGCCACCTTGAGCAGCTCGGCGGGGCTGTTCTTCTGGCCGCCCTTGATGGCCGCCTTGCAGGCCATGGTGTGGAGCAGGGCGTCCCGGGCCGCGCCTGGATCGGCAGAGCCGCCGGTGAGCAGGCGGCCGGCCAGCTCGGAGAGCACGTCGGGGATCTCCCCGGCGGCCACGTCGCTGGGGGCGGCCCGGACGATCAGCGCCCCGCCGCCGAAGTCCTCCGCCTCAAAGCCGAAGCGCCCCAGCAGCGGGAGCTGGGCCAGCAGGGCGGCCCCCTCCTCCGCCGGAGGGGTGAACACCACCGGCTCCAGCAGGGCCTGTACCATAGGCTGGTAGCCCTCGGCCTTCATCCGGTCGAAGTTCAGCCGCTCGTGGGCGGCGTGCTTGTCGATGAAGAGCACCTTGTCTCCCTGCTCCACTACAATGTAGGTGTTGAGCACCTCCCCCGCCATGCGCCAGGGCTCCTCCTCCGAAGGGGGCGCAGAGGCCGCCCCTGCCGGCTGGGCGGGCGCGGCTTCGGCCGGACGGATGTGGGCATCCGCCCCTACGGGCCGGGCGGTGGAAATTGGTGCGCCGGGGGCAGAGGTGGATTCAGCCGGGCGGGCACGGCCGTCCGGCCGCGCGGGCGGCGCGGCGGAGGTTGGGGGGGCGAAGGCGCCGCTCCCGGCGGACTGGGGGATGGAGATGGGGGCGCCGGAGACGCCGTTCCCGGCAGGGGATGCAGGGGCGGCCCCTGTGGCCCGGGGGGCGGTGAAGTCGTGGAGGGGCAGGGGCGCTGCGGGCCGTTCCGCCGTCCGGCGGAACTCCTCCAGGGTCATCTCCCGGTAGGTGGGGGCCGCCGGAGCGGGCTCCGCCGGGCGGAGGGGAGACTGCGCAGGCCGCCCCCCCTCCGCCGGGCGCGGGGGCTCCACCTGGAGGGACGGCCGGGTGCGGTCGGCCTCCAGAGTGGACTTGACGGCATAGTACACCGCGTCAAAGACCTTCTTGTCGCTGCCGAACTTGACCTCCTGCTTGGTGGGGTGTACGTTGACATCCACCGCGTTGAGCCGGGTGGTCAGGTGGAGGACGCAGCCGGGAAATTTGCCCACCATCTTCTGGTTGGCGTAGGCCTCCTCCAGGGCGGCCATCATGGTGCGGCTCTTCACATACCGGCCGTTGACAAAAAAGTGCTGGTAGCCCCGGGTGCCCCGGCAGCAGGTGGGCAGGGAGACAAAGCCGGACACCGACATATCCTCCCCCGAGCCCTTCACCGGCGTGAAGCCCAGGGCCATATCCCGGCCCAGCACGGCGTAGAGGGCCGACTGCACCTGCCCGTCGCCGGGGGTGAGCAGCTCCTGCTTGCCGTCCCGGAGGAACTTGACGCTCACCTCCGGGTGGGACAGGGCCACCCGCTGCACCATGGCGAAGCAGGCCGCCCCCTCGGCGGCGTCCTTTTTCAGGAACTTGAGCCGGGCGGGGGTGTTGTAGAACAGGTCGCGCACCACCATTGTGGTGCCCTGGGGGCAGCCGGCCTCTTCCCGGTGCACCACCGCGCCCCCCTCCAGGGAGAGGGCGGCCCCCAAATCCTCCTCCGCCGTGCGGGTGAGCAGCTCGATGCGGGAGACGGCGGAGATGGCCGCCAGAGCCTCCCCCCGGAAGCCCAGGGTGCCGATGGCCTCCAGATCGTACTCGGTGCGCAGTTTGCTGGTGGCGTGGCGGAGAAAGGCGGTCTCCGCCTCGGCGGCGGCGATGCCGCAGCCGTTGTCGGTAACCCGGATGAGGCTCATGCCGCCGTGCTGGATCTCCACGGTCAGGGCGTCCGCCCCGGCGTCGATAGCGTTCTCCATGAGCTCCTTGACCACCGACGCGGGCCGCTCCACCACCTCGCCGGCGGCGATCAGATCGGCCACGTGGGGATCTAATTGCAGAATGTGGGGCATAGAAGCACCTGCTTTCTTTCTAAAAAGGGAAAATGGGGCCCCCGCCGAAGCCCAGCGAAGCGGGTTCGGTGGGGAGAGGAGGCACAGCGGAACGAGCGGGCTTTGCCGTATACGGCAAAGCGAGGAATGGGCAAGTTTGTGCCGACGAAGAAGCGCCTGCGTTCCAAGCGGGGAAATAAGCGTAGGGGCGACCCTTGTGGCCGCCCGCGGGCGGCGGGGAGGGCCCTCCCTACGCTCCCAGGACGGCGGAGGCGAGAATCAGGGCGTTGAGCACCATGTGCAGGGCGATGGGGCTCCAGATGGAGCCGCCGTTGTCGTAGCACCAGGTCAGGGCCAGGGACATGGGCACATACTGGAGGAACAGCAGCAGGTAGCGGAAATCCACCGTGCCGTAGGAATAGACGAACTGCCAGACGCAGTAAAGGGCAAAAACCAGGGTGGAGAGCACATAGCCCAGCACCCGGCTGTACCGCCGGGTGGCGCCGAAGAGCAGGCCGCGGAACAGAGGCTCCTCCACCAGGGGCATGAGCACCACCAGGATCACCACCGTGGCCGCCGGGGAGAGGGCAAACTGCTGGGCGTAGCTCTCCGGGTTGGGATTCTGTACCGGCAGGGGAATGAGCATGACCAGCAGATGGAGCACCCCCGCCCCGACGAGCCCGGTGCCGAAGGCGAACAGGTTTTCCGGCAGCCAGTCCAGCAGCAGGTCAAACCCGTGCCGCAGGAACGTCCAGAAGACCAGAAAGACCAGGGTAGCGGCCAGGAGGTAGTAGACCACGTTGGCCTCGGCCACGGGCAGTTCCCCGTGGAAAGCCCGCTGCACCCACCCCATGGACAGGGGAAAGACCGTCAGGTACAGGGCAAAGAACACCCACCCCCGGCCCATCTCGGCGCGGGTGAGCTGCGGACGCCATGGACGGCGTTTGGTGTGCATGGTGGAGGTCCTCTCTTTCTCTCGGAAATTGGGGTGCGGCCCGGCGGAGCGGGCCGATGTGGGCAGAAGGTGAATTGCCCCAGAGGGGCAAGAGAAACCGCCCTGGGGCGTCGGCCCCTCCGGGGCAGTCCAATCGGGTATCAGGACGTGCAGGGGCGGGGCTTGTCCCCGCCCGCGTTTCCGGTGTCCCGCCGCCGGGTTCGGGCGGGCGGCCACGAGGGCCGCCCCTACAGAGTGCGTGGGAGACCGGCGGCCCCTCTCGTCAAACGCCGACACGCAGGGGCGGGTGCCCACACCCGCCCGCCGGGGCGGGGACTAGAGCATCTGCTTGAGCTCGTAGAGCAGGTTCATGGCCTCGATGGGGGTGAGCACGTTCACGTCCACATCCCGCAGGCGGGCGGCCGCCTGGGCCGCGCCCATGTCCAGCAGGGAGACCTGCTCCTCCGGCTGTGCGGCGGCCGGGGCGGGGGCGGCGGGTACGCCCGCCTCCAGCTCCTCCAGGATCTTCCTGGCCCGGCGGAGCACCGGCTCGGGCACTCCGGCCAGCTTGGCCACCTCGATGCCGTAGCTCTGGTCGGCGCCGCCCCGGACGATCTTGCGCAGGAAGAGGATGTCGTCCTTCTTCTTTTTGGCGGCGATGTTGTAGTTCTTCACCCCGGGGATCTGCCCCTCCAGGGCGGTCAGCTCGTGGTAGTGGGTGGCGAAGAGGGTCTTGGCCCCCAGGCGCTTCTTGTCCGCGCAGAACTCCAGCACTGCCCGGGCGATGGACATGCCGTCGTAGGTGGAGGTGCCCCGGCCGATCTCGTCCAGGATCAGCAGGCTCTTGGCGGTGGCGTTTTTCAGCAGCTCGGCCACCTCGGTCATCTCCACCATGAAGGTGGACTGCCCGGCGGAGAGGTCGTCGCTGGCGCCGATGCGGGTGAACACCCGGTCCACGATGCCGATGCGGGCGGAGCGGGCGGGGACGAAGGAGCCCATCTGGGCCATGAGCACAATGAGGGCCACCTGGCGCATGTAGGTGGACTTGCCCGCCATGTTGGGGCCGGTGATGATGGCCACCGTGTCGTCGCGGTTGTCCATGTGGGTGTCGTTGGGGACAAAGAGGGCGTGTTTGAGCATCTTCTCCACCACCGGGTGGCGGCCCTCATTGATCTCGATGGCGTCGGAGAGATCCACTTCGGGGCGGCAGTAATCCTGCTCGGCGGCCACGGCGGCAAAGGAGGCGAGCACATCCACCTGGGCCACGGCGGCGGCGGAGCGCTGAATCCGCCCCACCTGGGCGGCCGCCTGCTCCCGCAGGTCGCAGAACAGCTCAAACTCCAGGGCGGTGATGCGGTCCTGGGCGGAGAGGATCTCGTGCTCCAGCTCCTTGAGCTCCTGGGTGATGAACCGCTCGCAGTTGGTGAGGGTCTGCTTGCGGATGTAGGTGTCGGGCACCTGGTCGTAATAGGACTTGGACACCTCGATGTAGTAGCCGAAGACCTTGTTGTAGCCCACCTTCAGGCTCTTGATGCCGGTCTTCTCCTTCTCCCGGGCCTCGATGGAGGCCACCAGGCCCTTTCCGTTGGCCATAATGTCCCGCAGGCGGTCCACCTCCGGGTGGTAGCCCGCCCGGATGAAGCCGCCCTCCCGGACGGAGAAGGGGGGCTCGTCCACGATGGCCCGGCCGATGAGCTCCCGCAGCTCGGTGAGATCGTCCAGCTCCTCCCGCAGGGAGGCCAGCAGGGCGGAGGAGCAGCCGGCCAGCCGCTCCCGCAGGGCGGGCAGCCTGCCCAGGCCGTTTGCCAGGGCCACCAGATCCCGCCCGCCGGCGGTGCCGTAGACAATGCGGCCGATCAGCCGCTCCAGATCGGTGATCTCCCGCAGGGTGAGGGTCAGCTCCTCCCGGCCGATGGCGTCGCCCACCAGTTCCCCCACCGCCCCCAGGCGGCGGCCGATGGCCGCCGGGGAGAGCAGGGGCCGCTCCATCCACGCCCGGATCAGCCGGTGGCCCATGGCGGTGCGGGTCTTGTCCAGCACCCACAGCAGGCTCCCCTTCTTCTCCTTGGAGCGCAGCGTCTCGGTCAGCTCCAGGTTGCGCCGGGCGGTGAGATCCAGCTCCATGAACTGCCCGGTGGTGAAGTACGTCAGGGTGGAGAGGTGGGACAGGTCGGTCTTCTGGGTCTCATAGAGGTAGGACAGCAGGCCGCCCACCGCCTGGAGGGCGGCGTCGTCCCCGGCGGGCAGGGCGTCCAGGCCGGCGGAGAACTGCTTCTCCGCCGCCGTGCGGGCCGCGTCCAGCCGGAAGCGGGCCTCGCCCCCGTTCTCGCAGCGGCAGTCCAGGCGCTTGACCAGGAAGTCTACCAGGGCCCCGTCGCTGTACGCCCCGTCGGAGAGCATGGCCTCCCGAGGGGTGAAGCGGCCCAGCTCGTTATAGAGGTGCTCGTCCGCCTCCGGCCCGGTGAAGGAGGTGACGGAGCACTCGCCGGTGGAGATGTCGCAGAAGCACAGCCCCGTGCCCGCGCTGTCCCGGTACACGGCGCAGATGAAGTTGTTGCGCCCCTCCTCCAGCATGGAGGAGGTCATCACCGTGCCGGGGGTGATGATGCGGATGATGTCCCGGTCCACCAGCCCCTTGGCCAGGGCGGGGTCCTCCATCTGCTCGCAGATGGCCACCTTGTAGCCCTTGGCGATCAGCCGGGCGATGTAGGCGTCGGCGCTGTGGTAGGGCACGCCGCACATGGGGGTGCGCTGCGCCTCCGGCTTGCCCCGGTCCCGGCTGGTCAGGGTCAGCTCCAGCTCCTTGGATACCAGCTTGGCGTCCTCGTTGAACATCTCGTAAAAATCACCCAGCCGGAAAAACAAAATACAGTCCGGGTGCAGCTCCTTCATGCGCAGGTACTGCTGCATCATGGGCGTGGTCTCTGGCGGCATAGCGTCTCTCCTGTTCTATCTCTCTGTGTAGTAGCAATCCAGCTCCCAGCGCAGGGGGTTGTTGTCAATATAGGTCCAGATGCGCAGAAAGTCGTTTTCACTGCGGACAATATGGTCGTAGTAGCCCCGCTGCCAAAGGCGGCCGGCCTCCAGTCCCCGCCCGGCGGCCAGATGGACGGACCGGGATTTCACGCCGCCTACAAGCCGTCCCAGCTCTGCGGCGGCCCGCGGCTCACTGTCTGTGGGGGCAACCCTTGCGTCCGCCCGCGTCCCGGCTCCTGTGGGGACAATCCTTGCGGCTACTCGCGTTTGGCCGTCTGCGGGGGCAATTCTTGTGGCGGCCTGCGTCCCGGCTCCTGTGGGGACAATCCTTGCGGCTACTCGCGTTTGGCCGTCTGCGGGGACAATCCTTGCGGCGGCCTGCGTCCCGGCCCCTGTAGGGGCGGCCCTTGTGGCCGCCCGTTCCAGCGTCAGGAGCAGATGGACATGGTTGGGCATGATAACCTGGTGCTCCACCCGTACTCCGGTAAGCGCGATGGACTCTGCCACACATTCCCCCAGCGGGGTGAGAACGAGGGGCGGGCGACCACAAGGGTCGCCCCTACGGATGGAGGAGAGGACGGGGCGGTGCGCTGAGGTGCAGAACGTCACAAAATAGGTGCCGCCCGCGCCGTAGTCCCACCCCCGCAGGCGGGGGTTCTTCCGCTCCGGCCTATCGGGCGTCACTGCGGCCCACCAGGTAGTCGATCGTTACGCCAAAATAATCCGCCATGCGGATCAGCGTGCTGACGGAGGCCTCCCGTTCGCCATTCTCATAGCGGTGATAGGTTCGGAGGTTAATTCCCGAGGCATTCGCGGCCACGGACTGAGAGACATGCTTTTCTTCCCGCAGGAGCAAAAGCCGTTCTGCAAAAGTTGCCATAAAACCTCCTTGACATTGACCGAATGGGCAATGTATAATAGAAATAGAATTGACCGTTCGGTCAAAGATTGGGGGGCTATCCGATGGAACAAATTTTAGACGTTCTCTACAACTATATCCAGGAAAACCGGATTGCGTATTATCTGAACGGCGACCCGGAATACTGTCTGGCCGGGCGGCGGATGGACGAGGCGGAGGAGTGGCTGGAGGCCAACCTGCCGCCGGAGGCCAGGGCGCGGCTGGAGCGTCTGGCAGCGGCCCGCGCCGAGCGGGACTTCCGGTATGAGCGGGCGCTGTTCCGCTGCGGGCTGGGCCTGGGGCTGGAGCTGGCCGGGTCAGGCCGGCTCCCCGGATAGGGACCACTTGTTGGCCCCGGTGATCTTCACGTCCACAAACTGGCCGATCAGACCCTCGCCCCCGGTCAGGCGCACCAGCCGGTTGCCGGGGGTGCGGGCGGTGAGGCCCTTGTCGTCCTTCCCGTCCACCAGGCAGCGGACGGTTTTTCCGATGTAGGCGGCGTGCTTTTCCTCGGAAATCTGGTCCTGCCGCTCCACCAGCCGCTGGAAGTGGGCCGCCTTCTCCGCCTTGGGGATGGGATCGTCCATTTTGGCGGCGGGGGTGCCCTCCCGGGGGGAGAAGATGAAGGTGAACAGCGCGTCGAAGCGCACCTCGTCGATGAGGGTCATGGTGTCCTCGAACTCCTCGGCGGTCTCGCCGGGGAAGCCCACGATCACGTCGGAGGTGATCACCACGTCGGGGATGGCCTGGCGCAGGCGGCGCACCTTGTCCAGGTAGCCCGCCCGGTCGTACACCCGGTTCATGGCCTTCAGAATCCGGTCGTTCCCCGCCTGGAAGGGCAGGTGGAAGCAGGGGGCGATCTTGGGGGAGGAGGCCATGGTGTCGAAGAGCTTCTGGGAGGCGTCCTTGGGGTGGCTGGTCATGAAGCGGAGCAGGAAGTCGCCGGGGAGCTCCGAGGCGGCCTTGAGCAGGTCGGCGAAGTCCATGGGCTCGTCCAGATCCTTGCCGTAGGAGTTGACGTTCTGGCCCAGCAGGGTGATGTCCTTGTACCCCTCGGCCACCAGGCCGCGGATCTCGTCCAGGATGATCTCCGGCCTCCGGGAGCGCTCCCGCCCCCGGACGTAGGGCACGATGCAGTAGGTGCAGAAGTTGTTGCAGCCGTACATGATGCTCACCCACGCCTTCACCCCCTCCTGGCGCACCAGGGGGATGCCCTCGGCGATGGAGCCGGGCTCGTCGGCGATGTCGAAGATGCGCCCCCGGCGGGTCACAAGGCGGTAGAGCAGCTCCGGGAACCGCCACAGGGCGTGGGGGCCGAAGACCAGATCCACCTGCCGGTAGGAGTCCTTGATCTTCTGCGCCATGTGGGGCTCCTGGGCCATGCAGCCGCACACGCAGATGAGCTGGCCGGGCTTGGCCCGCTTGGTGTGCACCAGCGCGCCCACGTTGCCCAGCACCCGCATCTCGGCGTGCTCCCGGATGGCGCAGGTGTTGATGACAATCAGGTCGGCCTCCGCCTCGCTCTGGGTGAACTGGTACCCCATCTCGCTGAGGTAGCCCCGCAGCCGCTCCGAGTCGGCCTCGTTCTGCTGGCAGCCGTAGGTGTCCACAAAGGCCAGGGGCGCGGACGGCCGGGCGGCGAACCGCTCGTGGAGCTTCTGGCAGAAATCCCGCTGGCGGTCCACGTCCGCGGGGGAAATTCGGGTGGTCTGTCGATTCAAGCTGGTTCCTCCAAAAAGAGTATTTCAATCTCAAAATCATATCACTTTTCCTGTCGAAACACAAGCGGAAACCCCTTTTCGTTGACGGAAACTTTCTGGGAGTATATAATAAAAAAACCAGGCAAGAGAGAGAGGCGGGGCCATGAAAACGCTGGTCATCGAGCGGGAGGCCGTAAAGAACAACATCGGCGTCATCAAGGAGCGGGCGGGCGAGGCCGTGATCTACGCGGTGCTCACCGGCGACGGCCAGGGGGCCGGGCTGGTGGAGCTGGCCCGGCTGCTGCGGGAGGAGGGCATCGGCCGCTTCGCCGTCAGCGAGCCCGCCGAGGCCGCCGCCCTGCGCAGGGCGGGCTTTGTGGAGGAGGAGATTCTGATGCTCCGCCCCACCGTGGACCGGGCGGAGCTGGAGCAGCTCATCGACCTGAACGTGGTGTGCACCGTGGGCTCGGCGGACACGGGCATGGCCCTCAACGGCGCGGCGGAGGCCCGCTCCACCGTGGTGGAGGCCCACATCCAGATCGACACCGGCATGGGCTTCGGCGGCTTCCTGGCCGACGAGCCGGAGAAGATCCTCTCGGTCTACCGCAACCTGCCCAATGTGGCCGTGTCGGGCATCTGCACCCAGCTCCACGCCCGGAAAAAGGGCGGAGAGGATCTGGCCGCCCGGCTGGGGCAGTTCCACCGGGTGGTGGAGGCCATCCGGGCCGCGGGCTTTGAGACGGGGGTTGTCCACGCCGCCGGGTCCTACGCCCTGCTCCACTGCGCCGACGCCCGGCTGGACGGGGTGCGGGCGGGCTCCGCCCTGCTGGGCCGCTGCCGCCGCGTCCACGGCGACGGGCTGTACCGGGTGGGTTACGGCGAGGTGGGCATTGAGGAGGCCCGCTGGCTCCCCAAGGGACACACGGTGGGCAGCGCCCGCCCCGTCGTCCTCCGGCGGCCCACCCGCGTGGCGGTGCTGCCCGTGGGCTATCAGAACGGCTTCGGCGTGGCCCGCGCCCAGGGCAGCGGCCTGGGCGCCCTGCTGCGGCGCTGGCTGGCCGCCCGGCGGCGCACCGTCCGCGTCAACGGCCAGCGGGCCCGCATCCTGGGGGCCATCGGTGCCATTGAGACCGTGGTGGACGTCACCGACCTCAAGTGCTCCGCCGGCGATCCGGCGGTGTTCGACATCGACCCCCTGTACGCACGGGGGTTTGTGCGGGAGTACCGGTAGCCCGGCCGCCCTGGGGTGCCGGCCCCTGCAACAAACAAAGAGAAGGGAATTTGAGCGATGCGCGCAGTTGTTACCAGAGTGAAGAGTGCCTCCGTCACCATTGACGGCCGGGTGAACGGCGAGATCGGCCAGGGGCTGCTGGTGCTGCTGGGGGTGGGCCCCAGCGACACCGAGGCCCAGGCGGTGAAGCTGGCCGACAAGGTGTGCGGCCTGCGGATTTTTGAGGACGAGAACGAGAAGATGAACCTGAACCTGGAGGCGGTGGGGGGCGCGCTGCTGGTGGTGAGCCAGTTCACCCTCTATGCCGATACCAAGTCCCGCCGCCCCGGCTTCACCGGGGCCGCCAAGCCGCCGGTGGCCATCCCCCTCTATGAGAAATTTATGGCCGAGTGCGCCGGGCGGGGCTTCCGGGTGGAGCACGGCGAGTTCGGCGCCGACATGCAGGTGTACTCGCAGAACGACGGACCGGTGACCATTCTGCTGGACACCGACCAGATGTAGGGCCGAACTCGCCCCCGCGCCCCCGGCGCGTCCGAGAGTTTTGGCGGAGCCAAAACCTCGATGCCGGGGCGGATTCACTCCGCCCCGGCAGATAAAGGGAACCGGGGTCCCCGCGGGGCGGGAGCCCCGTGGGGGGTTCGGCGCGGATATGCAGGTGTACTCGCAGAACGACGGGCCGGTGACGATTCTGCTGGACACCGACCAGATGTAGGGCCGAACTTGCTCCCGGCATTTGCGGGCGGCCACAAGGGCCGCCCCTACGAATTCCGCCGAATACGATGTCATATCAGGAGACATTCCGCCCGGTAGGGGCGGCCCTTGTGGCCGCTCACGGAGGCGCAGGCACAGACAACCATTGATGAGGTGAAAAAGGATGCAGATCAAAGTGATGCAGGTGGGCCAGCTGGGCACCAACTGCTATTTGCTGGAGGATGAGGAGACCCGTACCGCCGCCGTGGTGGATCCCGGCGGGGAGGGGGCGCGTATCCTGGCCCAGCTAAAGGCGGACGGGATGGAGCTCAAGCTCATCCTGCTGACCCACGCCCACTTCGACCACACCGGCGGCGTGGCCGAGCTGTGCGCCGCCCTGCCCAGGGTGCCGGTGTATCTCCACCCGGCCGACGCGGCCCTGGTGGGGGGCGACGTGTTCCCCGCCGTCGGCGCGGAGACGACGCCCTATCAGGACGGGGACGTGGTGAAGCTGGGGAAGATGGATATTGAGGTGCTCCACACCCCCGGCCACACCCCCGGCGGGGTGACGCTGAAGGTGGGGGACGTGCTTCTCACCGGCGACACCCTGTTCCAGGGCTCCATGGGCCGCACCGACTTCGAGGGCGGCTCCTACGCGGAGATCATGGCCTCCCTGGGGCGGCTGGGCCGCCTCTCCGGCGACTACCACGTGCTTCCCGGCCACATGGGGGCCTCCACCCTGGAGCAGGAGCGCAAGACCAACTACTACCTGCGGGAGGCCATGGAGGGATAAGGCGGAAGGCCGCCGCCCCCCGGAGAAAGGACACGGCCCATGAAGCTGTATTTACACGGACACGACTACAAATACGCCGCCGAGCAGATGCTGCTGGTTCCCCACGGGAGCGGTGCTCCTGCGGGGGCCCCGTCTGATTTTTATGTATCGCCGGGCGGAAGTGAATCCCGCCCGGCTCCGCGCCATTGGGCGCGGGAGCGTCAGCAGCATGGGGAAGGGAGGCGGCCATGAAGCTGTACTTATACGGACACGACTACAAATATGCCGCCGAGCAAATGCTGCTGACGCTGTTCCCCGCCCAGCGGCCGGAGTATCCCGCCGGGCCCCCGGCGCCGGGGGAGGACGCGCTGGTGCTCTCCCTGCACCGGGGGGCGGTCTGGGCCACCGCCACGGCGGCGCTGAGCTATGGGGGACGGGAATACCGGGCCGCCCGCCGATGCCGGACGGCGGAGCTGACCGACCCGCTGTCCACCGACCGGGCGCTCCAGCGGATTTTGAAGCTGGCCTTCTACGACGCGGGCACCGCCGCCCGGGGCGGCGAGCCCCCCTGGGGGGCGCTGACCGGGGTGCGGCCGGTGAAGATCCCCACCAAGGCCATGCTGGCCGGGGCCGGCCCGGCCCAGGCGGAGCGGCTGCTGCGGGACACCTATCGGGTGACGGAGGGACGGCGGCGGCTGGCCATGGACTGCGCCGGGGCCAGCCTGGCGGCCCTGCGCAGCCTGGCCCCCGGTGAGGTCTCCCTCTACGTGGGCATCCCCTTCTGCCCCACCCGGTGCGCCTACTGCTCCTTCGTCTCTGCCGACGTGGGGCGGGCCCTCAAGCTCATTGACCCCTTCCTGGACGCCCTGTGCCGGGAGCTGGCCGCCACGGGGGCCATGCTGGCGGACGCGGGGCTGCGGGTGCGCACCGTCTACTTCGGCGGCGGCACCCCCACCACCCTCTCCGCCCCCCAGCTCGACCGGCTCATGGGGGAGCTGGCGGACCACATCGACCTGTCGGGCTGCACCGAGTACACGGTGGAGGCCGGGCGGCCGGACACCATCACGGCGGAGAAGCTGGCGGTACTGGCCCGCCGGGGGTGCTCGCGGGTGTCGGTGAATCCCCAGACCATGCAGGACGCGGTGCTGGAGCGGATGGGCCGGGCCCACCGGGCGGACGACATTCTCCGGGCCTACGCCCTGGCCCGGGAGAGCGGCATCGGCTGCATCAACATGGATCTCATCGCCGGGCTGCCCGGCGACAGCGCGGAGGGCTTCCGCGCCTCCCTGGAGCAGGTGCTGGACCTGGGGCCGGAGAACGTGACGGTGCACACTTTGGCCCTGAAAAAGGGCTCCCGGCTGATGGAGGAGGGGGGCGGCCTGCCCTCCGGCGCGGCGGTGGCGGATATGCTGGATTTCGCCTGGGCCGCCCTGCGGGGGGCCGGGCAGAGGCCCTATTACCTCTACCGCCAGAAGTACATGTCCGGCTCCTTTGAGAACGTGGGCTGGTGCCGGCCCGGCGCCGAGAGCCTCTACAACATCTGCATGATGGAGGAGCTGCACACCATCGTCTCCCTGGGGGGCGGCGGAGTGACCAAGCTGGTCGACCGCGCCACCGGGTACATCGAGCGCCTGGCCAACGCCAAATACCCCCAGGAGTACATCCAGAAGATCGACGCTATCTGCGCGGACAAGGGCAGGGTGGCCCAATTTTACGCCGCGCACGGAAGGTAAAGGAGGGAAGACATGCCCTATCAGCTCAGTGAGATCAACGAAAAAATCCGGCGGGACCCGGCCGCCTTTCTGGCCGAGTGTGACGCCCACTACCAGGAGCGCATCCACGCCGCCGTGGACAAGATCCTGGCGCGGATGAAGGAGAGCCCCATCGTGCTTCTGTCCGGCCCCTCCGGCTCGGGCAAGACCACCACGGCCATGAAGGTGGAGCGGGAGCTGGAGCGCCGGGGGGTCAACGCCCACACGGTGTCCATGGACAACTACTTCAAGACCCTCAACCGCAGGACCGCCCCCCGCACGCCGGAGGGGGACATCGACTACGAGTCCCCGAAACTGCTGGACATGGAGCTGCTGGACGAGACCTTTGACCGGCTGTCCCGGGGGGAGGAGGTCATCGTCCCCCACTTCGAGTTCGCCCGCCAGATGCGCAACGACAGCCGGGGCACCCCCCTGCGGCTGGGGAAGGACGAGATTGCCATCTTCGAGGGCATTCACGCCCTCAACGACGACATTGCCGGCCGCCACCCGGAGGCCACGGGCATGTATATCTCCGCCCGCTCCAACATCCTGGAGGGGGAGCAGCTGCGCTTCAAGGGCACCTGGATGCGCATCTCCCGCCGCGCCGTGCGGGACTACAATTTCCGCGGGACAGACCTGTTGGAAACGCTGCTGATGTGGTATAATGTCCGCCGGGGGGAGAAAAAGTATATCTCGCCCTACAAGGGCCGCGCCCATGTGATCATCGACTCCTCCCTGCGCTATGAGGTGCCGGTCTTTGCCCATTACGCCGACGCCCTGCGGGCGGCGGTGGAGCAGGTGCCCCCCGACAACGAGCGCTGGCAGGAGTACCACGATCTGGTGGACGCCTTCCGGTATTTTGAGCCGGTGGATCCCGCCCTGGTGGCCCCCGACTCCCTGCTGCGGGAGTTCATCGGCGGGGGGAGCTACCACTACTGACCGGCGGGGCGGCACACAGGCCGCCCTCTGTGCCGTATCAGAAGGCCACCCGTAGGGGCGCACCTGCGTGTGCGCCCGTCAGGCGGCCGCGGGCCCTGCGGATTGTATGGGCGGCGCGGCGGGGCAGGGCCGCGATATATCGCGGCCGTGTCCCAGTCCGCCGTCCGTATGTCCCGCCCAAAACCCTGTTAATCACATAGGAAAGAAGGAACGAAAATCATGTCCGATTGTACGCACGACTGCTCCTCCTGCGGCGAGAGCTGCGGGGAGCGCACCGCGCCCCAGGACTTCCGCGCCCCGGCCAACGGCCTGTCCCACATCGGGAAGGTCATCGCCGTGGTCAGCGGCAAGGGCGGCGTGGGCAAGAGCCTGGTCACCTCCTCTCTGGCGGTGGCCATGCGCCGCATGGGCAAGAAGGTGGGCGTCCTGGACGCCGACATCACCGGCCCCTCCATCCCCGCCGCCTTCGGCGTCCACACCAAGGCCGAGGGCAGCGAGCTGGGTATCTACCCGGCGGAGACCAAAACCGGCATTGAGATCATGAGCCTCAACCTGCTCACCGAGAACGAGACCGACCCGGTGGTATGGCGCGGCCCGGTGATCGCCGGGGCGGTGAAGCAGTTCTGGACCGACGTCATCTGGGGCGACGTGGACTACCTGTTTGTGGATATGCCCCCCGGAACCGGCGACGTGCCCCTGACGGTGTTCCAGTCCCTGCCGGTGGACGGCATCGTGGTGGTCACCACCCCCCAGGATCTGGTGAGCATGATTGTCACCAAGGCCGTCAAGATGGCCGAGATGATGCACATCCCCGTTCTGGGCCTGGTGGAGAACTACAGCTACTTCCGCTGCCCCGACTGCGGCAAGGAGCACGCCATCTTCGGCGAGAGCCACATCGAGCGGGTGGCCGCCGATCTGGGCCTGAAGGTGCTGGCCCGCCTGCCCATTGATCCGGCCGTGGCCGCCGCCTGCGACGCGGGCCGGATTGAGGAGCTAGATCCCAACTATCTGACCGCCGTGGCCGAACTGCTGGCGGAGTAAGCGGGTCATTCCTTTACAAAATATTCATATCCGGTTCAAAAGGGGTTCACAGGGATGGAATAGGATAACAGCGTGGTCAGAGATGACCACGCCCCCTCTCTTTCCTCTCTTCTTTCAATTACGAAGGCACAGGCCCGCGAAAGGCGGCGGGCCTGTGTTTTCGCGTATATGGAGCGTGAGACGATGAAAATCCGGTTGGAGCCGGTGACCGTGGCTTCCAGGGCCGCTGTGGAGCGGCTGGAGACGGCCCCCGGACAGGAGGGCTTTGTGGAGAGCGTGGCGGAGTGCCTGGCCGAGGCGGACCGGCGGCGGTGCTGGCGGCCCGTGGGGGTCTATGATGGGGATGCCCTCATAGGCTTCGCCATGTACGGCTTTTTCTGGGAGTACCTGCCCTTTGGACGGCTGTGGCTGGACCGGCTGCTGATCGACCGCCGCTTTCAGGGCCGGGGGTACGGCCGGGCCGCGCTGGCCGCCCTGCTGGAGCGGCTGGAGCGGGAGTACCACAAAAAGCGGATCTACCTCAGCGTGGTGGAGGCCAACCGGCCGGCTGCGGCGCTGTACGAGTCCTTCGGCTTCCGCTTGACCGGCGAGCGGGACACCCACGGCGAACGGGTGATGTGCCTGCGCACCCGCTGAACCGGGCAAAAGCGCCCGCCCCCTTTTGGGGGCGGGCGCTTGCGTTAGGGAAACACGGCCTGGACGAGCACCATATACAAAATGGTGCCTCCGAAGATGCTCAGCAGGGTATTGCTGCGCCACAGGTGAAGGATCACCACCGCCGCCACGGACACGAGCTGGGGCACCCAGCCGCCGGGGGCGGCAAAGGACACGCCCCGGAGACAGTATACGATGAGCATGGCGATGATGGCCGGTGGCAAAACCCGGCCCAGGTAGAGGACCAGCTTGGGGGGCGACTCCCCCCGGTCAAAGAGAAGGAAGGGCAGGGCGCGGGTCAGAAAGGTGATAATGGCCATGACCGCGATGGCGGCGACGGCCCCTGCGGTGCTCAGCATGTCTCTTCCTCCTTCTCGTCCAGCCTGTCCCGCAGGACCAGCAGGCACAGCACAATCACGCCCAGCGAGATGAGCAGCATCTGATCCTGGCCGAAGAAGTGGCCCAGGACAATCAGAAACAGCACCGTCACCCCGGCCCCCAGAACGGCGGGCAGGTGCCTCCGGTAGCTCCTCCACTGGTCCACGGCGATAACCACGAACAGGGCGGTCATGGCGAAGTCCACCCCCTCGGTGCTGAAGGGGATCAGCGCCCCGGCCACTGCGCCGATGACCGAGCCCAGAATCCAGTAGCTCTGGTCCAGCAGGGCGATGGCAAAATAGAAATTCCGGGGGTCCACCCCCACCGGGGCCCGGGCTGAGGACAGCAGGGCATAGGTCTCGTCGGTAAGGGAAAAAATCATATAGAGCTTGCGGGGCCCCATGCCCCGGAACTTCTCCAGCATGGACAGACCGTATACCAGGTGCCGGAAGTTGATGAGCAGCGTCATGACCGCCACCGTGCCCAGGGAGGCGGCGGCGCCCAGCAGGGTCACCCCCAGGTACTGCCCGGAACCGGCGTAGATGGTCAGGCTCATGAAGAAAGCCCAGATGAAGTTGTATCCAATCTCCTGGAGCATCAGCCCGAAGGCGATGCCGATGGCCAGGTAGCCCATCAGCACCGGCACCGTCACCGGGAATGCCGCGGAGAGCGCTTTGCGGTCCATACGATACACCCCTTTTGCCAAACAGTGGAGTCTCTATTTTACACACTTTAGCATGGAAAAGCAAGAGGGATGGCGGATTTTTGGCGCTTCCGTCCACAGCGGAGGTTGTTTTTTGCCCACAATCCGGTATAATGGATGCACAAACAGATGGAGGACACCCATGAAAAAGCTGCTCTTTCTCTACAATACCCACGCGGGCAAGGGCCTGCTGAAAAGCAGGCTGGCCGCGGTGCAGGACGCGCTGGCGGCGGCCGGGTGGGACGTGACCATCCACCCCACTCAGGGGGCTGGGGACGCCACGGCGGTGGCCGCCGCCCGGGCCGGGGAGTTTGACCGCATTGTCTGCTCCGGCGGCGACGGCACCCTCCACGAGGTGGTGGCCGGGCTGATGGGCCTGGAGAACCGGCCGGAGGTGGGCTACATCCCCGCCGGTACAACCAACGACTTTGCCAAAAACCTCTCCCTCCCACGGGGGATGGAGGCCATGGCCAGGGTGGCCGCCGCCGGTGTGCCCAGGCCGGTGGACATCGGCTCCTTCAACGACCGCTATTTCATCTATGTGGCCGCCTTCGGGGCCTTTACCGACGTGGCTTACAGCACGCCCCAGCCGGTGAAAAATATCTTCGGCCACCTGGCCTACGTGCTGGAGGGGGCCACCCGCCTGGGGTCCATCCAGGCCTACCCCCTCACCGTGGAGCACGATGGCGGCGTGGAGGAGGGCGGCTTCTGCTACGGCATGGTGAGCAACACCGTGTCCGTGGGGGGCTTCAAGGGCATGCCCGCCGAGCCCGTCCGCCTGGACGACGGGCTCTTTGAGGTGGTGCTGGTGCGCCAGCCCCAGAATCCCCTCCAGCTCCAGGCGGTGATCAAGGCGCTGCTCACCATGTCCCCCGACGAGGGCGGGCTGGTGACCAGCTTCCGCACCAGCCGCCTCCGGGTCGCCTGCGGCCAGGAGCTGCCCTGGACTCTGGACGGCGAGTTCGGCGGCGCACCCGCTGTCGCCGAGATCATCAACCGCCAGAAAGCGGTGACCATCGTCTACGGCAAGTAGGGGCGGCCCTTGTGGCCGCCCGGCCGGGCTGGGGACTCTGGCGGAGTGCGGCTGCCGCGGGCGGGGACAAGCCCCGCCCCTGCAGGTCTGCGGCAAGGGAAGTATTTCCCGCAAAATGTAGGGGCCGATGCCTACATCGGCCCGCTGAGCCAAATTGGGCGGTTTTTCCACTGCCCGGCCCGTTGGATACTTTGAAGCGAGAAGGAACATACATGGATTACGAAGCAGGAAGTTATGATATCGCCGTCATCGGCGCGGGCCACGCGGGCATTGAGGCAGCCCTGGCCGCGGCGCGGCTGGGGCTGAACACCCTGTGCTTCACCGTCAATCTGGACGCGGTGGGCAACATGCCGTGTAACCCGGCCATCGGCGGCACGGGTAAGGGCCACCTGGTGCGGGAGCTGGACGCCCTGGGGGGAGAGATGGCAAGGGCCGCCGACCGGGCGTGCATCCAGTACCGGCTGCTCAACCGGGGCAAGGGCCCGGCGGTGTGGTCCCTCCGGGCGCAGGCCGACCGGCGGAGGTACCAGGAGATCATGAAGCACACCCTGGAACAGCAGGAGCGCCTGTGGGTGAAGCAGGCGGAGATCACCGATATCTATGCCGAAGGCGGCCGGGTCACCGCCGTGCGCACCGCCTACGGGGCGGTGTACCGGGTGCGGGCGGTGGTGGTGGCCTCGGGCACCTACCTGGGGGGCCGCACCATCGTGGGGGATGTGACCCGCTCCTCCGGCCCCGACGGCCTGGCCGCCGCCCTCCCCCTGACCGAGAGCCTGAAAAGGCTGGGCCTGGGCCTGCGGCGGTTCAAGACGGGTACGCCCCCCCGGGTGAACGCCCGCAGCGTGGATTTCTCCCAGATGGAGGTACAGCCGGGGGACGAGCGGGTCCTCCCCTTCTCCTTCGAGACGGAGCGGCCGCCAGAGAATCAGGCGGTGTGCTGGCTGACCTACACCAACGCCGCCACCCACGCCGTCATCCGGGCCAACCTGGACCGCTCCCCCCTGTTCTCCGGGGTGATCGAGGGCATCGGGCCCCGGTACTGCCCCTCCATCGAGGACAAGGTGGTGCGCTTTGCCGACAAGGAGCGGCACCAGCTCTTTGTGGAGCCCATGGGGCTGAACACCGAGGAGCTCTACATCCAGGGCCTGTCCTCCTCCCTGCCGGAGGACGTGCAGGTGCAGATGCTCCACACCATTCCCGGCCTGGAGCGGGCCGAGATGACCCGCCCGGCCTACGCCATCGAGTACGACTGCGTGGACCCCACCGAGCTGCTCCCCACCCTGGAGCACAAGCGGGTGGCGGGCCTCTACGGGGCCGGACAGTTCAACGGCTCCTCCGGCTATGAGGAGGCCGCCGTCCAGGGCTTCGTGGCCGGGGTGAACGCCGCCCTGAAGCTCCTGGGGCGGGAACCGCTGATCCTGCGGCGGGACCAGGGGTACATCGGGGTGCTCATCGACGATCTGGTGACCAAGGGCACCAATGAGCCCTACCGCATGATGACCTCCCGCACCGAGTACCGCCTGCTCCACCGGCAGGACAACGCCGACCGGCGGCTGTGCCCCGTGGGGCACGCCATCGGTCTGATTAGCGACGAGCGGTATCAGCGGGTGGTGGACAAGTACGCCGCCGTGGACCGGGAGATCAAGCGCCTGGAGCACACCGGCACCGCGGAGGGCCGCCTGTGCGACCTGCTCCGCCGGCCGGAGAACACCTATGAGAGTCTGGCCGGGGCGGACCCGGACCGGCGGCCGCTGCCCACCGCCGTCACCGAGGCGGTGGAGATCGCCGTGAAATACCAGGGCTACATCGACCGCCAGCTTCGCCAAGTGGCTGAGCAGCGGAAGATGGAAAACCGGCCCATCCCCCCCGATCTGGACTACCTGTCCATGCAGGGCCTGCGCACCGAGGCCCGGCAGAAGCTGGACAAGATCCGCCCCCTCAATCTGGGGCAGGCCTCCCGCATCTCGGGCGTCTCCCCGGCGGACATCGCCGCGCTCATGATCCATCTGGAGCGGCCCCAGGGCGGAGAGGGGGCGGGCCCCTGCCCCGCAAAATCTCAGGAAAAGGAGACGCTATGAAGGAAAAGATTGTGCTGGGCCTGTCCGGCGGGGTGGATTCCGCCGTGGCGGCCCGGCTCTTGCAGGAGCGGTATGAGGTCACCGGCCTCTATCTGGACATCGGCCTGGGCGGCACGGGGGCGGCGGACGCCGCCGCCGTGGCGGAGCGGCTGGGCATCCCTTTCGAGACGGCCGACATCCGGGCCGAACTGGAGCGGGAGGTGTGCGCCCCCTTTGCCGCCGACTACCGGGCGGGCCGCACTCCCCTGCCCTGCGCCCGCTGCAATCCGGCGGTGAAGTTCCCCGCGCTCTTTGCCCTGGCCGGCCGCATCGGGGCCCGGTATGTATCCACCGGGCACTACGCCCGTGTGGAAAACGGGGTGCTGAAAAAGGGCATGCCCGCCAACGACCAGTCCTATATGCTGGCCCGGCTGACGCGGGAACAATTACAGAAAGTAATATTTCCGCTGGGAGATTACGAAAAGGCCCAGGTGCGCGCCCTGGCCCGGGACTTTGGCATCCCGGTGGCGGACAAGCCGGACTCCATGGAGATCTGCTTTATCCCCGACGGGGACTACGCCGCCTGGCTGGAGAGGCGCGGGTTTTCCACACCGGAGGGAAACTTTGTGGATAAAGATGGAAAGGTGCTGGGCCGGCACCGGGGGATCCACTGCTATACCCTGGGCCAGGGCCGGGGCCTGGGGGTGTCGGGGCCCCATCGGTACTATGTGACCGCCCTGCGGCCGGACGCCAACGAGGTGGTGCTCTCCGACGGCTCCGATCTGGGCCGGGACGAGGTGCGGGGGACGGAGCCCAACTGGCTGGCCGTGGACGGCCTGACCGGCCCCATGGAGGTGACGGTGCGGCTGCGCCACTCCCGTACGCAGACGGCGGCCACCCTGGAGCCAGAGGAAGACGGCGTGCTGCTGCGGATGCACACCCCCGCCCGCGCCCCAACCCCCGGCCAGCTGGCGGTGTTCTACGACGGCGACGCCGTGGTGGGCTCGGCCTGGATTGTATGAGAGAGAAAGAGAGGACGATGGACATGAAAAAGCTGCTTGGTTTGGTCCTGGCGTGCGCCCTGCTCCTGACGGGCTGCGGCGCCCGGGGCGGAGACAAGGGGGAGGAGCTGGGGGACAACACCATCCGCCCCCTGGAGCTCACCGAGGAGGAGGCGGCCCTGCTGAAGCTGGTGGGGGGCTCCGACGCGGAGTATGGCCTGTTTGAGTGCGCGGCCGGCGAGGGTGTGAGCGACTGCACCGTGGAGGTACTGTCCTGGGAGGACGGGGCCTGGCAGACCGTGGCGGAGGGGGGCGTGTCCATCAGCGCCACCGGGACGCGGCGGCTGGGGGTCGTCCTCAGTGGGGATAAGATCACCGTAAATGTCCAGGACGGTGGCACCCAATACAGCTACGCCCCCCGGCTGGACGGGATGGACCGCGGCCTGGAGACAGGCCGGGCCTCGGTCTGGCTGGAGGAAGATCAGGCCATGACCATAGGGGAGCGCACGCCGCTCTATCTGGAGATCTATGATGACGGGGAGGGCGTGGGAATTCCTCCCCTGCCCGGCGGGTTCTCCGACTTGGCCAATCTCAACCAGTACGATCGGGCATACGCCGTGGCTGTCACCCTGAAGGGCTAGAGGCGGGCCGTTTCAGCACCGGCGTAGGAGCGGCCCTTGTGGCCGCCCGGCCCCTATGGATGGCAATTGTCCGCCCCTATACAAAAACAGCGGGTATTCTGTCTCTGGCAGAATACCCGCTGTTTTTATTTTACCTCCAGGCCGGAGAGATACCGCCGGGCCAGGTCAAAGCCGTGGGAGGCGGACACGTGGCGTACCCGCTCCCGGCCCAGACCCTGCTGGATTTTCCGCACCCAGGTGCCGTCCGGCGCGGCCAGGGCCAGGTAGACCAGTCCCACCGGGTTGCCCCGCTCGTCGGGATCGGGCCCGGCCACGCCGGTGGAGGCCACCGCCAGATCGCACCCCAGTACCCGCCGGGCTCCCTCGGCCATGGCGCGGGCCACCGGCTCGCTCACCGCCCCGAACTCGTCCAGCAGCGCCTGATCCACCCCCAGGACGGTGTGCTTCACCTCGGTGGCGTAGCTTACCACGCCGCCGCGGAACACGGCGGATACCCCGGACAAATCGGTCATGCGCTTGGCGATCAGCCCGCCGGTGCAGCTCTCGGCGCAGCCCAGGGTGAGGCCCTTTTCCTTCAGAAGCTGGAACACCGCCGCCTCCAGGGAGGGTACGTCGGCGCCGTAGATGAGGGGGCCGAACCGGGCCCGCAGGCGCTCCTCCACCGGGGCGATCAGGGCCCGGGCAGCCTCCTCGTCCGCCGCTTTGGCGGTGATGCGCAGCTCACACTCCCCCTCCTTGGCATAGGGGGCCAGGGTGGGGTTGGTCATGGCCTCCATTTCCTCCCGGAGCTGGGCCTCCATGGAGGACTCCCCGATGCCGAAGAGCTTGAGCGTCCGGGAGACAATGACCCCGTCGGCCAGGCTCTTCAGGTAGGGGATCACCCGGTGGGTGAACATGGCCCTGCACTCCCGGGGCGGGCCGGGGAGCATGATGACCCGCACCCCGTCCGCCTCGAAGGCTACGCCGGGGGCGGTGCCCCAGTCGTTGTCCAGCACCGTGCACCCCTCGGGCAGCATGGCCTGCTGGTAGTTGTTCTCCGTCATGGGGCGGCCGGCGTGGAGCCGCTCAAAGTAGGCCTCGATGCGGCGGGCGGAGGGCGCGTGGAACACCAGCTTTTTGCCGAAGCACTCGGCCAGCACGTTTTTGGTCAGATCGTCGCAGGTGGGGCCCAGGCCGCCGGTGGTAATAAGAATGTCCGCCCGGCTTTTGGCCAGCTCCACCGCGGCCCGCAGCCGCTGGGGGTTGTCGCCCACCACCGTGTGGTAGTAGACGTTGATGCCCAGGGCCGACAGGCCCTGGGAGAGCATCTGGGCGTCGGTGTTGGCGATGTTGCCCAGCAGCAACTCCGTACCGACCGCGATCAGCTCCGCAGTGTGAGACATAAAAAAGACCTCCTGTCGCCAACACCGGCATCGGCGGCGGGTGCCGCCGCAAATGCGCAGCGCAGCATTTCCACAGGGCGGATCCACTCCGCCCGAGGATGTAGTAATTGGGGGATCCCGCGGAATCAGGGATTCCGCGGGGTGTTGGCGATGTTGCCCAGCAGCAGCTCCGTACCGACTGCGATCAGCTCCGCAGTGTGAGACATAAAAAAAACCTCCTGTCGCCAACACCGGCATCGGCGGCGGGTGCCGCCGCAAATGCGCAGCGCAGCATTTCCACAGGGCGGATTCACTCCGCCCGAGGATGTAGTAATTGGGAGTTCTCCTCCGTAGGGGTACAACCCGTAGGGGCGGCCTTTATGGCCGCCCGCCGCTTCCCGCCGCCGCGGTCAGACCTGAACCCGCTCGATGCCGTCCACGGCGGCCTTTACCAGGCCCTCCACGTCCAGCGCGGCCTCGGCGGCCTCCAGCTCCCCCAGCACGGGGCGCAGCCGGGGATGGCGGGGAGTGAAGACGGTGCAGCAGTCCTCATAGGGCAGGATGGAGGTCTCAAAGGTGTTGATCTTCCGGGCGATGCGGACAATCTCCTCCTTGTCCATGCCCACCACCGGCCGCAGGATGGGCAGGGTGGTGACGGCAGTGGTGGCCCGCATGGCCTCCATGGTCTGGCTGGCCACCTGGCCCAGGCACTCGCCGGTGACGATGGCCCCGGCGCCGCACCGCTGGGCCACCGCCTCGGCGATGCGCATCATGAACCGCCGCATGAGCACGGTGAACAGCTCCTCCGGGCACTTGCGGCGCAGCTCCTCCTGGATGGCGGTGAAGGGCACCACGTGGACGGTGAGCCGTCCGCACCAGGGGGTGAGCAGCTTGGCCAGGGTGAGCACCTTCTGCTTGGCCTCCTCGGAGGTGTAGGGGTAGGAGAAGAAGTGCACCATTTCCAGGGCAATGCCCCGCTTGGCGATCATCCAGGAGGCCACGGGGGAGTCGATGCCGCCGGAAAGCAGGCTCACCGCCCTGCCTCCCACGCCCACGGGCAGGCCGCCGGCTCCCGGCTCCGGGTCGGCGTGGACGTAGGCGGCGTAGTCCCGCACCTCCAGGTAGACGGTCAGCTCCGGGTGGTGCACGTCCACGGTCAGGTTGGGGTACTTCTCGTCCAGCTCGCCGCCCACGTACTGGGAGAGCTGGATGGAGGTCATGGGGAAGCTCTTGTCCGCCCGCTTGGACTCCACCTTGAAGGTCTTGGCGGCCGCCAGCCGGTCCCCCAGGTACTCCACGGCGGTCTGGAGCATGGCGTCCTTGTCCTTCGCGCAGGCCCGGGCCCGGGACAGGCCAACCACGCCGAAGAGCTTGGTCATGGCCTCCCACGCGCCGTCCAGATCGCAGTCCTCGCTCTGCGGCTCCACATACATGGTAGACTGCTTGGTGTATACCTTGAATTTGCCGTGGGCCTGGAGGCGGCGGCGGGCGTTAGCCACGAGACGGTCCTCAAAGGTACGCCGGTTGAGCCCCTTAAGCACCAGCTCCCCTAGTTTTAACAGAATAATCTCGTTCATGTAGTCTGGATTCCTTTCCCAAAGTTTCACTATTATATCCAATTTGCTTTTTGTTGTCCAGAGGGGCGGGCCTGTCTCCACCCGCGTCCGGGGGCCTACCGCCGCAGGTACTCCGGCGGGCGGTACTGGAGGGCTTCGGCCAGGTGCTCCACGGCGACGGCCCCCGCCCCGTCCAGATCGGCGATGGTGCGGGCCACACGGAGGATGCGGTCGTAGCTGCGGGCGGTGAGGCCCATCCGGTCGAAGGCCCCCTTCATCACGGCGCGGCAGGCGTCGTCCAGGGCGCAGAAGCGGGAGAGCTCCGCCGGGCCCATCTGGTCGTTGCAGGCCGGGCCGCCGGGGCCGAAGCGGGCGGCCTGCACCGCCCGGGCCCCGTCCACCCGGGCCTTGATGGCGGCGGAGGGCTCCGCCGGGGTCCGGCGGGAGAGCGCGTCAAAGTCCAGTGGCGGCACCTCCACGAACAGGTCGATGCGGTCCAGCAGGGGCCCGGACAGGCGGCTGAGGTACTTCTCCACCGCCTGGGGCGAGCAGCGGCAGCGGTCCGAATAGCCGTACCAGCCGCACTTGCAGGGATTCATGGCGCACACCAGCATGAAGCGGGCGGGGAACACCGCCGTGCCCGACACCCGGCTGATCTGCACCCGCCCGTCCTCCAGAGGCTGGCGCAGGGTCTCCAGGGCCTCCTTGGAGAACTCGGGCAGCTCGTCCAGAAAGAGCACCCCGTTGTGGGCCAGGGAGATCTCTCCCGGCCGGGGACTGGAGCCGCCTCCGGCCATGCCCATGGCGGACACCGTGTGGTGGGGGGAGCGGAAGGGCCGCCGCACCAGCAGGGGGTGCTCAGAGGTGGTGAGGCCCAGGACGGAGTGGATCTCCGTGGCCTCCAGGGCCTCCCGCCGGGTCAGATCAGGGAGGATGGAGGGCAGGCGGCGGGCCAGCATGGACTTGCCCGATCCGGGCGGGCCCACCATGCAGAGGTTGTGGCCGCCGGCGGCGGCGATCTCCAGGGCGCGCTTCACGTTTTCCTGCCCCTTCACGTCGGCAAAGTCGGGGCAGGCAAAGTCCTCCGGCCCCGGCGTCCAGGCCGCCGCCGGCTCCAGAGGGGCCTCCCCCCTCAGATGGGCCGCCAACTGCCCCACGCTCTCCACCGGGTAGACCTCCAGCCCGCCGGCCAGAGTGGCCTCGGCGGCGGAGGGGGCGGGGACGTACAGCCGCTTGATGCCCGCCCTCCGGGCGGCCAGGGCCATGGGCAGCATCCCCACCACCGGCCGCAGGGAGCCGGACAAAGACAGCTCCCCCACGTAGGCGCTGTCCGGCCCGTCCAGCCTGAGCTGCCCCCCGGCGGCCAGAATACCCGCCAGAATGGGCAGATCGTACACCGTGCCCCCCTTGCGCTGGTTGGCGGGAGCCAGGTTGACCGTGATGCGGGACACCGGGAAGGTGAAGCCGCAGTTTTTAATGGCGGCGCGCACCCGGTCCCGGGCCTCCTTCACCGCCGCGTCAGGCAGGCCCACGATCTCAAAGGCGGGCAGACCGGCCGACAGGTCGCACTCTGCCCGCACCTCATAGCCGGAGATCCCGCTCAGCCCCAGGGAGCGCACTTCACAGAGCATGGGTGCCGCCTCCTTTCCCTTTCGTCATGTTGCATCCATTATAGCATACCGGACCCGCCGCCGAAAGGGTGAAAAGCGGCCCTGTACCGGCGGAGGGAAAGGGGAGAACAGGATACGGCAAAGGACTGCTTTTAAAACTGCATATTTTAGCATGCTCAGTTTAGTTAGTTATATATAACTAAATAATTTTTCTCAAAGGAGAACGGAAAAAATCCAATTATTTCTTCTAATTCAGGAACAAAAAGAAAAATAATAATTCAGAGTAAGATTTGATTTACAAACGTCAATGAAGGTGATAAAATGTATGCGCCCCGGGGGGACAGGCTCCGCCCGGAGGCAGCTGTAATCAGCCAGGGTAATGGGAATCGGGCCCGGTCAGTCCGGGGGATGGACGGGGACGGATTCCCATTGCCCTGGAACCATGAACAAGGAGGAATCGTTTCTATGGCGAGAAAGCTGAAAACCATGGACGGCAACACGGCGGCAGCGCACGTGTCCTACGCCTTCACCGAGGTGGCGGGCATCTACCCCATCACCCCGTCCAGCCCCATGGCCGACAATGTGGACCAGTGGGCCGCCCAGGGCCGCAAGAATATCTTCGGCACCACCGTCAATGTCATCGAGATGCAGTCCGAGGCCGGCGCCGCCGGTACGGTCCACGGCTCTCTGGCCGCGGGCGCGCTGACCACCACCTACACCGCCTCCCAGGGCCTGCTGCTGATGATTCCCAACATGTACAAGCTGGCCGGTGAGCTGATGCCCACCGTGTTTCACGTGTCCGCCCGTACCGTGGCCACCCACGCGCTGAACATCTTCGGCGACCATTCCGACGTCATGGCCTGCCGCCAGACCGGCTTTGCCATGCTGTGCGAGTCCAACCCCCAGGAGGTCATGGACCTGGGCGCCGTGGCCCACCTGGCAGCCATCAAGGGCCGCGTCCCCTTTATCAACTTCTTTGACGGCTTCCGCACCTCCCACGAGATCCAGAAGATCGCCATCTGGGACAACGAGGATCTGGCCGACATGGTGGACATGGACGCCGTGGAGGCCTTCCGCAAGCGCGCCCTCAACCCCGAGCGCCCCGTGATGCGCGGCTCCCACGAGAACGGCGATATTTTCTTCCAGCACCGCGAGGCCGCCAACAAGTACTATGACGCCCTCCCCGAGATCGTGGAGGAGTACATGGGCAAGGTCAACGCCAAGCTGGGCACCAACTACCAGCTCTTCAACTATTATGGCGCACCCGACGCCGACCGGGTTATCATCGCCATGGGCTCCATCTGCGACGTGGCCGAGGAGGTCATCGACTACCTGAACGCCCACGGCGAGAAGGTGGGCCTGGTGAAGGTCCGTCTGTACCGGCCCTTCCGCGCCGACAAGCTGCTGGCGGCCATCCCCGCCACCGCCACCAAGATCGCCGTGCTCGACCGCACCAAGGAGCCCGGCGCCCTGGGTGACCCCCTGTACCTGGACGTGGTCACCGCCTTCGCCAACGCCGGCCGGCAGGCCACCATCATCGGCGGCCGCTACGGCCTGGGCTCCAAGGACACCCCGCCCAGCAACGTGTTCGCCGTGTATGAGGAGCTGACCAAGTCCGCGCCCAAGCGCCAGTTCACCGTCGGCATCGTGGACGACGTGACCCACACCTCCCTGGAGGAGAAGCCCTCCCCCAACACCGCGGCCCCCGGTACCATCGAGTGCAAGTTCTGGGGCCTGGGCGGCGACGGCACCGTGGGCGCCAACAAGAACTCCATCAAGATCATCGGCGACCACACCGACAAGTACGTGCAGGCCTACTTCCAGTACGACTCCAAGAAGACCGGCGGCGTAACCATCAGCCACCTGCGCTTCGGCGACCAGCCCATCCGCGCCCCCTACTACATCAACAAGGCCGACTTTGTCGCCTGCCACGTGCCCGCCTACATCGTCAAGGGCTTCCCCATGGTCCGCGACGTGAAGGACGGCGGCGTGTTCCTCATCAACTGCCAGTGGTCTGACGAGGAGCTGGATCACCACATGCCCGCCGTGGCCAAGCGCTACATCGCCGAGCACAACATCCAGGTCTACACCATCAACGCCATCGACCTGGCCATCGAGATCGGCATGGGCAAGCGCACCAACACCATCCTCCAGTCCGCCTTCTTCAAGCTGGCCAAGGTCATGCCCGAGGCGGAGGCCATCGGCTACATGAAGGACGCCGCCACCCACTCCTACCTGAAGAAGGGCCAGGACGTGGTGGATATGAACCACAAGGCCATCGACATGGGCGCCACCGCGTTCCACAAGTTTGAGGTGCCCGCCTCCTGGAAGGACGCCAAGGACGAGACCGTGGCCGAGCACGTGGAGGGCAACGCCGCCACCGTGAAGATGGTCAAGGAGATCATGGAGCCCGTGGGCCGCATGGACGGCGACAGCCTGCCCGTCTCCGCCTTTGCCAACGGCCACGAGGACGGCACCTTCTGCCAGGGCGCTTCCGCCTATGAGAAGCGCGGCGTGGCCGTCAGCGTGCCCGAGTGGGATCAGACCAAGTGCATCCAGTGCAACCAGTGCTCCTATGTCTGCCCCCACGCCACCATCCGGCCCTATGCCCTCACTGAGGAGGAGGCCAAGAACGCCCCCGCTCAGGCCAAGATCGTGGACATCAAGGCCGGCAAGGGCAAGGGTGTATACAAGTTTGCCATTGCCATTTCCCCGCTGGACTGCATGGGCTGCTCCGTGTGTGTGAGCACCTGCCCCGTCAAGGCCCTGACCATGAAGCCCCAGGAGTCCCAGGCTGCCGAGCAGGAGGTCTTTGACTACATGGTGGCCAAGGTGGCCCCCAAGGCCGACGTGGAGGACACCAATACCGTCAAGGGCAGCCAGTTCAAGCAGCCCCTGCTGGAGTTCTCCGGCTCCTGCGCCGGCTGCGCCGAGACCGCCTATGCCCGCCTGGTCACCCAGGTCTGCGGCGACCGTATGTATATTTCCAACGCCACCGGCTGTTCCTCCATCTGGGGCGGCCCGGCTGCCACCTCTCCCTACACCGTCAACAAGGAGGGCAAGGGTCCCGCCTGGGCCAACTCCCTGTTCGAGGATAACGCCGAGCACGGCCTTGGCCTGCACCTGGGCCAGAAGGCCATCCGCAGCCGCCTGGCCGACAAGACCCGCGCCCTGCTGGCCGTGGAGTGGTGCACTCCAGCCATTAAGGAGACTGCCCAGAAGTGGCTGGATACCATGGAGGACGGCGCGGCCAACGCCGAGGCCACCAAGGCCTACATCGCCGCTCTGGAGGACGGCCTGTGCACGGTGGACGAGCTGCTGGCCAGCTCCAAGCCCGAGATCCAGGCGTTTGGCAAAGAGCTGCAGGCCAAGGGTGAGAAGCTCTGCCAGTGTGACGCCTGCAAGCTGGCCGCTGAGATTCTCCAGGAGAAGGAGTATCTGGTTAAGAAGTCCGTGTGGATCTTCGGCGGCGACGGCTGGGCTTACGACATCGGCTACGGCGGCCTGGATCACGTCATCGCCTCCGGCGAGGACGTCAACATCTTCGTCTTCGATACCGAGGTCTATTCCAACACCGGCGGACAGGCCTCCAAGTCCTCCAATATCGGCCAGGTGGCCCAGTTTGCCGCCGCCGGCAAGAACCAGCCCAAGAAGAGCCTTGCGGAGATCGCCATGCAGTACGGCTACGTCTACGTGGCCCAGGTGGCCATGGGCGCCAACCCCAACCAGACTCTGAAGGCCATCACCGAGGCTGAGGCCTACCACGGCCCCTCCCTGGTCATCGGCTACGCCCCCTGTGAGATGCACTCCATCAAGGGCGGTATGGCCAACTGCCAGGTTGAGATGAAGAAGGCCGTGGAGTGCGGCTACTGGAACCTGTTCCGGTTCAACCCCGCTCTGAAGGCCGAGGGCAAGAACCCGTTCACCCTGGACTCCAAGGCCCCCGCCGGCGGCTATCAGGAGTTCCTGATGAACGAGGCCCGCTACTCCTCCCTGACCCGCGCCTTCCCCGAGCGCGCCAAGGAGCTGTTTGCCCAGAACGAAGAGGCCGCCAAGGAGCGCTATGAGCATCTCACCAGACTGGTGGAGCTCTACAAGTAAACAAGCTCGCACAAGGGCCCCGGACGAAAACGTCCGGGGCCCGTTTTATATGGCGGCCTCTTCGGGGGCCCCGCCGACGGCGGGGCGGCGCTTTGCGCCGTCCAAGCGTTTTGGGCCGTGGGCCCAAAACCTTGATGCCGGCGGAATTCAGTTCCGCCGGACAGATAAAATAAAGATGGGGTCCCCGGCGGGGCAGAGCCGACGCCCTCCCACGCGGCTCTCTCCGCCCCATGTAAAGGCACCCTCCAGGTCTCATGACCCGGAGGGTGCTTGACGGCTTGGACTCAGCCAGTCATCTTCGCATAGGGGTAGATGCGCTCCATCACGTCGTCACCGTAGTGGGCATCCATGTACTGCTCCCAGGCCGCGTCGGCGGGCTCTCCGGCGGCCCGGGCGCTGTAGCGTGCCAGGGCCAGGCCGCTGACCGCCATATTGACGGACATGAAGGCGATGAGCAGCCAGACCACCGCTTTCCCGGGGCGCGGTGGAATCTTGGCGATCCAGCGGGCCAGGATGGGGTAGAGCCCCCGGAACCAGGCCACCGCGGCGAAGCCCCAGAAGAAGCAGTACAGCAGGTTGATGCGCCCGCCCAGGTTGAAGGGAATAGCGCTGTAGTCCCAGAACACGGTGCCGAACACCAGCTCGGTAAAGACGCTGCACAGGTACTCATACAGGCCGCCCAGCAGGGTGCCCGCCACAAAGAAAAAGGAGGCCGAGCGGTCCCGGTATTTGTAGAGGAACAGGGTGGCGGCTGCCAGGGCCAGGCCCCACACAATGCTGAAGGGGCCCCATACCACACTGCTGCGGCTCATCCACCAGCCCATTTTGAGGCGGCAGAAGATGGTTTCGGCCAGATCACCGGCCACTCCGCCAATAAAGAACAGGAGCAGAATGCTGTAAAAGCTGGCCCCCCGGGCAAAGGGGCTGACGGTGGTCTTTTCCCGCCGGCGGGAAAAGACCGCGCCGGGGTGGGCCTTCTGAATGCGCCCCTCGGCGCGGCGGAGAATCCACTCCCCAAGCCGGACGGAGAGGGCGGCCAGACGGCTGTTTAGGTTCTCCAGCGGGGGCAGGCTGCTGCGGACGCCGCAGAGGGTCAGCACGGTGCCCGCGATGTCCGCCGCCAGCAGGGCCAGCAGCACCCACAGCAGGATTTCCCCCACCAGCGGGGGCAGCCAGCGGTAGAGGGCCAGGAGCAGAGGATTGATCCACTGTACGGCCGCCAGGCCCAGCACGCCCCACAGGAGGAAGGAGCCGACACAGATGTAACCGTCCAGGTTGCCGCGCCGGTTGGAGTAGTCCCACCAGCGGGTGTGGGTGGCCTTCTCCAGCAGGTGACCGGCGATCCATTCCACCACCGTGGAGCAGATAGCGCTGCCCAGGAAGAGGAAGAAGTAGTTGCCCCGCAGCTCGGGCAGACCCACGGTAAGCAGAACGGCAGTGATGCCGTAGCAGGCGCACAGCGGGCCGAACAGCACGCTGCGGTCCACATAGCGGTGAAGGCGGACGGCGGAAACCGCCGTCTCCAGCACCCAGCCGAGGAAGGAATAACAGAAAAAGAGCCATAGGAGGGGAAACAGAGGCACAAGCATCCGCCTTTCTTTTCATCAACACTGGTGGGAAGAGAATCTGAGGATTGTATCTTATCGTATTTTCCGGTAAAATACAACCGATCTCTCATAAGAAAGGCAGGTAATTTGGCAATGAACGAAGTGTTGAAGGTTTTGAAGGAGCGCCGGAGCTGCCGCAGCTACCGGCCGGAGCAGATCACCGACGAGGAGTTGAACGCAGTATTGGAGGCGGGCACCTATGCTCCCACGGCCCGGGGCCAGCAGTCCCCGATCATCGTGGCAGTGCAGAATCCCGCTGTGGTGGAGCAGCTGCGGAAGATGAATGCCGCAGTGCTGGGCACCCCGGAGGCCGACCCCTTCTACGGTGCGCCCACCGTGCTGGTGGTGCTGGCGGCCAGGGATAACACCAACCGGGTATATGACGGCAGTTGCGTCATGAGCAACCTGATGAACGCAGCTAAGGCGGTGGGGCTGGCCTCTTGCTGGGTTCACCGGGCCAAAGAGGTGTTTGACTCCGAGGAGGGCAAAGCCCTGCTCCGACAGTGGGGCGTGGAGGGCGACTACGAGGGCATCGGCCACTGTATCCTGGGCTACCGGGCGGACACGGCCCCTGCACCCGCCCCCCGCAAGGAGCACTACATCTACCGGGTCCGGTAGGGAGGAAAACAGGTGCTGCGGCCGGGCCGCGGAATCCGTTGCTTGTAAAGGAGAGATAGAGCATGCACACGGCAAAGAGAGTCTGCACACTGGTCCTGACGGGCCTGCTGGCCCTGCCCCTGGCCGCCCCCGCAGGGGCAGAGGCCGCATCCTTCTCCGACCTGCCCTCCAGCCACTGGGCCTATATCGCCATGACGGAGGCTGCGGGCTACGGCATCCTCCAGGGCACCGGAGCCAACACCATGAGCCCCTCCGCACCCCTGACCTGGCCCCAGTTCCTGGCCATGGCCGCCCGGGCCTTTGCCCCGGAGGAATATGCCCGCAGCGCCGCTTCCGGCGCGGCCTGGGATCAGGCGAGGCTGGATGCCGCCCGGAGCGCCGGCCTGCTGGAGGGCCTGGACGAGGCCGCGCTGACCGGGGCGGTCACCCGCCAGGACGCGGCCGTGGTGCTCTGCAACGCCCTGCCGGAGGAATATACCCCCTCGTTCTGGGATCAGCCGATTGATCCCACAGCCCTGTCGGACTGGGGGAGGATGGACAGCCTCCGCCAGGAGGCGGTGGCCGAGCTGGCCCGCCGCTGCGTCATCCAGGGCAAGGCCGACGGCTCCTTCGGCTATGCCGATCCCCTTCAGCGCTGCGACGGCGCGGTGCTGCTGATGCGGGTGCTGGAGCAGGTGGACAATAGCTGCCGCGGCGAGAGCCAGACCGTCACCCTTCACATTCTGAACGCCGACACCGGCGAGGCCCTCCTGCCCGACCAGCAGGTGGAGACGGAGGTGAGTACCTACCTGTCCAGCCTGGCGAACGGGCTGGACGTGGGCTACTACGTCTACGACTACGACCGGGAGACGGCATCGTATACCAGCACTGCCTGCGACAGCTATACCCTGTATTTCCGGCCCATGACCGGGGCCGAGATTCAGGAGGAGCAGTTCTGGGAGAAGGTGGAGCGGGGCGAGGCCGCCTATGAGGACTACTATAAGCAGGACTTCTGGCTCAACTTCCAGGGGGACAACGCCCGCAAGCACATCCTCCTCTTCGGCGACGAGAGCAAGAGCCGCTTTGCCAGCCAGGAGGAGGCCGCCGCCGCTATGACCACCGTCACCGTGCCGGTGTGGCAGCTCTCTGGCGGGGAGAAGGTGTCCTCCACCCTCACCCTCTCCGTCCACGCCGCCCTGGCGGAGGACGTGAAGGAGATCTTCACCGAGATCTACAACGATCCCGAGCGCTTCCCCATCCACGACGTGGGCGGCTACGCCTGGCGGGGCGACTCCGCCACCGGCGAGCACAACTGCGGCACCGCCATCGACATCAACGCCAACGAGAATTACCAGATCCGCGACGGTCAGGTGCTGGCCGGGAGCTGCTGGGAGCCGGGAACCAATCCCCGCTCCATCTCCCCCGACTCCTCCGTGGTGCGCATCTTTGCCGAGCACGGCTGGAGCTGGGGCGGTGACGCCTGGGCCTACAGCAGCGACGATTCCGAGGGCTACCACGACTATATGCACTTCTCCTACATGGGAGAGTGACCAAGCAACCCACCCCGGGCCTCGGCTCCGGGGTGGGTTTCCATTATCCCCCTCTTGACTGAAACAAATGTTCGATATATAATAAAGCTAAAGAAAAAGAAGAGGGGGCGGCAGTGTGGAGCTGCTGGACAAGCTGACCATTCTGGCCGACGCGGCCAAGTACGACGCGGCGTGCACCTCCAGCGGGCTGGACCGGGCGGGCCGGCCCGACGGCCTGGGGAGCACCCTGGCCGCCGGATGCTGCCACTCCTTCTCCGCCGACGGCCGGTGCATCTCCCTGCTCAAGGTGCTGCTTACCAACCGGTGCGTCTACGACTGCGCCTACTGCGTCAACCGCCGCTCCAGCGATGTGCGCCGGGCCGCCTTCACCCCACGGGAGCTGGCGGAGCTCACCATCGGCTTTTACCGGCGCAACTACATCGAGGGACTCTTCCTCTCCTCCGCCGTGTGGGGCGGCCCCGACCGCACCACCGAGGCCATGATCGAGGCCCTGCGCCTGCTGCGGGAGGAGTACGGCTTCCGCGGCTATATCCACGCCAAGGCCATCCCGGGGGCCGACCCCCTCCTCACCCGGCGGCTGGGCCTGCTGGCCGACCGCCTGTCCGTCAACATCGAGCTGCCCAGCGAGGAGAGCCTGGGCCGCCTGGCGCCCGACAAGGCCAAGGCCGCCATCCTGGCCCCCATGGCCCAGATCCGGGATGGCATTCAGGCCAGCCGGGGGGAGCTGGCCCGGTTCCGCCACGCCCCCCGCTTCGCCCCGGCGGGGCAGTCCACCCAGATGATTATCGGCGCCACGCCGGAGAGCGACAGGCACATCCTCACCCTCACCCAGGCCCTCTACGACAAGTATAAGCTCAAGCGGGTATTCTACTCCGCCTATATGCCGGTGTCCAACCACAGGCTCCTCCCCGCCCCCCAGTCCTTCCGCCCGCCCCTGCTGCGGGAGCACCGGCTCTACCAGGCGGACTGGCTGCTGCGGTTCTACCACTTCCGGGCCGAGGAGCTGCTGGACGAAGCCAATCCCAACTTCAATCCCCTGGTAGACCCCAAGTGCTCCTGGGCGCTGAACCACCCGGAGTTCTTCCCGGTGGAGGCGCGCCGGGCCGACTACGAGGCCCTGCTGCGGGTGCCCGGCGTCGGCGTCACCTCCGCCCGGCGCATCCTCGCTGCCCGCCGGTGTGCGTCCCTCACCTTCGCGGGGCTGAAAAAGCTGGGGGTGGTGCTCAAGCGGGCCCAGTATTTCCTCACCTGCGGCGGCAAGTACCTGGAGGGCCTGCGGGTCTCCCCCGACGGGGTGCTCCGCCACCTGGTGGCCCAGGAGCGGCCCATGCTGGCCCAGGGCGCGCCGGAGCAGCTCTCCCTCTTCGAGCAGACGGGTTAGGAGGCGGCCATGGACTGGACACTGGTTTCCTATGCCTATGACGGCAGCTTTGCCGGCTTTTTGACCTGTGTATTTGCCAGCTACGCCCACCGGGAGGAGCCCATGAGCTTTTCCACCCCGGAGGACGGGCGGATTTCCCTCTGGCCGGAGCGGACGGTGGACACCGACGAGGCCCGCGCCCAGCGGGTGTACCGCTCCCTGGCCCCCAGGCTGGGGCAGGAGGGGCGGCGGCTGGCGGTGTACGGCTTTCTCACCTGCCTGGAGGAGCGGGAGCTCCACCTGTGGCGGTTTCTCCGCCTGGGGTACGACCGGGGGCCGGGGGTGGTGCGGGATCTCACCGACGACCGGGTGGCGGTGCTGACCCGCGCGGTGGGCCACCTGACCGGGGAGGCCCATCTGCTCAAGGGCTTCACCCGCTTCTCCGAGCAGGAGGGGGTGCTGGTGGGGGAGATCGCCCCCAAAAACCGGGTGCTCCCCCTCCTCCGGCCCCACTTCTGCGCCCGCTATCCGGAGGAGTCCTTCGTCCTCTACGACCGCACCCACCGGGAGGCGCTGTTTTACCGGCCCCGGCGGTGGACCATCGTGCCCCTGGAGGCGTTCCGCGCCGCCGCCCCCGGCCGGGAGGAGCGGGACTTCCGCCGCCTGTGGCGGCGGTTCTACGACACCATCGCCATCGAGGGGCGGGAGAACCCCCGGTGCCGCATGACCCAGATGCCCAAGCGGTTCTGGGGCACCATGACAGAGTTTCAAAACGAACCGGAGGAGCGAAAGGAGCTTGCACCATGAAGAACGTGAAAATCACTGTGCTGCGCAAGGGATTTTACCCCGATCTGATCCGGGAGCACCTCACCGAGCCTCCGGAGGAGTGCGTCTGCGACTTCTTCCGGGAGGGGGATCAGTTCCTCTATACCGGGGGCGCGGAAATGCCAGCCGGCTTCTGCCCCTGGGCGTGGATCGATCTCTACCGCTCGGTGTCCGCCCTGTCCTGCGGTGCCTCCTATACCCCCTGGCAGCGGCGGGAGGGGGTCAATGTGGTGTGCTGTACCGACGGGCTGCGCCCGGTGACCTTCCTGTTGGAGGCCCAATGAGAAAGCGCCGCCCCCACAATGCGGGGGCGGCGCTTGTCATGTAACGGAGTGCTCTGGGATGTCCTGCCAGCGGATGCGCTGGGGGATGGGGGGCGGATTGCCCTTGAAGTCCCGGTCGAACCAGCGGGGCACGGGAGTTTCCGCCGAAATGGCCTGGAAAAAGGCGGTGATCTGCTCCGCTGTCTCAGGGATGGCCGCCTCCAGCAGACGGTTGAGATCGGCGTTGCTCTCCTGCGCCGAGGGGTGGGGCGTCTCCTTCAGGGCGATGCCCTTGGCGGAGGGAATGGGGAGCATGTGGCTCACCGCACCGATGACCTTGCCGGTCATGCGACCGTTGGAGCGGGCCAGGAAGCCGGAGAAGAAGGCCATGGAGCGGTAGGCCCGCCGCATCTGGTCAGGGGAGGCGTGGACAAAGGCCTGGGACGCCGCCTCCCAGACGGCGCGGTTGGCCGGGGCGCTGGGCAGTGGGGACTGCTCGGCGGCATTGAGGCCGTCCCGCTCCATCAGCATCCGGTCATACTCCCCCTCAATGGCCATGTGGGAGATGGGGCCGTCGGCGGCCCGGTCGTCCACGTAGCCGTGGCAGGCGCTGTCCAGGGCCAAATGGCAGAGGAAGCCAGCTCCGTAGCCGGTGGACATGGGTACGCCATCCTCGATAGCCTGGCGCAGACGCTCCACCGCGGGCAGGGCGGAGCGGCGGTGCATCTTGATCCCCTCCCGCCGGACGGCGTTGGGGCGGATGGGCTGGTAGAAGAACAGCGGGTCGGGGCCCAGACAGCCCAGGTCAAAGGCCTCCCGCTCCTGCTCAATGAGTTCGGACAGGCCGGCGGGCAGGTCCGCCAGCACCCGTTGGCCAAACGTCAGGTGCGCGTAGTAATTGGGCATGGTATGGATCAGCGCCTCCTTGCACAACGCGGCGATATTGCCTTGCTGACCATATTATAGCACGCCAGTCAAGGGGAGGAAATGGAAAACAGCCCGGCGGAGCGCGCTCCGCCGGGCTGCCGTTTAACCGCCCAGGTATGCCTTTTTGACGGCCTCGTCGGCCAGCAGCTCCCGGCCGGGGCCGGTGAGGGTGACCCGCCCGGTCTCCAGCACGTAGCCCCGGTCGGCCACGCTCAGGGCCATCTGGGCGTTCTGCTCCACCAGGAGAATCGTGGTGCCCGCCCGGTGGAGCTCCTTGATGATGTCGAAGATCTGCTCCACCAGCAGGGGGGCCAGGCCCATGGAGGGCTCGTCCAGCATGAGCAGCTTGGGGTTGGACATGAGGGCCCGCCCCATGGCCAGCATCTGCTGCTCGCCGCCGGACAGGGTGCCCGCCACCTGACGGCGGCGCTCCTTCAGCCGGGGGAACTGCTCGTACACCCGCTCCAGGCCGGGGGCGATGGTGGAGGCGGGCTGGGTGAAGCCGCCCATCTCCAGGTTCTCCTCCACTGTCATCTGCTGAAAGACCCGGCGGCCCTCCGGCACCTGGGCCAATCCGCGGCCCACCAGCTTGGAGGCGGGGACGTTCTGGATGGGCTGCCCCAGGAACTCAATGGAGCCGGTGCGGGTGTGGAGCAGACCGGACACGGTTTGCAGTGTGGTGGTCTTGCCCGCGCCGTTGGCGCCGATGAGGGTGACAATCTCCCCCTCGTTGACCTGAAAGGAGATGTCCTTGACGGCGTGAATGGCGCCGTAATAGACGTTGATGTTCTTGACATCCAGCATCACAGCCATCTCTCAGCCCTCCTTTCCGCCGCCCAGGTAGGCCTTGATGACCTCCGGGTTGTTCTGAATTTCCGTGGGGGTGCCCTTGGCGATGATCTGGCCGAAGTTGAGCACGCAGATGCCCTCGCAGATACCCATAACCAGGTTCATGTCGTGCTCGATGAGGAGAATGGCAATCTGGAAGGTGTCGCGGATTTTGACGATGTTCTCCATCAGCTCCGCCGTCTCCGAGGGGTTCATGCCCGCCGCCGGCTCGTCCAGCAGAAGCAGGGACGGGTTGGTGCCCAGGGCGCGGATGATCTCCAGCCTCCGCTGGGCGCCGTAGGGCAGGGAGCCCGCCTTGGCCCCCGCCAGATCCTGCATGTGAAAGATGGAGAGCAGCTCCAGCGCCCGCTCATGGGCGGTCTTCTCCTCCTTCCAGTACCGGGGCAGGCGGAGAATGCCGCTGAACAGGCCACAGTGGATGGAATTGTGCATGCCGATTTTGACATTGTCCTCCACGCTCAGGTTGTTAAACAGGCGGATGTTCTGGAAGGTGCGGGCGATGCCCGCCTTGTTGACCTGCACTGTGTTCATGTTGTGGGTGTCCACTCCGTCCAGCAGAACGGTGCCTCGGGTGGGCTGGTACACCTTGGTCAGCAGGTTGAACACCGTGGTCTTGCCCGCGCCGTTGGGACCGATCAGGCCGGCGATCTCAGTGCGGCCGATGGCCATGTTGAACTCGTTGACGGCGGTGAGGCCGCCGAAGTCGATGCCCAGGTGCTGGGCCTCCAGGATGGGGCTCTTGTCCACGTCCCGCTCTGGAATCTTGTTGACGCTGGGCACTGGGACCAGCTTGGTCTCGGGTCGCTTTATGCTGCTCACTGCTTGCCGCCTCCTTTCACCGCCGCCGCATGGGACGCGTTCGCCCGCTCCCGGTGAAACAGCCGGGAGAAGAAGCCCTTCAGGGTGGGATTGTTGGTGGCCAGCATGACCAGGATCAGCACAATGGCGTACACCAGCATGCGGTAGTTGGAGAACTGGCGCAGGGCCTCGGGCAGAATGGTGAGGGCTGCGGCGGCAATGACGGAGCCCCACATGTTGCCCAGGCCGCCCAGCACCACGAACACCAGAATCAGAATGGAGGTATTGAAGTCGAACTTGGTGGCGGCGAAGGTGGTCTGGCTGCACCCGTACAGGGTGCCCGCCGCGCCCGCCAAGGCGGCGGAGACCACAAAGGCGATCATCTTGTACTTGGTGACGCTGATGCCCACGCTCTCGGCGGCGATGCGGTTGTCCCGGGCGGCCATGACGGCCCGGCCGGTGCGGCTGTTGACCAGGTTGAAGATGACCACCAGGGCTATCAGCACCAGTACAAAGCCGGCAATAAAGGTGGAGATGCGCTGGGTGTTCATCACGCCCATGGGGCCGCGGATGAGCTCCACCCCGCCGTCGGCCAGCTCGTTTTTGTTGGAGAGGAAGCTGAACTGGAGGCCGTTTTCATCCACCCCCAGGTAGACATTGGTGATGATGCTCTTGATGATCTCGCCAAAAGCCAGAGTTACAATGGCCAGGTAGTCGCCATTGAGGCGCAGCACGGGGATGCCGATGAGAAAGCCCAGCGCGGCGGCGATGACCGCGCCGAATACCATGGCCAGGGCCAGGCGCAGGGGGGAAAGGGTGACGGTGCTCTGGAGAGCCAGGGCCAGGGCAGAGCCGGCAAAGGCTCCAATGCTCATGAAACCGGCGTGGCCCAGGCTCAGCTCGCCGGAGACGCCCACCACCAGGTTCAGGGCCAGCGCCATGACGATGTAGGCGCAGATGGGGATGAGCTGCCCCTCCAGCATGGCGCCCACGCCAGGGCCCATCCGCAGGGCCTGCACCACCACAAAGGCCGCAATGACCAGCGTGTAGGTAAACAGGCTGTTTTTGGTGGATTTTTTCATCTGTCCAAGTTGTCTCATCGCGTCCACCTCACACTTTCTCACGGACGGTCTTGCCCAGCAGGCCGGCGGGCTTCACCAGCAGGACGATGATCAGCACACCGAACACGATGGCGGTGGACAGCTCGGTGGAGATGTAGGCCCGGGCAAAGGTCTCGATGACGCCCAGCAGCAGGCCGCCCAGCAGGGCGCCGGGGATGGAGCCGATGCCGCCGAACACGGCGGCGGTAAAGGCCTTGATGCCGGGCATGGAGCCGGTGGTGGGGGTCAGGCTGGTGTAGGTGGACAGGAACAGGACGCCCGCGATGGCCGCCAGGGCGGAGCCGATGGCAAAGGTCATGGAGATGGTGCGGTTGACGTCAATGCCCATAAGCTGGGCCGCCGCCTTGTCCTCCGAGCAGGCCCGCATGGCCTTGCCCATCTTGGTGCGGCCGGTAAAGGCGGTGAGGGCCAGCATGATGGCCACGCACACCAGGACGGTCACGATGGTCAGCCAGGAGATGGAGAGCTGGCCGTCAAACAGGGTCAGCTTGGCGGACGGGCTCACCACGGGGGTAAATACCTTGGGGCTGGAGCTCCACAGGAGCTGGGCCGCATTCTGGAGGAAGTAGCTCACGCCGATGGCGGTGATGAGCACCGCCAGGGAGGTGGCCTGCCGCAGGGGCTTGTAGGCCAGCCGCTCGATGGTGATGCCCAGCACGGTGCACACCACCATGGCCAGCACCGTGCCAGCCAGGGCGGGAACCACCAGCGCGGCCAGGCTGCCCGGGGCGAAGAGGGAGGACAGCCCGTTCATGCTGAAAAAGCAGATGTACGCGCCCACCATGATGACATCGCCGTGGGCGAAGTTGAGCATCTTGGCGATGCCGTAGACCATGGTGTACCCCAGGGCGATGATGGCGTAGATGCTGCCCAGGCTGATCCCGTTGATCAGGTAGTTGAGGAAGACCATAACACACACCTCTCTGTCATGGATGATTGCGGCCGGGCAATGGCGGGCCGTTGCCCGGCCGCAATCATCCATTTGTTCTGTGTAAGCAGTTGGCGGGAGGGCCGCCGGCCGTGCCGGCAGCCCTCCCGGAACCGTGTTTTGTGAACGCTGGGACTGGCGATCAGTCCATGCCCACGTAAGCGCCGTTCTCGATAACCATGCCCTTGGGGCTCTTGGATACCTCGCCGGAGGCATCCCAGGTGATGCCGGCGCCGTCGCCAGTCAGGCCGGTCAGGGTAATGGTGGGGAAGGTGGCAATCAGGGCGTCGCAGAGCTCCTCATTGCTCATGTCGGGGGTGCAGCCGGCGGCCTCCAGGGCCATCTTGTAGGCGTAGACGCAGTCATAGGCGTCGGCGGCAAACTGGTTGGGGGTTTCGCCGTAAAGCTCCTGGTACTTGGTCACGAAGTTGACGGTGGCCTCGTCGGTGGCGTCGGCGTTGAAGGGGGTCAGCAGCATGACGCCCTCGGCTAGGGAGGCGTCAAAGCCGTCCATGGTCAGGATGCCGTCCATGCCGTCCACGCCGAAGAAGGTGGGGGTGTAGCCCATGGCGTCGGCCTGGCTCAGAATCAGGGAGGCGGGCTGATAGTAGATGGGCAGGAACACCAGGTCGGCCCCGGCCTGCTGGGCCTGGGTGAGCTGAACGGAGAAGTCGGTGGCGGTGTCGGTGGTAAAGGTGGCGTCGCCCACCACCTCCAGGCCCAGGGTCTCGGCCTCCTTCACAAACTGTTCCTTAATGCCGGTGGAATACACATCGTCATTTTTCCAGATGATAAAGACCTTCTCACCCAGGCCCTGCTCGGTGATATACTGGGCGGAGGCCAGGCCCTGGTTGGGGTCGGAGAAGCACATCTGGTAGACGTTGTCCTTGCCGCTGATGACATCGGGGGAGCTGCCGGAGGGGGTCATGGTAAAGATGCGGTCCTCAAAGGCCAGGGCGGAGGTGCTGACGCCGGGCTGGGAGGTGACGGAGCCCAGGGAGATCTGCATGCCCCACTCCTTCAGGGCGTTGTAAGCGTTGACCGCAGTCTCCGGGACGTTCACATCGTCCTCGTACTTCAGCGCGAACTGAATGTCGCCGCCGGCCTCTTTGATTTCATCCACGGCGATCTGGGCGCCGCGCTGGGCAGCCAGGCCATAGATGGCGGCGTCGCCGGTCAGAGGGCCGGTGCCGCCCAGCTTGAAGGCGGAGCCGGTGTTCTCCTGGACGGCGCTGGTGTTGGCTGCGTCGGGGGTCTGGGCTGCCCCGCCGCCGTCACCGCTGCCGCCGCAGCCGGCCAGCAGGGACACGCAGAGAGTACCCGTCAGTGCAAGAGACAGGAAGCGAGTCTTTTTCATAGTGGTATCCTCCTTTGAAGTTGTTGACAATTATATTCTGTGCGCTTGAAATTGTCAACTAGCAAAATACACAAGGGCGGCCTGTGAGAGACCGCCCTTGTGTAAAATATGAACAAATTGTGAAACGGACACTTAAATTACCAGCCCGCCGTTGGGGGCCAGCACTTGGCCGGTAACAAACCGGGCGGCGTCGGAGGAGAGATACCAGATGGCCTCCGCCACGTCCTCCGGGGTGCCGATGGCCCCCAGGGGAGTCTCCTCCGCCAGGGCGGCCAGGGCTTCCTGGTCCAGATGGGCGTTCATTTCCGTGGAAATAACCCCGGGAGACACGCAGTTCACCGTGATGCCCGAGGGGCCCAGCTCCTTGGCCAAAGCCCTTGTGAGGCCGATCACTGCGGCCTTTGCGGCGGAATAGGCCACCTCGCAGGAGCCGCCCACCTGCCCCCACATGGAGGACACGGTGACGATCCGCCCCGCCTTGCGGTGGATGAAGTGGGGCAGGGCGGCCCGGACGGCGTGAAACACGCCGTCCACGTTGACGGCAAACATCCGCCGCCAGTCGTCATCGGTCAAATCGCCAAACAATTTCTGCTGTGCAATGCCGGCATTGCATATCAGAATGTCAAGTTGACAATATTTATCCAACACATTGTCAACCATTCTTCCCACCTGGACCGGATCGGCCACGTCTGCCTGCACCGCCCAGCCCCCAATCTCCGCCGCCAGGGCCTCGGCCTGGGCCTGGGAACGGTGGTAGTTGATAACCACCTTACAGCCCCCGGCGGCAAAGCGCCGGGCGGTTGCCGCGCCGATGCCCCGGCTTCCGCCGGTGATCAGGACCACCTTCTGCTCCATCATCCTCTTCCTTTCAGCCAGTCTATGCACAGCGGATGCCAGGCCGCTGCATGGGCGTTATAGTGGGCCTCGTCCCGGGCACTCTCCCGGTCGGCCAGCCCCATGGCATGGGGCCCGTCCTGAAACAGGTGCAGCTCAAAAGGCACCTGCCGCGCCCGCAGGGCGCGGGCATAGTCCAGGGTATTTTCCACCGGCACCGTGGCGTCCCCCACCGTGGCCCAGAGAAAGGCGGGCGGGTGGCCCGGACCCACCCGACGGTCCGGCCGCAGCACCTCCGCCCCACCCAGGGGGTCCAGATAGCGGGCCTCGTGCACCACCGGATAGCCCAGTATGGCCGCGTCCGGCCGCACCTGCTCCGGCGTCAGCCCCAGCCGCTCGTTCAGGAGGGGCTCGGCGTACCCGCCGGCCAGGCAGCCCGCCAGATGTCCCCCGGCGGAAAAGCCGCACACTGCCACCCGGTCGGGCCGGAAGCCCAGCTCCGGGGCGTTGGCCCGCATCCAGGCCAGAGCGGCCGCCCCCTCCAGGAATTGCCTGGGCCAGAGGGCGGGCAGCACACTGTAGGACAGCACAAAGGCCTGTACCCCCGCGGCCAGAAAGGCCAGGGCCACCGGCTCTCCCTCCGCCGGGGCAATGCGCTCGTATCCCCCGCCGGGGAGGATCAGCACCGCCCACCGCGCCCCGTCGTCGGCCAGCAGGCCGGTGCGGCCCCGGCAGTATATGTCCAGCCCCGTCTCCGGGGCGCCCCCGTCCAGCGCCGGATGGAGCTCCTCCAGAGAGACCCGTCGGCAGAGCATGCCCGCCACCCCTTTCCAATCCACTTTGATCCGAGTATACCAGCCGGTTTCCCCTTTGAAAAGGGGAAAATCAAAAAAAGTATTGACAAATAGAGCTTGTACGGATATAATAATCTACGCTGTCTGGACGATTAGCTCAGCTGGTAGAGCATCCGCTTGACGTGCGGGAGGTCACAGGTTCAAGTCCTGTATCGTCCACCAGATTAGCGGGGGACATGACCCACAGGGGTTATGTCCCCCGCTTATTGTTTCGCATGGAAAGAGCCGCCCTGATGGGCGGCTCTTTCCACGCCCGTTCACGCGCGCCGGGCGGCCATGTCCACGGCCACCTCCAGGGCGAGGGTGATCATCTGGGTGAAGGAGGTCTGGCGCTCGGTGGTGGAGAGGGCCTCGCCGGTCAGCAGGTTGTCCGAAACGGTGCAGACGGCCAGAGCCCGCTTGCCGGCCTCCGCCGCGTTGCAGTAAAGGGCCGCGCTCTCCATCTCTACGGCCAGCACGCCCAGCCGGCCCCAGGCCAGAGTATCCTCCGTCCGGCGGTAAAAGACATCGGAGCTGAGCAGGTTGCCCACGGCGGTCTCCACGCCCAGGCGGTGGGCCGCCGACACGGCGCTCTCCAGCAGCGTAAAGTCCGCGATGGGAGAGAAGGTGCCGTCCAGCCCGTACTGCCTGGGGTAGTTGGAGTCGGTGCAGGCGGCCTGGCCGAGCACCACATCCCGCAGCTTCAGCCGGGGAGAGATGGAGCCCACGCTGCCCACGCGGATGATGTTGTCCACGTCGTAGGTGTGAAACAGCTCGTAAGAGTAGATGCCCATGGAGGGCATGCCCATGCCTGAGGCCATGACGGACACAGGCGTGTCCCGGTAGGTACCGGTATAGCCCTGTACGCCCCGGACATTGTTGACCAGTTTGGCGCCGTCGAGAAAATGCTCCGCGATGAATTTGGCCCGCAGTGGGTCTCCGGGCATCAGTACGGTCTTTGCAAACGCCCCCTGGGCGGCCTCATTGTGTGGTGTACCCATCGTTCTTCCCCCTTATTTCTGGTGGTTCTATTATAAGCGGCCTAGCCCTTCTTTGCAAGGCGGAGGAGGAAGCTCGGTTGACATTGGGGCGGGATATCATTAAAATAAGAGGGCCATGCCGGCGGCGCGGCGCACGGCTCGACCGGATATGACAATCGACCTGCAGAGAGGAGTCGTCAAATGAAGCAAAAGAGGTGGAAAACGGACGGATATCTGAGGATATTCGCCTCTTATTACCGGCCCCACTGGAAGCTGTTTGCACTGGATATGGTGTGTGCCCTGTGCATCTGCCTGGTGGACCTGGCCTTCCCCATCGTCTCCCGCTTTTCCATGCAGACGCTGCTGCCCGGACAGATGTTCACGGCGTTTTTCGTGGTAATGGCGGTGCTGGCCGGGGCTTACGTGCTCAAGGGGTGCTTTTACTATATCATCACCTACTGGGGGCATCTGCTGGGGGTACGGATGGAGGCCGACATACGGCGGGATCTGTTCTCCCACATGCAGGATCTGTCCTTTTCCTTCTATGACAAAAACCGCACCGGCCAGCTCATGAGCCGGGTCACCGGCGACCTGTTTGAGATCACCGAGCTGGCCCACCACGGCCCGGAGGATCTGTTCATCTCCTCCATCACCATCCTGGGGGCCTTCTGCGTCATGCTCACCATCCGGTGGGAGCTGGCCCTGATCGTATTTGCGGTAATCCCCCTGTTCATCCTGTTCACCACCCTGTGCCGCAAGCGGATGATGCGGGCCTCCACTGAGGTGAAGGCCAAGCTGGCGGGCATTAACGGGGAGGTTGAGTCCTCCATCTCCGGCATGCGTACCGCCAAGGCCTTCGCCAACGAGGCGGCGGAGAGCGCCAAATTCGACCAGGCCAACGACCAGTTTCGGGGGGCCAAGCGGGGTTACTACCGGGCCATGGCCTTCTATCAGTCGGGTATGGAGTTCTTCATGGGCATCCTGTCCGTGGTAGTCATCGCCTTCGGCGGATTCCTGCTCATGCGGGGACGGATGGATCTCATCGACTTGACCACCTTCTTCCTCTACATCTCCACCTTCATCACCCCCATCCGCAAGCTCTCCGCCTTCGTGGAGCAGTTTATGCAGGGCATGGCGGGCTTCAAGCGGTTTGTGGCCCTGATGCGGGTGGAGCCCGACATCCAGGACGAGCCGGACGCCCAGGAGCTCACCGACGTGAAGGGGGACATCCGGGTGGAGGACGTGACCTTCCGGTATGAGCCCTCCGATCCGCCGGTGCTGGAGCACGTCACCCTCCACGTCCGGCCCGGCGAGACTGTGGCGGTGGTGGGCCCCTCCGGCGGCGGCAAGTCCACCCTGTGCCAGCTCATCCCCCGGTTCTACGATGTCACCGGGGGCCGGGTGCTGGTGGACGGAAAGGACGTGCGCACCCTCACCCAGCACTCCCTGCGGGCCAATATCGGGATCGTCCAGCAGGATGTCTTTCTCTTTGCCGGCACCATCTACGACAACATCCGCTACGGCCGGCCCGACGCCACCGAGGCCGAGATCGTGGAGGCCGCCAAGCGGGCGGAGATCTACGACGACATCCTGGACATGCCCGACGGCTTCCAGACCCAGGTGGGCGAGCGGGGCGCCATGCTCTCCGGCGGCCAGAAGCAGCGAGTGTCCATTGCCCGCATTTTCCTGAAAAATCCGCCCGTTCTTATTCTGGACGAGGCCACCTCCGCCCTGGACTCGGTCACCGAGGCCCGCATCCAGTCCGCCTTTGACGAGCTGGCAAAGGGCCGCACCACCCTCATCATCGCCCACCGCCTGTCCACCATCCGCTCTGCCAGCCGTATTCTCGTCATTGACGGCAACGGCATTCAGGAGGAGGGGACCCATGAGGAGCTTATGGCCAAGGGCGGAGAATACGCACAGTTATATCTTGCACAGAAATCGGTATCTGTATAGTATAACCTCCCAAAAACGGGACGGCCCTGGCGGGCTGTCCCGTTTTTTGTGCTGCCGTACATAAATGGGGCTTGCAAAAATCGAACAAATGTTGTATACTTAAATCGAACGAAAGTTCTATTTAATCCATTGGGTCTTTTTTTCGACCCAGCCCGTCTATACAGACAGAGCGCGGGACCGGGCCGGCCCGGTCCGGTCTATGGGACAGAGCATGGAGTAAAATCGGTTTGTCAACTGGAAAACCGATGCAGGAGGGAACGACATGGAGACCATCTATTACAGTCTGGATGCCAAACGACTCACTGTCTGCGGAGAAGCCGCGGGCCGCAGGGCCAGCGGCGGGCAGGAGACGGTCTGCTATGCCTTTGTCCCCCGGCCCCGCCGCCCGGTGATGCCTGCGGGCGGGAAGGTGGTGGATTTCACCGCCTACCGGCAGGCTGCCCGCCCGGAGGAGTATGCCCCGCGGGAGGAGGCGCCCGGCCGGCCCCGGCCGGTCCGGCGGCGGCGCACGCTGGCGCTGACCGTGGATCTGGCGGCCACTGGCGCGGTGGTTGTGCTGCTGGCGGCGGTGGTGCTGCGCTTTTTCGCGGGATAGAACCGAAAAATTGCCCCGGTGCGGCTCTGCGCACCGGGGCAATTTTGTGCAGAGGGAAAAATATGCAGAAGACTATTGACAAATTGAGTTAGCGGGTGTAAACTCAATTTGTTCTAGGCGGTTAGCATTAGCTAACCGCCTGATAAAAGAAAATTGGTTAGCAGAAGTTAACCTGTAAGGGAGAGAAGCCACGATGATGCCTCTGACGCTGGCAAAGCAGGGCGAGACGGTGACTATTCGGAAGATTACCGGGAAGGATGAGATCCGCCAGCACCTGGCCGAGCTTGGATTTGTGGTGGACGGAACGGTTACGGTGGTCAGCGAGCTGGGCGGCAGCCTGATCCTGCAGGTCAAGGACAGCCGCATTGCTCTGGACAGGACTATGGCCAACCGGATTATGATCTGAGGAGAGGAGACGGAACATGAAGACACTGCGGGATGCAAAGGTAGGAGATACCGTTACGGTGGTCAAGCTCCACGGCGAGGGGGCGGTCAAGCGCCGGATCATGGACATGGGGATCACCAAGGGCGTGGCGCTGCACGTGCGCAAGGTCGCCCCTCTGGGCGACCCCATGGAGCTGAACGTGCGCGGCTATGAGCTGAGCGTGCGCAAGGCCGACGCGGAGATGATCGAAATCGCCTAAGGGGAGCAGCCCCGGACACGGCCGCGCCGCCAAAGGCGGCACAGCGCAGCCGGTACTGCATCTGTGAATTAGTTATATCAAACTCACGGAAAAGGAAGGGACTGAGAGATTATGGAGCTTAAGATCGCGCTGGCGGGGAACCCGAACTGCGGCAAGACGACGCTGTTTAACGCCCTGACCGGCTCAAACCAGTACGTGGGCAACTGGCCCGGCGTAACGGTGGAGAAAAAAGAGGGCAAGCTGAAGGGCCACAAGGAGGTGGTCATTCAGGATCTGCCCGGCATTTACTCGCTGTCTCCGTACACGCTGGAGGAAGTGGTGGCGCGGAGCTACCTGGTGGGCGAGAAGCCGGACGCGATTCTGAACATCGTAGACGGCACGAACATCGAGCGCAACCTGTACCTGACGACGCAGCTCATCGAGCTGGGGATTCCGGTGGTGGTTGCGGTCAACATGATCGACCTGGTGCGGAAGAGCGGGGACACGATCGACCTAGGCAGGCTGGGGGAGGCCCTGGGGTGCGAGGTGGTGAGCATGAGCGCGCTGAAGGGCGAGGGCGGCATGGCCGCGGCGGAGAAGGCCGTGGCGCTGGCCAAGTCCCACAAGGCGGGTGAGCTGCCCCACGTGTTCACGGGCAGCGTGGAGCACGCCATCGCCCACATCGAGGAGTCCATTGCGGGGCTGGTGGACGACCGTTACCTGCGGTGGTACGCCATCAAGGTGTTTGAGCGGGACGACAAGGTGATGGCCCAGTTGAATCTGACGGGTGAGCTGAAGGCCCACCTGGAGGCCCACATCGCCGACTGTGAGAAGGAGATGGACGACGACGCCGAGAGCATCATCACCAACCAGCGGTATACGTACATCAACGGGGTTGTGAACAAGGCCGTGAAGAAGAAGGCGGCGGCCCACAGCCTGACCACCTCTGACAAGATTGACCGGATTGTGACCAACCGGATTCTGGCCCTGCCGATTTTCGCGGTGGTCATGTTTGCGGTGTACTATGTGGCCATCGGCACGGTGGGCGACTGGGTGACCGGTTGGACCAACGACGTGCTGTTCGGCGAGATTGTGCCGCCGGCGGTAAGCGGCTGGCTGGAGGGCATCGGCACCGCCCCCTGGCTGCAGGGGCTGATTGTGGACGGCATCATTGCCGGCGTGGGCGCGGTGCTGGGCTTCGTGCCCCAGATGCTGGTGCTGTTCCTGATGCTGTCCATCCTGGAGGATGTGGGCTACATGGCCCGCGTGGCGTTCATCATGGACCGTATCTTCCGCAAGTTCGGCCTGAGCGGCAAGAGCTTTATCCCCATGCTCATCGGCTCCGGCTGCGGCGTGCCCGGCGTCATGGCCTCCCGTACCATTGAGAACGAGCGCGACCGCCGGATGACGGTCATGACCACCTGCTTCGTGCCCTGCGGGGCCAAGATGCCCATCATCGGCCTGTTCGCCGGCGCCCTGTTCGGCGGCAGCGGCCTGGTGGCGGTGTCCGCCTACTTCATCGGCGTGGCAGCCATTATCTTTTCCGGCATCATCCTGAAAAAGACCAAGGCGTTTGCAGGCGACCCCGCCCCCTTCGTTATGGAGCTGCCCGCCTACCACGTGCCCTCTGTGGGCAACGTCCTGCGGGCCACTTGGGAGCGCGGCTGGTCCTTCATCAAGCGGGCCGGCACCATCATCCTGGCCTCCTCCATCATCCTCTGGTTCCTCCAGGGCTTCGGCTTTACCGAGGCGGGCTTCGGCATGGTGGAGGACAACAACACCTCCCTGCTGGCGGCCATTGGCGGCGCGGTGTGCTTCATTTTCCGGCCCCTGGGCTTCGGCACCTGGCAGGCCACCGTGGCCACCGTTACCGGCCTCATCGCCAAGGAGAACGTGGTGTCCACCTTCGGCGTGCTCTTCGGTCTGGGCGCCGATCTGACGGAGGAGGACCCCGGCCTGTTGGCCGCCGTGGGCACCCACTTCACCGCCCTGAGTGCTTACAGCTTTATGATCTTCAACCTGCTGTGCGCCCCCTGCTTCGCGGCTATGGGCGCCATCAAGCGGGAAATGAATAACGCCAGGTGGACCCTGGGCGCCATCGGCTATATGTGCGGCTTTGCCTATGTGGTCTCCCTCATTGTCTACCAGCTCGGCGGGCTTATCACCGGCGAGGTCTCCTTCGGCATCGGCACCATCGCCGCCGCCGCCGCCCTCGTTGGCCTGGTCTACCTCCTTGTCCGCAGAAACAAGTACGACGAGAACACCCTCTCCATTTCCGCCGTTGCCGCCGCGGCCAAGTAAGGAGCGCCTATGAATGCACCAACAATTATCATTGGCCTGATCATTTTGGCCGTGTTTGTGGCCATTGTGGGAAAGGGCATTTACAACCGCCGCCATGGCAAGAGCTCCTGCTCCTGCGGGGGCTCCTGCGGCGGAGGGTGCGGCCACTGCGCCTCGTCCGGGCTGTGCCACCCTGAGAAGCAACCGCCGACACGCCGGGGCGCGGCTGGCGCCCCTTAGCAAGGAGTAAGAAATGGAGCTGACCAATACCAACGTACGCTATCTTTTGACCATCTACCACCTCTCGCAGGCCCGGCTGGAGGTGTCCTCCAAGGATATCGCCCAGACCCTGGACGTGTCCCGCGCCTCCGTCACCAGCATGATGTCCATTCTGACAGACAAGCGCCTGGTGACCAAGGAGCGGTACGGCAAGGTACACCTGACCGACGACGGCTGCCGGTGGGCCCGGGTGCTGGCCAGCCAGACGGACAAACTGGCCGAGACGCTGCAAAACCGGATGGAGCTGTCCTATGAGGAGGCGTGGAAGGCCGCCTGCGCGGCAGTCTCCGAGCTGCCCCGCCACTGTTTTGAGCCCATCCATGTTCCAGACAGACAGAGAAAGGAAGTTTTCCAATCATGAAGTGGTATCAGAATCCGAAGATCCTCTGCTTTGCCGGCGGCGTGGCCGCCGCCCTGGTGGGAGCCAAGGTTGCCAAGTCCCCCAAGACCCGTGAGCTCTGCGTGGCCGGCATGGCCAAGGGCATGAAGCTCCAGCAGGACGCCAGGGTGACCCTCCAGAACATGAAGGAGGACGCTCAGGATCTGTGTGCGGAGGCCAAGCAGAAGGCGGCCCAGGAGACCGCCGAAGAGGCGTAACGCAGCCATGAGATATCGCATCGCATACGACGAGCCCGGTCGCCTTCGGGTGCGCTTCGGCCCGGATGCGTTTACCCAGGAGCAGGGCTACGGCATTGCCGCCCTGCTCCTGGGCCGTCCGGGCGTGCGGGAGGCCGTCACCTGTGCGCTCAATGGCAGCGTGCTGGTGTGCTACGAGGGGGAGGGCCGGGCGGAGGCCCTGGCAGTACTCCGGGGGCTCCGGCGGGACGCCCTGCCGGTGGGGACCGCCGCCGACGATGACCAGCTCCGCCAGGTGGACAGCCAGTTTCTGGGCCGGCTCCTTTCCATGGCCGCCCGCCATTTCCTGAAAAAGTGGTTTCTTCCCTTCCCTGTCCGCTGCGCCGTGACTCTGTGGAACGCGGCGGGCTACTGGCGGGAGGGCCTGAGAAGCCTGGGCGGGGGGCGGCTGGACGTGGCCGTGCTGGATGCGGCCTCCATCGCCGGAGCCATCGCCCGGCGGGAGTGGTCCACCGCTGGCTCGGTCATGTTCCTGCTGGGCCTGTCCGCCCTGCTGGAGGACTACACCCGCAAGCGCACCCAGACCACCCTGACCCAGAGCCTGGCCATCCACGTGGACACCGTGTGGCGGGTGGCGGAGGACGGCTCCGAGGAGTCCATCCCCATGGGCCGCCTGGCTCTGGGGGAGCGTATCCGGGTGCGCTCCGGCGCCCTGATCCCGGTGGACGGCACTGTCACAGACGGCGACGCCATGGTGAATGAGGCGTCCATGACCGGCGAGCCCCTCCCCATCCACAAGCGCCAGGGCTCCACCGTCTACGCCGGCACCGTGCTGGAGGAGGGCAGTCTGGTCATCCAGGCCGCGGCCCTGGCCGGCGAGAGCCGGATTCAGCAGATCGTGGGCCTTATCGAGAATTCCGAGGCGCTGAAGGCCGGAGCCCAGAGCCGGGCCGAGCGGCTGGCCGACGCCATCGTGCCCTTCAGCTTTGCCGGGGCCCTGGCGGTGGGCCTGCTGACCCGGAATGTGACCCGGGCTCTGTCCGTACTGATGGTGGACTACTCCTGCGCCATCAAGCTGTCCACCCCCATCTCCATCATCTCCGCCATGCGGGAGGCCTCCGCCCGCCGTATTATGGTCAAGGGCGGCAAATACCTGGAGGCCTTTGCCGAGGCGGATACCATCGTATTCGACAAAACCGGCACCCTCACCGCCGCCTGCCCCCGGGTGGAGGAGGTTCTGGACTTCACCGGCCGGGGGGAGGACGAGCTGCTGCGGTGCGCGGCCTGCATCGAGGAGCACTTCCCCCACAGCATGGCCCGGGCCGTCACCCGCGCCGCCGAGGAGCGGGGCCTCAACCACGAGGAGCGCCACGCCGAGGTGGAGTATGTGGTGGCCCACGGCGTGGCCACCACCCTGGAGGGGGAGCGGGCCCTCATCGGCAGCCGCCACTTCATCTTCGAGGACGAGGGCGTTGCCTGTACCGACGAACAGGCTAGGCGGATCGCCGCGGCCGCCCGCGGCCGTTCGGTGCTCTATCTGGCCATCGGCGGCAGGCTGGCCGGCGTGCTGTTGATCAGCGATCCGCCCCGCCCCGAGGCCGCTGAGGCCATCGCCGCCCTGCGGGCGCTGGGGGTGCGCCGGGTGATCATGCTCACCGGCGACCAGGAGACCGCCGCCCGGGCGGTGTGTAAGCGGCTGGGCATCGACACGTTCCGCGCCCAGGTGCTCCCAGCCGACAAGGCCTCCCTGATCGAGGGCTACAAGGAGGGCGGCAGCAGGCTCATCATGGCGGGCGACGGGGTCAACGACTCCCCCGCCCTGGCCGCCGCGGATGTATCCGTGGCCATGAGGGATGCCTCCGACCTGGCCCGGGAGGTGGCGGATATTACCCTCCTCTCCTCCGATCTGCGGGAGCTGGCCGCCCTGCGCCGCCTCTCCCAGCGGATGCTGGAGCGCATTAACCGCAACTACAGGTCGATTTTGACCATCAACACCAGCCTGCTGGCGCTGGGGATTTTCGGCATACTGCCGCCGACCACCACGGCCCTGCTGCACAATGCCTCTACCATGGCCATCAGCGCCGCCAGCATGCGGCCCTATCTGCCCGCGCCCGGCGGGCGCGGGGCCCAGGGAAAGGAGCCTGGCAATGAAACAGCATAGATTCTGGGCTTGGGGCGCCGTGTTCTGTATGCTCATGTGCATCTACACCGGCAAGCGCCGCAAGTAAAGCAAGGCAGAGAAGGCCCCTCCCCGCCGTCCGGCGGAGAGGGGCCTTTGCCGCCGCCGTGACAGGAGAGCGCGGGCATGCAGTCACCACGCCGGACGGCGGGACTGTCCGGCAGTGAGCTGGCGGAGGGATTGGGCGCACAGCGCGCCGTAGAACTTCAGATACTTCTTTTTTGCCTGGCGCTGGAGGCGCTGGCGCTCCTGAAAGGCCTTCCAGCAGGCGCAGCTCTTGTGGCAGCCGCTGTGGTAGGAGGGACATTGGCTCTGACAGGGAAGCATGGGGGTTCTCCTTTCTGCGGGGGCGGGAGGTACGGTTCCCGTCCATTGTAGGCCGGATCAGAGCCCAACTGCCACCATGGTGCTGTAAAAGGGAGGTAAATAATTGGAGTTTACCGCATTTGTAGAGCATGCTCACTAAAAATAATGACAAATAAGAGGATAAATATATACAATCTAAACAAAATAGAGTGGCTGAAATCGGGCAAAAGGCAGAATAATGTGAGCATGGTTGCAATTGGAAGATGCTCATGGTATCATGCAAAACACCTTGCGGGGTCGGGGCTCTGACCACTGGAGACTCCGCGCCGGAGGACTCCTGGTCGCAAGGAAAGAAAAAGAGGAGGAAACATGAAATGAAATCCCATAAGCCATCCAAACTGATCGCTCTGGGGCTCGCCCTCACCATGGGCCTGAGCATTCCCGCGGCGCTGGCAGCCAGTTCTCTGGTGCCCGCCTCCACCAAGGTCACGGTGGACGGTAAGGCGGCCGCTGTCGAGGGATACAATATTGACAACGGCAACAACTATTACAAGCTGCGCGATTTCGCCAGCGCGCTGGACGTGGGCCTGACCTGGGATAAGGCCACCGACACTGCGGCCATCGACACCGGCTCCCACTACAAGCCCGACGCCACCCAGCTCATCACCGGCAACTGGGCCCCCGCTACCCGCGCCCGCATCCAGGCCGTGATTGACGAGAACACCAACCAGGGCAAGTACGTGGTCTTTGACTTTGACAACACCTCCGTGATCTTCGACATTCAGGAGGCCCTGCTTATCTACCAGATTGAGAACCTGCAATTCAAGATCGACCCCGCCGACATGGAGGCCGTTCTGGAGACCGGCATTCCCGACCTGAACAAGTCCATGGGCACCAGCCTGGACGGCAAGAACATCACCCCCGCCACCCTGGTGGCCGACATCACCAGCGATTACGAGTGGATCTATGCCAACTACGAGGGCTTTGAGGGGGACAAGGACCTCAACTACATCCACGCGTCCAACCAGTACCAGGACTTCGCCGCCAAGCTGCGCTTCATGTACGGCAACCTGGGCGACTACTTTGATCACGCCGTCTCTTACCCCTGGGTTGGCTATCTGTTCACCGGCATGACCCCCGACGAGGTGCAGAAGCTGGCTGCCGCCTCCCACCAGTATTGGGCAGACTACGGCCGCTATGCCGAGGAAACCTGGACCTCTCCCATGGAGCTGCCCGGCAAGACCGGCATTGTCTCGATTGACTTTATCACCGGCCTGACCTTCACCGACGAGCTGAAGGACCTGTATGCCACCCTCCAGGCCAACGGCATCGACGTGTATATCGTCTCCGCCTCCCCCATCGACACCGTGCTGGCCGCCAATGAGACCATGGGCTACAACCTGCCCGAGGACCACGTCTACGCCATGCGCAACAAGCTGGGCGAGGACGGCCGCTACATTAACGAGTATAACTACGACTGGGGCGGCGAGGGCAAGTACGCCCAGACCCAGGGTGAGGGCAAGAGCACCATTATCACCAACTTCATCGCGCCCCAGTATGACAACGCCGGCCCCCTGATGGTCTTCGGCGACAGCTCCGGCGACTGGAACATGATGACCGACTGGATGGAGAGCGGCGACACCGAGCTGGGCGTCATCTTCAACCGTTACCGCAAGCCCGGCAGCGACCCCATCTGGCAGGGCTCCAACGAGGCCGCCCAGTCCATCGGCGATCCTGACGCCCGCTTTGTCCTCCAGGGCCGCGACGAGAACACCGGCGAACTGCGCCCCAGCGAGAAGTCCATCCTGCTGGGTGAGACCGACGAGGTGCTGGTCCGCCCCGCCGAGTAAGGCAGACATAAGCGCAATTTCATATACGGCGGCAGCCGGGAGTGGAGCCTGCGGGCTCCCTCCCGGCTGTTCTGATCAAACTTTAAGATTTTTTTAATGAAAACCGGGAACCTTGCTCTGGACATTTCGTCTGTAATGTTGGATAATGGAATATATAACCAAGAAAAAACCTGCATTGGAAGGAGAGAATGAACATGAAGCGAACCCATAGAGGGCTTGCCCGGCTGCTGTCCGCGGGTATGAGTCTGGCCCTTTTGACGAGCCTGGTACCCGGGGCCACGGCGGCGAGCCGAAATGTAGAATACGAGGTGGATGCGGATGAGGTCCTCTACTTGGAAAAGGAGGACTTCGATAAATTTGTGTATGACGAAACGTCACAGGGTACCGAGGTGGATGAGCTCTGGTTTACAAACTTACCCTCGTCCAGTAAGGGTGTGCTATATTTTGACTATGACGGCCGAGACGAATATGAGGTCGAAAAGCGAGAGAGCTTTACCCGCAGAGACCTAGATGATCTCGCCTTTGTGCCAGATGAGGACTACGATGGTTCCGTAACGATCGGTTTTAGCGGTGAGTCCGACCAGGGTGAGAATTTTTCTGGTACACTTTATATTGAGGTCAATGGCACAGGGCGTTCATCCTCTGACGGCGAAGTGACCTATGAGGTGGATGTCAACGACGCCGTGGATCTGGACGTGGACGATTTTGACGACTATGCCTACGACGAGTCGGACGGCACCGAGGTCGATTACATCTTCTTCACCGACCTGCCCTCCTCCAGCAAGGGCACCCTCTACTACGACTATGGCTACTCCAGTGAACGCGAAGTAGAGAAGGACGAGGAGTTCGACCGGGACGAGATCGACGACCTGACCTTTGTGCCCAAGCGGAATTATGAGGGGACGGTTACCCTGTCCTTCGAGGGCCGGTCGGACGCCCGGGATAAGTTCTACGGCGACCTGGTCATCGAGGTGGGCGGCGGCCGGAGCAGCAGCGCCGCCAGGGGCGACGTGACGTACGATGTGGACGTCAACGACACGGTGGACTTCGACTATGACGACTTCGACGAGTTCGTCTACGACGAGACCAGCGGTACCGAGGTGGGACGGGTCTGGTTCACCGAGCTGCCCTCCTCCCGGGAGGGCACCCTCTACCGGGACTATGACAAGCGGGATCAGGAGGAGATTGACGAGGACGAGGAAATCCGCCACGACGAGATCGACAATCTGACCTTCGTACCCAAGCGCAATTTTGAAGGGGCGGTCACCATCCCCTTTGAGGGCAGGGCGGACGACGGCGACAAGTTCTCCGGCGAGCTGGTCATTCGGGTGGGCGATGCCGGCGGCGCCGACATTACCGTGGAGCTCCAGGCCGGCAACGGTTCCACCGTCAACTTCCAGACGGACGCGTTCAACGAGGCCTGCGTGAAGGAGACCGGCGCCAATCTGAACTATGTGATCTTTGACTACGACTCCGGCCGCGGCGGCTATCTGTACTACCAGCACGGCGAGTCCGGCGAGTCTGAGGTGGGCTCCGGCCGTTATTACCGCGCCTCCTCTCCCCGGCTGGACCAGGTTTCCTTTGTCCCCGGCAGCGGCACCGGCAGCTCCGTGCGCATCCCCTTTGAGGGGGAGGCCACCAACGGCAAGTCCTTCTACGGCGAGGTCAAGCTGACCTATGTGACGCTGAGTGAGCCCACTATCATCACCTACACCTCCACCGGCCTGGCCGTGGACTTCAACGCCGCCGACTTTACCGCCGCCTGCGCGGCCCGGGGCGGCAAGGCCCTGACCTCCGTCCGGTTCCCCGCCCCCGACACCACCGGCGGACAGCTCTACTACAACTTCCACACTCCCACCCAGTACCGCGGCGAGGTGGTTTCCACCGTGGACTACTCCGTGGGCGGCGTCTACCTGCTGGGCGAGGTCACCTTCCTGCCCAAGGCGGGTTACAGCGGCGTTGTAACCATCCCCTATGTGGGTACCGATGCCGACGGCATCGAGTATACCGGCACCGTTCAGGTGATGGTCACGCCCTCCGCCTCCTCCCGCTTCAGCGACATGGGCAGCTATAACAGTTGGGCGGGAGCCTCCGTGGAATTCCTGGCCGCCTACGGCATTACCACCGGTACGGGCGACGGCGCCACCTTCAGCCCCGCCTCCACCCTCACCCGCGGCGACTATATCCTGATGCTCTACCGCACCTTTGGCTTCAGCAGCACCGCCGCCGCGGGCAACTTTACTGACGTGGCCGCCGGCAGCTACTACGCCGAGGCCCTGGCCCATGCCAAGGCTCTGGGCATCGCCACCGCCGAGGCGGACGGGAGCTTCCGCCCCAACGACCCCGTCACCCGGCAGGACGCCATGGTGTTCCTCCTGCGGGCCATGCAGGCCGTCAACCGGTCTGTGCCCAACGCCTATGACAGCTACCTGAGCCGCTTTCCGGATGGGGCCTCCGTGGCGGACTACGCCCGCACGGCCATGGCCGCCATGGCCCAGGCCGGCGTGATCCAGGGCAACGAGCAGGGCAAGCTCAACCCCACCGGAACCCTGAACCGGGCGGAGATGGCCGTCATTCTCCACCGCGCCCTCACCCTGTAACCCAGCTCCCAAGCCGGGGCCGCCCAGCGGCCCCGGCTTTTTGTGCAAAATATGGGACAGGGAGGCTTGAAAAGGGCGGCTTGGGTATGATATAGTATCAAGGTATTGGTATCGGCTGCATCCCTTCGGATGTGGTCGTTTTTGTGAGACGGAACCGGGGGGATGGACGTGTTTGACGGACTTCTGTTTGATCTGGACGGGACCCTGTGGGATTCGGTGGATGCCATCTGCATCTCCTGGAACCGGGCCCTGGAGCGGCTTGCGCCGGAGTATGCCGGCACCGTGACCCGGGCGCGGCTGCTGCCGTGTATGGGGATGCTGCTGCCCGATATCCTCCACCGCCTGGTGCCGGAGCTGGACCAGGAGCGGGTGAAGCCCATTCTGGAGGAGGTGCTGTCGGAGGAAAACGCCTATGTGGCCGCCCACGGGGGCGTCCTCTACCCCGGGGTGGAGCAGACCCTGGCGGCGCTCTCCGCCCGCTGTCCCCTCTTTCTCGTCAGCAACTGCCAGGACGGGTATATTGAGGCCTTTTTCCAGGCCCATGGACTGGGGCGCTATTTTACGGACTACGAAAACCCCGGCCGCACGGGGCTGCCCAAGGCGGACAACATCGCCCTGGTGGCGGAGCGGAACGGCCTGAGGCGGCCCCTCTACATCGGAGACACCCAGGGGGACTATGACGCCGCCTCCAAGGCGGGGGTCCCCTTCCTCCATGCCGCCTACGGCTTCGGGCGCATTGACCGCCCTGTGCCCTCGGTGGCCGCCTTTGAGGCGATCCCGGACGCCATCCGCCGCCTCACTCCGCCGTAAGGCGGGGCGATGTAGGCATCGCCCCCTACAACGTCCAAATGAGGGCCTGTTCCCGCCGTAGGGGCGGATGCCCACATCCGCCCGGCACCCATGCACCAACTCTATCAAGGAGGACATTACCTTGTCACAATACGAGAAAGAAATCAATCGCCGGCGTACCTTTGCCATCATCAGCCACCCGGACGCCGGCAAGACCACCCTGACCGAGAAATTCCTGCTCTACGGCGGGGCCATTGCCCAGGCTGGGCAGGTCAAGGGCAAAAAGAATACCCGGGCCGCCACCTCCGACTGGATGGAGATTGAGAAGCAGCGCGGCATCTCGGTCACCTCTTCCGTCATGCAGTTCCAGTACGAGGGCTACTGCATCAACATCCTGGACACCCCCGGCCACCAGGACTTCTCGGAGGACACCTACCGCACCCTCATGGCCGCCGACAGCGCGGTGATGGTCATTGACGCGGCCAAGGGCGTGGAGGCCCAGACCCGCAAGCTGTTCAAGGTGTGCGCCATGCGGGACATCCCCATCTTCACCTTCATCAACAAGATGGACCGGGAGGCCCGGGACTCCTTCGAGCTGCTGGAGGAGCTGGAGAAGGAGCTGGGCATCGAGACCTACCCGGTCAACTGGCCCATTGGCTGCGGCAAGGAGTTCAAGGGTGTGTACGACCGGGGCAGCCGCAAGATTATCCACTTCACCTCCAACGGCGGGGCCAAGGCGGCCACCGCCACGGAGGTGGAGCTGGGCGACCCCAACCTGGACGGCCTGATCGGCGAGCGGCTCCACCGGCAGCTCACCGACGAGATCGAGCTGCTGGATGGCGCGGCCGCCGAGTTTGATCTGGACCGGGTGCGCCACGGCAAGCTCTCCCCGGTGTTCTTCGGTTCCGCCCTCACCAACTTCGGCGTGGAGCCCTTCCTGGAGCACTTCCTCCAGATGACCACCGCCCCCCTGCCCCGGCGGGCGGGCGAGCTGGTGGTGGACTCCCTGGACGACGACTTCTCCGCGTTTGTGTTCAAGATCCAGGCCAACATGAACAAGGCCCACCGGGACCGCATCGCCTTTATGCGCATCGTCTCCGGCCGCTTTGACGCGGATAAGGAGGTGTACCATGTCCAGGGCGGCAAGAAGCTCCGCCTGTCCCGGCCCCAGCAGCTCATGGCGGCCGAGCGGGAGATCATCGAGGAGGCCTACGCCGGCGACATCATCGGCGTGTTTGACCCGGGCATCTTCTCCATCGGCGACACCCTGTGCGCCCCGGGCAAAAAGTTCCGCTTCGACCCCATCCCCACCTTCGCCCCCGAGCACTTCAAGCGGGTGCGCTCCCTGGACACCATGAAGCGCAAGCAGTTTTTGAAGGGTATGGAGCAGATCGCCCAGGAGGGCGCCATCCAGATCTTCAAGACCCCCTACACCGGCATGGAGGAGGTTATCGTGGGCGTGGTGGGCACCCTCCAGTTCGACGTGCTGGAGTACCACCTCAAGAACGAGTACAACGTGGAGCTCTATATGGAGGGCCTGCCCTACGAATACCTGCGGTGGATCGAGACCGACGACGGCGAGCCGGTCAAGGAGGAGGATCTCATCCTGGGCACCGACGTGAAGCTGGTGGAGGACTACAAGGGCAACCAGCTCCTGCTGTTCGGTTCCCAGTGGGCCATCGGCTGGACCGAGGAGCGGAACAAGAACCTCACCTTCCACGAGTTCGGGGGTACCAAGTTCTGATAAAATCAAAAACCGCCCGCCGGCCTGCGCCGGGGGGCGGTTTTTGATGCGCCGGTTACCGCACGGGGGTGTAGCTGGGGACGGCCTCCTCGTCCGTGGCCTCCAGCTTAAAGATAACGGGCCGCAGGCCGTCGTTGCAGCTACAAATGGCCACGCCGGGCTTGCGAATCCAGTCTCCGTAGTAGAACAGCCCCTCCCCCGCGCCGTGGGCCAGGGCGAAGGCGTACTGGTAGACCGCCTTCCACGCCTCGTCACAGAAGCCCTCCGGCTTGGCGTAGTCGGCGTAAAAGACCTGCCCTTCCCGCAGCATGGGACAGGCCGTCAGCCCCTCGGCGCCGTATTCCTCCGCCAGATCCCGGTCCAGGGTGGTTTTCAGAACGGTAATTTTCACGCGCTTCATAACAATCCCTCCTCGTGTGAGAATAGGATAGCACCGCTCAAGGGCATTGGGCAAGGGGAAGTTTTCCACAAGGGGGACCAAACGGGTGGAAAAGTCAGCCCTGGCTATGGGGAGCGAGCCTGGCTTTACCGCCTGCCCGGTCCAGGGCCAGCGCCAAGACGGCAAAGACCGCCCCGCTGCCCACCGCCTGTACCAGCGTGCCCAGGAACTGGGGCCAGAAGGCGTTGACGCCGCCCAGCAGCAGGCAGGCGGCCAGGCCGTACGCCGCCGGGGAGAGCAGGCAGGCCAGCAGAAGGGCCGCCCCGTTCCGGGGGCAGAGGAGCCGCGGGGCCCGGCTGGTAAACAGGAGGGCCACCAGGGCCTTGATGAGCAGCGTGGGGACCACCCACAGAGGGGCGGTGAGCAGATCCGCCAGCCCGGCCCCCACCATGGCGGCGCCCACGGCGTAGGGGGCGGGCAGCAGACAGGCCGCCAGGTAGATCAGCGCGTCTCCCAGGTGGATGTAGCCGCCGGTGGGGATGGGGATATGGAGCAGATAGGCGGTGGTGACCGCAATGGCTCCGGCGAACAGGGCGGCCAGGCAGAGCAGCCGGAGTTTTTTCGATTCGCGCACAGGGGCTCCCTCCTTTTTTTGTCTGTCCCCATTGTACGCTCCGTCTGACCTTGTTAAAAGTATCAGAATAAATCTATTTTAAAAGGTCAGGCGAGGCGGAGGAAACACACAAAACCTGCCCCATCCCCATAAAATAGGGCAGGGAGGTGGAAAAATGGAAGAGACAGTCCTGCGGGAGCAGCTCAGGACGGTGGATGAATCCCTGCTGTTTCTGTTGTTGATCGTACTGTCGGTGCTGCTCTCCTACTGGGGGGTGCGCATACAGCGGGAGGGGCTGTGCAGAACCCTCCAGGGGGATGCCGAGGGGGCGGCCGCCCTGCCCCGGGTGTTCCCCATCCGCCTGAGCGCCTCGGCCCTGGTGGTGGGAGCGCTGGGCTTTTTCCTCTGTCTGGCCCTCAAGACAGAGCGGGAGACCGCCCGGGGTGGGACGCCGGCGGCCCGGCGGTCGGCGTGCACCAACCTGTGGGCCTCCCTGTTTGTCTTTCTCGCCGCCCTGCTGCGGCTGGACGACCTGCTGGGCACCCGGGATGCCTCGGGGGAGGTCATCTGAAATAAAGCAGGCGCGCCCTGCGGCGCGCCTGTCGAGGATGCGGGTCAGTTTGCCGGCCCCTTGGCAAAAAAGGTATAAACCCCGGTGGCCACCGTCCGGCCCGTGTCGTCGGTGAGCACGGCCTCGTACACCAGGACGGTTTTGCCCAGCTTCCTGGGCGTGGCCGTGCAGGTGATGCGCGCTCCGGACGCCGGGGCCAGATACTGCATGGAGCAGTCCAGGGTGACGCACATGTGCCCGGTGGTGAAGGCCGCCGTGCCGCACACGGTGTCCGCCAGGGTGACCAGCGCCCCGCCGTGGACGATGCCCATGGGGTTGAGGCTGGAGGGCTGCACCTCCAGCACGCCCACGGCGCTGTGATCCGGCCGCAGCTCGGTGACGTACATGTGGTTGGCGGGGGCGAAGCAGCCGCTGGTATTCACCAGCTCCAGAAGCTTACTGTAGGAATCCATCGAGAATCTTCTCCTCCGCCTCCTGCTCGGTGAGGCCCAGGGTCATGAGCTTGAGAATCTGGTCGCCCGCGATGCGTCCGATGGCCGCCTCGTGAATGAGCTGGGCGTCCACATGGTTGGCCACGATGGCGGGGATGGAGGAAATTCTGGCGTCGCCCATGATGATGGAGTCGCACTGCACATGGCCGAAGCACCTGGCGTTGCCCGTCACCTTGGGGTAGAACACCTGCTGGGACTGGTCCTGGGCCACCGAGCGGGACACCACCCGGCCGTTGGCCCCCTCGCCGTCCAGAATGATCTCCATATCGCTCTCGGCGGTCTGCTCCCCGTGGGTGAGCAGCTTCTCGGTGATGATGGCCTCGGCGTCCTTCCCCACCACGATTTTCGTCTCCCGCTTGGTGGAGTCCACGCCGCGGATCTGGGTGCTCTCCAGATTGATGGTGGCCCCCTCCTCCAGATACACGACGGTCTGGGGGTTCATGATGCGCTTGCCGGTGCCGGGGCCCTCGCCGTAGTGGCGCTCCACATAGCGGACCTTGGAGTTTTTGCCCACGTAGAAGGTGTGCACGCCGTCGTGCTGGCTGGTCTCGCAGCCGGTGTTGTGGATGCCGCAGCCGGCCACGATGTCCACATCGCAGTCCTCGCCGATGAAGAAGTCGTTGTATACCATCTCGCTCAGCCCGGTCTGGCTGATGATGACCGGGATGTGGACCGACTCGTGCCTGGTGCCCGGCTTGATGCGGATGTCGATGCCCGACTTGCCCGGCTCGGTCTTGGTGGTGATCTCAATGTTGGCGGTGCTGTTCCGGGAGTCCAGCGCGCCGTTGCGGCGGATGTTGTAGGCCCCCTGGGGGGTCTTCTCCAGCTCCGCGATCTCTTTCAGCAGTTTCCATTCAGCCTGATCCATGCTTACCTCGCCCCCTCCGACATATAGCTGCACCCGGCCGAGGTGTTGGCCAGGATCTGGGGGAAAATCTCGTCCTTGGGCCCGTGCTTGGCGATTTTCCCGTCGCGGATCATCACAATCTCGTCGGCCAGGTCAATGATGCGCTCCTGGTGGGAGATGACGATCAGCGTGGCCTCCCGCTTCTGGTGGATGGCCCTGAAGGTCTCGGTCAGCTTGGCGAAGGACCACAGGTCGATGCCCGCCTCCGGCTCATCAAAGATCATCAGCCCCGACTTGCGGGCCAGAATAGTGGCGATCTCAATGCGCTTGACCTCGCCGCCGGACAGGGAGGCGTCCACCTCCCGGTCGATATAGTCGGCGGCGCACAGGCCCACCCGGGTCAGATACTGGCAGCCCTCCTCCCGGGTCAGCTTCTCGCTGCCCGCGGCCAGGGCCAGCAGATCCCGCACCCGCAGGCCCTTGAAGCGGGGCGGCTGCTGAAAGCCGTAGCTCACCCCCAGGCGGGCCCGCTGGGTGATGTCCAGGCCGGTGATGTCGGTGCCATTCCAGGCGATGGTGCCCCCGGTGGGCCGCACCAGGCCCATGATGGCCTTCGCCAGGGTGGTCTTGCCGCCCCCGTTGGGGCCGGTGATGACCACAAACTGATGGTCAGCTACGGTGAGGGAGACGTCGTTGAGGATACCCAGCTCCTCGCCGGACTCCCCCTCCACCTGGTAGCTGAGATGCTTTATCTCCAGCATACGCGGTCTCTCCTTTGTACTATGCTTCTTCTCATGAGATGTTATTTTATCACGGCGGGGGGGAAAATACAACCCTGCCGGGCGCAAAAACCACACTATTCGCATAGGATAAGGTGAATCCAAATCATCAGGAGGCTTTGTCTATGGAACAAGATCATTTGCCCTGCTCCTGCGACCAGGAGGTCTTTGAGCGGGTGTGGCGGCGGGTGATGCCCGAGGACCGGCCCGACTGCCCCTTTACCCTGGGCGAGGACGCTGCCGCCCCTCCGGCCATCCAGCCCCCCGCGGTGGCTCTGCCTGCCGTGGTACATACTGCTCCAGCCGGCGAACAGGCGCCCTCCCGGCCCGTGGTGGGAGAAGAGCACGACGTGCCCTGCCTGGGGGCGTCCTCGGCGGTGTACGGCGCCCAGCTCCAGCGGCTCATTGACCGGGAACTGGCGGATTGGAGGGCCTATCAGGCCCTATCCCGCCGGGCCCAGGGAAACAGCGGGCGGGTGCTGGCCACCATCGCCGCCGACGAACGCCGCCACGCCAAGCGGCTTTCCACCGCCTATTTTCTCATCTCCGGGGTGCGGTACTGGCCGGTAGACCGGGTACCCAATCCATCCCCCGCCCCATTCTCCGCCGCCCTGCGGGAGCACTTCATGGAGGAGCAGCGGGGGGCGGCCGCCTACCAGACCGCGGCGGCGGAGACCGCCGATCCCTGCCTCCACGAGCTCTTTCTGGAGCTGGCGGGGGAGGAGGACTCCCACGCCTGGCTCCTGCGCAGCGTACTGGAGCAGCTATAAGAACACCCCCGGCGCACGGCTTTGCCGCGCGCCGGGGGCCTGCTTTTAGTATCCGTTGACCACAGCGTCCAGCACCCTGGCCGCCACGGAGCCCGCCGCGTCCGCACCGGAACCGCCGTTCTCCACCAGCACCACGAAGGCGTAGGGGGCGTCGGGGTTGCGGAGGAAGCCGGCGAACCAGGCGTGGGGGGCCTTGCCGCCCCCCACCTCGGCGGTGCCGCTCTTGGCGCACACGTCCATGTTGGGGAAGCGGGAGGCGCCGTACTGGGCCGTGACATTGTGGGCCATCAGCTCTGCCAGGGCGGCGGCGGTATCCCCCTCCACCAGCTTTTGGGTGTGCCGGGGCAGGGCGGGCAGGGACGGCAGGCCCAGGGCGTTCTCCGTCTTGAGCACCAGCCGGGGCACGGCCGCCGTTCCGCCGTTTGCGATGGCCCCCATATAGACCATGAGGGCGCAGGGGTTGGCCAGGTCGTTGTACTGCCCCACGCCGGCCCAGCCCAGCTCGTTGGCCGTGAGGCCGTCAAAATCGAAGGAGCCGGCGGCGGTGTTCAGGCCGCTGACCCGGTAGGAGGAGGTGAGCCCCGCCCGGACGGTGTACTCCTCCAGCACGTCCTCCCCCAGCTCGCCGGCCAGCAGGGCGAACACCCCGTTGCACGAGTTGGCCAGGGCGGAGGAGATGTCCTGCTCCCCGTGGGCGTGGGGGCAGGTGATGGCCCCGTCCCCCACCTGGGTGGAGCCGGTGCAGGTCCAGGTGCGGTCAAAGAGATCGGGCATGCGCTCAATGGCGGCGGAGAGCACCACGGTCTTGTAGACCGAGCCCGGCGGGAAGGTGCCGGAGAGGAAGCGGTTGAGGTACGCCCCCTCGTAGGCGTCGTTCTCCTCCAGCTCCTCGGCGGAGGGAGGGGTCAGCGGGTCGAAGGCGGGGGCGGACACCATGCACAGCACCTCCCCCGTCTCGTAGTTGTAGACGCCCACCGCCCCCTTGCGGCCGGCCAAGGCCTCATAGGCGATGTAGTTGTACCGGGCGTCCAGGGTGAGGTAGAGGTCGTTGCCCGCCCCCAGGGGGGAGTAGGCCCCGGTGAGCAGGTTGTAGCCGGAGAGCTGGTCGGCAAAGGCCACCAGCGCCCCGGTGCCGATGTTGCCCTGGGCGTCCCCCACGGCGTGGAGGGTGGCCTTGCGCACGGTGGCGTTGTCGTACCAGCGCCGGGTGCCGTCCTCCTCCGTCCAGGAGAGCACGTCCCCGTCCCGGTCCAGCACCCGGCCCACCGAGAGCTGTCCCTGGCGGTTGTAGAGGTGGCGGTTGGCGGCAAAGGAGACCCAGCGGCCGCCGTTTTTCACGAAGCGGAACACAAACAGGCCGGAGCCCAGCAGCAGGGCGGCGGCCAGCAGGAGGCAGAGCAGGGCCCGCTTTTCAATCTTCTTCATCGTCCGCCTCCCATTCGTCGGTGGCTTTTGGGGCCAGCGCCGCCCCCCGGCGGTCCTCCCGCCGGGAGGGCAGGCGGATGGCAAAGCTGGCGTTCTGACGGGTGTCGGTGGCCTTGAGGAAGGCCAGCAGCCCCCAGGAGGCGATCATGGCCGTGCCGCCGTTGGACACGAAGGGAAAGGTGACGCCGGTGAGGGGGAGAATGTCCACCGCGCCGAACACGTTGAGGCAGGTCTGAAACACCATCATGGAGGTGGCGGCGCAGGCGGCGATGACGTAAAAGGAGCTCCGCCCGGCCCGGCAGGCCCGGACGGCGAACACCGCCAGAGTGAGAATGGACAGCACCGCCAGCAGGGCGATGATCAGCCCCCACTCCTCGCACAGCATGCCGAATACCAGGTCGGTGTCCCCCGCGCCTACGGTGTGGAGCCAGCCCTCGCCGGGGCCCACCCCCACCAGGCCGCCGGAGGCGGCGGCCGACATGGTGCGGGTCTGCTGGTAGCCGCTGCCTACCGAGGCGTTCTGCCACGCGTGGCCCCAGGTGGTGAAGCGCTGAAGGATGTAGGGCTTGAGGGAGAGCATGGTGAGCACCGCAAACACCCCGCCGCCGCAGATGAGGGCCAGGGTGGCCCAGTCGCCGGAGCGGAGGTAGGCGATAACCAGGAAGGTGACAAAGAAGATGGCGGCGGTGCCGAAGTCGCTCATATAGGCCAGACAGGCCAGGCACACGCCGGTGAGCAGGATGAACAGGCCCAGGTTCCGCTTGCGGAAGAGCCGGTCCAGGGTGGCCGCCCCGGCAAAGATGTAGCAGATTTTGGCCAGCTCGGAGGGCTGCACCGAGATGCCGGCAATGGTCAGCCAGTTGGCCGCTCCATATTTGGTGCCGGTGAGGCCCAGCAGGTAGAGCACCACGGTGAGGCTCAGCAGGCCGATGGCCCCGGCGGCCATGAGCCAGCGGATTTTCTTGGCCCGATCCAGGTTGCGCAGGAAGACCCCCAGCACAAGGAACAGGGCCAGTCCCAGCACCACGCAGAGGAACTGCTTGAACAGGGCGGGGGTATTGGAGGAGGAGGTCACCGCCAGGGAGAGGGTGGACAGGAAGAAGGCGATGGTCTCCATCTCAAAGCCTACCCGGCGCAGGGCGCGGAGGGTGAGGAAGTACAGCCACATCACCCCCGTCAGCAGCAGGAAGGTGAGCGGGATCATCACCGTGGCGTTCTCCCCCTCGCTGATAGTGAGCTGGAGTGCGGTGAGGGCCTGGAACACGGTGAGGAGCACCAGCCCCAGCCAGGGGGACACGGGCCGCATGGCCCGCCGCCGCTGGCGGCGCTGAGCCTTTTCCTCCGGAGAGAGGGGGAGCAGCACGGTCTCCACCCCGCCGATGCCCACCACGTCGCCGTACTGGACGGGGGCGGAGCCCTCCACCGGCCTGCCGTTTACCGTCACGCCACCCTTGGAGCCCAGGTCGTAGGCCGTCCAGGTGTCGTCCGCCTGGCGAATCAGGGCGGCGTGCTGCCGGGATACCACAGGATAGTTGAGAATCACGTCGGAGTTGCCGCCCCGGCCCAGGATGTTCTCCCAGTGGGTCAGCGGCTCCTGAGCCCCGTTGGGCAGGGTCAGGTAGGCCCACACCTCCGGCAGACAGGGAACGGTGAGCAGGGAGCGGATCGTCCGTATGAGAATCAGCAGGGCCAGCACCGGGAACAAAAAGCGCACCGCCGTGGTGAACCAGGCCCAGACCTGGGGATTGGCGGCCATCCAGTCCAGCAGCGCCTCCATCCGCCCACCTCCTTTTCGTTGGAATATACAGCAGTATAGCACAAATGGGGCCGATAAAAAAGCGGAAGGCCGTCCGCCTTCCGCATTCTTCAAGAATTCTTTACAATTTGCCCTCTCCGGCGGTATAATGGGCTCACCAATGAGAAAGGATGTGAGCCCGTGTCTACGATTATCGACGCCAAGGGCAAGCCCTGCCCCACCCCGGTCATCCTGGCCAAGCAGGCCATGGCCGCCGGGGAACATTCCTTCACCGTGCTGGTGGACAACACCACGGCGGTGGAAAACCTCAAGCGCCTGGCGGGCAACCAGGGGTTCGGAGCCGCCGTCACCCAGGGGGAGGGGGTGTTTTCCGTGGCCTTCACCCGTACCGGCTGCGCCGCCTGTGAGGAGGCGGTGAGCGCTCCCCTGCCCGCCCCCGGCGGCGACTGGGCCGTGTTTGTGGGCCGGGATATCATCGGGGACGGCGACCGGGAGCTGGGCGCCAACCTGATGCGCATGTTCTTCTACACTCTGGCCCAGGGGGAGGACAAGCCTGGCGCGGTGCTCTTCATGAACGCCGGCGTGCGCCTGCCCACCCTGGACGAGCAGATTCCCGCCCACCTGAAGTCCCTGGCCGATGCGGGCGTCGAGATCCTGGTGTGCGGCACCTGCCTCAGCTTCTACGGCCTCACCGACCAGCTCCAGGTGGGCACGGTGAGCAACATGTACGACATCGTCACCCGCATGCAGCGGGCGGCCAAGGTGGTCTCCCTGTAATGGACTACGGCGTGATCACCTTCACCTCCACCTACGGGGCCATCTACGCCCAGAAGGTGCTGCGACCGGTGGCGGATGTGCTCACCATGCCGGTGCTGCGGGAGATCTCCCTGGGCTGCGGCATCGCCGTGCGCTTCCGGCCGGAGGACGGGGCGGCGGTGCGCGCCGCCCTGGCCGCCTCCACCCTGCGGCCGGACGAGTACGCCTTTTACGGTGTTACCGGCTCCGGGGCGGCCCTGCGGGCCGAGCCGCTGGACGGGTAGGGGGCCGCCCGGCGCTCAGAAGATCCAGCCGATGAGCAGGGACAGGGCAAAGGCCACGACGGCGGGCATGAAGTTTTCCCAGCGGGTGGGCTTGTCGAGCAGGGCCTTGATGAGCAGCACCACGCCCGCGATGCGCAGCAGCCAGGGCAGCAGGCCCATGAGCAGCAGGAAGGGCAGGCCCACCAGAAACAGGATGACGGGAATGAGAATCACAGCGGCCAGACAGATGATGCCCAGTGTGAACAGCGTAACCATGGAATCAGTCCTCCTTTTGATGGTACCAGCTTATCACACCCAGATAAAAGCGTCCTAAAGGCATTCTTAAAATCAGATGAAAAATCCCCGGCGCACCGCGCCGGGGATTAGAGACAGGCGGTAAAGCTGTATGTCAAAGAGTTCGGAGGGAGGGAAAGTGTGAAAGGGAACCGTCAGGGTTCCCTTTCGCGTGGGATCAAACGACTTTTTGAGCCTCTTTAGAGGTTCAAAAAGTCCGGCAGCCTGACGAAAATATATTTTCGGCAGGCTGAAATCCCCGGCGCACCGCGCCGGGGATTTTTGCATCAATGGAAGTAGGCCGCGCCGCTCTCGAAGAGGGGCTGGTGCTTGTCGCCGGGGATGTTGACGCCTACATAGGGGCCCCGGCGCTCCGAGTGGCCCATCTTGCCGAACACCCGGCCGTCGGGGGAGAAGATGCCCTCGATGGCCTCCAGGGAGCCGTTGGGGTTGGCGTCGATGTCCATGGAGGCCGCGCCGGAGGCGTCCACGTACTGGGTGGCGATCTGGCCGTTCGCGATCAGCCGCTCCAGCTCCGCCGGGGGGGCTGTGAAGCGGCCCTCGCCGTGGGAGATGGGGATGGCGTGGAGGTCGCCCACATGGGACTGGAGCATCCAGGGGGACTGGACAGAGGCCACCCGGGTGGTGACGTACCGGCTCTGGTGGCGGCCGATGGTGTTGAAGGTCAGGGTAGGGCAGCCCTCGTCCATGGCCCGGATCTCGCCGTAGGGCACCAGGCCCAGCTTGATGAGGGCCTGGAAGCCGTTGCAGATGCCCAGCATCAGGCCGTCCCGGCGCTTGAGCAGGTCGTGAACCGCGTCGGTGAGCCGGCCGCTGCGGAGGAAGGAGCAGATGAACTTGGCCGAGCCGTCGGGCTCGTCGCCGCCGGAGAAGCCGCCGGGCAGGAACAGGATCTGGGCCGCGCGGATGGCCTTCTCCAGGGCCAGGGCCGACTCCTCCAGGGCGGAGGCGGTCAGGTTGCGCACCACCACGATCTCCGGCTCCAGCCCCGCCCGCAGGCAGGCCCGGGCGGAGTCGTACTCGCAGTTGGTGCCGGGGAACACGGGGATGGCCACCCTGGGGCGGGCGGTTTTGGACTTGCACACCGCCGGGGAGCGCTTGTCCCAGGAGAGGGTGCGCGCCGGGGCGGACTCCCCCGCCCGGGTGGGGTACACGTCCTCCAGCACCCTCTCGTTGAGGGCGAGCAGCTCGTCAATGGGGGCGGAGTCGCCGCCGATGGTGATCACCGGCTCGGCGGTGGTGACGCCCAGCCTGATCGCCAGGGGGAAGTCGATCTCTTCGGTCAGCTCCGCCACGATGGAGCGGGGCCAGGGAGTGTACCAGTTCGTGTCCACATCGGAACCCATGGCAAAGCCGATCCTGTTGCCAAAGGACATGTTCATGACCGCCTCGGCAAAGCCGTGCTCCACCGCCCACGCGGACTTCACTTTCCCGGCCTTGTGCAGTTCGCGGAGCTTGTCCCAGGCCGCCAGAGGGTGCTCGGCCAGAGCGTCGCCTACGAACAGGTACACCGGGTGCCCCGCCTCCTTGAACTCGGGGGAGAGCACCTCACCCGCCTGGATGGGGGCGATGGCGAAGGAGATCAACGTGGGGGGCACGTCCAGATCGTTGAAGGTGCCGGACATGGAGTCCTTGCCGCCGATGGCGGCGCAGCCCAGCTCCAACTGGGCGTCCAGGGCCCCCAGCAGGGCGGCGAAGGGCTTGCCCCAGCGGGCGGGCTCGTCCCGCAGCTTCTCAAAGAACTCCTGGAGGGTCAGATAGGCCTTCCGGTAGTCCGCGCCGGCGGCCACCAGCTTGGCCACGGAGGCGTAGACCGCGTCCTTTGCCCCCTGGTAGGGGTCGGCGGACAGGGCCTCGGGGTCGCAGCCCCAGGCCATGACGCTGGCCTGGCCGGTCTCCTGCCCCGGCTCCACGGGGAAGAGGGCGGCCATGGCCTGGGCCGGGGTGCGCTGGGTCTTGCCGCCGAAGGGCATGAGCACGCTGCCCGCGCCGATGGAGCCGTCAAACCGCTCGGTGAGGCCGCGGCGGGAGGCGCACTTCAGGCTGGAGGCCATCTCCCGCAGGGTGGAGAAGGCCGCCCTCTCCGGGGCGGCGTCCGCCTGGGGCACGGACACCCGGGCGTGCTTGGCCGCGCCGTTGGTGTTGAGGAAGGCCCGGGACAGGCTGGCCACGGTCTGGCTCCGCCAGGTCATGACCATGCGGGGCTCCGCCGTGACCGAGGCCACCGGGTAGGCCTCCAGGTTCTCCCTGGCGGCGGCGGCCAGCAGGGCGTCCACGTCCGCCGGGGCCACCACCACGGCCATGCGCTCCTGGGACTCGGAGATGGCCAGCTCGGTGCCGTCCAGGCCGTCGTATTTCTTGCGCACCGCGTCCAGGTCGATGGACAGGCCGTCGGCCAGCTCGCCGATGGCCACGCTCACGCCGCCGGCGCCGAAGTCGTTGCACCGCTTGATGAGGCGGGTGACAGCGGGCTCGCGGAAGAGGCGCTGGAGCTTGCGCTCCTCCGGGGCGTTGCCCTTCTGCACCTCGCTGGCCATAGTGTCCAGGCTGGCCTTGTTATGGCTCTTGGAGGAGCCGGTGGCCCCGCCGATGCCGTCCCGGCCGGTGCGGCCGCCCAGGAGGATCACCACGTCGCCGGGGGCGGGCCGCTCCCGGCGGACGTTGGACGCCGGGGCCGCGCCCACCACCGCGCCACACTCCAGATGCTTGGCCACATAGCCCTCGTGGTAGAGCTCCGCCACGTGGCCGGTGGCCAGGCCGATCTGGTTGCCGTAGGAGGAGTAGCCCGCCGCGGCGGTCTGGGCGATCTTCCGCTGGGGCAGCTTGCCCTCCAGGGTCTGCTCCACCGGGGTGCGGGGGTCGCCGCAGCCGGTGAGGCGCATGGCCTGGTGGACGTATACCCGGCCGGAGAGGGGGTCGCGGATGCACCCGCCGATGCAGGTGGCCGCGCCGCCGAAGGGTTCGATCTCGGTGGGGTGGTTGTGGGTCTCGTTCTTGAACATGAGCAGCCAGTCCTGCTCCTTCCCGTCCACCTGGGCGGGCACGTGGATGGAGCAGGCGTTGATCTCCTCGCTCTCGTCCAGCTCGGGGAGCAGGCCACGCTTTTTCAGGGTCTTGGCGCCCAGGGTGGCGATGTCCATGAGGGTCTGGGGCCGCTTGGCGGCCTTCTCCGCGCCGTAGACCTCCACCCGGGCGGACAGGTACCGCTCATAGGCGGCCTTTACGTTGTCATCGGCGATCTCCACGGCGTCCAGGTGGGTGGAGAAGGTGGTGTGGCGGCAGTGATCCGACCAGTAGGTGTCCACCACCCGCACCTCGGTGAGGGTGGGATCACGGCCCTCCTCGTCCCGGAAGTAGGCCTGGAGGAAGGCGAGATCGGCCAGATCCATGGCCAGAGCGTACTGGGCCAGCACGCTCTCCAGACCCGCGCGGTCCAGGGCGGTGAAGCCGTCCAGCACGGGCACGGCGGCGGGGACGGGGTAGTCCTGGCGGAGGGTGGCGGGCTTGTCCAGCGCCGCCTCCCGGCTCTCCACCGGGTTGATGAGGTAGCCCCGGGCCCTGGCCGCCTCCGGGGCGGTGAGGGCCCCCTCCAGCACGTAGACGGTGGCGGCGCGGACGGTGGGGCGCTCCCCGCCGTGCATCATCTGGATACACTGGGCGCAGGAGTCGGCCCGCTGGTCGTACTGGCCGGGCAGGGCCTCCACCGCAAGCAGGGTGTGCTCCCCCTCCGGGGCGGGCATGACCTCATCCCACAGGTCGTCCACCTGCGGCTCAGAGAGCACGGTGGTGCGGGCGGCGGCATAGACCGCCGCGTCCACCCCCTCCACGTCGTAGCGGCGCAGCACCCGCACGCCGGTCAGCCCCGTCAGGCCCAGGGTGTGGCGCAGCTCTCCAAACAGATGCTCCGCCTCCACGGCAAAGCCGGGCTTCTTCTCCACATAACAGCGAAATACGTTCCCCATACTCTCTTTCTCTCCCTTATGTGATCTTCCAGTCGGAAAATTGATGGAATATGTTTTGCTGGGTGGGCGTCAGCCCGTCGATCCGGCTCCACTGGGTCAAAACGGACCAGTTCTTGAAGCAGATGACCGCGAAGGGGGGCTGCCCGGCCAGATATTCATAGAGCTGCCGGGCCGGCTCCGTCCGCCACTGTCCCACGGCGGCCCGGAAGGCGCTCAGGCGGTTCAGCGCCCCGGCGTCGCTATACTTGCCGTAGTTGAGGGCGCCGCCGGGAGTCAGGAAGGCGGTGAGATCAAAGTCGGCGGTGAGCCGCACCTCCCCCAGGTACAGGTCGAAGCTCCCCGCCGTCAGGGCCTGAAGGTAATCGTCCCAGGCCAGGGCCCGCAGCTCCACCTCTAGGCCGGCGTCGGTCAGGTTGGCGGCCAGCGTCTCCGCCGCGGCCAGCCGGTCGGCGTTGTTGTTTGGGGCCACAAAGGTGAGCGCCAGCGGCCGCCCCTCCTTCTGCCATACCCCGTCGGCTCTGGTATAGCCGGCAGCGGTGAGGAGCGGCTCCATGGCCTGGGGGGCGTAGTCCAGCGTCTGGGCCAGCGCCTCGTCGTAGAGGGGGCTGGCGGGGGAGACAGGAAGGGCGGCGGGCTGGGCGTGGCGGGAGAACTGGGCGGTGGATACGGCGGCCCGGTCAAAGCCCCGCAGCAGGGCCTGCCGCACCTGGGCGCTCCGGCAGGGGCCGTCGGCCGTGTTGAAGCCCACGTACAGCATGGTGCTGGTGGGGTAGTCCACCGCAGCAAAGGAACCAGAAAAACCCAGGGCATTGGTGCCCGTCAGGTCGGTGGAGACCAGGGCAATGTCCCGGGTATCAAAGGCATGGATCAGATCGTCCGCCTCCTGAATGGCCCGCAGGGGAATGGTGTCCCGGGGCAGGGCCTTGCCCTGCCACCAGTCGGAGCGGGCTTCCAGCGCGAGGTTCTCCCCCGTGCCGGCGAGCACGTAGGGCCCCGTGCCCAGGGGGACGCCTCCCGTCTCCTTGACGATGGGGATGTCCAGCAGGGCGGGCAGAGCACCGTTGGCGCGGCTCAGGGTGACGGTCACCATGCCGTTGGCGGCGGCGATGTCCGTCACGCCGGCGAAGCGGGCGGAGTAGAGGGGGCTGGTGCGGGCCAGGTTGAGGGAGGCCGCGATCTCCGCGGCCGTCAGGGGGCTGCCGTCGGAGAAGGTCACCCCGCTGCGGGGGATAAAGGACCACTGGAGGCCGTCGGCCGACACGGAGGCGGAGGCGCAGAGCGCCTCCTGGGGCTGAAACTGCCCGTTCAGGGCAAACAGCCCCTCATACAGCAGGCCCCCCAGGGCCAGGTTGGTGCGGTTGGAGCCGGTGATGGGGTGGACCCCGGCCTCCGGGTAGCAGGCCAAGGCGAACTCGGCCGCCTCTGGAGAGGGGGAGACGCTGGGCGTGGGGGTGGGTGTGGGCTCCGGCTCCGGCGCCGGTCCGCAGGCGGCCAAACCCAGGCACAGGGCCGCCGTCAGCAGGGCGGCTAGAATGTTTCGCAAACGGCTCGGCCTCCTTCCTAAAGGCGCGTCGATTTTCTGCGGAAAATCTCTGCCGCTGCGCGGCAGGATATGCGCCTGCGGCGCGATACCCCCTCCGCTCTCCGAGGGAATGTTGGATTGGCGTACAACGGCAATGGAGCATCCATATTTTATAGCTGCTTATCTCACAGTGTTTTCCCCGCCCTACGGGGAAACGAAATTGAAAATCAGTCTTTCCGGGAATTCATGTTCCGGAAAGACACCCCGACCCGCGCCACAGGGCGCGAAACCGGGGGTATCGAGCCAAGCCGCCGGCGTTTTCGCCGGCACGCAGGCTCGTATCTAGGGGTCGGAAGCGCCGGTGGCGCTTCCGATGAAGTCCAGACGGAGTCTCCTCAGACGCCATTGGATGCCCCCTAGACGATTGCGATCATCGCCGCCTGGCTCCCCCGCTCCCCGTGGGTGTAGCGGTGGGACCAGTACTTCTCCGGCAGGCAGCAGGTACAGTCGGCGGAGACAGCGATGTGTTCGGGGTCCAGCCCGGCGCTCTCCAGCCGCTTGGCGTTGAGGCCCTTGAGATCCACGTGGAACTTGCCGGTGGGCAGCACCTCGATGGAGGACAGGGCGGCGGCCCCCATGGCCTCAGTCATGGCGTTGGGCACGTCCTCGTGGGTCTCGAAGCAGCACTTGGAGATGCCGGGGCCGACGGCGGCCAGGATGTCCAGCCGGTCGCAGCCGTAGCAGTCCACCATGCGTTCCACCGCCTTGGCGGCAATGCCCAGGGCGGTGCCCCGCCAGCCGGCGTGGACCGCCCCAACCACCCGGCGCACCGGGTCGTAGAGCAGGATGGGCAGGCAGTCGGCGGAGTAGACCGCCAGCGTCACACCGGGGATGTCGGTGACAAGGCCATCCGCCTGCCAGGGCTCCGGCTCGTCCAGGCCAATGCCCAGATCCGCCGCGGTGACGGTGCGCACCGTGTCACCGTGAACCTGGCTGGCGCAGACAATGTTCCCCATGTCCGCCCCAATGGCGGCGCAGAAGCGGCGGTAGTTCTCCCGCCCCCGGGCGGGGGCGTCGCCCCGGTTCATGCCCAGGTTGAGGGTAGCGTAGATCCCCTCCGATACCCCGCCCAGGCGGGTGGAGAAGCCGTGTGCCACACCGCCGGCGGCCTCAAAGCCGTCGGCGGTGAGATACACCAGGCCATTTTTGTTGTGCTCGATGATATTCATGGATTTCCTCCATCTGGAAATCGAAATCGGTTTTTCCGGAAACTCGCGTTTCGAAAAACACCTCGCCCCGCGCCGCGGGCACGAAGCCGGAGGTATCAAAACCGCTGTGCCGCAAAGCGGCACGGCGGTTTTGTATCTAGGGGCCGGAGGCGCTTCCGGTCAAACGCCAGCGAAGCCACATTCCGCTTTTGGATACCCCATAGACTGCTTTTACTCGCCCTCGTGCATGCCGCAACACTTCTTGTACTTCTTGCCGCTGCCACAGGGACAGGGGTCGTTGCGGCCCACCTTCTGGCCCTTCTTGACGGGCTGCTTCTTAACGGTGCCGTCGCTGCCCGCGCTCTCGCCGGTGACCTTGGCCACCCGCTCCCGCTTGACGGTGGTGGCGCCCACCTGGACCCGGGCCAGGAAGATGCGGCGGATGGTCTCGGCCTGGATGGCGGCGATCATGCTCTCAAACATCTCGTAGCCTTCCTTTTTATAGGCCACCACCGGGTCGTTCTGGCCGTAAGCCCGCAGGCCGATGCCCTGGCGCAGCTCCTGCATGGCGTCGATGTTGTCCATCCAGTACTCGTCCACCACCCGGAGCATCATCACCCGCTCCAGCTCGCGCATGAGGGGCTCGCCCAGCTCGGCCTCCTTGCGGGCGTAGATGTCGCTGGCCCGCTCCTGGAGCAGGTCGGTGAGGGCCTGGGCGTCGTACTGCTGGAGCTCCTCGTCGGTAAACTTGAACTCGTCGGGCCGCAGGAACAGACCGCGGAACTGGGCGCACACCTCCCGCCAGTTCTCGGCGTCCATGTGCTTGAGCTCACCCATGTGGGCCTGCACCTCGGTAGAAATCACGGTGGAGAGCATGGCCTGAACGGACTCCTTCAGGTTCTCCCCGTCCAGCACCTTGCGGCGCTGCTCGTAGATGACCTTACGCTGGGTGTTCATCACGTCGTCGTACTCCAGCACGGTCTTGCGGGTCTGGAAGTTGCGGGACTCCACCTGCTTCTGGGCGTTCTCAATGGCGTTGGAGAGGATCTTCGCGTCAATGGGGGTGTCCTCGTCCACGCCCAGCTTCTCCATCATGCCCATGACCCGCTCGGAGCCGAACAGGCGCATGATGTCGTCCTCCAGGGACAGGTAGAAGCGGCTCTCGCCCGGGTCGCCCTGACGGCCGGCACGGCCGCGGAGCTGGTTGTCAATGCGGCGGGACTCGTGGCGCTCGGTGCCCAGGATGAACAGGCCGCCCGCGGCCCGCACCTGGTCGGCCTCCGCCTTGATCTCGTCCTTGTATTTGGCCTCCGCCTCGGCGAACATCTTCCGGGCGTTGAGGATCTCCTCGTTGTCGGTGTCGGCGTAGCCGGTGGACTCGGCGATGAGCTCGTCGGAGAGGCCGGCCTTGCGCAGCTCGGCCTTGGCCAGGTACTCGGCGTTGCCGCCCAGCATGATATCGGTGCCGCGGCCGGCCATGTTGGTGGCCACGGTGACCGCGCCCAGCTTGCCGGCTTGGGCGACGATCTCGGCCTCCTTCTCGTGGAACTTGGCGTTGAGCACGTTGTGCTTGATGCCCCGCTTCTTGAGCATGGCGGAGAGCTCCTCCGACTTCTCGATGGAGATGGTGCCCACCAGCACGGGCTGGCCCTTCTTGTGGCACTCCTCAATCTGGTTGACAATGGCGCGGAACTTGCCCGCCTCGGTCTTGTAAACCACGTCGGGGTGATCCACGCGCTGCACCGGCTTGTTGGTGGGGATCTCCACGATATCCAGGGAGTAGATGGTGCCGAACTCCTCCTCCTCGGTCATGGCGGTGCCGGTCATGCCGGAGAGCTTGCCGTACAGGCGGAAGTAGTTCTGGAAGGTGATGGTGGCCAGGGTCTTGGACTCCCGGGCCACGGTGACGCCCTCCTTGGCCTCAATGGCCTGGTGCAGGCCCTCGGAGTACCGGCGGCCGTACATGAGGCGGCCGGTGAACTCGTCCACGATGATGACCTCGCCGTCCTTGACCACGTAGTCGATGTCCCGGCGCATCAGGCCCCGGGCCCGGATGGCCTGGTTGATGTGGTGGGACAGGGTGGTGTTTTCCGGATCGGCCAGGTTGGCCACCTGGAACTGCTGCTCGGCCTTGGCGATGCCCCGGGCGGTGAGGGTGACGGTGCGGGCCTTCTCGTCCACCACGTAGTCGGCGTCCAGATCGGGGTCCTCCTCCTCCTTGGTGTCCACGCTGGCCACCCGCTGGCCCTTGAGCTTGGCCACAAAGGCGTCCACCACGGTGTAGAGCTGGGTGGACTTGTCCCCCTGGCCGGAGATAATGAGGGGGGTGCGGGCCTCGTCGATGAGGATGGAGTCCACCTCGTCCACGATGGCGAAGGCGTGGCCCCGCTGCACCATCTCGGTGGCGTAGATGGCCATGTTGTCCCGCAGGTAGTCGAAGCCGAACTCGTTGTTGGTGCCGTAGGTGATGTCGGCGGCGTAGGAGGCCTTGCGGTCCTTGGGCTGGATGTCGTGGATCACCAGGCCCACGGTGAGGCCCAGGAAGCGGTAGACCTTGCCCATCCACTCGCTGTCGCGCTTGGCCAGGTAGTCGTTGACGGTGACGATGTGCACGCCCTCTCCCGCCAGGGCGTTGAGGTAGGCGGGCAGGGTGGCCACCAGGGTCTTGCCCTCGCCGGTCTTCATCTCGGCGATGCGGCCCTGGTGGAGGATGATGCCGCCGATGAGCTGCACCCGGTAGGGCTTCATGCCCAGCACGCGCCAGGCCGCCTCCCGGCAGGCGGCGAAGGCCTCGGGCAGGATGTCGTCCAGGCTCTCGCCATTGGCGATGCGCTGCTTGAATTCGGGGGTCTTGGCCTTGAGCTGCTCGTCGGTGAGCTTGGAGTACTCCCCGTCCAGGGCTTCAATCTTGTCCACGATGGGTTTGATGGCGCGGAGCTCCTTCTCGGAGCTGGTGCCAAAGAGCTTTTTCAACAGTCCCATGCGTCTTGTTCACCTTTCTTGTTCCTGTCCCCGGCGCCTCGGCTCCCAGGACTTGGATGCTAATTCAGTTTCCTAGTATATCATATCCCATGTCAATAAAAAAGGGGAAATTATGAACAAACCCAGCGTTTTGCGGTTTTCCTTCGCGCCTGCGGCGCCAGCACGCAGGGGGCGTAGATGAGGGCACCGGGCCCATAGTTGTTGTCCAGGCCGCCGCGCCTCCCGCTGTGATTCGTCCATTATACCAAAAAAATACGGAAGGTTACAAATTGCTTTTTTCCATTTACGGCCCGGCAGGCAGATGGTACAATAATGTTGTTCCCATCACCCAGTGTAAAGGAGCGTAATATGAAAAAACGGATTGTGCTGTCCGGCCTGTTGGCCGCGGCGCTGACCCTGTCCCTGACGGCCTGCGGCGGGGACAAGATGCCGGAGGAGACCCCGGTACCCACCCCCATCCAGACATCCACGCCGGTGCCCACCCCCACTCCCACGCCGGCGCCTGCCGCTCCCAAGTGGGGGGATCAGGTCTTTGCCAAGACCTTTACCTCCGGCGACGGCGCCACGGTGCTCACCGCCTCCTTCACCCTCCCGCTGATACAGAACACCGACGCCTGCCCCGCCGGGACGGCCATCAACGAGTGGTACAAGGCCGAGGGGGCCAGCCGGATGCTGGAGGCAGAGGAGGCCTATGAGATGGCGGTGGCCGACTACGACGTGTCCAAGGCGGCGGGGTTCCCCTTCTACCCTACCACCCAGGAGATGACCTACCAGATCGCCTACGCCGACGAGAAGGTGATCAGCGTCTGCCGGGACCTGTATGTGTCCAGCGAGGGGGAGGCCCATCCCGCCGTCTTTCTGCTCAGTGAGCAGTTTGACGCCGTGACGGGGGAAAAGCTGGACTTCACCGACTTCTTCACCGACGCCGACGCCGTACGGGCGCGGGTGGTGGACGCCCTGTTGGACCAGCGGAGCGAGCTGGCCGCGGCGGTGGAGCAGGGGACGCTCACCCGGGACGCCATCACCGCCGCGGTGCAGGTGGACAACTTTTACTGCACGGCGGAGGGGTATGTGTTCTGGCTCCAGGGCGGCGCCCTGCCCGCCATGAACAGCCCGCTCTCTGCGGTGCTGACCTATGACGCCATGAAGGACGTGAGTGCGGATGGATAACGGCAAGCCACGGGAGGGGCAGCTCTGCCGCCTGGTGATCGATGGCTACGCCAGCGACGGCGCCGGGGTGGCCCGGCTGGACGGGATGGTGGTCTTTGTCCAGGGCGGCATCCGGGGAGAGGCCTGCGACGTGCGCCTCACCCATGTGGGCCGCAGCGCCCTCTGGGGCCGGGTGGAGGAGGTGGTCAACCCCTCCCCCGCCCGCATCTTCCCCCGGTGCCTGCACTACACCAAGTGCGGCGGCTGTCAGTTCCGGCACATGAACTACGCCGAGGAGCTGGAGGCCAAGCGCATCCGGGTGGAGGACGCCCTGCGCCGCCTGGGCGGGGCGGATATCCACGTCTCCGCCATCCTGGGGGCGGAGCAGGTAGACCGCTACCGCAACAAGGCCCAGTTCCCGGTGGCCAAGGGCCCCCGCATCGGCTTCTACCGCCCCCGGAGCCATGACGTCATCGACGTGGACGACTGCCTGCTCCAGGGAGAGGCGGCCGCCCGCCTGCGGGGGGCCGTGAAGGAGTGGATGGCGGAGTACTCCATCCCCGCCTACAACGAGCGCACCTTCACCGGCCTGGTGCGCCACGTGTATGTGCGCACCAACCGGGCCGGCCGCAGCCTGTGCTGCCTGCTGGTCAATGGCCGGGGCGTCCCCCGGGAGGCCGAGCTGGTGCGCGCCCTGCGCCGGGCCGAGCCCAACCTGGCCGGAATCGTGCTGGGGGTGAACGAGAAGCACAACAACGTGATTCTGGGGGACTCCTACCGCGCCCTGTGGGGGGAGGACTTCCTGTCCGACACCCTGTGCGGCCTCACCTTCCGGCTGTCCGTCCCCTCCTTTTATCAGGTCAACCCGGCCCAGACCGAGGTGCTCTACGGCAAGGCCCTGGAGTTCGCCGGCCTCACCGGGGCGGAGACGGTGCTGGATCTCTACTGCGGCATCGGCACCATCAGCCTGGTCATGGCCCGGAAGGCGGGCATGGTGTGGGGGGCCGAGGTGGTGCCCCAGGCGGTGGACGACGCCATCGCCAACGCCCAGCGCAACCACATTGGAAACGCCCGCTTCCTCTGCGCCGACGCGGGGGAGGCCGCCCGCTACCTGGAGGGGGAGGGGGTGCGCCCCGACGTGGTGTGCGTGGATCCGCCCCGCAAGGGGCTGGCCGAGGACGTGGTGGACACCATCGCGGATATGGGCCCACAGCGGGTGGTCTACGTCTCCTGCGATCCCGGCACCCTGGGCCGGGACGTGAAGCGGTTCGCCGGGCGGGGCTACACCCTCAAAAAGGCCGTGGCGGTGGACATGTTCCCCCGCACCGCGCATGTGGAAACCGTGGCGCGGCTGGAACGGAGCTGAGGCCATGGCGGAGGAGAGACACATCTGCGCCCTGCGGCGGCAGGGCTGCGGCGGCTGCCCCCTGCTGGAGACCCCCTATCCGGAGCAGCTGCGCCAGAAGCAGGCCCAGGTGGAGGCGCTGCTGGGGGAGTTCGGGCCGGTGTCCCCCATCCTGGGGATGGAACACCCCTGGCACTACCGCAACAAGGCCATCTCCACCTTCTGTACCGGGCCGGGCCGGCGGCTGGACAGCGGCATTTACGCCGCGGGCACCCACCGGGTGGTGCCGGTGGCCTCCTGCCTGCTCCACCACCCCGCCCTGGACGAGGCGGTGGAGGCGGTGCGGCGGGCCGCCCGGCTCTGCCGGTATGAGCCCTACCAGGAGGACCGGGGCACGGGGCTTGTCCGCCATGTGCTGGTGCGCCACAGCCGCGCCACCGGACGGGTGCTGGTGGCCCTGGTGACCGCCGCCCCTGTCCTGCCCGGGGCCAGGGCCTTTGTCTCCAAGGTGCGGGAGCTCTGCCCGCGGGTGGAGACCATTGTGCAGAACATCAATCCCCGCCGCTCCAGCGCGGTGCTGGGGCCGCGGGAAAAGGTGCTCTGGGGCAGGGGGTACATCGAGGACACCCTGTGCGGGGTGCGGTTCCGGCTGGGGGCCTCCAGCTTCTATCAGATCAATCCGGAGCAGACCGAGGTGCTCTACCGCACCGCCCTGGACGGGGCGGGGCTGGACGGCACCCAGACCGTGGTGGACGCCTACTGCGGCGTGGGCACCATCGGCCTGGCGGCGGCGGGGCGGGCCAGGCGGGTGCTAGGGGTGGAGTTCAACCCCAGCGCGGCCCGGTGCGCCGCCCAGAACGCCCGGGCCAACGGCGCGGGCAACGCCCGCTTCCTCTGCGCCGACGCCACGGCCTGCCTCCAGGGCATGGCCGCCCGGGGCGAGCGGGCGGACGTGGTGTTCCTGGACCCGCCCCGGGCCGGGAGCACCCCGGAGTTCCTGGGTGCGGTGGACCGGATGGGGCCGGAGCGGATCGTCTACATCTCCTGCAACCCGGAGACGCAGCGGCGGGATCTCCGCCTGCTGGCCGGATGGGGGTGGAGGGCCCGGCTGCTCCAGCCGGTGGATCTCTTTCCCCATACGGAGCATGTGGAGTGTGTGGCGGTGCTGGCCAAAATCCGCGGAGGTGGTATGTGAGGTACGCCGCCTCCGAAGTCAAAACAGCATGGGAGCCTGGCGCGCAACGTGCGGCGCCAGGCTCCCATTTTACTTTGTATGCTACGCTTCCTTCGGCGGCATGGCGGTAGCCACGCCTTTGATCACCACGTCTCCGTGCTGGTTGGTGCATACGGTGTCCAGCTTGACGATATTCTTTTCCGGAAACAGTTCCTGGACGGTACAGGTCGCCGTGACGGTGTCCCCGATATAGACCGGCTTGGTGAATTTCAGCTCCTGGCCCAGATAGATGGTGCCGGGCCCCGGCAGCTTCATGCCCAGCACTGCGGAGATAAAACCGGCCCCCAGGATGCCGTGGGCAATCCGGCCGCCGAACTGGGTCTGGCTGGCGGAAACCTCGTTGGTGTGGGCGGGATTGAGATCGCCGGTGATGCCGGCAAACAGGTATACGTCCGTCTCGGTCACGGTCTTGGTCACGCTGGCGCTGTCGCCCAGCTTCATTTCCCGAATAAGCATTGTTTGACCTCCTGTTCCTGCGTTGTTCCGCTTGAGCTGGGGTTCTGCTGCGCAAGCCCCATTCGCTCCTCCCGGAAGATGCGGCTGTCCATAGTCGTTACATCTGTGATGACTGGTGTGAACTCCATCTGGTCAAGGATATCGCGCTGGATGTCCACGCCCGGGGCGACCTCTTTGAGCGCGACGCCCTCCGGTGTGAGGGCAAACACCGCCCGCTCAGTGATATAGAGGACGGGCTGGTTATGCTTGATTGCGTAGCGGCCCGCAAAGGTCACCTGCTCCACCTGCCTGACCAGCTTTTTGACCTTGCCCTCCCGGAGGAGCTTCAGCGTACCGTCTGCGGCTGAGACCTCCAGGCCGCCGGCGGTGAAGGTACCGCAGTAGACCACCTTCTTGGCGTTCTGTGTAATGTTGATGAAGCCGCCGCATCCGGCGATCTTCGGGCCAAATTTGCTGACGTTCACATTCCCGTCCCCGTCCATTTGGGCCAGGCCGAGAAATGCCGTATCCAGTCCGCCCCCGTCATAAAAGTCGAATTGAACCGGCTGCTCCAGAATGCAGTCCACATTGGTGGCGGCGCCAAAATCCATGCCGCCGGCCGGGACGCCGCCGACGGCACCCACCTCGGTTGTGAGCACCATGCTCTCCAGCCCCTCCTCTGCCGCCACAGAGGCTACGCCCTCCGGCATGCCGATGCCCAGATTGGTCACCGCACAGGGGGTCAGTTCCATGGCCGCCCGCCGGGCAATGATCTTCCGCGTACCCATCGGCAGCGGGGACAGAGCATTCAGAGGGGTGCGGATCTCTCCGGAAAAGGCGGGGTCATACTGGGTGCCGAAGGTCTGCATGTGGTTCTCCGGCCGGGCCACCACAAGCGCATCCACATAGATACCGGGGAGGCGGATGAGCCGTGCGTCCAGGCAGCCGTAGGAGACCACCTTCTCCACCTGGACAATGACCCTGCCGCCGGAGTTATGGGCGGCCTGCGCCTGGGCCAGGGCCTCGGCGTAGACACCCTCCCGCTCAAAGGTACAGTTGCCGCGCTCGTCGGCATAGGTCGCGCGGATAACTGCGATATCAATGGGGAAGGCGGGATAAAAGAGCTTTTCCTCGCCCTCCAGCTCAATCAGCTTGACCATATCGCCCGCTTCGTGGGCGGCGCGGTTCATCTTTCCGCCCTCCAGGCGGGGGTCCACAAAGGTGTCCAGGCCGACGTGGGTGATCACGCCGGGCCGCTTCGCGGCGATCTCCCGGAACAGCCCGGAGATGACACCCTGGGGGAGGTTGTAGGCCGCCAGCTTATTCTCCGCCGCCAGCCCTCCCAGCTTGGGCGCCAAGCCCCAGTGTCCGCCGATCACCGTTGTGCACATCCCGTCTACAGCCAGGTGGTTAAGCCCCCGCTCGCCGCTGTCGCCCTGCCCGGACGCATACACGACCCTCAGCCCTCTCGGGTGTCCGCTGCTCCTGGCGGCCTCCTCCAGCGCAACCATAATCTCCTCCGGATGCATCAGACCGTTTGCAAAGCCGCCGAACGTCACAGTTGCCCCATCGTAAAAATAGGTGTCTACCGCTTGGCGGGCGGTTAATATCTTTGCCATATCGTTTCGTTCCCTTTCTGTAACATAGAATGGCTGTTCTCCTGAAGGCAAAAGCCGAACGGGTCAGCATCCGATTGCGCGGTGCTGACCCGTTCGGACCGGTCCGTTTTATGTGGACTCTGAGTGATCAGATCAGCCCGATGATTGCCATTGTTGCAGCGATCAGCGCCAGGGCGATGGGGGTGATCACGGTCATGACCAGTACGTGAGGGTAGGACTCCTTGGTGGTCACGCCGCAGACCTGGGCCTCCATAACGAAGGTGGGGCAGTGGGGCAGCGTGTCCATGCCCATCGCGGCCATGCCGACGACCTTGTAGAGCGCCTGGGGATTGACGGTGCCCAGGGACATGAACTGGTCGGCCATGGTGCTGCAGAAGATCTGGGTGCCGCTGAGGGAGGCGCCGGTAATACCGGAAAATACGTTGGTTACGATGACGGCGGAGATGTAGGGGTTCATTTTGTCGGCGAGCATCATCGCAAAGTTCATGAAGTACTGGAAACCGGCGCAGGCATTGACGACGGACGCAAAGCCCATCAGCGCGGCGGTCAGCAGCAGGGGATTGATGCTGGAGGTAAAGCCTGTAACCAGGTCCTGAACGATGTGGCCCTTGAGATACTTATAATTGGTAATAATTAGAACAATAGCGCCCACGCCCATGGCGGTGTTGATGCCGTCAGAGGCGCTCATGGAGTTGGCCAGCACCAGCTTAAGCACAATAATGACAATATAGGGCAGAATAGCCAGGTGAATGGGGGGCAGTTCCTTACCGCTGGTGCTTCCGGCGATGAGTTCGGCATCGCTCTCAGAGGCTACAAAGCCGATTCCACGGGCACGCAGGGAGTTGGAGGCCCAGGTGAAGTAGAAAATGCCGAAGCCGAAAGCCACTACAAGGAGCACAATTGCCATCGTGGGGGCCGCAAAGGTGGTGACGCCCAGCTTTTCGGACAATGCGATGCACAGCATAGAGGGGGCGCCCGGGGTAACGACATTCAGAACCACGGCTCCATACAGGAAGATGGCGGGCATCAGGAGTTTTGAGACATTGGCTTTGCGGAACATGGGCACAGCCACGGGATAGACGGCAAAAATAATAATAAATGCATTTACACCGCCATAGGCCAAAAGGAAGGTAATAATCAGGGTTCCGGCGACGGTGGCTTTCACGCCGAGGAAGGCGAACAGAAAATTTGCGATAGACTCGGCGGCGCCGCTCTTTTTCATCAGCTCGCTGTAAGCCGAACCAATGGTGAACAGAAACAGGTACGAGCCGAAGGTACTTCCGAGGGAGGCCGCGTAGGTGCCGGTCAGAGTCCCCCAGAACGGGAGCCCGCTGCTTACAATCACGATAACCGAGCCGACCAGGGATGCCACAAAGCCGTTGACACCCTTAAAGGTCAAATAGATCAGGACTGCAACGCCAAGAACCATGCCAATTACGCTGATGATCTCCATACGTTTTCCTCTCTTTCTTATCCAATGATTCCGTACTGGGAGGCGCTCGCTTAACGCTAGGTCAGGACAGTAAAAGCACTATATTTCCATTAAAGAATAATAATGGAATTTAAAGGGCGGACAAGCTCCGGAGGTACTCTGGCCCGTCCCAATTTACCAAATCATATTCCGTTCGGCCTCTTCTCTCAGCCAGTCCCGGAAGTCCGGGTGGGCAATTTTGACCAGGGCCTCAACCCGCTCCCTGATATTCAGTCCCCGCAGCCAGGCGATACCATACTCCGTGACCACGTAGTCGGTGTCGTTTCTGGAAGTGGTGACCGCGGCGCCCCGCGCCAGGAAGGGGACAATTTTTGAGTGCAGCACCTCTTTGCCGTCTGCATCTGTGGCCGAATAGGTGGAATGCATTGCAATGATGGATTTCCCGCCCGGGGACATCTGCGCGCCCTGTACCGTCTCAGACTGCCCTCCGGTGCCGGACCACTGAAGGTTGCCGACGGTTTCAGAGGCGCACTGTCCGGTGAGGTCGATCTCCAGGCTTGCGTTGACGGAGACAAACTTGTTGTTTCTGGCAATGGTGTAGGGATCGTTTGAGAAGGTGGAGGATTTAAAGAGCACGGAGGGGTTGTTGTGGACGAAGTCATAGAGCCTCTGGCTGCCCATGGTGAAGGAGCACACGGAAAAACCGTTCATAAAGCCCTTCTGGGAGTTGTCCACCGCGCCGCACTCAATGAGATCCACCATGGTCTCGGTAAACATTTCCGTGTGGATTCCCAGATGCCTCTTGCTCTTCAGCTCATTTGCCACGGCGTTTGGGATGTTGCCGATACCGAGCTGGATGGTGGAGCCGTCCTCTACAAGAGAGGCCACAAAGGCGCAAATTTTTTTGTCTACCTCGGTGTAGGGCACCAGGGACTTGGTGGGGATAGGGCGGTCGGACTCCACAAGGGCATCCACCTCGGAAATATGTACCTGTGTATCACCAAAGGTGCGCGGAAAGTTGGGGTTGACCTCCAGCAGAACCAGCGCACCCTGATCGATCAGGTCCCGCTCATAGATTGCGCTGACCGAGAGGGAAAAGTAGCCGTGGGAGTCCATGGGGGAGACCGTGGCCAGCACCACGGGCCGGCGGCCCTCGGCCTGCAGGCGCTGTAGAGACTTTCGCAGAACGGAGGTGGAGCTCTGAGGAACGGCGCTGACCAGCTTCTTTTTCTGCGCGTCCCGGAGCCCGGCGGTAAAGAACCAGCCGTTGTGGCTCATGATACCTGCCATCTCGGGGTCCTTCATCGCATCATAATACTGAATGGGAAGGCAGGAGTTCAAAGTAGTGCCTTTTACCCCCGTCTCCTTCAAATGCTGTAGCTTGGACAGGATGGCCTGGGGCTCCGCCGCAGCCTGAGCGGAAAACATGGAATCTCCGTCCTGAATAAGCTCCAAAGCCTGTTCAGCGCTCATTTGTTTCTTCTTGTACAATTCCTGATACTGGTTCACAGGATAACGCTCCTTTCTCGTGGGGCCATGTCTGGTGCGTGGGACAGGGCGCAGAGGAAGGGAATGAACCCCACCCCACACACCGCCTTTTGAGGAATTTGTCCGGTTATGGGGATTTTGTCTTGCCTGCTTCGACAATTTGATTATAGTTGAAGGGCTATGGTTTGAAAAATACACCTTTTTTATCGCCGCATGAATTTTGGTTATGCCGAAAATAATGTTGCTGTTTTTTGAACTTTAGCCCCGTTTTATTGGAAATTATCCTATATTATAGTCTGTTTTTTCTCTCTGGCTAGTGGCCCGGCACTCTTTGCCGCATCCCGTGTTCCGAAAAGAAATTTGCGAAAAGGCGTCATGTACTTTATAATAAAAATACAATTCGCTCGACTGTTCGAATGGTTTTTTGTGTAGGAGGAATCATGGCTTTGCGGCATCACGGCCTGCGGCGGCTGAGGGAGTATGTATGAAACGAATGCAGCTAGAATATTTTGTGCGTATTGTGGAGGAGAAAAGCTTTACAAAGGCCGCAGAAAAGCTCTTTATCAGCCAGCCTGCACTGAGCAAATCGATCCGCGCCCTTGAGGCGGAGCTTGGTGTAACGCTGTTCAAGCGCGATCCCCGCGAGCTGAGCCTGACCAGCGAAGGGGAAAACGTCTACTGTTATGCGGTGGATATTTTGAATTACTGGCAAAGCCGTACCGCCGAGCTGTTTTCTTTGCTGGAACAGGTAAAGGGTTCTCTGCGGTTTGGGCTTCCACCGTCGGTTGGGAGCGTTTTTTTTTCAAAGATTCTGTTTGAATACGGCTGTAAATATCCGCAGGTTGATTTGCAGATTGTAGAGGGAACCTCCAAAAAGATTGAAGCACTGGTCATGAATGATCAGGTAGACCTGGGCGTGGTGATTGAGCCATACGAAAATCCGCATATGAGGTTAAAGACCGTCTACCGTTCTGATGTGGTGCTGGCAGTGGCGCGGAATCACCGGCTTGCAGAGCGGACAGAAGTGGAGATTGCCGAGCTTAGGGATGAGCCGATGCTGATGGTCTCGAAGGACTATATGTTTCACGACCAGGTGCTTGCCCATTGCCGGCAGGCGGGGTTTACGCCAAATATCACGTTTACCACATCCCAGTGGGACCTTTTGCTGGAAATGACGGCTGAAAACCAGGGTGTGACCCTAATTGGGCGGCCTTTGGTGGAAAAGCTGTACAGCGGCAGGATCAAGTGCATCTCACTTCAAAATCCGGAGTTTTTGTGGACACTTGGCTTAATATCAAAAAAATGTAAAACGCTTTCCGGCGCTGCAAAGAGCCTTTGGAATTTTTGCGATGAAGTTTGAGGGGGACCAGACATCACAGCCGGCTGCAAACCTGCCTGCTCCATCTGAAAAACGCCGGGGACAGAACTGTACCGCACAGTCCTGTCCCCGGCGTTTTAGAACATTCTATATGTGAGGGCCTTCCGTACGAGGCTCCGGAGGGCCTATTCCAAATCATATACACAATATGAAGGAACGCCCCGCCTCCCGTTCGGGAGGCGGGGCGCTCTGCTGGCCGGGCACGGGGGACGGGGGGAGGACATAGGATAGGATGCAGAGAAAACGGCCCGACAGCCGCTCTGCCAAATGCTCTGAAAAGGAGAATGCCGCGTGTCAGAATATTGTATGCCTCCCCTTGGGGGGTATTCCAACGGAGAGTGCGCCATGAACCGCATCAATGCCCAGCCGGAGCGGCGGCCCTGCGTGTGCTCCCCCTGCCATCCGGTTCCGCCCTGCCCGCCAATTCCACCCTGTCCGCCGACTCCCCCTCCCATTCCAGGCCCGACCGGCCCGGTTGGACCGACCGGCCCTCAGGGGATTCCGGGACCGGACGGTCCCACCGGCCCTGCGGGCCCCATGGGTCCCCAGGGCGGGACAGGTGATCCAGGCCCCACCGGCCCGACGGGGCCCACTGGCTTGACGGGTGCGACGGGCCCAACCGGCCCCACCGGCGCCGTGGGTCTGACGGGTGCGACAGGTCCCGCAGGCCCGACGGGGCCCACTGGCCTGACGGGTCCGACCGGCCCGACTGGCCCAACTGGCCCGACTGGGCCAAGAGGCGAGACAGGCGCAGCAGGCGCCACAGGCCCGACCGGCCCGTCCGTGACCCCGGCGGCCGCAGTGGCGAACGCCACCAGCGCCACGGACGTGGTGACACGGTTTAACCAGCTTCTGGAAAACCTGCGGGCGGCCGGGCTGCTGGGGACCTGAGCACAGGCACCAAAAAAACGCCGCGGGCGGCGCTGCTGCGCCGCCCGCGGCGTTCCTATAAGGGGGATTGCTTTGTGAAGATTGTGGTTTATGCCATTTGCAAAAACGAGGCCGGATATGCAGAGCGCTGGATGGCCTCCATGGCGGAGGCAGACGGGGTGTATGTGCTGGACACCGGCTCCACTGACGGGACCGCGGAGCGCCTGCGTGCCCTGGGGGCGGTGGTTGTGGAAGAGAGGGTGGAGCCCTGGCGGTTTGACACGGCCCGTAACCGCTCTTTGGAGCTGGTACCGGAGGACGCGGACATCTGTGTGTGTACCGATCTGGATGAGGTGTTTCACCCGGGCTGGCGGGCGGCGCTGGAGGCGGCCTGGACGGACGGGACCACCCAGGCGGTCTACCGCTATACCTGGAACTTCAACACCGACGGCTCCGAGGGCACCGTGTTCTGGATTGAGAAGATCCACGCCCGCCGGGGATACCGCTGGACCCACCCGGTTCACGAGGTGTTGGAGCGGCAGGAGGGCTGGGGACCGGGGCGGAAGTGCACAGCGGAGGGGGTGCAGTTGGACCACCACGCCGACCCCGCCAAATCCCGGGGGCAGTACCTGCCCCTGCTGGAGCTGTCGGTGGCGGAGGCCCCGGAGGACGACCGCAACACCCATTACCTGGGCCGGGAGTACCTGTTCTACGGCCGGTGGGACGACTGTATCCGCACACTGGAGCGCCACCTGTCCCTGCCCACCGCCGTCTGGGCGGATGAGCGGTGCGCCTCCATGCGGTTTCTCGCCCGGGCGTGGCGGCAGAAGGGCCGGCCGGAGCAGGCCCGGCGGTGGCTGTGGCGGGCCATCGGGGAGGCCCCTCACCTGCGGGAGCCCTACCTGGAGCTGGCGCGCCTACTCTATGAGGAGGCGGAGTGGGACGGGGTGGTGTACCTGTGCCGTCAGGCCCTGGCAATTACCGACCGCCCTCAGACCTATATCTGCGAGGCGGAGGCGTGGGGGAGCCTGCCCTGGGATCTCCTCTCTCTGGGGCTGTACCACACCGGGCGGCGGGGCGAGGCCCTGGAGGCCGCCCGGCAGGCCCTGGCCCTGTCTCCGGAGGATGGGCGCATCCGGGACAACGTGGCATTCCTGGCGGGCTAGCTCTCCCGGGCCGCCGCCGTCCGGCGGCGGGACAGCGCGTCCAGAAGCCAGGGCCATACCAGTGCAAAGAAAAGACCAAACAGACTGCCCAGCACGTTGTTGCATACCCGGATGGCGGCCGCGGGGCCGGGACCGAAGAGGGCGCTGGCGGTGAGCAGGGCGCCCAGACAGTTGAACACGGTGCAGAAGCCGTAGCTGGCGCACAGGCCCAGGCAGAGCCCCGACAGGATGCCCAGGCCGCCGTGGAGGGCGGGCGGGCAGAGCTGATAGAGCAGGCAGAACAGCAGGGAGCCGCCCAGCACGCCGCCCACCCGGCCTGCCGCCCGCCGGACGGGGTGGGACCCGTAGGCGGTGAGAATGGAGCTGCACGAGAAGCCCACCCACATGATGCGGGGCAGGCCCAGCAGCTCCCCAGTGAGCACCGCCAGGCTGATGCCCACGGCCACCCGGAGCTGCCAGCGGCACTTTTCATCGGCGAGGGAAAAGGCGCGGAGTACCGCCCGGAAGGGGCGCTCCGGTGTCCTGCCCCGGTGGTTATGGTAGAGCACCGCGGCGCACAGGGCGAAGCCCAGCAGCATCTCCAGCCCCCGCAGGGCGAGCGAGCGCCCGCTGACCGGATTTCCATACAGGAAAAGATAGCTGAACAGGTAAAGGGAGGCGTTGCCCAGCTCGGGCTGGTCGGCGGTGATGAGCAGCAGCACTCCGATACAGAACAGGTTGAGAAGCAGGTGGAGCAGGGGCCCGCCCAGAGGGGCCAGGGCGGGCCCGAGAGTGAGCAGGGCGAAGGCGGCCGCCATGTTCCGCAGGGTGTCGGCCATGCGGTAGTTGTAGTGGACAAAGCGGCAGCTGAGCAGCAGACAGAAAATGACCACCGCCGCGGGGCTGTTGGTCCCACCAAACAGGGCGGTGAGGGCGGAGATAAACACCACCGCAAACCCCACACAGGCGGCGTCCCGGGCCAGCAGGGCCAGGAGAAGCCGCCTGCGCTCGGCCCCGGCGGCCTGGCGGAGCAGGCCCTTGAGCTGGGGTACTCCCAACTGCATCAATCCATAGAAGGACACGGCTCCCCGCCCCCTTTCACGGCCGCGGCGTCCAGGCGGCGGTTGGCTTGGGTGATCTCCTCCATCAGCCGGGTGAACTCCGCCTCCCCCAGCCCCTCCCGCATCCGGTAGAGGGGGGAGAGATACGCCCTGCACCCGTCCTGGAGGGCCTGCCGTCCCGCCTGGGTGAGAGACAGGGTATAGCTGCGCCGGTCGGTGGGGGAGGGGGCGGCCGCCACCAGCGCCCGCGCCCGCAGGCCCCGGATGAGGCGGCTGACGTTCACCTGCTGTAAGCCCATGCTCCGGCTCAGGCCCAGGGGGGTCACCGGCTCCTCCGCCATCCACAGGCGGGCAAGCAGCTCCAGCTCCGACCCGGTCAGGGGCAGGCGCTGGTGGACGGCGGCCCGCCGGGCCAACTGTCGCAGCTGCTGCATATACTCTGACATTTGAACCCAATCCGGTTTCACAAAATCGTCCTCCATATACTTATCTATAATATATATTATTGATAAGTATACTACTCCGCCAGGCGCATCCTGTCAAGAGTTCCCTGTGCATTGACATTCCTACAGAGAAAATAGTATAATAAAATATACAGGGGCCTTGCCCCGTTGGGAGAGAAGGAAACAGGGGGCGGAGCGCATATGAGCGATACCAATGGTAAAATTCGGATTGTGCAGGAGACGGTGGCGGGCAAGGAGATCACCTTTGCCCACGTCATCGGCGGGCCGGCCCCCATCATCTATCAGAAGCTGGGCCTGAACCCGGCCATCGACTACGGCGCCGCCGCCATCGGCATCATGAACATGACCCCGCCGGAGTCGGCGGTGATCGCCGCCGACATCGCAGTGAAGAGCGGCGACGTATACCTGGGCTTTGCCGACCGCTTTACCGGCACGGTCATCATCACGGGCGAGCTGGCGGACGTCACCTCTGCCCTGACGGAGATTGTAAACTACTTCCGCGATGAGCTGGGGTATGTGGTGTGCAGGATCACCAAGCGGTAAGAGGCGCGGCGATGGGGAAGCGTATGACACGGGAGGAGTTCCTGGAGGCGGTATTCTCCCGGCGGTATGAGGAACTCAAGGGCAGGGAGCTGCGTACGGTCCGGGTCCGGGTGGTGGGCAAGGAGCTCTCTCTGGCCCAGCTCATCGGCGTGACGGACCGGCGGGTCTATGAGAACCTGGGGCTGCACATCGGCACCCATCTGGGGGAGGATCACACCGGCCAGTCCATCGGCCTGCTGCACCTGACCCCGTGGGAGGCCACGGTGGTGGCCGCCGACGTGGCCATGAAGAGCGGAAACGTGGAGCTGGGCTTTCTGGACCGGTTCAGCGGCGCGGTGATCCTTTTGGGCAGCCGGGCGGAGGTCAAGAGCGCCCTGGAGCATGTGGTGGAATTTTTCCGGACGGAGCTGGGCTTCACCGTCTGTGAACTTACGGAGCGGTGACAAAGAGAGATGAAGAAGTTATTTCTGATGGGCCGGAGCGAGGCGGGCAAGACCTCCCTGACCCAGATTTTATCGGGCGAGGAGCTGCACTACCACAAGACCCAGTACACCAACACGGGGACGGACATCATTGACTCGCCGGGGGAGTATTCGGAGACCAAGCGGTGCGGGCTGGGGCTGGCCTGCTTCTCCTTTGAGGCGGACGTGCTGGCCCTGCTGATGGCGGCTGACGAGCCCTTCAGCGTTTTTGAAGCCAACTGCCAGTGCTTCACCAACCGGCCGCTCATCGGCATCATCACGAAGATTGACTCCCCCTACGCCAACGTGCCCATGGTGCGCAACTGGATGGTCAACTCCGGCTGTGAGCGGATTTTCGAGGTGAGCAACCTTACCAGGGAGGGCATTCAGGAGCTGCTGGACTATTTGCAGGAGGACCCTGTCAGGCTGACGCTGGAGCAGGCCAAGGCGCGGCAGCGCCTCGGCCTGACGGAGTGGGAGGACGCCTCCCGCTTCGGGCTGGCCTGACCGCCCCGGAGCGGAGACTGCCCCGCAGGGCGGTTCGGAGCGCCGCCGCCGCTTTGCGCCGGCGCTTGGCGCGGGGATGAACCGTCAGGGTTCCCTTTCATGCCGGATCAAACGACTTTTAGAAACGGTTTTAAAGATTTAAACAGTCTTCCAGCCTGTCGAAAAGAGGGCTTCGGCAGGCTGAGGGCCGCGCCCATGGCGCGGCCCGTTTGCGCGTTTTGGGGCGGATGCGCATCCCCTTCTGGACAGGCCGCTTATTTCGTGTTAGGATTACGTGAAGAACATTCCGCCCGAATTTTGTCGGGCGATCCGCAACTTTTTGCAGGCTGCCCGCGTCTGTACGTTGGCACGGAAAGGAGGCCCAAATGCGCCTGTTGTTCAAGCAGCGGTTTCTCTCCTGGTTTGACAGCTATGACATCTATGACGAGGAGGGGCGCACCGCCTATACCGTGGAGGGCAAGCTGTCCTGGGGACACCGGCTGGAGATCTACGGCCCGGCCGGAGACCACCTGGGGACGGTAAAGGAAGAAGTGCTGACCCTCCTGCCCCGGTTCGCCCTCTATGCGGGGGAGGAATACCTGGGGTGCATCCGCAAGGAATTTGCCCTGTTTCACCCCCGGTTTACACTGGACTGCAACGGCTGGGAGGTGGAGGGCAGCTTTCTGGAGTGGGACTACGCCGTCACCGACCCGGCGGGGCGCACAGTGATGGCCGCGTCCAAGGAGCTGCTCCACTGGACCGACACCTATGTGCTGGACATCGCCCGGCCGGAGGACGCCCTGCTGTGCCTGATGATCGTGCTGGCCATCGACGCGGCCAAGTGCTCCGCCGGAAACGGCTGAACCGGCCGCCGGAGGAACTTGGCGCGGCTAAATCCCGGCCTGTGTGGAATAGTAGCTGTACCACACAAGGAATCGGGGTATGCTGCTATGCTGGAATCCGCCGCTGTCCGCGCGCTGTTGCTGTCCCTGGCCGCCGGGCTGTCCACCCTGCTGGGGGCGCTGGTGGTCTTTGCCGCCCGGAGAAGGAGTGAAAAGCTGCTGGCGGTCTCCCTCGGCTTTGCCGGGGGTGTGATGCTGGCGGTGTCCTTCACCGACCTGTTCCCCACGGCGCGGGAGCACCTGACTGCATCCCTGGGCGGCCGCCCAGGGGCGCTGGCGGCGGTGCTGTCCCTGGCCGCGGGCATCGGCTGCGCCGCCGCCCTGGACCACCTGGTTCCCCACGACGCCTTTGACGCCGACACCGGCGAGGCCCCCCACAAAAACCTGTTCCGGGTGGGCTTTGTGTCGGCGCTGGCCATGGCCCTGCACAACTTCCCGGAGGGCGTGGCCACCTTTCTGGCGGGGTATGAGGATCTGACCCTGGGGGTGAGCATCACCCTGGCCATCGCCCTGCACAACATCCCGGAGGGTATTTCGGTGGCCATGCCCGTGTGGTACGCCACCGGAAGCCGGCGGCGGGCCTTCCGCTGCACCCTGCTCTCCGGCCTGACGGAGCCGGTGGGGGCGGTGCTGGCCTTTGCGCTGCTGCGTCCCTTTCTCAACGGGCTGCTGCTGGGGGTGCTGTTCGGCGCGGTGGCCGGGATCATGGTCTATATCGCGGTGGAAGAGCTCATCCCCTCCTCCCGGCAGTACGGCCACGACCGGCCGGCCCTGTGGGCCACGCTGTGCGGCATCTGCGTGATGCCGCTGACCCATTTATTTCAAACCTGAAAAGGCGGGTGTATCCCACATTGGAGCTCGACTACAACAAGCTGCTGGACATGGTCAGTGAGATGGGCTACCGGCTCATGAAGAGCGGTGCGGAGATCTACCGGGTGGAGGAGTCCATTCAGCGGCTTCTCCAGGCCTACGGTGCCCCACGGGGGGAGGTCTTTGCCATTCCCAACTGCCTGATGGTCAGCCTGACCTCCCCCGACGGCCGGCCCGTGACCCAGATCCGCCGGATGCCAACCCACGGCACCGACATCTACCTGCTGGAGAAGTACAACGGCCTGTGCCGCCGCCTGTGCCGGGAGACCCCCGCCTTTGAAGAGGCGCTGGAGCAGATGGAGGCCATTACCCGCACCCACCGGGTCTACTCCCTGCCCACCCAACTGGCTGCCCACTTCCTGGGCTGCGGCATGTTCTCCCTGTTCTACGGCGGAACCCCGGCCGACGGGCTGTGCGGAGGGCTGTGCGGCATGGTCATCGGCCTTTGTATGGCGCTGATGACCCGGCTGGGCGCCAACCTGTTCTTCCGTACCATCGCCGGCGGCGCGGCCTCCGCCCTGGCGGCCGTGGCGCTCACCCGGCTTGGGGTGGGGCAGAACCAGGACCTCATCATCATCGGCGCGCTGATGGCCCTGGTGCCCGGCATCGCCATGACCAACGCCATGCGGGACATCATGGCCGGCGATATGGTGGCGGGCATCAGCAAGGCGGCGGAGGCGCTGCTCATCGGCGCGGCCATCGCTCTGGGCACCGCCCTGGCCCTGGGCCTGACCCGGATGGTGACGGGAGGCGCGCTATGAGAGAGGCCCTTCTTTATCTCCTGCCCTGTGTCTACGCCTTCCTGGCCTGCATCGGCTTTTCCATGCTGTTCAACATCCACGGCGCCGGCATGCTCATCTGCGCCGGCGGCGGGGCCCTGGGCTGGCTGTGCTACCTGCTCACCGGGCCGCTGGTGGGCAACGATATTATCCAGTCCTTTTTTGCCGCCCTGGTCATCTCGGCCTGGTCGGAGGTGATGGCCCGGCTGCGCAAGTGCCCGGTGACCAGCTACCTGCTGGTGGCCCTCTTTCCCCTGGTGCCAGGCGGCGGCATCTACTACACCATGGAACACGCCCTGAACGGCGACACCGAGCTGTTTCTGGACACACTGATGCATACACTGGGCCTGGCGGGCGCGCTGGCGGTGGGCGTGCTGCTGGTGGCCTCCGTAGTCCGCCTGTTCACCACCTACCAGTCCCGCCGCCGGGGCTGAGAGAGGAGAGATACCATGCCCCGCTATGAGGTTGTCCTGTTTGACGCGGATCATACTCTGTTTGACTTTGACCGGGCCGAGCGTGAGGCCCTCCGCCAGACGCTGGAGGAGGCGGGACTGCCCGCCGACGGGGAGACCGAGGCGCGCTACTTATCCATCAACCGGGCGCTCTGGAACCGGCTGGACCGGGGTGAGGTGCGCCGGGAGTGGCTGGTGGTAGAGCGGTTTGCCGCCCTGCTGCGGGCCCTGGGCCGGACGGGAGATGCCGCGGCCCTCAACCGGGCCTACCTGGACCACCTGGGGGAGGGCTCCTACCTCCTGCCGGGGGCTCAGGCGCTGTGCCGCGCCCTGGCCCCCCGCTGCACCCTGGCCATTGTCACCAACGGCGTGGCCCGCGCCCAGCGCCGCCGCTTCGAGGCATCCCCCCTGAACGGCCTCATCCCCTGGCTGTTTATTTCGGAGGAGCTGGGGGCCAGCAAGCCAGACTCCGCCTTTTTTGCCCCGGTGCTCCGTACACTGGGGAATCCAGACCCCCGCCGGGTGCTGATGGTGGGGGACAACCTCCTGGCCGATATCCAGGGGGGCATCCAGGCCGGGCTGGACACGGCTTGGTACAATCCGGGCCGGCTGCCCGGCGACCCCGCCATCGTCCCCACCTGGGAGGTGGACGGATACGCGGCGCTCCAAGCGCTGATTCTCAAAGAAGAAAAAAACAATATTTAATCGAGGTGTCCCAGTTGCCATCCCAATATCAGCCCAAACGGGCGCAAAACAGGCCGCGCAGGCACAATCCGCTGCCTCTGCTGGCGGCGGCCGCGGCGGTGTGCCTCGGCCTGATCCTGATCCCATCTCTGGGCCGTGCCCCAGAGGAGCCCACCGCCGCAGCGAGCCCGCCTGCGGCGGCCACTCCCACCCCGACAGCCGCACCCACGCCGGAGCCCACGCCGGAGCCCACACCCACGCCGGAGCCGACCCCTGCGGCCTTTGATTTCACCCAGCCCGCCCCTGCCGCCGAGGCGGTGGAGATGGATTACTTTGCCGATGCACTGTTTATAGGCGACTCCCGCACCGACGGCCTGCGCCTCTACAGCGGCATTAAGGGGGCGGACTTTTACTGCTACAAGGGACTGACCGTGTTCGAGATGGACGACCGCGCCGTGGTGGAGCTGGACGGCGGCAAGTACACGGTGGAGCAGGCCCTGGAGAAGGGGCCCCAATACGCCAAAATCTACATATCCCTGGGCATCAATGAACTGGGATATTTTAATGATGAGGCGTTCCACCAGACCTTTGGTGATTTCCTGAAGCAGGTTAAGGCCAGTCAGCCCGGCGCGGTGGTCTATCTGGAAAATCTGGTGCCGGTGAACGCGGAGAAGTGCGCCGCCAACAAGCAGCCTTACTATGTGAATAACGACCGGGTGGCCGCCTACAACGCCATTTTTCCCCAGTTGGCTGAGGAGTACCAGGTAGTGCTCCTGGACGTGGCAGACGCCCTCACCGACGAAAACGGTATTCTCCCCGCCGACGCCACCGTGGATGGGGTACACTTTACCAAGGCATGGTACCAGAAGTGGCTGGCCTACCTGATGGAGCACACCGTGGATGCGGACTGCTATGCGGCGGGCCAGACCGCCGCGGAAGGAGCGAATGAAACATGAAATCCCTGTTGATCCGCCTGATGCCGGCGGCCCTGCTGTGCCTGGCCCTCACCGCCTGCGGAGGCGGCGGGGCGGTGGGCCAGACCCCCTATGACCCGGAGACGGCCGCCCAGGCCCTGCTGGACTCCGGCGCGTTCAGCGATGCCTTGGACACCGTAGACCAGGACACCGCCGCCGCCCTGTACGGAATTGATGCTGACACCATCACCGGCAGCGCCGTCTACACCTCCCTGTCCGCCGGGGCGGAGGAGATTGCAGTGCTGGTGCTCACCGATGAGGACGCGGCAGCGGCCGCCCTGGATGGGCTGGAGGCCAGGGTAGCCGACCAGAAGGCTGTGCTGGAGAGCTACCAGCCCGACGAGGTCTCCAAGCTGGACAGCGCCATTGTGGAGCAGCGAGGCAACTCCGTCCTGCTGGCCGTGGCCGCCGATGCTGAAAAAGCCCGGGCCGCCCTGGACGGGCTGGAGTAACCTGCGTTCCCCCAAAAAAAGTGCCGGGTACCGGCACTTTTTTTCAAACTTTTTGGGCTGGTGCCGCGTCTAAGCAACAGAAGCAGGAAGGAGCGCCCGGACCTTGGAACAGACTGTCCGCCAGCAGTTGAGCGACTATATTGTGGCTCACCAGGAGGAATTTTACCGCCTGGCGTACAGCTATGTCAAAAACCGGGATGCGGCGCTGGACGTGGTGCAGGAGAGCATTGTCAAGGCTCTGGCCAAGTCGGATACATTGCGCAGGCCGGAGTATCTCAAAGCCTGGTTTTACCGCATCCTGCTCAACGAGAGTATGAATCACCACCGCCGCGCCAAACGGCTGGTACCCCTGGAGGACACCCTGCTGGAGACCCCGGCGCCCGCCCGGGACCCCGGGGAGAGGCTGGATCTCTATGACGCCATCGAGCGCCTGGACTGGAAGGAGCAGACCGTAGTGCGCCTGCGCTTTTTCGAGGACATGAAGCTGGAGGAGATTGCGCGGGTGACCAACACCAACTTGAACACCGTGAAATCCAGGCTCTATAAGAGCCTGCGCCGCCTGCGGGAGCTGACAGAGGAGGAGTGCTGATATGCCGGATATGTGGGAACGGGCCAGGGCGCGCCATGAGAGCACGCCGGTGCCGGAGGAGCTGGAATTTGCCGTAGCCTCTGCTCTGCGGGCGGGCCAGCGGCGGCTGCGGGGCCGCCGGGCGCTTCGCCGGAGCGTGAGCGGGGTGCTGGCGGGCTGCGCCTGCTTTGTGCTGCTGGTCAACGCCAGTCCGGCCTTTGCCCGGGCGGTGTCCGACGTGCCGGTGCTGGGCGGTCTGGCCCGGGTGGTCACCGTCACGGAGTACCACATCGACGAGCGGGAGCGCCTTATCGACGTGCGCCTGCCCGCCCTGGAGCTGCCCGGGGACACCGACCTGGAGCAGCGCATTAACCTGGCCATTCAGACCCGCATCGACCAGGTGCTTCAAGAGGCCGAGGACCGGGCGCGGGCCATCCGCGACGCCTATGTGGCCACCGGCGGTGCGGAGGAGGACTTCATCCCCGTCATGATCGATGTTGACTACGAGATCAAGTGTCAGAACGACCATTATCTGTCCTTTGTGCTCACCGAGACGGAAACCCGGGCCAATGCATACACCGAGCTTTATACCTATAACATTGACCTCCAGGCCGGGCGGGAGCTCACCCTCCGGGATATGCTGGGGCCGGACTATAAGGAACTGGCCAACGAGGCCGTGCGGGCGGGCATCGCCGCCCAGGAGGCGGAGAGCCCCGACAACATCTACTTCCACGGGGAGGAGGGGGTGGAGGGCTTCACCTCCATCGCCGATGACCAGCGCTTTTATATCAATGAGGCGGGCAATCCGGTATTGATTTTTGAGAAGTATGAGATTGCCCCCGGCTACATGGGCCAGCCGGAATTTGAGGTGCCCATGCCCAAGTAACCGGATGGGCCGCCGGAGCGCCGTGCGCGGGAGCTGATACAGCTCCCGCGCATTTTTTATTCCTGCGTGCCGGCACAGACAGGGTAAAAGACGCTGTGTATAAAATTGCAAAAAAATAGGCCTGTGTTGGAAAGGATATGAGATTGGATCGTAAAACAGCGGTTTATCCAAAGGAAAAGGGAGAAGAAAGCCGCCTGGTTATGCATATTTATGCTTGACAAATGGGGATCGCAGTGGTATCTTTTATACATAAATATTCGATAATATACGAATATTATACACTGCAAGAGGAAAGAGTAAGGTGAAGAGCATGAAGAAGCACAAAACACTCGGCAACGCGCTGTCCATGCTGACGGCATCGGCGCTGCTCCTGTCCCTGTGCGTCATCCCGTCTGCGGCCGCAGACAGCGCAGCGGCCCCCACCGCTGTGTTTGAGAACACCAGCGGTGACGGCGGGAGCAACGGCATCTCCCTGTCCGCCGAGCGGACCTTCCAGGCCAGCATCCCGGTGGACATGACCGAGGCCGAGGCCAAGGAGGCCGCCTCCTCCGTGACCTGGACCCTGACGCCCGATGCGGACGCGCCGGATTACTTGGACGATACCCAGTTTCCCAACCAGACCGAGGGCGGGCCCCTGAGCGCCTGGCTGTGCCAGGACGGCGAGACCCCCTTTTTTACCGACGTGGCCACCGCCGCCGAGACGGTGGACGGCCAGGTGTACCTGACCGTCACCTTCGCCAACCAGTGCTACTTCGGTGACGATCTCAGCGTGCCCCACAGCAACGGCGGTTCCTATATGGATGTGTGCGGCTACTTCACGCTGTCCGCCGGGCTGGACGGCAAGACCCTGGGTGCCGTCGACCTGAAGGTGGCCCCCTATGACAACTTCCACACCATGGCGGAGATCTACGCCGAGCTGGACGCGCTGGTGGACTACGCCGCCGGCCACACCGACCTCTACGTGGAGCAGTTCTCCATGGGCCAGAGCCAGGGCGACAACGGCCTGGAGAGCCTGGATATGCCCTACCTGATCGTGGCCAAGGACAAGGCCGCGGTGGACAAGTGGCAGGAGATCAAGGCGGAGGCGGAGAGCGACCCCACCGCTCTGCTGAAGAAGCTGGAGAGCGGCGCCTTGGGCGACTACCAGGTGCCCGTCATGTACTCCAATATTCACGCCAATGAGGTGGCCGCCAGCGACGGCATCCTGGCCTTTGCCTGGATGCTGGTGGAGACCGCGGCCTCTGAGAGCGGCACCATCGACTACGACAAGCTCACCGGCTTCACCGCCGCCGGTAAGGCCGAGCTGGCCGAGCAGATGGGCCCTGCGGGTGAGGAGGGCTCCGTGGCCGTCCCCGACCTGGTGGCCGATGACGCCACCTACCTGGGCTACATCAAAGGCGAGAACGCCGACGGCACCACCGCCTCCATCTCCACCCAGGTGGAGCTGGAGAAATACTATACCATTGACACTGTGACGGTGGACGTGGACGAGCTGCTCTCCGACGTATTCTTTATCATCGTTCCCGAGGAGAACGTGGAGGGCCGGACCTACCTGACCCGCACCTCCTCCGGCGGCTTTGACCTCAACCGGGACAACTCCTTCCAGACCCAGGCCGAGACCCAGAACATGGCCAAGCTGATCGCCGAGTGGAACCCTGTCAGCCTCACCGAGTTCCACGGCCGGGTGCAGGCCTTCCAGTGCGAGCCCTGCGATCCCCCCCACGAGCCCAACTTTGAGTACGATCTGCTGGCCGAGCACCTGATGGGCGGCGGCGAGGCCCTGGGCATCGCCGCGGTGGCCAACAACGGCGGCCACAACAGCTACGTCATCCCCCAGCGGGACTACCTGACCTACACCGGGGCGAAGACCGCCGACGGGGACGACCAGACCCAGTGGCTCGACCCCTGGGACGACATGTCCACCAGCTACACCCCCCAGTACGCCATGCTCCACGGCACCGTCTCCTACACTGTGGAGGTGCCCGCCTATGACGACTACATGGTGCAGGGCGTCGCCTACGGCCAGCTGGGCCAGTCCGTCTACATCGCCGAGCACAAGGACGGCTACCTGACCAACCAGACCAAGATCTTCGAGCGGGGCGTGACCAACGCCAACTCCGACGCCTCCGAGCTGGTGGGCCAGTGGTTCTGCGACCAGTACGACGTGGAGGGCGCGGAGGCCGACCTCTTCCGGCCTGAGTACGACGGGGAGGGCCAGAACGGCAACTTCTACCCCGAGTGCTATATCATTCCCATGGACGGCGTCCACCAGTCCAACCTCCAGGCCGCCGCCGAGATGATGGAGTACCTGACCCGCAACGGCGTCCAGGTCAGCCTCACCGACCAGAGCTTCACCTACAACGGCGTGGAGTACCCCGCCGGTACCCTGATCGTGTCCATGTACCAGGCCAAGCGGAGCGTGGCCAACGGCGTGCTGTACGACGGCACCGTGATCACCGGCTGGCCCGTCCTCTACTCCGAGGGCATCACCGCCTTCGACAAGGTGCGGGGCTTCGACATGGTGGTGTGCGCCGAGCCCGCCGCCTATAAGACCATCTCCGCCGCCTGCGGCGACGTCCTGGACTACGAGGAGACCCTGGATTACGTGGCCTCCCTGACCTCCTCCTTCTCCGGCGTGAAGGACGCCCAGGTGGTGCTCATGAACGCCTCCGAGGACTCCACCGCCGCCGTCAACGCCCTGCTGAAAGCCGGCAAGTCCGTCTCCCTCATCACCGAGGGCCAGTACGAGGGCAGCTTCCTGGTGTCCTACGCCGACTGGCAGAGCGTGGCGGGCGACTACCTGCTCTCCGGCGTGGGCGTGACCGACGCCCCCGCGGCCCTGGCCATTCCCAAGGCCCCCGTGGTCTACATTTCCGGCAAGCCCGCCGACAACGACAAGGGCTTCGTCAAGACCACCCTGGTCAGCGGTTCCTACGAGTACAACTACGACCGGCAGGCCATGCGCACCCTGGGCTTCACCGTCACCGACGACGCCTCCCAGGCCGACCTGATCATCGGCGCGGCCGCCCTGGACGAGCAGGCCCTGGCCGCCGTCAAGAGCGGCACCCCCTACATCGGTTACGGCTCCAAGGCCATGAAGTCCGCCGTCTCCCTCTTTGACGAGGGCGCGCTGGTGCGGGAGACCGTCAGCCCCAACGCCATGGACGCCCTGGCCTATGTCACCTACCCCACCGACAGCCTGATCACCGCCAGCTATGTGGCTGAGGGCGATGACCTCCTCTACGGCTACGGCGCCGGCTACTTCGCCGCCATCCCCGCCGGCGCCCAGGTGCTGGTGCAGCTGGACGGCTCCAAGGAGCTGCTGGAGGGCTTCCTCCCCGCCGACGGCGAGCACTTCGACGACTTCCTGGACGACTCCATCCAGGCCATCTCCTACCAGGGCGCGGGCGCGGACAACGCCCAGTTGGACGTGGTGCTCTTTGCCAACACCCTGACCAACAAGACCAACCAGCGGGATGAGTACAACTTCATCTCCAACGCCGCCTGGGCCGCCGTGCTGAACGACACCGGCTACTCCGACGTGGCCCCCAACGCCTGGTACGCCGCCGACGTGGCCGCCGTCACCGGGCAGGGCCTGATGAACGGCGTCACCTCCAAGGCCTTCGGCCCCAATGTGACCACCACCCGGGGCATGCTGGTCACTGTCCTCCACCGCATGGCGGGCGAGCCCGCCGCCTCCGCCTCTGCCGGCTTTGCCGACGTGGCCGCCGGCTCCTACTGCGCCGCCGCCGTGGATTGGGCCTATGAGGCCGGAATCACCTCCGGCGCCAGCAGCACCGGCTTCGCCCCCAACAGCGCCCTGACCCGGGAGCAGGCCGTCACCCTGCTGTGCAACTACGCCAAGGCCCAGGGCCTGGACGTGAGCGCGGCCGCCGACCTGTCCGGCTACCCCGACGCCTCCGCCGTGTCCGCCTTCGCACAGGACGCTGTGGCTTGGGCGGTGGACGCCGGGCTGCTCACCGGCACCGGCGCGGGCACCCTGAACCCCCAGGGCACCGCCACCCGGGCCGAGCTGGCCGCCCTGCTGGTGCGGGCCGAGGCCCTCTTCACCGCCGAATAACCTCCACATAGGCTGGGCCGGGACAGCGTTGCTGTCCCGGCCCAGGAGGCTATCGATAAATCCTCCTATTAAAGAATTCGGAGGGAAGGATAGTGTGAAAGGGAACCGTCAGGGTTCCCTTTCGCGTTGGATCAAACAACTTTTTGAACCTTTTTGAAGGTTCAAAAAGTTCAGCAGCCTGTCGAAAAGACTTTTCGACAGGCTGCTGTCCCGGCACGGTTGTTTTGCCCGCCGGTTTGTGCTATGCTGGGGACAGGAAACGCAAAGGGGGATATTTATGCACAACCAGAATGAGGCCTTTCTCCACCTGAACGACGCCCTGCCCGCCGACATCGCCCGCCGCAGGGATATGGGGGATCTGGCGGGGGCGCTCCGGCTGATCGACGCCCGGCTCTCCTCCGGCGTCCAGCCCCTGCTGGCCCCCCGGCTGGAGGCGGAGCGGCTGCGGCTGACCCGCCTGCCCTACGACTACCCCTACACCCGCCCCGAGGCGGTGGCCCTGGTACGGGCGGAGTGGCCCGGCTTTACCGAGGCGCAGTTCGACGCCCTGCTGGACGGCGGGCGCATCGACTGGCGGATGGTGGACGGGGAGCTGCGGGTACACCGGGAGTTCCTGGAGTCCCTGCGCATCTACCCGAAGGAGGTGCCGGGGCTTGTCCACGAGGCGGTGGACAACGCGGAGCGGGATGCCGTGCTGGCCCGGATGGAGCGGGAAGGCTCCCTCACCGCCCGCATTACCCTGAAGGCGGATATCCGGGCGCTGGTGCCTGTTGCGGGCCAGGAGGTGCAGGCGTGGCTGCCCCTCCCGGCGGCCTGCCCCCAGCAGAGCAATATTGAGTTGCTGGACTGCACCCCCGGTGGGGTGGCCGCGCCGGAGTATGCACCACAGCGCACCATGTGGTGGAAAACAAACGGCGTGGGGGAGTTCTCCGTCACCTACCGTTACCTCTTCCGGGCGGAGTACACGGCTCCCATGTCCCTCTCTCTGGAGCTGGCGCAGCCGGACTTTGACCTGGAGGAGCAGCCGCCCCACATCGTCTTTACCCCCTACCTGCGGGCGCTGGCGGCCCGGCTGACCGAGGGGTGCGCCAACCCGGCGGAAAAGGCGAAGGCCATCTACGACTACGTCACCGGACAGGTGGACTACCGCTATCAGCCCGCCTACCTCCAGCTAGACTGCATCGCCGACCAGTGCGCCAAGACCCTCCGGGGGGACTGCGGGGTGTTCGCCCTGCTCTTCATCACCCTGTGCCGCATCGCGGGCATCCCCGCCCGGTGGCAGAGCGGGCTGGCCGTCCGGCCCGGCCGGGTGGGCCCCCACGACTGGGCCATGTTCTACCTGGCCCCCCACGGCTGGCTGTGGGCGGACTGCTCCTTCGGCTCCTCCGCCCGCCGCAGCGGGGAGGACGCCCGCCGGGCCCACTACTTCGGCAGCCTGGACCCCTGGCGGATGGTAGCCAATTCCGCCTTCCAGGCCCCCCTGACGCCCCCCATGCCCGCCTGGCGGCAAGACCCCTACGACAACCAGTGCGGCGAGCTGATGGTGGGCGGCCGCGGGCTGGACGCCCCAGAGCGGGCGTGGGGCCACGAGCTGCTGGATTTCACCCTGCTGTAACGGAACTATATGCAAAAAGCGCCTCTGGAATATTCCAGAGGCGCTTTGTTTGTTTGAAAAAGTGTACGTTTACAAATGAAATAGTCGCACTACCTAGTGTGAAGTATAGCACAGAAATACGGCGATATCAATTACATTTTAACATAGATTTTCCTGCATTTCCACCATTTTAAAAGGTACACTTTTCCAAAAGGGGGTGGTTTGCCGGCCAATGCTGTTTCACCTGGCCGGAGACCCGCGCTTCCTGTTTTAAGCTGTTTTGTATGCAGTCCGAATGGCATCCTGCGGGAACCTCCGGTACGGCGGAGTGGTATTGACACACATTTTCTGCGGCCACGACCCCTGACATCAAAAAGGAGGAAAACAGAATCATGGAGAAACGCATCTTGTCGGTGTGCCTGACGGCGTGCATGCTGCTGACGCTGATGCCGTCCGCCTTTGCGGCGGACGCGGAGCAGCCCCTTCCCATCGCCGGAATGGAACAGACGGAGGAAACAAGCGCGGACGCCAGGACGGAGCCCGGCGACGAGCCACAGGAGCCCGTGCCCACAGAGGAGGGAAAGGGCACGCAGGAGGAGCCCTTCACTACGGTAGCCGCCTATAATGAGGCGGTGAAGGGCGACGCTCTCGACGGTAAGGACGTATACCTGACTATCAGCAGAACGGAGTTTAAGGAGGGACAGTTTGCCCTGACCAATGTGCAGACGCGCCCCAATCCCCCCAGACTGCACCTGACCCTGACGGACTGTACCTTTACCGGCAATACCGCCGGAGACAAGACAAACTCCTCGTTTATGTATTTGCCCAACTGCCAGTCTCTGGTGATTAAAGGCTGCACCTTCAACGCCGGAGAGGACGGCCTGAAGTACGGAATCAACTGGAACCTCTGCGGCATCCAGGGTTCCACGGTGGAGATCCGGGGCTGTACCTTTACGGGCAGCTATGAGAAGAATGCCATCAAGCTGAACCAGCGCAACGGCGAGGACGACGTGGCAACAGATGTGAAGCCGTCGGGAGACGGAGAAGTAAAACCCGCCACCATTGCCTCCGCTGTGGTTGCGGACTGCACCTTCTCCGAGGGGGCCAAGATTCAACTGGGTTCCCAGGGGAAGGGAGAGAACAATGCCGCCGCGCCCTCCACCGGCGCGTTCCCGGTGACCATCTCCAATGTGAAGGCCGAAAATGGCAGCGAGGTTGCGGTTGAGCTGGCCTATCAGGCCGCCAAGGATGCGGACATCCCCACCATCACCCTGGCCTCTGGGGACACCTTTGAAAGGACGCAAGAAGGCGTCCTTGTGGCACAGGTCGGGGAGACGAAATACACCTCTATCGATGAGGCTTTGACCGCCGCGCTGTCCGCAGAAGATCACACCCTCACCCTGCTGCAGGATGTGACAAAAGACATATCCATTGCGGCGGGCAGCACCCTCACCATCGAGGGCAGCGGCAAGACCCTGTACGGCTCCATCAACTGTGTGGCAGCTTCGGGCGACGATGCCAACCAGACCAACACGAACCTCACCTTGAATAATCTGACCGTGGACGGCGACACCAACAGAGATGGAACGGCGGATAAATCCATCCTCATTACCTCTCAGAATCAGAGCGCAACTGTTGTCAGCGGTCTGAACCTGACTATGACCAACTGCACCGTGCAAAACTCCAAGGCAGGAGTGAGCGGTGGACAGGGACTTTATCTGACCAACGTGAAAAATCTGACCATTGATGACTGCACCTTTACGAACTGCGGCGGCATTAACTATGCCATCGATCTGAACCTGGTCGCCGTACAGGATGCCGTGATCTCGATCACCAACACTAGGTTTGAAGGAAATTGCGGTGCTTCCGGCCCCATTAAAGTCGCTGAACGCGGCACGGGTGACGGGACTGAAGCCGATGATATCACCGGCGCGCGGGCCAGCGTCAAGTCCCTGACTATTTCCGGTTGTACTTTTAACAATTCGAATCCAATTTTGGGCGGCGATATTGTTCTTGGGGTAACAACAAAGACGGGCGAAAAGGACGGAAATGATACCGGCTCCTTCCCTGTTACCATTGCGGACAACAAGACTACCAAAGAAGACAAGCAGCTAAAGATCAAACTGGCCTACACAGATGACTCGGCCAGGGATATTACTACGGACATTGGCAGTGCGGTGGTAGGCGATGGAACAAAAGACCCCGCGCAGGGCTTTACCATCACCGCCACCGCCGGCGAAGGCGGCGCCATCACTCCCAGCGGCAGGGTGGCCGTAGCCAATGGCGGCAGTCAGACCTTCGCCGTCACCGCCGACAGCGGATATTCCATCTCTGATGTGACCGTTGATGACAGCACCGCCGCAGCCGTGGTGCAGAACGATAACGGCACCTACACCGTTCAGAATGTGACAAAGGACTGCACCGTCCATGCGACATTCTCGAAAAACAGCTCTTCCGGCGGCTCCTCCTCCAGCTCCACCCGGTACACGGTGAGCGTGGAGGACACGGACAACGGCAGCGTGAAGGTAAGCCCCACCCGCGCCTCCAGAGGCACCACCGTGACCATCACCGTGAAGCCCGACGAGGGCTATGAGCTGGACAAGCTGACCGTCACCGGCAAGGATGGCGATTCCATCAAGCTCACCGACAAGGGCGACGGCAAATATACCTTCAAAATGCCCGCTTCCAAGGTGGAGGTCGAGGCGGTCTTCACCGCGATCGAAACCGAGCCGGAACAGCCCGAATCCCTGCCCTTCACCGACGTGAGCAGCGGCGAGTGGTACTATGATGCGGTGGCCTATGTGTATGAAAAGGGCCTCATGGACGGTACCAGCGCCGTCACCTTCGACCCCGGCGCAGTGCTGACCCGCGCCATGACGGCGCAGGTGCTCTGGAACCTGGCGGGCAGCCCTGCCGCCCCCGGCGGGGCGGGCTTCACCGACGTGGCGGCGGACGCGTGGTATGCCGGCGCGGTGAACTGGGCGGCGGCCCAGGGGATTGTGGCCGGGTATGACACCGGGGCCTTCGGTCCGGCGGACGCCCTGTGCTGGGCCGTGGGCGAGGGTCTGCTGACCGGAAAGGGCGGCGGTCGGCTCGACCCCGCCGGCACCGCCACCCGCGCCGAGGTGGCCGTCATCCTCATGCGCTTTGCCGAAAAGAAGCTCTAATTTAAAGCAGAAAGGCCCCCGGAACCCATCAGGTTCCGGGGGCCTTCCAATTATCAAGACTCTTCTGCGGGCGCGCCGGGCTCTGCGGCGGGCGCGGGGGGGGCAGCAGGCTCCTCCTTGTTCTTGCCCAGGAAGCGGGGCAGCTCCATGCCCGCCATGTCGAACATCTCGTTCATGGGCGGAATGGACTTCATCAGGCCGGAGACAAAGCCCGCCGTGGCGGTCTTGCCATCCTTCTGCTCGCCGCCGTCCCAGACGGTGACCTTGTCGATCTTGATGCCCTTGACGGCGTCCACCTGGATGCGCATGAGCTCCTCCATCTTGTCGGCCAGCATCAGGCGCACGGCGTGGTCGGCGTCGCCGCCCGCGGCGGCCACGATCTGCCGCAGGCCGTCGGCCTGCTTGACCAGGATCTCCTGGGCGCCCTGGGCCTCGGCCTGCATCTTGGCCAGGATGGCGTCGGCCTCGCCCTTGGCGCGGCGGCGGATCTGCTCGGCCTCGGCCTCGGCCTCCAGCTCCCGGCGGCGCTTGTCGATCTCGGTCTTGACGATGACGTCGGCCTCCTGGGTGGCCTTCTCACGCTGGGCGCGGGCGGCCTCGGCCTTCTGCTCGGCGGCGTAGGCCTCCTCCAGGGCCTGGGCTGCGGCGATCTTCTCGGCTGCGGTGGCGATGCGGGTGGCCTCGGCCTCCTTCTCCCGGCGCTGGGCGTTGGACATGGCCACCTCCACCTTGGAGGAGTTCTCGCCCTGGATGGCGGAGGCGTCGGCCTGGGCCACCTGGATGCGCTGGTCGCGGCGGGCCTGGGCCTCGCCAATGGAGCCGTCGCGGTCCTTCTCGGCCACGTTCTTCTTGGCGTCGTTGATGGCCTTGGCGGCGGCCTCCTTGCCCAGGGCGTCAATGTAGCCGGACTCGTCGGAGATGTCGGTGACGTTGACGTTGATGAGGCGCAGGCCGATCTTCTTGAGCTCGCCCTCCACGTTGCGGGAGACGGCCTCCAGGAACTTGTCGCGGTCGGTATTGATCTCCTCGATGTCCATGGTGGCGATGACCAGGCGGAGCTGGCCGAAGATGATGTCCTTGGCCAGCTCCTGGATCTCCTGGAGCTTCAGGCCCAGCAGGCGCTCGGCGGCGTTCTGCATGACCCCCGGCTCGGTGGAGACGCCCACGGTGAAGCGGCTGGGGACGTTGATGCGGATGTTCTGGCGGGACAGGGCGTTTTCCAGATCCACCGAGATGGACATGGGGGTCAGATCCAGGAACTCATAGGACTGGATGACCGGCCAGATAAAGGCCGCGCCGCCGTGGATGCACTTGGCACTGCGGGTGGAGCCGTCCTTGTTGCTGCCCACCTTGCCGTAGATGACCATGACCTTGTCCGAGGGGCACTTCTTGTAGCGCTTGATCAGGAACAGCAGCAGGGAGAAGACGATGACGACGATGACGCAGGTAAGGATAAGTCCAAAGATGTTTGGCATAAGTTCCTCCTTATTCTGTCTCTTTTGATTCGGATGGGATGGGTTCCACCAGCAGGGCGCCGCGGCCGGCCAGACCGGTGACACGGACAGGGCTGCCGGTGGGGATGGGGGCGGGGGAGTCGGTGAGGGCCTCAAATTCCGTCAGCTGCTCCTGCACGGTGAGGGTGACCTTGCCGGGGGAGGAGCGGCCGGGGGGAACGGTGAGGTACACGGTGCCCGTCCGCCCGAGGGCGTTGCGGAGATCCAAGGTGCCGTCGTACTGGAGGCGAAGGGCCTGGCGGACGGCCAGGGCGATGCCCACCATGCCGGCAAAGCCGATGGGGATGGCCAGGAAGACCGCCAGGAAACCGGGCAGGCCTACCTGGTGGAGCCACAGGCCGCCCCAGCCGAAGAGCACCAGGAAGGCCACCACGCCCCGCACAGTGAACAGGTGCAGGCCGGTGTCGGGGGTCTCCGGGTCCGCCGCGGCCTCGTGGAGCGGGCCGCCGTCGGCGTCGGGGCCGTCGAAGTCCGGCCCGTCCGCGTCCGGCACACCGGCGTCGCCGTCGCTGTCAAACGCGCCCCCTGCAAAGAGGAGAACGGTCTGAATCAGCAGGATCAACGTGGCGGGTACGGCGATGTAGAGCAGAACGTGGTCCAGGGCAGAGAGGGATTGCCACCAGGCTGCCATGAATGGGTTCCTCCTTTCTCGAAATGGGGATGCGATCTATCATAAAACAGCGGTGGGATACTCCGCGTCCCTACCGCTGTCTTGGGACGCGTCAGGCCAGGGCCGCGAGGAGGGCCTCCGCCTCCTGCTTGAGCCGTCCGGCCAGATAGGCCGTCAGGATCACATGCAGGCAGCGGGCCACCCGGTCCCGGGCGCCCGGGACACACTCGCAGTAGTTCTCCGCCGCTGTCTGGCACCAGCGGGCCGCCTCGTCCGGCCCGCTGGGAGGCTGATGCTCTACCAGGGCCGCCAGGCGTACAATATAGAGATACAACTGGAAATCGTCAATCAGATCGTCCGATTCATCGTCCAGCTCCCCGTTGACATAGGAGAGCAGGGCGCAGATTTTGTCCAGCTGCATGGAATCCTTCAGCATATTGATCAGGACGATGCGGGAAAACTGGCGGCGGGAGTACCTCTTGCGCTCCGGCGGGGCCACAAAGCCCCGGCGGACCCAGTTCTGGATGACATAGGGCTCCAGCCCGGTCAGGCTGGCCACCTGGGAGAGCATCAGCCCCCCGGCCAAAAAGAGGGAGTTCAGCAGGGTCTCCGCCTCCTCCGGTCGGTTCCAGTCCACCGCGATGGTGGTTCCCGGCAGCGTCTTTGCCATATCATCCACTCCTTTTCTTGCTTTGACATGATTATACTAAATAATCATATGATTGTCAATGGGGATTTAAAGATAATTTATTAAGAATAAATGACGATTTGGTAACGCTCACCAGTCCAGGGGTGGGGCATAGGGGCCGTCAATGAGGTAATAGGGCAGTCCGCGGCGGCGGCAGGCCTCCAGATTGCGCCGGTTTTCCGCCAAAAGTAATTCCATGGTGCAGAAGGAGTCGTCCTTCCGCCGCTCTATGGCGTTGGCGTGGGTCTGAATGGTGTCAAACCGGGTGCGGATGTACGCCTCACTGAACACCAGACAGAGAAAGCGTATGTGGGGGAGGCAGGACGCATCAAAGTCCTCCCGCCAGTTGAAGGGGATGTAGCAGCCCTCCACCGTCAGCGACTGGCCGTTTTCCACCGCGGTTTTGACGATCTCCCGCACCATGGGCCAGAGGACGGCGGTGAGGGCCTCGTCGGTGCTCTCCGGCGTCAGGGGACACATCCCGCTGCGGATGAGGCCCATCTTCAGGTGGTCGATGGACAGATAGGGCGCGCCGTGCCGCTCCAGCAGGCGCTGGGCCAGCAGGGTCTTTCCCGTGTGCGTGCTCCCGGTCAGCAGACGGATCATAACCATTCCTCCTTGCTGTTTTTTGTATCATACCCCCGCGCCTGCGCCGGCGCCAGAGGACGGCGGCGGCGCGGGAAAATTCGCCGCAAAATCGGGAATGACCTCTTTACAAGGCGGGGAGAATATGATAAACTACTACAGCCTGTAATTTACAGGCAGAATTTACCCCCGGCTTCGTCCCCAGGCTCTCACCGGCCGGTCACGCAGCCCAGGGCACATTGTATGAAAGGTGGAACCCAACCATGATCCGTAAGGACGAGAAGACGGCCGTGATCGAGGCCAACCGTACCCACGCCACTGACACCGGCTCCCCCGAGGTGCAGATCGCCATTCTGACCGCCCGCATCCAGGAGCTGACCGAGCACCTGAAGGTGCACATCCACGACAACCACAGCCGCCGCGGCCTGCTCAAGATGGTCGGTAAGCGCCGCAAGATGCTGGACTATCTGATGGCCAAGGACATCGAGCGCTACCGCGCCATTATCGCCAAGCTCGGCATCCGAAAGTAAGAAGAAGCGCGGAGGCGTGCGGAGCAGGACGACAGCGAAACACGCAGATGAAAAAACAGGTTGGCGGAACGCCAACGGCATTTTTCGCGGAGTGTTGAGCAGTTGTCCGTCGTGCAGCCGCCGCAGCGTGACAACAACGAATCAAGAGGGGTGGCGCGGACTCCGTGCCACCCCTTCTTCCCATCCGTCGGAGCTTGCTTTTTAGCAGTTGAACCTGGGCCCGGAGGACCGGACCCGGCTTCAAGTGCTAAAAGGGAACGGGCTCTGATGTGTGGGAGACACCAATGAAAAGGAGGAATACCCGCATGTCAACCATTATCAAGCACAAGGAATTCACCAACCACAAGGTCTACAAGACCGAGGTGGCGGGCCGCCCCCTGACCATCGACGTGGGCAAGGTGGCCGAGCTGGCCACCGCTTCCGCCATGGTCACCTACGGCGAGACCACCGTGCTGGTGGCCGTCACCGTGTCCCCCCGCCCCCGGGACGGCGTGGACTTCTTCCCCCTCTCCGTGGACTTTGAGGAGAAGCTGTACGCCGTGGGCCGGATCCCCGGCTCCTTCATGCGCCGCGAGGGCCAGCCCTCCCTGCCCGCCGTGCTGGCCAGCCGCGTGATCGACCGCTCCATCCGCCCCCTGTTCCCCTACGACTTCCGCAACGACGTGGTGGTCACCGCCACCGTCATGAGCGTGGACCGGGACTGCTCCCCCGAGGTGACCGCCATGATCGGCGTGTCCGCCTGCCTGGCCTACTCCTGCATCCCCTGGGCCGGCCCCATCGGCTGCCTGGAGGTGGGCTATGTGGACGGCCAGATTGTCCTCAACCCCACCAACGAGCAGAAGCACGCCTCCCAGCTCGATCTGACTGTGGCCGCCACCGACAAGAAGGTGATCATGATTGAGGCCGGCGCCAAGGAGCTGCCCGACGACATCATGTACGACGCCATCGTGGCCGCCCACGAGGACATCAAGAAGCAGGTGGCCTTCATCAACCAGATCGTGGCCGAGGTCGGCCGGGACAAGATGACCTACGACCACGCCGACTTCGACCAGGAGCTGTTCGACAAGATCGTGGAGGCCACCATGGATGAGGCCCGCGCCGCCATGGACACCGACGACAAGAACGTGCGCGAGGAGCGGTGGAACAAGCTCATCGAGCACTGGCATGAGCTCTTCCTGGAGGACTATCCCGAGATGGACAAGTACCTGGAGGAGATCACCTACAAGTTCCAGAAGAAGATCGTCAAGGCCTGGCTGCTGGAGGGCCACCGGGTGGACGGCCGCGCCAAGAACGAGATCCGTCCCCTGGCCGCCGAGGTGGGCGTGCTGCCCCGCGTCCACGGCTCCGGCCTGTTCACCCGCGGCCAGACCCAGGTGCTCTCCGTCTGCACCCTGAACACCCTCTCCGCCGCCCAGAAGCTGGACACCATCTGGGAGGAGGAGGAGAAGCGGTATATGCACCACTACAACTTCCCCGCCTACTCCACCGGCGAGGCCCGGGCCGCCCGCTCCACCAACCGCCGCGAGAAGGGCCACGGCGCCCTGGCCGAGCGCGCCCTGGAGCCGGTGATCCCCTCCGTGGAGGACTTCCCCTACGCCATCCGCGTGGTGAGCGAGGTGCTCTCCTCCAACGGCTCCACCTCCCAGGGCTCCATCTGCGGCTCCACCCTGGCCCTGATGGACGCCGGCGTGCCCATCTCCGCCCCCGTGGCCGGCATTTCCTGCGGCCTGATCCAGGACGACGACGGCGGCTTCACCACCTTCATCGACATCCAGGGCGTGGAGGACTTCCACGGCGAGATGGACTTCAAGGTGGCCGGCACCAAGGCCGGTATCACCGCCATCCAGATGGACATCAAGAACGACGGCCTGTCCCACGAGATCATCAAGGAGGCCCTGGAGATCACCCGCGACGCCCGCTATGCCATCCTGGACGAGATCATGCTCCCCTGCATCTCCAAGCCCCGCCCCGACGTGGCCGACACCGCCCCCAAGATGGTGAAGATGAAGATCGACGTGGACAAGATCCGCGAGGTCATCGGCTCCGGCGGCAAGGTGATCCAGAAGATCTGTGCCGACACCGGCGCCAAGATCGACATCGAGGACGACGGCACCATCTACATTGCCGGTACCGACAAGGCCTCCTGCGACGCCGCCAAGAAGACCATCGAGACCATCGTGTTCGTGCCCGAGGTGGGCCAGCTCTACTACGGCAAGGTGGTCCGCATCCTCCAGTTCGGCGCCTTCGTCGAGCTGGCCCCCGGCAAGGACGGCATGGTGCACATCTCCAAGCTGGCCGACCGCCGGGTGGAGAAGGTGGAGGACGTGGTCAACATCGGCGACATGATCTGGGTCAAGGTCACCGATATCGACGAGAAGGGCCGCGTCAACCTCTCCTACAAGGACGCACTGAAGGAGATCAAGGCCAAGAAAGAGGCCGGCGAGCCCATCAAGTAATCCCATTCATCCGACGCAAAACGTCCCCCACTGCCGGGCAGCGGGGGCGTTTTTCTTTGGGTAGGGAAACCACTGGCTTAGCCGCAATGTCATTAAGTTAAGCGATTTTCGCACAAACGGCAAGGAAAAGCGAAACTATTCTGTACAAAATTGAGGTCGTTTCCTGCAAAAAGTGAAAATTAAGAATCAGACCGGATGACCTGATTCTTAACTTAATGACATTGGGCAAAGCCGGGGGTTTTGACTGCTATTACAACGAAAATCGAGTCTATAGCGCTTGACATTCTATAATTTATGTGTATATTTATAGTTGTAATAACGTATTGTACACTGTTTAGATTCCGTGTGGCGGCTTAAGATATAGATAGGAGGTGATTTTTTCAAGTAGGGATCAAAGAGTTAGAGATGAATTGCGTAGTGAAAACAGTATTAGGAAACAGAAAGGAGAATACACATGAAACAAAGGAAGTTCCTGGCCACTATTCTGAGTGTTGCAACCGTCCTTAGCTGTATAACCTATTCTGCACTTGCAGTCGATTCTCCCTCTAAAGGAACCTTCAAGCTTGAGCCGTTGACCCAAGAAGAAGTAATCCAACATTTGGCTGATAACAATAATATCTCGTATTTTGAAGCAGCGCAGAAATACGCAGAATATCAAAAGTCCAGTCCGCGTGTAATCGAAGAGTTCCTGTTTACTTATGTCGAGAACGTTGGCACGAGAGATTGTCCCTGTGAAATCGAAGTTGGTGCCATTGTTGAGTTGAATATGGTCGCTGGCTATAGAGAGTTTGTAGACATCGTCCCTGGAACAGAATACGCCCAATGTATAAGTTCTGGATATGTTTCCTATGATTGCAAAAGCGTCAGTGCTGATATTCTTAATCCCCAAAAAATAAAATTTATAACCGCTGGTACCGCTTACGTTGAAATCGATGTAAGCGAAGAAGCAGAATTCGGAGCTGATTTGGAAGTAGTCGGATTTTCGGTTTCTGAAACAGTTGGTTCTACCATTACGTATCGGAAATCTGTACATATCACAGGTTATGCAGGGGTAAATTGACTAAGAAAGAAGGAACTATTTTGAGGCTCCCCCGACTAGGAACCCTGAGTCCCGTCTCTTCCGTCACACGATTGTTTGTCTTATTTACCGTGTATGTTTTGCATAACGCCGTCTTGCTTAAGCTCATCACCAAGTTCCGCTACGATGACGGCTTCTTCCACACGACATTCTACTACCCCCTTCTCCGATACCAGCCTATTGCTGGTATCGCCTTTCAGATTCTGTTCGCATGGTACATCCTTCAGATTGTCTGCGTCCTTTTACAGACTCTCCAGCGCATCGCGGATAAAGGATCTTCCGGGGAGCACGGCCTGCGTCCTGCACCGCCGCGCATAGACCCGCCTGATACCGGGTCGAGCGATGAGCCCTGATCCAACATAAGAGACAGCGCCCCGTCCGGTTTGGACGGGGCGCTGTTCAGCTCTATGGGGTTGGCAGGAGCGCCATTTCCAGGAGCCGGAGCAACGTTTCCTGCTGCTGTTGGTCATAGATCTGGTATTGCCGGCCGTCAAGGACGACATAGCCATCCTCCCGGATGAAGATGACCGGGCACTCAATGACCTCATCCGCTCCGGTCCGGCAGGCGGCCTGAACCTTGTATGCGGACTGGCTGCCGTAGGTGACGTACCCATAGACGGACGGACCGGCGTAGCGCACTTGGGTTTGCCGGAGTACTCTGCTCAACTCCTCGAGAGCCTCCTGCTCCCGTAGGGTGTGGGGTTCCATACTGGTGAATGCCTCAACCTCGATCCAAAGCAGGGCCTCCGGGGCATCCGGCAGGCCCGCCATCCTGCCCAGACTGCGGGGGATGAGAAAGACCCATACGGCTGCGGCGACCGCGAGGAGGAGTACCACCAACGGAATGGCGGGTTTGAAGACAGTTGACCGATTTGTCATAGTATCAAATTGATTCCCAAGTCAAACGAAATGCCATCGGTAACAATGTATACCGGATGGGGCCTTCACCACGATTGTAAAAAATGTTGCAGGCAGACATATTACTATCAGAATTTCCAAATTGATAAGTATTAACAAGTTGAGCGGGGCTTTTATATTTAGCTCATTGGAATGCACCTCATTCCTTAATAATGTAAAGTCCTTCTGTTGAAATTATACATATTACATTATAATAGGTCAACAGAATAATTGAAATGTAACAAATATTATAAAACGTACACCGGCGCCAAGATCGACATCGAGGACGACGGTACCATCTATATCGCGGGCACCGACAAGGCCTCCTGCGACGCCGCCAAGAAGACCATCGAGACCATCGTGTTTGTGCCCGAGGTGGGCCAGCTCTACTATGGCAAGGTGGTCCGCATCCTCCAGTTCGGCGCCTTCGTCGAGCTGGCCCCCGGCAAGGACGGCATGGTCCACATCTCCAAGCTGGCCGGCCGCCGGGTGGAGAAGGTGGAGGACGTGGTCAACATCGGCGACATGATCTGGGTCAAGGTCACCGATATCGACGAGAAGGGCCGCGTCAACCTCTCCTACCGGGACGCCCTGAAGGAGATCAAGGCCAAGAAAGAGGCCGGCGAGCCTATCAAGTAAAGAGCGCATACGGCATAAAAAGGGCCGGACGGAACCATTCCGTCCGGCCCTTTTGCTCTGCAAGAGCATAGCAAACTTGCCCATGCGCCGCTTGCAGCGGCACGGCCATAAGATGACAGCGCGTAGGCCGGTACGGCCCACATGCGCGAACACTTCATGCGCCTAAGCCTTTGCATAGTTTCGCGGCGCGTCCTGTACGCATGGAGGTTCATGCAAATGATGCGGCTGCCCGCTCAGGCCAGCAAAAGCTGAATGCCCAGGTCGGCAATATAGCCCTGCCATTCGGCTGAGAGCTCGTCATCCGTAACGATGATGTCAAAATCGGAGAGGTAGGCGAAAGTCGTGGGACAGATTTTGCTGAACTTGGAGGAGTCCAGCAGCAGGATCTTGGTCTGGCTGCTCTCCATCAGGGCGCTCTTGGCGTTCATCTCATGGGGAGCCACACAGGTGACGTTCAGCTTGCCACTGATGCCGGCGGTGGAGAGGAAGGCCTTGTTTACACAGGTGCGGTTAATAAGGCTGATACCCTCTGGACTATAAAACATCCGGGTGTTGGGATAGAGGTAGCCGCCCGCGCAGATCACGTCGTAGTTCGGATGCGTGGTCAACTGGGCCAGGGTGTTCATGCAGTAGGTGAGCACGGTCAGGTGGACGCCGCTGGGCAGATTTTGTGTGAGGTAGGAGCAGGTGGAGCCGGTATCAATGGCAATGACATCGTTGGGTTCAATGAGGGAGGCGGCTTTTTTGCCGATGCGGGCCTTCCGGTCTCCAAAGTGGAGAACCTCGTAATCCAGATTGTACTCGGGAAGGGTACTGTGGGGGTTCTGGGCGGCGCGATGAATGGCCACGCCGTTGATCAGCTTTACCGTCCCCTGCTGCTCGAGCTGCTTCAGATCCCGGCGGATTGTAATTTCAGATACCCCCAGCTCCACCGCCAGTTCGCGAATCGATACGCCCGTCTTGGCGATCAAAAGCTGGGAGATTTTATCAATACGTGTCATCTTTTTGAGACTCATATGGTGCAATCCTCCCATACTTAATTAAATACTAGGGAGAGAATATCATAAAACCGGAACTCTGGCAAGAATAAAGCAAAAATTAGTTGGATATTCTGTACATTTTTTGTAAAGCCAAATTTTAAAAAATGATAATTCAATGCCTTTTATCTCTTTCGGAGAAGATTATTGATAATATACTATCAAATAAAGAGATTATATGAAATTAAAGCTTAAAAAGCAGACTGAAAACTGTAATTTTGAACATTTGTTGACAAGAAAAATGATATAGAATACAATGGAGACAATAAAAAGCAAAATAAATGAAAGGAGCTGCGCCATGGAACTGCGATTGGAGCATCTGGTCAAGGATTTTTCCGGAACCAAGGCGGTGAATGATGTCAGCATTACGATTCAGGACGGCAAGCTGACCGGATTGCTGGGCCCCAGC